>ERZ1034411.186-NODE-186-length-15911-cov-33.334700_pt1 | contig 15911 bp, 15 predicted proteins | sample MGYA00520583_ERZ1034411 | MGnify/ENA primary metagenome ERZ1034411 (study PRJEB33736, sample SAMEA104288481) | Azolla microphylla | place: Ecuador | collected 1982 | study: EMG produced TPA metagenomics assembly of the PRJEB19522 data set (Is there foul play in...
GTTACGTGCCAGGGCTACATCCCGCCCCCTATTTGTGCCAGTTCCGTAAGTCCTGTATTCTTAATTCATCTTTTAGCGGCGACGAAACCACCCCATGATATTTGGTTCGCCGCGCATTTTTTCTAAATCTCTACGGTTTTGGGCTGCAGTTGTGTAGTACCATTCACAATAGCGTTTAAATTCAGAACGAGTCCGAACTTCGTGGTAAAATTCTACTGTTGTTTGGTGAACTGCAAAGATATCCTGAGTTTCCGTCTGAGGTGACGGGATAATATAAGGTAGTTCTTTCATTGGTAATTGATGATTGATAATCATCAGAAGTTTTTTAATTTTTAATTTTTACAACCAACCCCGTAAACTATAAATAACACTGCCAATATATTCTTTTAAAGCGTTGGTGAATTGATACAAATTAGTGGTATCTGGTAATAAATTCAGTATAGCGCCTTTGGGACTGCTAGTAAGTTCCTGAAGTTCTCCTTGGCTAACTAGAAAGTCTGTGGGTGCAGGAATAACATCAATACCTTGACGCTGGAATATTTTGAGCGCCCGCGGTGTGTGCATGGCTGATGTCACTAACAATACTTTTTTAATTCCCCGATTTTCGAGGGTTTCTTTGACATGTACCGCATTTTGATAGGTATTTAAAGAATCGGGTTCTTGAATAATCGCCTCGGAAGGAACACCAATAGATGTCAAAATGGCAGCCATATCAGCAGATTCTCGAGAAGCACTACCACGGCAATCTATACGACCACCACTCAAGACAATTATAGGCGCTTTTTTTTGGCGATAGAGTTGAGCTGCATAAATAACACGATCGCCAGATTCACTTAAATCAACAGTGGGACGAGGCCAGACACCTGATTTAGTCGCACCACCTAAAACCACAATAGCTTCTGCTTGCGGTATTTCAGCCAATGGGATATTTTGCCATTCTAGCGATCGCACGAGATTTTTAGCCACCCAAGCATTACCACAAACAAGCAATAAAGTTAAAGATAGAGAAATTGCCATCGCCGCAATCTTTGGTCGTTTCCACAAACTCACTAAAGCAACTATTAAACTAACACAGGCTAAATCCAGAGGATAAAACAACAGAGGCAATAATTTAGAAAGATATAGAAACATAATTCGTAACTTCTAATTCTTAATTTCTAATTTACTCCAATGCCTAATTAGCAATCTTACTTTTGCCAAAATCTAAAACTGAAACTTCTACTAGGACGACGAAAACGACGAGTAGATATTCTTTTGTTTCGTGAAATACCTCTCTCATCAGGATATTCAATATCTACTTGTACCAAGTCATCTGATAGCTGAGTTTTGGTTGCTTCTTTACTTCTCCACCAAGCAATAATCCAGCCGCCACCGAAAGCAGCAAATCCTCCAAATAAAATACTTATTGGTGCTGAATAACCAATAAACACAAAGCCAAACATAAAAACTAACCAGTATTTAAGTGCTGCATCAATGCCATCATTAGAAGCTACATCTGGTATCTGGGGTTTATTTTCGTTGACTGCTGTAAACCAACCTAAAGCAACACCACCCATAATACCTATAAACAAACTCAGTATTAATGAAGCTCCTGTAAAACTAGAAATAATTGTTAAGAGAAAACCAAATACTACTTGGGAAAAGAAGTTTGGATAAGAAGATAATATTTCACTGAGGATATTCTTGTTAAATGCCATAATCTTGAGAATTCAAGCTTCAAAATAGAGCTTACAGCAGGCTGAGCATTAATGTTCACATAGTGTATCGTAGAGATAGTTCCTCTGAAAGATGCACAAAATTCAAAAAATAGGCAACAGGAAATAATAATGAATATATCTCTCTACTTCTGTCACCTGTCACTTGCTATAATTGTGCTTCCAATGATTGAGTCGTATCCAATATTTTCAGGTATGGTTGTTCATGATTTGTAAAAGGTTCAGCTTGTTTGATTTGAGATACCAATAAATCCGCAGTAGCATCAGCAATATCACCAGTACGGCTAACAAGACGCTCTTGTAATACTTCTATTGGTGCAGTGCAGTGGATAATCTGTAAAGGTAATTGATTTTGTTGTGTTTGTGTTATCACCTCCTGTCGCAAATGTTGACGATCATATTTAGCATCTAAAATTACACACCAACCTTGATTAGCCAGTGAAATCCCTAATGTCAACAACCTGTTATAAGTCTTCTGTGTCATATCTGGCGTATATATTTCATCACCACCACGTTCTAGCAGAGGAATACCAGCCAAATGTTTTCTGACGGCATCAGAACGGAGATGAACTGCACCTAATTTCCGAGCCAAATATCTAGCTGTTGTACTTTTACCAGAACCAGATAAGCCTGACATCAAAATCACTTGACCCTGCTTAGGTATAGTATACTCCCATGCTTGGCAATAATATGCAGATGCAGTCTTTCCTGCTTCTTCCTTCACACTCGCGGGTAAATTTGGATCATCTAATAAAAACGAAGTCACTTTAGCCCGGACATAGGCTTGACGGCTTAAATACAAAGGTAAAACCTGTAAACCTTCCCAATCACCAGTTTGTTCTGCATAAGTATTCAAAAAGGCATTACCTAAATCTTTTCGGCCTTTTGCTTCTATATCCATTACCGTAAAGGCCACATCATACATGACATCCACAAAGCGAAATGGCTCATTGAACTCTATGCAGTCAAACAGCATAATTTTCTCGTGCCATCGAGCAATATTTCTCAGGTGTAAATCCCCATGACATTCACGAATATAGTTATTGACAATTCTAATAACAAATAATTCTGGACGTTGGTCAAAAAAGTTATCTGTATATGCTTTTGTTTGTGCAAAGCGTTCCTGTGTCTGAGGAGCACCAATATACTTTAGGGTTTGTTCGTAATTTTCATCAATAGCCAACCGCACTTGTGATACTTCACCAAAGCTCCGGATGTGATCATTTGTCTGGGCTTGAGCATGATATTCAGCTACCACTCGTCCCAATTCTTCCAAATCAGTCTCATTTAATTTGTTTTGGGCAAGAAGTTCACTCAAGAGGGCTTCTTGGGGAAATTGCCGCATTTTCAGGGCATATTCGACTGCCTCTCCTGTACCTCCTAAATGATATTTTTCTCCTTCTAAAGTCACAGGTAAAACTTCCAAGTATAGTTCACCTGCTCCTCGTTTATTTAAGCGTAACTCTTGGTGACAAAAATGTTGTCGCCTTTCTAAGGTGGAGTAGTCTAAAAAGCCAAAATTTACAGGTTTTTTCAGTTTGTATGCATAATCCCCAGTTAGTAGCACATAAGAAACGTGAGTTTGTATTAATTCAATAGGTTCTGTGACTGGATGAGAATAGAATCCAGGTTTTAACATTTGCTGAATTAAATCTGGAAGATTGGTCTCTGTCATGGGATTTATGTTAACTCAATTTGCTTATAAAAGTAATAGCTTAACAAAAAACCAGGGTGAATCCCTGGTTTAATGAGCAATTATGACAAAGGTTTAATGAGCAATAGAGTGTAGTTTAGGCTTTAGTAACGAAAAAACTCAGGTGATAAGGTGTTCCCTTCGCTGGATGAATCTGGACTTCGCGGAGTACAGTTTTACCACTCCACTCAAGTTCAGGAATATTGAGTTCAATCTCAGTCTTATTGGGAGCTGCTTGTTTGAGTAAACGTTCAACGACTTTGGCATCAACTACTAAAGAAATTGATTCTGTGCCTTTGTGACCGTACAAATTAGCGGGAATTAAACCAGAACGGCGTAAAGCTTTGGGTTTGCTACCTTCTGGACGTTTTTGAGATTCTACTGCAATCGCCATACTTAGTTTTAATTTGTTAGTTGTCAGTTATCAGTTGTCAGTGAAAAAAGGAGGAAGGCAGGAGGCAAAAGCCAAGAGGTGATTTTTCTCTTACACCCCTACATGCTGTTTCCTGACTACACAGAAACCGGTGTACCGTCTGCTTGCAAGAGAGCGCGTTTGGGTCCGTGAATAGGATCTTCAACAATGATAGTTTGATCACGACTTGCTCCCAAGGAAATGATCGCAATCGGGACTTCCATCAGTTCTGCTAAGAATTTTAGATAGTCTAGTGCTTGCTGTGGTAAGTCTTCCAAGGTACGGCATTCGGTTGTTGGTAGTTGCCATCCTGGTACGGTTTTGTAGATGGGACGACAACGGGCAAACTGACGGGCGCTGGTGGGGAAGTGTTCACAGCGTTGGCCCTCTATTTCATAAGCTACACAAACTTGGATTTCTTCTAGCTCATCTAGTACATCTAGTTTGGTCAGTGCCATACAATCCATGCCGTTAATACGGACTGCATAACGCCCAATGACTGCATCAAACCAACCACAACGGCGCTTTCTACCTGTCGTTGTGCCAAATTCTGCACCGCGCTCGCCCAACATATCTCCCACTTCCCCATGCAATTCTGTGGGGAATGGTCCTTCACCTACTCTAGTGGTGTACGCTTTGGATACACCAATGACCCGGTCTATCATTGTCGGTCCAAGACCAGTGCCGACGCAAGCACCCCCAGCTACAGGATTAGATGAGGTGACATAGGGATAAGTCCCATGATCCAAGTCCAGCAGTGTTCCCTGTGCGCCTTCAAACAAAATGTTACGTCGTTTCTGCACTGCATCATATATTTTCAATGATGTATCTACTACAAAAGGACGTAACCTTTCTGCATACTTTAAATACTCTGCAATGACTTCTTGGGGATCAAGGGGCGGCAGATTATACAGCTTTTCTAAAATGGTGTTCTTATAATTTATCGTCCATTCCAGCTGTTCATGTAATCCGATAGGATCCATCAGGTCTAAAATCCTAATGCCTATCCGTTCTGATTTATCAGCGTAGGTAGGGCCAATTCCTCTACCAGTCGTACCGATTTTATGATTGCCCCGTTTTTCTTCTGCTGCCTTGTCAATTAGTCGGTGATAGGGCATAGTAACATGAGCAGTCTGAGATATCAGCAGATTGTCCGTAGAAATATTTAGTTGTTCTAGTTGTTCGAGTTCTTTTATCAATACCTGTGGATCTATGACTGTCCCACAGCCGATAATACACTCAGTATCTGGATACAATATACCAGAGGGAATTAAGTGCAGCTTAAATGTCTGACCTTGGACTACTATTGTGTGTCCAGCGTTAACTCCCCCCTGGTAACGTACCACCACGTCTGCGGAGCGGCTGAGTAAGTCAGTTATTTTACCTTTTCCTTCATCGCCCCATTGAGCGCCTATGACAATGACGTTAGCCAAGAGATTATATTAAAGGGTAAAGTTTCCACAGATATTAATTATTAACAGATTTTTCATCTTTTGTCAAGCAATTTAGGTGATTGGCAATGGGTAATTGGTAATTGATAAAATCATTACTTATTTCCTTATATGTATCACCAGCCATCCGATTTTGCATTAACCCCATGGATAAATCTGGGGGCTTGTACCATCCAGGAATTATCAATCCCCAATCCCCAATCCCCAATCCCCTATGAAAATTCTGCAACGTCTTGGTATTGACTACCAAAATCCTCGCTCGTGGTTTGATGTATTAATTATTGCTATTAGCTACTATGTTAGTTCTTGGCTGATTTTGAAAAAAATGTCTGTTCCTCCTTTTGGTACTCCTGTTTGCCTAGGTACGGGTTGTACTATTGGCTGTCTATTGTTGTGGGGGCGATCGCGTTGGTTCGGTGTATTTCTAGGAGCAATGTTGGCTAATTATATCGGCATTAAACTTATAATTTTAGCAATTACAATTATTGGAGGTATTGGTACCACTATTAGCTCACTAATTACTGTAATAGTAATCGTTATATCAACTCGAACCAATTACCCTTTTAATAAAGTTAGAGATGTAGTAATTTTTTCTTTTTGTAGTTTATTTACTAGAACTGTCTTTCAATCTTTCTTAAGTGTGATTACGGTTTGCTTAGGTAGTGATGAACCGTGGAATAAATATTTAGATATTTTTTCTGGTTGGTGGGTCACTTATGCTATCGGGATTTTGGTATTTGCTCCTCCTATTTTAATTTTTCTTCAAAAGATAGTTAAGTCGGAAGTTGAATCCAGACCAAACAAAGAAATCTTATTGGCAGTAATTACTTTATGTATACTTAGTTATTTTACTTTTCTTCAACCACAACCATTAGAGTATTTACTTTTACCACCGTTACTTCGGTCTGCTTTTCAGTTTGGTGGAAAAATTACTACTTGCTTAGTATCAATTATATCTATAATAGCTTCTGTAGCTACGAGTTATAGTTTAGGAGTGTTTTATGACGCAGCTTTAAAAGATCATTCAATCATATTATTACAACTGTTTATTGGCGTGATTAGTATAACTGTGATGGTAATGTTAGCCATCATTGCAGAGAATCATCAATATAGGTTAAATCTAAAAATAGTCAATACGGAATTAGAACAACGAGTTTTTGAGTGCACCAGGGATTTGCAAGAGAGCGAAGCTAAAGCACAGGAATTAGCTGCTAAAGCTGAAGCTGCAAACCAGGCTAAGAGAGCGTTTACTGCTAATATGAGTCACGAATTGCGCTCGCCACTGAGTGCTGTGATCGGTTTTTCACAATTGATATTACGTGCAAATAATCTTCCTTTTGAGAAATATGAAAATGCAGGTATTATTTATCGCAGTGGAGATTGTTTACTAACCCTGATTAATCATATTCTCGATTTATCAAAAATTGAAGCAGGTAAAGGTTTTCTGAATGTAAATAACTTTGATCTATATCGGTTGCTAGATGATTTAGAAGATATGCTATATTTACGCGCCAGCAATGAGGAATTAAAACTAATGTTCCGACGCACTAAAAATGTCACCCGGTATATTTGTAGTGATGGAGTTAAACTTCGTCAGGTTTTAATTAATTTAATGATTAATGGCATCAGATTTACCCATAAAGGTGATATACAGTTAGTACAAACAATGTGAATGAAGAAAGTAAAAATGTTTTTTACTGTTAATTTCAGAGTAAGTGATACAGGTGTGGGTATTGCTGCGGCTGAATTACCAAAAATATTATTGGATTTGAAGCCTTTGCTCAAGCATAAGGAGGAAAAGAGATACAAGAAGGAATAGGTTTAGGTTTAGCTATTAGTGGCAGGTTTGTACAACTCATGGGTGGAGATATTTAAGTTGAAAGTGAAATAGGAAAAGGTACAACTTTTAAAGTCTCTATTCAAGCAACATTAGGTCAAGTAATAGTTAATAATTAATTATCCAGAGGAACATCAACCAGTCATAGGAATTGCTCCAGGAGAACCTACATATAAAATATTAGCAGTAGATGAGCAACCTATTTATTAATCGTCAGTTATTGTTTAAGCCTTTATAAAAGTTGGGTTTTGAAATGAAAGAAGCTAGTAATGGAAGAGAATCGATCGCTATTTGGGATAAATGGGAACCTCATTGAATTTGGATGGATATGAGAATGCTGATTATGGATGGCTATGATGGAACTAAACATATTAAGTCTACTAGGCAATGCTACACCTGTAATAGCATTAACAGCGAGTCTTCTAGAAGGAGAAAAGGCCATTGTTATTTCAGCCAGTTGTGATGATTTTCTCCGTAAACCTTTTACAGAGCATACAACTCTTGAAGGGCTTGCGAAACATTTAGGTGTAAAATATCTCTATGCAAAAACAACTGCGCTTAATTTAGATAATTCAGAAGCCAGCACTTTGACATCGGAAAATTGGACCTGTATGTCAGAAGGATGGACTAATCAGTTATACGAAGCTGCATTCGAAGCAAACACTAATTCTGTGATGGAATTTCTTGAATCAATTCCTAAAACAGAAAGTTCTTCGATTCAATCCTTGACAAAACATGCTAGACAATTTGAACTTGAAAAGTTAGTTGACTTAGCTGCAACTTTAATCAGCAATGAATAGCCATAGTGCTGATAAATTGAAATAAGGTCATTTGAAATTAATTTGAAAGAGACAACAAAACCTAATTATGTAAATGAACATAGAATTGACTAAAAAATTCTGGTTCTTCAGTTCTTTTTGTGAAAAACCTGGTAAATATCATTACAAACCTTATTCTCTAGGCATTTCATTTAAAGTAAATAAGGGCATAATTCTTTATACACCTTTCCCAGTAAGGGTTTTATTATAATCAATCCTCAATCACCATAAAAACAATCAATGCAAGAGCCAAACTTATTCTCATCTAATTTCTGGTTACTTAAATCTGTTTCTATTAGTAGAAAATATGGCAGGATAGGTTTAGGTTTAGCAAAAATACCAATTTAATTAAATTAACAAACATTCATAATGTGGATGAAAATAATTCATAATTTGTAATTAAGTTTTGAAAGAGATATTTATAACTACTTACAAAACTTTCTGTATTGAGGAATAGGGGGTTTTAAACTCCCATATTCGGTAAAATTTGTTAAAATTTTCATAAAATGTCAATCTAGATTATGGCGATTACATGAATTTAATTAATTTACTCATAAAGTACCAAAACAGACTGTTAAATAAAAGTTCAGGAGTTCTGTTTGTTAAACTCCTAAAAAATTTAACTTGGAGTATAGTTACGGTAGTTTTAGGGATTGATCTCGCAAATCGTACCACTGAACCCGTTGCACGATTACGCATTGGTGCTAATCTTTGGACAGGATATGGAACTTTATATCTCGCCCGTGACTTGGGTTATTATGACAAAAAGCCGGTCAAGTTGGTAGATTATCCTTCAGGAACAGAGGAAGTCAGAGCTTATCGCAACAATGAAATTGAAGGTGCAGGGTTATCAATTGACCAAGCGATCTCTCTAGCAGCAATCCAAGAAAATATTAAGATTATTGCCATTATGGAAGTTTCTCATGGTGGGGACGTGTTTTTAGGAAAACCAGAGATTACAGACATGAAAGCCTTAAAGGGCAAGCGAGTGGGGGTAGAAGCAACCTCTTTAGGAGCTTTATTTATTACTCGTGCGCTGGAAAAAAATGGGATATCTGTTAAAGATATTCAGATTGTTTCTTTAGAACTTACAGAACATGAACAAGCCTATAAACAAGGAAACCTAGATGCTGTTTTTACCTTTGGTCTAGCGAAAATTAAACTACTGGTAGCAGGGTCAAGGTCATTATTTAACAGCAGGCAAATTCCTGGAGAAATTGTGGATATTACCGCTGTTATTACAGAAGCGCTCGCTAATTATTCTGACACTATTCAAGGATTAATAAATGCACGATTTTGCGCCTTAGATTTTTCTGAAAAAAATCCTCAATATGCACATACTCGTATTGCTAGACGAACTCAGTTAACCAAAAAAAAAATTTGGAATGCCTTTAAAACATTACGTCAACCCAATTTACATACAAATCAAAGAATACTTAATGGAACCCATCTTAAATTTGTTAATAATATGAACGATTCTATACGAATTAACGTGGAAAATATGCTGGAAAGTCGATTGATATGAAAAGGTGATTTATCCTGTAACTCTGCTCGATAATCAATTTATTAAAAATGCCAAATTATAAAAATAATGATGAAAAAATTTCCCCTCCCTCTAAGATATTCAATTCCGTTAATTTTAATATTTTTTGGTAGCTTATTTGGCATAACTTCCTTTAATAAAGAAATTACGGAAACATATAAAAAAACAGAAACAAGTACTAAAAATTATCTACGGATTTCCGCAGGACAAACATCAAAAATCCTAGATTATTTATATGGGAGATCAGATATTAAAAATGGAGAAACTTCGATTATTAGTCAGCTAAGTAATGATCCAAATATTGACGTATTAATGGTAATTGATGAGCAAGATATTATTCATGTATCTAACCGTTACGAACTAAAAAATACTCCCATTAGTAACACAGTTGCTGCCGCGTACGCTTCTAAGTTAACTACTGTGCGATCAACACTTACAGGAGAGGTTATACTTTCTCAAGATAAGCAGAAACTAATTGCAATCTATCCTATTCTTTTACAGGTTTTGCCTGATGAAGTAAGCTCTTCTAGGGTAGGAATTTTGTTTTTTGAATACGATCTTACTCGTGCTAAACAACAGGCATTTTGTGATGCTCTGAGACGTTCATTAATGTTCAATATCTTTTTAACTATATTTTGTTTAGGGTTATGGCTTTTCTTTGATTTAACCTTAACTCGGCGAGTTTCTTTGTTAGTTGCTGCTAGTAATAGCTTAGCTGAAGGAAATTTCAGTGTCAGAACTGGATTATTAGGCTCAGATGAACTTGTACAAATTTCTGTAGCATTTGATCACATGGCGAGTAAAATTCAGGAAAATACCCTCATCCTACAGCAGGAGTTAATAAAAAGGGAAATTATAGAAGCTAAATTGAAGGAAACTAACGAACAACTTTCTATTTCTAATATTGAACTTGCTTCGCTGACTAAGGCTAAAAGTGAGTTTCTTTCCAATATGAGTCACGAAATTCGTACTCCTATGAATGGCGTGATTTGTATGGCTGAACTTCTCTCCATGAAAAACCTTTCAGAGGAACAGCAAGATATAGTCCAAACAATTCGAGATAGCGGTAATGCTCTTTTGGTAATTATTAATGATATTCTTGATTTCTCGAAAATCGAATCAGGGAATTTGCAATTAGAAGAACATCGATTTGTTTTAAGAGATATTATTAAATCTGTATTTAAGCTTCTTTCTACCCAAGCAGCAACTAAAAATATTCACCTGGAATATTCGATTGATCCTGATGTACCGACTAATATTTTAGGAGATGCTACGCGCCTCCGACAAGTTTTATTAAATCTGATTAGTAATGCCATTAAATTTACTGAACACGGTCATGTTTCTATTGCAGTTTTAGCTAATAAACAACAGGAAGATCAAAAAATAGAATTGATGATATCTATTAAAGATACAGGAATTGGTATTGAGCATGACCGCTTGAATCAATTATTTCAACCTTTTACCCAAGCCGATACTTCCATTAGTCGTAAATACGGTGGCACAGGTTTAGGTTTAGCTATTAGTAAGAGTTTAGTGAATTTAATGGGAGGCAAAATTTGGGTAGAAAGTTTAGGTAATATTGGTGGTCATCCTCCTGAAAATTGGTTATCAAATTGGGTAAATAATCATTTACCAGGTTCAATCTTTCATTTCACATTTATAGCAAAAGTGGTTTTACCTAGTAGTTTAATATCAGGAAAATCTCCCCAGGTATTTCCAGTAACGACAATTAGCAAAATCTCTACTCTGAAAATTTTATTAGCTGAAGATAACAAAATTAATCAAAAAGTTGTACTACTTACTCTAAAAAAGCTAGGTTATAGTGCTGATATTGCTAACAATGGTTTAGAAGTTTTAAAAAAAATCGAAACCCAGGTTTATGATGTCATTTTAATGGATGTGCAAATGCCAGAAATGGATGGAATTGCAGCCACACAGATAATTCGTCAATCTTCCAAAGTACAACCTTATATTATCGCATTAACTGCTAATGCTTTAGATGCTGATCGTCAAATATGTTTAAATGTAGGTATGAATGATTATATTAGTAAACCCATTGTTATCGCTGACTTTCAGGAAGCATTAAAAAATGCAGCAACCATTAAACTCCCAAAATTCTAAGCATTACAGCAAGTCAAATAAGCAATGTCTACAATGAGTTACACCTAGGGATTTTCCCAATATTTCCTTGAGATGGGTGTTAATTGTTCCCTTTGTTCTATAAATTGTCGGTGTAGTGGGATTAGTGGGTTATCTTTCCTATGGGAGTGGGAAAAAAGTGGTAGAAGATATGGCAAATCAGTTAATGGATCAGGCCACTAATCGGGTACAGGATCACCTTGAGGTATCTCTACAAGCTCCAGAGCAAGCAGTAACTGTTAATAATCATGCTGTCTAAGAAGGTCCGATTAACATCAATGACTTTGAGGAACTGCGTCAATACTTTTGGCAACAAATCAACCTATCTCTTTCTTTGTCAATTACCAATTGTGGGTTCTTCAATGAAAAGGGAGAGGAGATTGGGTATACCGATATTCTCAGTCAAGAGATTCTTAAACAAGCCAAAAAGATAACTGGGAAGAATCTAGGGATGGACAAGAGAGATCGCTAATCGTGAACTTGGTCAAGTTGTGGAGATAAAAGGAGTTTCTTAATTATAAGCCCTTGTAGGCGAATTTAATCAGATGGCAGAACAATTACAAACTTATTTTGAAAATTTAGAAAATAGGGCAGAGGAAAGCACAGCAGAATTAGTAATTGCTAAAGAAAAAGCTGAAGTCGCCAATCAAGCTAAAAGTGTATTTATTGCCAATATTGAGTCATGAATTGCGATCGCCATAGCTATAATTGCTTTAACCGCTAGTGTTTTAGAAGAAGAAAAAGCGATTATACTTTCTGTCGGTTGTGATGATTTTTTCCGTAAACCCTTTGCGGAGCATAGGATTGTTGAAGTACTATCTAAGGATTTGGGACTGAAATATCTTTATGCAGATATGACACTGAGTGGAAGCATCCATAATTTAGAAAATTTATTAACTGCAGAAAATCTAACGGTAATGACAAAAGAATGGATTGTAAGATTATATGACAGGTCACTAGAGGCTAATGTGAATCTGATCATGGAATTAATCCAGTAAATTCCACATACAGAGGCTCATCCTTTAAGCAAACTGATTCATCAATCTAAAAGGTAAGGATTCAGGTGGTGGGGTATTGACAAGTGTGATAGGAGAGGCAGAATATAGCAGTTATGGAAAAGAAGCTGCCACCAAAACTAGACAGAGAGATATTGAAGCAGTTGGGAACAGAGCAACTGGTAGAAATCATTATTGACCAGGGGAAAAGTATAGAGAACCTAACAAATAGAGTAGTAGAACTGGAAAAAGAAATAGAGAAACTCAAAGTCAGTAGAGATTTAGAGACCATAACATGATCCAAACCACCGTGGGGAGACATCCTCAAAAAAACTGAGAACAAACAAGAAGAGAACCAGACACGAAAACGGAAACCAGGAGGAGAACCAGGGCATAGGGGAAAAAGGATAAAGGGGTTTGGTGGAGTAGATAGATTTGAGATAGTGGGAGGGCAAGTGTATGGATGGTGAGGTCAGGGGGAATTGTTTGGCGAACCAATAAAAATTCAAACACAACAATTAGGGACTTGGTGGACAGGCCAATCCAAATAGTAGAATATAAAAGATATACGTAGACTTACAGTGTGTGTGGGGCAACACAGTTGAAAGGGCTGGATGCATCAGACCTATAAATTGGTTAATATCAATCGATGTTCAACATCTGACGCACCCTACAAGAGATTGGATTGTGAAACCTGCGTAAGTCCTATTTTACCTAGTGCAGCATAGTTAACATTATCAAGTTCTTCTCCGATAGTTTAAAATTTCTATGGTTAATATATCTCTAAAAATTGATAAAAATATTTTGCAAAGAGTTAAGATTTATTTGCTTAAATCACAGGATTTTTAGTTAATTAAGAGCCAGAATTCAAGCTAAAACTAGATTTTAGCCATTATTGATCAATGTAAACAGTAAATAGTCCTATTCCTTATTCACTCATATCTTTGAGAGAATAAGAAACGATTTAATTATCAAGCACTTATTGAGAAAATAGGCTGAAAACCCTGATTGGGTGGCGTTAGCTGCAAACAATAAATCCAAAAGATTTGTTGTTTAATCTCCCTTTAGTTCAGGAATATACGCGGATAGTTTCCGCATGGTAAGGCAGTAAAGCAGTTTACCGTTAAACGACTTTATGTTAATGCATTAGCATGAAGAATGTGTCACTCAATCTCTAAAAGGGCATTAAAAACCTGACAAGTCGAGACAGCTACAAACAAAGTAAAGGTAACACTGAGTTTAACTCAGTGAAGCTATTAGAGGTGCTTTGACTACACCTTTAATAGTTCGCTTTTGGACTACTTAAGAATCCCTGTATCTTTCGGGGAGTGTCAAAGTTATTTAATTTGCAAAGGGAGAAGACGAGATGAAATTGGCTTACTGGATGTATGCAGGTCCCGCTCATATAGGTACTTTGCGGGTAGCTAGTTCTTTCAAAAATGTTCATGCTATTATGCACGCACCCTTGGGTGATGATTACTTTAATGTTATGCGTTCCATGTTATCGCGGGAAAGGAACTTTACCCCGGTGACAACAAGTGTGGTTGACCGTAACGTTTTGGCGCGTGGTTCTCAAGAAAAGGTGGTAGACAACATTACCCGCAAGGATGCTGAAGAACACCCCGACTTGATAGTTTTAACTCCTACTTGCACTTCCAGTATTTTGCAAGAAGATTTACACAATTTTGTTGAAAGGGCGCAACTGGAAGCTAAAGGGGATGTAATGTTGGCGGACGTGAACCATTACCGCTACAACGAACTACAAGCTGCAGACCGGACTCTACACCAAATTGTCCAGTACTACATTGAGAAAGCCCGCAAAAAAGGGGAATTACCAACGGAGAAAACTGCTAAACCGTCAGTTAATATTATTGGTATTTCTACTCTTGGTTTCCACAATAACCACGATTGCACTGAATTGAAACGGTTAATGGCTGATTTGGGAATTGAGGTAAATACTGTAATTCCTGAAGGTGCTTCGGTTCATGACTTGAAAAATATGCCTCAAGCTTGGTTTAACCTAACTCCTTACCGGGAACTTGGTTTAACTACAGCTCAATATTTAGAAGAAGAATTCGGGACACCTTATGTAGATATTACCCCGATGGGTGTTGTGGAAACTGCAAGATGTATCCGCAAAATTCAGCAGGTAATTAATGCCCAAGGTGCTGAGGTTGATTATGAAGAGTTCATCAATGAACAAACTCTGCACGTATCTCAAGCTGCTTGGTTCTCCCGTTCTATTGACTGTCAGAATTTGACTGGTAAGAAAGCTGTGGTCTTTGGTGATAATACTCATGCGGCGGCTCTGACTAAGATTCTATCGCGGGAAATGGGGATTCATGTTGTTTGGGCTGGTACTTATTGCAAGTATGATGCTGACTGGTTTAGAGAACAGGTGAGTGAGTATTGCGATGAGGTGCTGATTACAGATGATCATGGGGCTATTGGGGATGTGATCGCTCGCGTTGAACCTTCTGCTATATTTGGAACACAGATGGAACGCCATGTGGGTAAACGTTTGGATATTCCGTGTGGTGTAATTGCTGCACCTATTCACGTTCAGAATTTCCCCATTGGTTACAAACCATTTATGGGTTATGAAGGCACAAATCAAATCACAGATTTAATCTACAACTCCTTCACTTTGGGAATGGAAGATCACCTGTTAGAGATCTTTGGTGGCCACGATACAAAAGAAGTCATTACCAAAGGTATTTCTGCTGAATCTGGTTTGAATTGGACAAAAGATGGACAAGCAGAATTGAATAAGATTCCTGGTTTTGTGCGCGGGAAGGTGAAGAGAAATACCGAAAAGTTTGCTCGTGAGCGCGGGTTTAAAGACATCTCTGCTGAGGTGTTGTACGCTGCGAAAGAAGCTGTAGGGGCGTAGGTTTTGCGACTCGGTAATAAGAGTGAGTGGTGAGGGGTAAGATTTACTCTTCACAACTTCTTTACTTCTTCAGTTACTTGTTTACTTCTTCAGTTACTGAAGAAGCGAAAATCTAAGTAAGAATTCAGGAGTCAGAATGTTTGAGGCATTAGTTAATTATCATGAAAAACTATAATGAAAAAACTGACTTCTGATGGCTGTTCGCGTAGCTTGCAGTTAGGCATTAGCTGAATACAAATCTAGAAATAAAAATACAAATCTAAAAATAAAAAGTGATACAGATAGATCAATTAAGTGCAAACAAAACAAAAATACCCTCCAGAAATGGGGGGTATTTTTTAGTTATGTGAGATACTTAACAAAAACACCCCCCATCAAGGAGAGCGTTTTTTATTTAACCGAGTGTTAATTATTA
>ERZ1034411.189-NODE-189-length-15689-cov-2.626135_pt1 | contig 15689 bp, 15 predicted proteins | sample MGYA00520583_ERZ1034411 | MGnify/ENA primary metagenome ERZ1034411 (study PRJEB33736, sample SAMEA104288481) | Azolla microphylla | place: Ecuador | collected 1982 | study: EMG produced TPA metagenomics assembly of the PRJEB19522 data set (Is there foul play in...
AGCAGGGTCAGCAGGGTGGCGGTGAACAGGCCGCCGATGATGACCGTGGCCAGCGGCCGCTGCACGTCGCTGCCCAGGCTGCGCGACAGCGCCGCCGGCAGCAGGCCGAAGATCGCCACTGTGGCGGTCATCAGCACCGGGCGGAAGCGCTCGCGCGCGCCCTTCAGCACCGCCTGCAGCAGCGAGGCGTCGAGGTCGCGCCAGCGGTTGAGGTTGGCGACCATGATGATGGCGTTCTGCACCGCCACGCCGAACAGGGCGATGAAGCCGACCGCGCTGGAGACGTTGAGGGTCATGCCGCGCAGCTGCAGCGCCAGCAAGCCCCCCACCGCCGCCAGCGGCACCGCCAGCAGGATCAGCAGCGGATGGCGCAGGGTGCCGAAGGCGCTGTACAGCAGCACGAACATGATGCCGATGGTCAGCGGCAGGATCAGGAACAGGCGGCGCTGCGCGCGCTGCTGGTTCTGGAACTGGCCGCCCCATTCAAGCCGGTAGGCGCGGTGGTCGTACTGCAGCTTCCGCTCCAGCGTGCCGCGCGCCTCGGCCATGAAGCCGTCGAGGTCGCGGCCGCCGAGGTTGAGCGTCACCGTGAGGTGGCGGAGGCCGGCCTCGTGCGTCACCAGGCTCTCGCCCGAGCGCACCTCGATGCGGGCGATCTGCGACAGCGGCACGCGCGCGCCGCTGGGCGAGATCAGCTGCAGCTCGCCCAGCTTCTGCGGGTCGTCGCGGGCGCTGCCGATGAGGCGCACGACGATGTCGTAGACGCGCTCGCCGACGTAGATCTGGGTCAGCGCGGCGCCGCCGACGGCACCGCCGATCAGGTTGGAGACGTCGTCGGCATTGAGGCCGTAGCGCGCCGCGGCCTGGCGGTCGAGCGAGATGCGCAGCTGCGGCGATGGCGCGTCCTGGTCGATGCTCACGTCCTGCGCGCCGGGGATGGCCTTGAGCGCGTCCACCGTGGCGTCGGCGATGCGCCGCAGCTCGCCGAAATCCTCGCCGAACACCTTCACCACCAGCTGGCTGTGGGCGCCGGCCACCTCGTCGTTGACGCCGTCGATCATCGGCTGGGAGAAGCCGACGTCGAAGCCGGGCATGCGCTTGTAGCGCACCGTCATGCGCGCGATCAGGCCGGCCTTGGTGTCGCCGGCCTGCCACTCGGCATAAGGGCGCAGGGTCACCGCGCACTCGATGTGCGAGGGCGTGAACGGATCGGTGCCGTCGTCATTGCGCCCCACCTGGGTGGCGACGTGCGCCACCTCGGGAAACTCCAGCGTGGCGGCGCGCAGCTCGTCGGCCATCTGCGCCGCCTTCTCCAGCGACACGCTCTGCGGCAGGCTCACCTCCAGCCAGATCGAGCCCTCGTCCAGCTCCGGCAGGAAGTCGCGGCCGGAGCTGAAGCCCAGCGCGGCGGTGCCGAGCAGGGTCAGCCCTGCCACACCGGCGGCCAAGCCGGTGCGGTGGATGAACAGCAGCAGCCAGTGGCGGTAGCGGTAGCTGGCGCGCTCCACCACGCGGTTGCGGAACGAGCGGCCGGGGTGGCGGTACGACAGCCAGGCCAGGCTCGGCACCAGCAGCAGCGCCGCCAGCAGGGCGCCGAGCAGGGAGAAGCCCAGCGCGTAGGCCATCGGCGAGAACAGCCGGTACTCGATGCGCTGGAAGAAGAACAGCGGCAGGTAGGCGGTGATGATGATGAGCACGGCGAAGAACACCGGCCGGCCGACCTGGATGGCGGCGCGGTAGGTCTCGGCGAGGCTGAGGTAGCGCCCTTCCGCCTCCTCGCGGTGGCGCAGCTGGTTCTCCAGCATGACGATGGCGCCGTCGACCAGGATGCCGAAGTCGGCCGCGCCCAGCGACAGCAGGTTCACCGGCACGCGCAGCTGGTGCATCACCATGAAGGCGAACAGCAGCGACAGCGGAATCACCAGCAGCACGATGCCGGCGGCGCGGGCGCTGCCGAAGAACAGCAGCAGCACCACGCCGACCAGCACCAACCCCTCCGTCAGGGTCAGGCCCACGGTGCGCTCGGTGGCGCGCACCAGATCGCGGCGGTCGAGCAGCGGCACCATCTTCACGTCCGGCGGCAGGCCGCTGCGGTTGAGCTCGTCCACTGCCTGGTGCAGCGCTGCGATGGTGGCGGCCTCGTCCTCGTGCTTGAGCAGCAGCACGATGCCCTCGATCTGGTCGTGGCGGCGGTCCAGGCCGAGGATGCCGTGGCGCTCCAGCGCGCCGAGGGTGAGGGTGCCGAGGTCGCCCACGCGCACCGGCACGCCGTTCCTGCCGCTGCTCACCACCACCTGGCCGAGGTCCTCGAGATCCTGGATCAGGCCGACGCCGCGCACCACGAAGCCCTGCTCGCCGCGGTTGACCACGCTGCCGCCGGCGTTGCTGTTGTTGGCCTTGATGGCGGTGGTGACCTGGTTCAGGGTCAGGCCGTAGGCCACCAGCTTCTGCGGATCGAGCAGCAGCTGGTACTGGGTGGTGAGGCCGCCGAAGTTGGTGACGTCGGCCACGCCCGGCACCTGCTTCAGGCGCGGGATCACGGTCCAGAACTGCAGCTCGGACAGCTCGCGCAGGCTGCGCGCGTCGGACTGCAAGGTATAGCGGTAGATCTCGCCGGTGGGGCTGGTCAGCGGATCGAGCGAGGGCTGCGCCGTATAAGGCAGGCTCAGGCCCGACAGCGCGTCGCGCAGGCGCTGCCGCGCCCAGTAGTCCTCCACCCCTTCCTTGAACACCACCTGGATCAGCGACAGGGCGAAGGTGCTCTGCGAGCGCACCACCTCCATGTCCGGCGTGGTGGCGATGGCGCGCTCGATGGGAATGGTGATCTGCTGCTCCACGTCCTCCGCCGCCAGGCCCGGCACCTTGGTGGTGATCTGCGCGCTGGTGGAGGAGATGTCCGGATAGGCCTCCAGCGGCATCTGCCGGAACGAGACCAGGCCGTACACCGCGATGAAGGTGAACACCGCCCACACCACGGTGCGACGGCGCAGGCACAGCGCGATCAGCCGCTCAATCATTGAGCAGCACGCCCTGCCGCGCGACGATGCGCTCGCCCCCGTCCAGGCCCTTGAGGATCTCGATGCTGTCGCCGTCGCGCGGGCCGGTGACCACCGGCCGCGCCTCGAACTTCCACGGCTGCTTCTCGACGTAGACCACGGTCTGGTCGCCGCTCTGGATCAGCGCCGTCAGCGGCACCAGCAACGCCGCATGCGGCCGGCCGGCGAACAGCACCTGGGCGAACATGCCGGGCTTGAGGCGGCCGTCCTTGTTGTCGTAGGCGATGCGCACCTTGATGGTCCGTGTGTCCGCGTCGAGCTGGTCGGAGACGAAGCGCACCACGCCGGCGAAGCTCTCGCCCGGATAGGCCTGCACCACGGCGCTGGCGGTGTCGCCGGCCTGCACTTGCGCCAGGTCCTTCTCCTGCACGCTGGCGGTGAACCAGATGGTGGAGACGTCCGACACCTGCAGCAGCGCCGCGGTGTTGTCGTTGGCCCAGGTGCCGGGCACGGCATTGAGCAGCGACACGCGCCCGGCCAGCGGCGAGCGCACCGTCAGCGAGCGCACCGAGCCGCCGGCGGCCGGCGTGGCCGCGTCCAGGCCGATGGTGCGGAACACGGCGGAGGCGCGATCCAGCTCGCTCTGCGCGTTGTCGAAATCGGCCTGGGCCTGTTCCAGGTCTTTCTGCGCGGCGATGTGGTGATCGTAGAGATCCTGCTGCCGCGCCAGCGCCTTGCGCGTCTGCTCCAGGCCGATGCGCGCGTGCTGCAGGTCGGCGCGGTCCTGCGCCAGGTCGGCGGATTCCAGCGCGAACAGCGGCTGCCCGGCCTTGACCTCGTCGCCCAGGTGCACGTACAGCGCGGCGATGCGGCCGGACACCGGCGGCAGCACGTTGGCCACGCGCGAGGGGTCCGGCTCCAGCACCGCCGGCGCGCTCAGCGGCGTCTGCGCCTGCTGCTTGGCCACCGCCTGCAATACCAGAACCTGGCGCAGCGGCGAGGACTCCGGCACCGCCAGCAGCTCGCCCTCGTGGGTGAAGCTGGCATCAGCGGCACCGTCGCCGGCCTCGTGCCCATGGCAGGAGGCCAGCACCGCGCCCAGCGCGCACGCGAGAACACAATGACGGACCGCCGCGGCGGCGCGGCGACGTTCGAATCCAGGCTTCCCCCACTGCATGCGGTCCCGTCTCCCTTCAGGATCGGCTGGGCCAAGATTAAAGGGTATGGCGGCGGATGTGACAGCACGTCGGCGCCGGCACCGCCGCCGCGCCGCCGGGGCTGATGCTTACGTGTTTCTTAGCTGGACACCTGTCGCCGGACCAGCGCGGGCGGTTATCGACAAAATATTTCCGCACCCGCGCCGCTGCTCCTGCCCCCTGCCCTTTGCGCGCGCAATCAAGCGTTTAGGCCGGCGTCCTGAGGCTGCGGCGCAACTGTGCCGCCGAGCGGTGCTTGGAGCGGTAGGCGGACCCGTGTAAAACAGGTCGCGCTTCCCAAGCAGGCAGGAGCCTCCATGCGCCCCACGGATACGACGATCACGCCCCGCCGCCTGGATATGCTGCGGCAGATTCGCGACGCCCAGGCCAGCGGCAAGTCCTCTCCGCTGTACCTCGACGATCTCAACTGCTTCGCCCGCCTCAAGCTGGTGCAGTTCGACCGCGAAGGCAACCTGGCGCTGACCGAGCAGGCTTCGCGCATCCTGTCCTCCTGAGACGCCCGGCGTCTCCCCCATTCCGGTCCCTCAAACCCAACCAATGGTTGGGTTGTTTTCCCTGCGCCCCGGACTAAGATGATCCGCACGGCGCAGCGGCCGACCTTCCGCGCGCCCCGAACCAGAGCAAGGCGGACCACCGCCGCACGAGGAGCGCATGGCGGAGATCGAGGACCAGGACCTGTCGCTGCAGGGCCTGTATCGCTGGGAGCGGCAGCGCGCCGCCGAGTTGTACCTGACCCAGCCGCTCGGCGGCGGCGCCCTGCGCCAGTTCACCTGGAGCCAGGCCGTCGACGAGGCGCGCCGCATCGCCGCGCACCTGCGCTCGTTCGGCTGGGAGCCGGGCACGCGGGTGGCGATCCTGTCGAAGAACTGCGCCTGGTGGCTGCTGGCGGACTATGCCATCTGGATCGCCGGCTACGTCAGCGTGCCGGTCTACCCCTCGCTCACCGCCGCCTCGGTGCGGCAGATCCTGCAGCACTCCGGCGCCCGCGCCTGCTTCGTCGGCAAGCTCGACGACTGGGAGGCGATGCGCCCGGGCATTCCCGACGAAGTATGGAAGATCGCGCTGCCGCTGGCCCCGGCCAACGGCTTCGCCAAGTGGGACGAGCTGGTGGCGGAAACGCCGCCGCTGCGGGGCGAGCCGGTGCGCCCGGCCGACGACCTGGCCAGCATCATCTACACCTCCGGCACCACCGGCATGCCCAAGGGCGTGATGCACAGCTTCGGCACCATCGCCGTGTCGATCAAGACCATCGGCGAGGCGTTCGGCTACAGCGCACAGGACCGCGTCATCTCCTACCTGCCGCTGGCCCATGTCGCCGAGCGCGTGCTGGTGGAGGCGATGAGCCTGCGCTACGGTGCGCAGATCCACTTCTCCGAAACCCTGGAAACCTTCCCGGCGGACATGCAGCGGGCGCGGCCGACGGTGTTCGGCGCGGTGCCGCGCATCTGGACCAAGCTGCAGCAGGGCGTGCTGGCGAAGATGCCGCCGGCGGTGCTGGAATCGCTGCTGCGCGATCCGCAGAAGGGGCCGCAGGTGCGCAGGCAGATCCTGCAGCTGCTGGGCCTGGACGCCGCGCGCCTCAGCGCCACCGGCGCCGCGCCTCTGCCGCCGGACACGGTGCGCTGGTTCCGCGATCTTGGCCTGAACATGCTGGAGGTCTACGGCATGACCGAGAACTTCGCCCTGTCGCACTGCTCGCGCCTCGGCGACGCCGACACCGGCCACGTCGGCCTGCCCTGGCCGGGCGTGCAGTCCAAGTTCTCGGACAACGGCGAGATCCTGGTGAAGACGCCGGCGGCGATGCTCGGCTACTACAACGAGCCGGAGAAAACCCGCGAGGCGCTGAGCGAGGACGGCTGGCTGCGCACCGGCGATGTCGGCGAGCTCGACGCGCAGGGCCGCCTGCGCATCACCGGCCGCGCCAAGGAGCAGTTCAAGACCAGCAAGGGCAAGTACGTGGCGCCGGCGCCGATCGAGAACCGCCTCGGCACCCATCCCAAGGTGGAGGCCTGCTGCGTCGCCGGCGTGGCCTATCCGCAGCCGTTCGCGGTGCTGATGCTGAGCCAGGCCGAGACCGAGCGCTGCCGCGAGGCGCAGGCGCGCGCCGAGCTGACCCGTTCGCTGCAGGCCCACCTCGAACAGGTCAACGCGCAGCTCGACCCGCACGAGCAGATGGATTTCGTGGTGGTGGTACCGGAGCAGTGGACGGTGGACAACGGCTTCATCACGCCCACCTTCAAGGTCAAGCGGCAGACCATCGAGCAACACTACGGACCGCATTTCGACCACTGGGCGCGCAGCGGCCAGGCGGTCATCTGGCACTGAACGAGCGAGGCCGCACCCGCGGCCCGGGGAGGAGAGCGATGAACAGCGTGGCTCAACCGCTGGCGGCTACGCCGGCCACGGCACCGGCCTGGGCGCGGCACATGCGCCGGCTCAACGACTGGCTGCTGCACGACATGCTCGGCGGGCCGCGGCCGCTGAAATTCTCCTGGATCATCAACTTCCAGAAGGGCGGCACCTTCTTCTTCCTGGGCGCACTGATGTGGTGGTACGCCGGCAAGACGCCCGCTGCCACCTCCACCGCCGCCTGGATCTACCTGGCCCTGCACGGCAGCTACGGCCTGACCTGGCTGCTCAAGGATCTCAACTTCCCCGACCCCAACTGGCAGCGGCGCATCACCCTGGCCAGCAGCTGCTTCGCCCTGTTCGGCCTGGGCCTGTACTGGAGCTTCGGCTGGCTGCTGATCTCCGGCACGGCGCAGCCGCACTACCCGCTGCCGGACGCGGTGTGGTACTGCCTGTGCATCTCGCTGTGCTACTTCGGCTGCGCCATCATGGTGGCGGCCGACGCGCAGAAGTTCTACACGCTGCGGGTGAAGCGCGGCCTGATCACCGACGGCGTGTTCAAGTACATCCGCCACCCCAACTACCTCGGCGAAATGATGATCTACGGCGCCTTCGCCCTGCTGGTGTGGCATTGGTGGCCGGCCGTGGTGCTGGCCTATTTCTGGATCGGCCTGTTCGCCACCAACATGGCGATGAAGGAGGCCAGCATGTCGCGCTACCCGGAGTGGGCTGCCTACAAGAAGCGCAGCTGGTGGGTGCTGCCCGGCCTGCTCTGATCGGCGCCGCTGTCATGATCCAGCGGCCCTGAACTTGCTATAAATGGAGGGACCTCTCCGGTTCCTCCATGATCTACGACAAACCCTGGTTCTGGTACCCGGCCCACTGCGTGCAGCTGGCCTTCTGGCTGCTGGCCGTATGGCTGCTCTGCTCCGGCCACCGCGACCACTGGGTGGTGTCCCTGGCCACCACCATGCTCATCAGCCATGTCGTCGAGCTGCCGCTGGTGTTCCGCATGCTGCGCGCGCGCCAGCCGGCGGCGGCGCGGGTGATTCCGCTGACCATCCTATTCGGGCTGACCTGGTTCGTGCCGGCGCGGCGCGGGGTATTCGCCGCCGGCTGAGACCAGCAGACGGCTTTTTGCACCGCCGCTGCACCGCGGCGACATTAACGCTGCACCGGCACGGGCCAACATTGCGGCGTCCTTTGCCGCCGGTGTGCCATGCCATTCACCCTGTCCCATCCTGCCGCGGTGCTGCCGTTGCGCCGCTTCGGTCGCTGGCGGGGGGATTTCACCGCGCTGGTGATCGGCAGCCTGTCGCCCGATTTTCCCTACTACGTTCCGGGGCTACAGCTGCCATCGATGCACACTCTCGCCGCCAGCCTGTGGTTCTGCCTGCCGGCGGGCTGGCTGGTGCTTGCGGGATTCGAGGCGGTGAAGCAGCCGCTATGCAGCCTGTTGCCGCAGCCACATCGTGCGGCATTGATGCCCCTGGCCCTGCGCCGCCGCGACTGGAATTGGCGCGCCCTGTTAATCGGCTCGGGATCGCTGCTGCTGGGTGCCTGGAGCCACCAGCTATGGGACCTGTTCACTCACGCCAGCCGCGGCGGTGCGGACTACCTGCCATGGCTGCTCGACGATATCCCGCTGGGCGGCGACACGCTGCCGCTGTACAAGATGCTGCAATGGCTCAGCGGCGCGGCCGGCGCCGCGGTCCTCGCGGCAGCCTACCGGCGTTGGCTACGGCGACAGCCAGCCGTAGCGGCCGCACCCGGCCGAAGGCCCTGGCTGTTGCTGACGGCGCTGGGACTGGCGGCAAGCGGCGCCGCGCTGCCATTCGCGCTGAACGCCGCCCTCGACTTCGGCGGCTGCCGCTTCTGCCGGGCCTTCCTGTTCGAAGAGTGGGTTCATGCCGCCGACCTGTTCCTGGGACTGCTGCTGCTCAGCGCCCTTGCGGCGCAATGCCAGCGGTCCGGGGCGACGTGAGCGCTCACTCGTTCAGCTTGAAATTCTCCTCTTCCCAGCCCTTGCGCCAGGCGGTGGCCTTGAGGTTCCACACCTCCACCGGCTCGCCGGTGCGGAACGGCATGTGCCGCGCCTTGTAGTAGGGGTTGGCGACCATGTGCTCGCCGCGCAAGCGAGCCATCGCACCCTGCTGCAGATACTCGATCGTGTCCATTGCCCGTCTCCGCGCCGGGAAAGTTTCTTCCGGCCAGCATTCGTGGTGCAGGTTTCGGGCCAGATCGGGCAACAAAAAGGCCGCCGGATTGCCCGGCAGCCCTGGTGAAAACCGACTATCCGGCGTGGCGGCTCAATAGCCGCCACGGTCGTCGTGGACGTGGTCGCTCTGCCGGTTGTCCGAGCGGTTGATGCTGTTCTGCTCGTCGCGGGTGATATGGCCATTGGCGTCGGCCGCCGACTGCTTGGCATCGTCGTGGGCCTGGCCACGCTCCAGCTTGCCGACTTGGCGGCCGCTGAGCTGGCTGCTGCGCTCGCCGTTGGAGATGCGCTGCTCCTGGTTGGCGTCGCGCTGCACGTCGGCCTCCATGCGCCGCGAGGTCTTGGAATCCGGGTCGCCGGTGGCGCCGTTGTGCTTGTCCTTGGCGATATCGCGGCTGACCTTGTTCTGCGCCGAATCCAGGCGCTGCTGCTCGCCCGCCGACATGTGCCCGTCCTTCATGTCGTGGGCCTCCATCTTGTCGACGTGCTTCTCCTCGCCCTCCAGCTTGCTGGCTTCGTGGTTGTTGATCTGGCCGGACTGCATGCCCTGCTCGATGCGCTTCTGCTGGTTGGCGTCGCGCTGGGTATCCTGGGCGACGGCGGGCTGCTGCGCCAGCACCACGCCGCTGCATAGCGCCGCGGCGATGGCGGCGGCCAGACGAGTCTTGCGAAGTTTCATGTCCATCCTCCGTGATTGGATCGGTAGGTGCCGCCATCCCGGCGGCGCCGGGCCGGCGCAGAGAAGGCGCGCCGGATCTGCAGTGGCTCACTGCGGCAGCGGGCGCCGTCACGGCTGCGTCCTTCATTGCAACCATCTGCCCTATAAGTGACTCCCCTCCTTACAAGCGAGTTCCAGCCGTCCCCGGCTGTTGCGCCCAATAAAAAAGCCGCCGGACGTCCGGCGACTGTTCGACAGCGGCAGCCCTCAGCCCTCTTTGCGGGCGTGGTGCACGCGGTGGCTCTGGTGATTCTCGGAGCCCTGGATGCGCGCCTGCTCGCCGCCGCCGACGTGGCCGTTGGCCGCCGCATTGGCCTCCTTGCGGTCAACCTTGGCCTGGCCGTGCTCAAGGCGGCCGACCTGGCGGTTGTTCAGCTGGCCCGCCTTCTCGCCGTTCTCGATGCGCTGCTCCTGGTTGGCATTGCGCTGTACATCGGCCTGCATGCGCCGCGATGACTTGGAATCCGGGTTGCCGGTGACGCCATTGTGCTTGTCGGCGTAGACGTCCTGGCTGACCCTGCTCTGCGCTGCGTTCAGGCGCTGCTGCTCCGCCGGCGAGACGCTGCCGTTCTTCAGGTCGCGCGCCTGGATGTTGTCGACGTGCTTCTCCTGGCGCTCCAGCTGGCCCGCTTCCTTGGTGCTGAGCTGGCCGGACTGCAGACCTTGCTCGATGCGGTTCTGCTGGTTGACGTCGCGCTGGGTATCGGCCTGCACCGTGCCTTCCTGGGCCAGGGCGGCGCCGCTGACCAGCACCGCGGCCAGGGCGGCGCCGATCGCGGCAAAACGCTTGTTGCGGGTATTCATGACACTGTTCCTCCGTGATTGACTGGGATGCTGCCGTTGCGCGGCATCACGGGGCACAGACTGCCAAAGGTGTTCTGAATGAACGATGAACGCAGCGGCTGTTGATTCAACAAGCCTGGGGTGGCGACCGGCCGGTTAGTGCCAACTACGGTCATTCGACATCTGAAATTCGCCGCCGGAAAGCGGCCATTCACCAGTTAGTCCGCGTCCTGCCCGTAGACGATTTTTACTACAGCATCAATTGACACTGCCTCCAAAGGGTTACCTCGAAGAACCCAAATGCTTAGGGCCAGCTCGAATTGATAGGTGGGATTGCCTAGCGGCGTGTTGTCATATCCCTTTGAGCATTGTGCCAAGCACCGCTGAATTAATGAGGCTCCTCGAGCGGGGGAAGTAGTTTCAGCTACAGCCCGCCAGAGATCGAGGTCGCGAATCTCGCTCATCTTGGACATGCGCTTCAGAAGTTTTGCAAACAGCTCGTCCTTCGATGCGACCACAGCCCTTGGCGCCAGCTCCAGTGCTTTCTCCTTCGTAAAATCATCCCACCGGGGATTGGAATGTTTGTCAAAGCACCATTCCGCCATTTGCTCCAACCCGAGACTGAACACTGCCATGTCCCAGGTGCCATCACGTAGCAGGCGAGCATACGCTTCATCGCATTGCGCTTCCCCAAGCTCAAAACGATCGAGATCGCTATGCCGATCTCGATTTTCGGGTAACCCATCTCGCCTGATTCTCTCAGCCTTTAGGAGAGCACGATCAAGATACCTGCGATAGATCTTCAGGTCGCCACCTCCAAATGCAACGTCCAAGGCGCTCTGGAGTTCACGACGCACCAAATGGTGAGGTACCTTAATCTTCTCCCACCCCTCAAAAGGGTCGCGATCTGCACGCAGACGATAGTGCTCGGCATCTCTGATGTAACGTGCCTTCCATGACCCTGGAGGCGGAGTGGGATCAGCATGCTGGTCTGCCAGCACAGCTCTGAAGGGTCGCCGGATCAACTCAAGCCAGCTGCTCATTGATGTTTACCACGCTGTAGCGGCCCACCGGTTAGCCGCCGTTCGCGACAGTCCGCCCCGGGCCAGTATCTGCCACTTACTCAACAGAGTTGAAGTTCAACACCATCTTCCGCTTCTTCCCCCTCCGCCCCATGCGTGCGGATGATCTCGATCAACGTAGCGAACAGATCTTGGCCTAAGCTATCGATCGATTTCTCGTGCTTTCGCCAGATCAATATGAAACCACCATCTGGCGTGCCGAAGCCTCCGCGAAGAATGTCATTAAACGCATCGAGATTTCCGCGCCACTCGTACTCTTTGAGCGCAATGCTGCTGAAGTGTCTGGCAAAGCCTGAGAGATCTGAGAATGAGTCTCCGTCAATGACATATGTTGGCTTCATTCAGTTTAGTTCCCGTTAGATGCCGTTCGCGATCGGCTGAAATGGGCCGAACGCGGACTGTCGGATGATTTTAGATTTCACCAGTTTGCCTTCCGCCACTCTATAAATCCTTCGTCTCGGCGGGATTTTCCGAATCTAAAGTGATATTCGATTTCAAGCGAAAGTAGCGTAGGGTGCGCACCCTACGCTTGCTGCGAGGCTTTATCGCGTAGCGCCCCCTGCACCGCGGCGTTAGGCATGGTAGAACCATGGGTGCAGGCCCTCGTTGCGGTCCAAACAGGAGACTTGTGAACAGATACGATAGTCGTCATGCACATGAAGATCAAAGTTCGCGATTACTGTCGGGACGAGATCGTCGAGAAACATGGTGGCAATCTCAACTGCCTCCTTCGCTTCTGGCGTAGAGCACTCTTCACACTGATGGACAATTCGATTCCGTTTACTCGCGTTTTTGCGAAAGCGCTCCCACAGGCTTGGCGCCTCTCCGTTTCTCCAGTAGACAGTAAGATCGATATCGCTTGCCTCCCGTAGGAGAGCAAAGAGCAATGCGTGAAATTTTCGCATGTCACGCTGTTCGACTGCCAGGTCAGTTACGTATGTCGCCATCGACTCGCTGTGCACAAGGCCGTGAATCACAGGTTTAAGCAAGGCAGCCTTCAGGCCAACTTCGGCCGCAGCGGATGCGAGAACGTGCGATGCAGAAGGACACGCTTCGACTAGCCGACGTGCCTCTTTGAGCGAAGCGAACGGTGACTGAAGAACATTCGGCTTTGCCTCGTAGTACGAACGAAGTCGCTTCCCACGGAACTCGGCGAGCGCCTGAGCTCCATGTTCCTCATAAAGATCGAGCAGCCACTGCTCGCGTCTGGCGTCTTCATCGTCATAAGTCATAAGCGGCTCCTCGCAATGCCTAACGCGCAGCTACCCGGAGACTGCCGGTCGCGACAGACCGCTTCGGGCCAGCTGCCGCCCGTTAGCCTCACATCAAACGACAAACCAAGTTTGGCACTAAACGGCACGTTTTGATTCAGCGCTCGCGCAGCCGGTGGCTGTCTTCCGCACGTAGGTCCAGGCCGTAGACGCGCCGCAGATCCTCGATCTTCTCCAAGGTCGCCGCCTTGAACGGCGTCTTGTTTTCTAGCGCGTGCAGGGCGATGCCTTCCAGCAGGTCACCGAGCGACAGGTCGAGGTACTCGGCCAAACCCTTTAGCACCTTGAGCAGGCGCTTCTCCAGGCGCACGCCGGTCTGTACGCGCTCGATGGTGTGCAGGGCGGGTTCGGATCGGGGCGGCGGTTTGGCGGGCATGGCGGCACGGGCGGGGACGGGAGCCGGCAGCATCGCACGCTTGCCGGTGATTTTGTTGTTTGGTACATTTGTACCAAGTTATACAGAGTCGATATGCCCATCCCGTCCGCCGCCGCCCTGCCGCCCGCCCTGCTGGGCGTCGCACTCGCCACCTGGAGCCCGTTCGCCATGTCCGATAGCCCCGCCAGCCGCATTGGCCATTTCCACCTCGCCGCGCCGCCGGCGCGGGTACTGCCGCTGTTCACCGCCGAGGGCGAGCGCAGCTGGGCGCTAGGCTGGGAGCCGGAGCAGTTGAGCGGCGACGAGCAGCGCGGCAGCGTGTTCCGCACCCGCCATGGCGGGCGCGAAACCACCTGGGTGGTGACCGAGTACCAGCCGGCCGAGGGGCGCGCCAGCTATGCGCGGCTGGCCGTGGGCTCGAACATGGGGTTGGTGGAGGTGCGCTGCCGCGCCGCCGACGGCGGGACTGAGGTCAGCGTGCGCTATACCCTCACCGGGCTGAATGCGGCCGGACGTGAGGAGGTGCGTGCCTTTCTCGAGCCGGCGCATTATGCGGCGATGATGGAGGAGTGGCGGCAAGCCACCAGTGCCGCCCTTGTTCATGATGGCGACAAGCGGTAGGGGCTGTTTCCTGCAGATGCAAACAAGACCCCCGTCATGCCCGCGAAGGCGGGCATCCAGTATCCGTCACGCAATTGATTCGGCTTCGGCACAGGTGCCAACCGAAACTGGATTCCCGCCTGCGCGGGAATGACGGATGTAAGGGTCGGCATTCAATTCAGGAACACGCCTGCCATTCCGTACCGCACCCACGAAAAAGCCCGGCATCGCCGGGCTTTTTCGTGCAGCTTCGCCGCTTACTTCTTGGCGTCCAGCTCCTGGTAGTAACCCATCAGGATCTTCGCCACTTCCGGGCGGGAGAATTCCGGTGGCGGGGCGATGCCCTGGCCGAGCATCTGGCGCACCTTGGTGCCGGAGAGGTTGATGAAGTCTTCCGGCGCGTGATCCGGCGCCTCGCGCATCATCACCACGCGGTTGAGCTTCTTGGAGTAGGCGGTGTTGTCGGCGCGGAAGATCTGGATCTTCAGCGCGTCGGCCGGCACCTTCTCGTCGAAGATGGTCTGCGCGTCGAACGGGCCGTAGTAGTCGCCCACGCCGGCGTGGTCGCGACCGACGATGAAGTCGGTGGCGCCCATGTTCTGGCGGAAGATGGCGTGCAGCACCGCCTCGCGCGGGCCGGCGTAGAGCATGTCGAAGCCGTAGCCGGCGATCATCACGGTGTTGGCCGGGAAGTACAACTCCACCATCTTGCGGATGCAGGCGTCGCGCACCGGCGCCGGGATGTCGCCTTCCTTGAGCTTGCCCAGCAGCATGTGGATGACGATGCCGTCGGCGCCGAGGCGCTCGTGGGCCATGCGGCACAGCTCTTCGTGCGCGCGGTGCATGGGGTTGCGCGTCTGGAAGGCGACGACGCGGTTCCAGCCGCGCTCCTTGATCTCGTTGCGGATCTCCACGGCGGTGCGGAAGGTGTCCGGGAAGTCGGTCTGGAAGTAGCTGAAGTTCAGCACCTCGATCGGGCCGGACAGCAGGGTGTTGCCGAGCTTGGAGAAGGTGGCCACGCCGGGGTGCTTGGGATCGAGCGTGCCGAAGATGTTCTTGGCCATCAGCTCGATCTGCCCGGCGCTGACGCTTTCCACCTTCTTCACGTCCATCACCGCCAGCACCGGGTTGCCCGGAACGTTGGGATCGCGCAGGGCGATGCGGCCCGGCTTGATGCCGGCTTCCTGGGTGAGGTTGACGATCGGCACCGGCCAGAACAGGCCGGAGGCGGTCTTGAGGTGCTCGGCCACCGACAGCGCGTCGGCCAGGTCCATGTAGCCGGGCAGCGGGTTGAAGTAGCCGGCGCCGAGCATCACCGCGTTGGCGGCGGCGGCGGAGTTCAGCAGCAGGCTGGGCAAGCCCTCCGCTTCCTTCAGCAGGGCGGCGTGGCGGGCGGTGTCGTAGACGAACAGCGGCTTGAGTTCAGTGCTGCCGTGGGGTTGGATCATGGGGTTCTCGGGATTGCGGGAATTGGGATTTCGGGATTCGGGAATGGGATTTGGGATGGGAGCTCGGGCTTTTGCGATTCCCGATTCCCCAATCCCGACTCCCGCCTCAGGCCGGCAGGATGCCGCGCTGCACCAGCAACGCCAGCAGTGCTTCCACTTCCTGCTCCAGGCTCATCTTGTCGGTGTGCAGCACCAGCTCGGGCTTTTCCGGCGCCTCGTACGGGTCGTCGATGCCGGTGAAGTTCTTGATCTGGCCGGCGCGGGCCTTCTTGTACAGGCCCTTGGGATCGCGCTGCTCGGCCACCGCCAGCGGCACCTCGACATAGACCTCGATGAAGGCCATGCCGGCGTCCTCGTGCAGCTTGCGCACCAGGTCGCGGTCGGCGCGGTAGGGCGAGACGAAGCTGGAAAGGGCGATCACGCCGGTATCGACGAACAGCTTGGCGATCTCGCCGATGCGACGGATGTTCTCGGCGCGGTCCTCGGCGGAGAAGCCCAGGTTCTTGTTGATGCCGAGGCGCACGTTGTCGCCGTCGAGGCGGTAGCTGAGGCGGCCCTGGGCGTGCAGCACCTTCTCCAGCGCCACCGCCACCGTGCTCTTGCCGGAGCCGGACAGGCCGGTGAACCAGAT
>ERZ1034411.190-NODE-190-length-15684-cov-24.354725_pt1 | contig 15684 bp, 19 predicted proteins | sample MGYA00520583_ERZ1034411 | MGnify/ENA primary metagenome ERZ1034411 (study PRJEB33736, sample SAMEA104288481) | Azolla microphylla | place: Ecuador | collected 1982 | study: EMG produced TPA metagenomics assembly of the PRJEB19522 data set (Is there foul play in...
TGAGCCTTTCAGAGATTTGGAATGGTTGGTTTATTTACGCCGTACTGTACTAGTACCGCAAGGCGAAAGTCAAAAGTCAAAGGGGTGTGGGGAACCCCATAATTAAAATGAGGGGTTTTAAATTAGGACTTTGTATTTCTGATGCTGTGCCTCTGGAGTCACATTTTTGTTTTCTTCATCAATAAATGATGAGGTGGGACAAACTATCTTTCCCTACACCCCACACCCTTACACCCCTTTCTTATCTACATCCTAAAGATTCACGAGTATCTACAGCAGTTTTAGAATTTACACCACTAGCCTTAAGACAGAGTTTCTTGATTTCTACCCCGTCTAAAATTGCATTGGTAAAATCTGCACCAGTGACATCAACATTATCAAAAACTGAACGCAACATCATTGCATCTGTTAATATTGCATCACTGAAATCAGCATTGTTGAACTTTACTAGATAGGCAATACCTTGACTAAAATCCACACCATGCAGATTTACACCCTCCAACAAAGTACCGTTAAAAACTCCACCCCGTAAGTCAGAATTGCTAAAGTTCGTATTCTGTAACTTGACGTTGGTATACTCAACACCAATTAAACTTTGTCCAGAAAAATCCTGACCTTGTAGTTTTTCCCCAGCAGAATGGGTAATGCTGGAAGAACTTGCTGCTTGTGCTGACAGGGGAAACACAAAGAACACTACTGCTAAAACCAAACTAGCGAGTATTTGCCAATACTTCATAACTTTTGCTTAATAAATCTCAACAATTACACTATTTATTATTAAACAGCACTGGGGAAGACAAGTAATGATAATCCCGTAGGATAGATTAATATTGATGTGTGATCGCCTAAAATACCTGTGGCTAATCAAGAAAATATCACCCAATCTCTAGCACGAACCCCTTTATATCAAATCGGTGTAGAACTTAAAGCCCGTTTTTCCAGCTTTGGGGACTGGGAAATGCCTGTACAATATAGCAGTATTACCAAAGAACACGAAGCTGTTAGAAATAATGCTGGAATATTCGATATTTCCCACCTGGGTAAATTTACTCTCCAAGGCAAAAACCTCATTGACCAACTGGAGAATTTAGTTCCCTCAGATTTAAGTCGTCTGCAACCTAGTCAAGCTCAATACACAGTATTATTAAATCCCCAAGCAGGAATTATTGACGACATAATTATTTACTACCAAGGTCTAGACACCATTGGTACACAAAAGGTAGTAATTATAGTCAATGCCGCAACCACTGATAAAGACAAATCCTGGATATTGACACACCTTGATATTCAAACAGTTGAATTTCAAGACCATTCACGGGATAAAATCTTAATTGCCGTTCAGGGACCAAAAGCTACTAGCTATCTTCAGTCCTTGGTGACAGCAGATTTAACCCCCATTAAAGCATTTGGACACCTAGAAACAACAATCTTTGGACAACCCGCATTCCTAGCTCGTACAGGTTACACTGGGGAAGATGGTTTTGAAGTCATGGTAGATTCAGAAATCGGAATAGAATTATGGCAACGTCTCTATGATGCTGGTGTTGTCCCCTGTGGACTTGGTTGTCGAGACACCCTCCGTCTCGAAGCCGCAATGGCGCTTTATGGACAAGATATCGACGATAGCACCACACCCCTAGAAGCGGGTTTGGGTTGGCTAGTAAATTTAGATACGAAAGGTGATTTTATTGGGCGTAGTGTTTTAGAACAGCAAAAAACCAAGGGAGTCCAGCGTAAACTTGTAGGTTTGCAAACCCAAGGCAGAAATATTCCCCGTCACGGCTACTCCGTATTATCATCGGGGAAAATAGTAGGACAAGTAACTAGTGGTACTTTCTCACCTACACTTGGTTATCCCATTGCTTTAGCTTACGTTCCTAGCCAGTTAGCAACCACAAAACAGCAGATAGAAGTGGAAATTCGCGGCAAAGCTTATCCCTCAGTCGTGGTCAAACGTCCTTTCTATCGGTCACAAAATCGTGTTACTAGCTGATAACCTTTGGGGTTTTTGAGGAATAATGTCTTTTGGGTTACTCTGGTAACACCAATTTTTTAACGTGGAAGAGGAAGTTTTATGTGTGAATATCCGCAGGATTTGCGCTATCTAGATACTCATGAATATGTACGCCTAGATGGAGAAATCGCCACTATTGGTATGAGCGAATTTGCTATAGAACAATTGGGTGACATTGTATTTTTGGATGTATCAGAAATTGGTGATGCTATCTCAAAAGGAGGGCGATTTGGCACAATTGAATCTGTGAAAGCTGTTGAAGAAGTCAATGCACCAGTCAGTGGTACAGTTATAGAACGCAATGACAGCGTAATTGCTGATCCTGAACTAATATCGGATGACCCATATGGTGAAGGGTGGTTTATCAAAGTGCGTGTTGATGACCTTGGCGAAATTGATGATACTTTGACATCTGATGAGTATAGGGCTTTAGTGGAAGGTGAGTAAGTAATACATTTTGGATTCTGGATATTGGATTTTGGATTGTGAAAGTCTTGCGATAAGTACCTGAGCAAAATTAATTGAATATTTTTGGAACAAATAAAAATCTCTATAATGCTTATCTGTTCCCTGTTCCCTGTTAAGAGTTCCCTCTCCTAAATGTACAATTTATTTTGCAAGACTACAGTTTGTAGGTTTTTTATCTTTCCATCTGTTGCAATCATTTTTCAACTTAGTAGAATTCAAAACTCACAATCTCTAACATATAGAGACGTTTCATGGAACGTCTCTATATATATCAACGAATTATGAAATTTCAGATAAATAGAAAAGTTGTCTCTTTCTGAACAACAGTAATCATTACAATATATTAATTAGTAGCATCAGGAGAACAATTTGTGGTATTTAATCCCCCTCGTCCTCAGTCTGGTCGCAACATTTTGGCTGACAACAGTCAGAAATTAACCAGTTTTGCCCAAAGACACATTGGACCAAACTCTGGTGATATTCAGCAAATGCTAGAAGTATTAGGTTTGACAAACCTTGACGAATTAATTGATAAAACAGTACCGCAAGCTATTCGCTTTAATCAAACCCTACAATTACCAGCAGCACAAAGCGAATATGCAGCACTGGGAAAATTAAAACAAATAGCTGATCAAAATCAAGTTTACCGTTCATACATCGGCATGGGGTATTATGATTGCATTACCCCAACGGTTATTCAACGCAACATCCTAGAAAATCCCGGTTGGTACACACCTTATACACCTTATCAACCAGAAATTGCCCAAGGACGTTTAGAAGCACTGTTAAATTTCCAAACCATGATTATTGATTTAACAGGTTTAGAAATTGCTAATGCTTCTTTATTGGATGAAGCCACAGCAGCAGCAGAAGCCATGAGTATGAGTTATGATATCTGCAAAAATAAATCACATAACTATTTTGTCTCCCGTGAATGTCATCCTCAAACCATTGACGTATTGCAAACTAGAGCAAAACCTCTGGGCATAAATATCATTATTGGTGATCATCAGAGTTTTGATTTTCAAGAATCGATTTTTGGTGCAATTCTACAATATCCTGCAACTGATGGCACAATTTACGACTATCGCCATTTTATAGAAAAGTCCCATGCTCACAGTGCATTGGTGACTATAGTAGCAGATCCTTTGAGTTTAACATTACTCACACCCCCCAGTGAATTAGGAGCTGATATTGCCGTAGGCAGCACACAACGCTTCGGTATTCCCTTGGGATTTGGGGGACCACACGCGGCCTATTTTACCACCAAAGAAGAGTATAAACGGCTAGTTCCAGGTCGCATTGTCGGGGTATCAAAAGATATTCATGGAAAACTTGCATACCGTCTCGCTTTGCAAACCCGTGAACAACATATTCGCAGAGATAAAGCCACCAGTAATATTTGTACAGCCCAGGTTTTATTGGCAGTAATGGCCAGTATGTATGCAGTCTATCATGGACCCGATGGACTCAGAGGAATTGCTAAAAATATCCATCAATTAACTACAACCTTAGCAGCAGGATTGAAAAAACTAGGTTATAAAATTAGTTCTGAAAACTTCTTTGATACCTTACGGGTAGAATTAGGAAATACCAGATTAGATGCAATTCTTGATGCTGCCAACAATAAAAATATTAACTTACGCATTTTTGATAATTCAAACGTGGGTATCTCCTTAGATGAAACTACCACAGAAGCAGATCTAATCGACCTATGGCAAATTTTCGCTCTGAAAGATGAATTACCTTTTACAGTAGAAAGATTAACTTCTTCTTATCCGCACATTTCCCAACTTCGTCAAACTCAATATCTCACTCATCCAGTTTTCAACCGCTATCATTCAGAAACCGATTTATTACGTTATTTGCATCAACTAGAAACCAAGGACTTATCATTAACAACATCTATGATTCCGTTGGGTTCTTGTACAATGAAGTTAAATGCCACTTCAGAAATGATTCCTGTTACTTGGGCAGAATTTGGTAAAATACATCCTTTTGCTCCAACTTCCCAAACCAGAGGTTATCAAATTCTCTTCCAACAACTAGAAGCATGGTTGGGAGAAATTACAGGTTTTGCGGGAATTTCCTTACAACCGAATGCAGGTTCTCAAGGTGAATATGCAGGACTTCTAGTAATTAATGAATATCATCATAGTCGAGGAGAAGGACATCGAAATGTTTGTTTAATTCCTCAATCTGCACATGGAACAAATCCTGCAAGCGCGGTAATGTGTGGCATGAAAGTTATCGGAGTTACTTGTGATCAGCAAGGTAATATTGATGTTGAAGATTTAAAAGCTAAAGCAGAAAAACATAGTCATGAACTTGCTGCTTTAATGGTGACATATCCTTCAACTCATGGTGTGTTTGAAGAAGCAATTAAGGATATCTGCGCTATTGTTCATAATCACGGTGGACAAGTTTACATGGACGGAGCTAATATGAATGCCCAAGTGGGTATTTGTCGTCCTGGTGATATTGGTGCAGATGTTTGTCACTTGAACTTACACAAAACTTTCTGTATTCCTCATGGTGGTGGTGGTCCCGGTATGGGTCCTATTGGTGTTTCTTCCCATCTTTTACCGTTTTTACCAGGACATTCTGTAGTTAGAATGGGTGGTGAATTGGGTGCTGTTTCTGCTGCACCTTGGGGAAGTGCGAGTATTTTGGTTATTTCTTGGATGTATATGATCATGATGGGCGCAGATGGTTTGACAGAAGCAACCAAAATTGCCATTCTGAATGCTAATTACATCGCTAAGAGATTAGAGTTGTATTATCCGATTTTATATCAGGGAAAAAATGGTTTAGTAGCACATGAATGTATTTTAGATTTGCGTTCTTTGAAAAAATCAGCGCATATCGAAATTGATGATGTTGCAAAACGTTTGATGGATTATGGTTTCCATGCACCTACTGTATCTTGGCCTGTGGCTGGTACAATTATGGTCGAACCAACGGAAAGCGAATCTAAAGAGGAATTAGATAGATTTTGTGATGCGTTAATTGCAATTCGTGAAGAAGTGGCTGCCATTGAATCTGGTGAAATGGATATTCAAGATAATGTGTTGAAAAATGCACCTCACACTGCGGAAAGTTTGATTGTTGGTGAATGGAATCATCCCTATTCTCGTGAACAAGCTGCTTATCCTGCACCTTGGAATAAGGAATATAAGCTCTGGCCAAGTGTGGGAAGAATAGATGCGGCTTTTGGTGATAGGAATTTTGTTTGTTCTTGTTTACCTATGGAGGCTTATAGTTAATAGCCTAACGCTCTAAGATCCTCGACTTCTTTTTTTCTATCTTCCTTGTAAAGAAATTATCAGTTTATGTCAGAAGTCGGGGATATGAATTTACCATGATAAATTGCTTCTTCACGAGTTTTACCGTGAGTAAGAGATATAATTACGGGATGCCTGCGGCGGGTGAAGTGATGGCTAAATTCTGGCTGGAATTGCGACTAAGAGAAGCTGCTCTTCCTCTGACTATTGGACAATCATGCTGTATTGATTCATTAATCCTCATACTCCCCTGATTGTTCTAATTCAGGGTATTATTCTAAAATATTCCAAATGTACTTGTAAATATCCTGAGTGCTGACAGTGTAGCTTGGCGTAGCCACCTGCTGGTGTAAATTTTTCCTGTTGCTATATAATATATAATATTAGACCTCTTGCAGGATTAATTTTATGTTATAATCAGGGGTTTTCTTTGTTTTAGCCAAAAGTTAGAGTTACAGGATTATGTTTGAATTAGCGAGCCCAAAGAACACCAAAAATACATAAAATCCAAATCTCCCTATCATACCACATAAACAATGTTGCAACAGGTCTATTTAATTAAGAAACGTAGCAAAACTATAAAAAAATTCAGCAATATGTACAAAGCTCCTTTAAATTTCCCCACAGCAAAATCATTGTGTCCGACTCTGTTTCCTGCTTTGTTTAGCAGTAGTATGTTGATGCTTAACTTTGGTACTCAACCAGCAGGGGCACAAGTAATGGAGTTCTGTCAGTTATCAGCAAAAGCAGTTAAGGACAAACAACAACCACGTTCATCAGCACTCAAAGGGAATAAAGATGCTCAAGGTCGTTACCAAAAGCTAGTAAAAGAACACTCACGAAAATTACAAGATTGTCGCCGTCGAAATTGGTCTCAAACCCAAGCTATCTGGTTGGGTTTATCCTTGTGACACTCACCCGGGAGTAATTGATCAGATTATGGATGAGATTGTCAACACTGGCTATAACCAAGTTGATTTGGAAGCATTTTATGATGGTCAGGTATTGTTACCAGCAGCAGCTAATCCCACGGTTTGGCCTGCTTTGGTTCGCACTCCTGGTAGAGAAAAGGTAGATTTATTAGCCGCAGGAATTAAAAAAGGGCAAGAACGGGGTTTAAAGGTTTATGCTTGGATGTTTACGATGAATTTTGGCTATACTTACGGACAGATTCCGAGTAGAAAAGATGCGATCTCACGTAATGGTAAAGGACAAAATAGCATAGCAGTTGTAGATAATCGGTCCCAGGTATTTGTTGACCCCTACAACCAGCAAGCAAAAAACAACTATTACCAAATGGTGCAAGAAGTAATGCGTTGTCGTGCTGATGGTTTGTTATTCGACTATGTACGTTATCCCCGACAAGCAGGAACTGATTCTATTGCTACTAAAAGTTGCAGATTTATGGGTATTTACTCCCGCAACACAAGAAGCTTTACTGCGTCGTGCCAAAAATTATAAAGGCTTAGAATTAATCCGTCGCTTTTTGAGTAAAGGATATGTGACAGTAGGAGATATAGATGAAGTGGATAAACTTTATCCCCAACAAGATGAACTGATGTGGGAAGGCCGTAACCCTCCAGTTCTACAAAAATCACTGCTGACACTAAACCAGAGACAACCCATTTTACAGTCGGAGTTATGGGTTTTGGCAGTAGCTCACACTATGCAAGGTATAATAGATTTTGTCGCCTTAGCCAGTTATCCAGCCAATCACAATAATATTCCTGCTGGTGTGGTATTTTTCCCAGATGGTAATCAAACCGTCGGAAAAGGTTATGATTCTGGCTTCCAACCTTGGGATAGATTTCCTAATTCCTTGGAATGGCATCCTATGTCTTATGCTACTTGTGGTAATCCGAGTTGTATTATGGAGTAAGTGCAACGAGTTTTGAGTATGGCACAACCAGGTACACAGGTAATTCCCGCTTTAGCTGGTAAATGAGGAGAACCAATAACTGGCCGTCCACCCTTGGAAGTGCAGATGGTAGCTTGACGGCAATTTTCACCCCAAATCAGAGCAGTCAGCCATTTTGCTTATTGTTGGCAACATCCAGAACATGATGGTGAGGGCAAATTCTGCCGTAATCATTGACACTCTCAGGGTCTAAAGAGCCTGAGATTCTAACTTCACCTTAGTTACTTGCTCCACCAGGTTTTCACCAAGTAAAGTAGAAGTTGCTAGTCCGTTAGGGTTACTTTGGATTTGCCCAACCCTAGCTTTTCCAAAATTGACAATTACACCATAACTACTACACTTTTGACTAGTGTAATGTGGCATTACAGCTATAGCTACTTTGCCAAACTTGACAGCAAAATATTCCAACCACTGCCTCAATAAATACCAACTAACATCACTAATTGATTTTGCTAAACAGTGGTTTTTAACCATATTGGCAACTCTTGAATCTTCATAGGCTACTAAGTCGTTAGACTTAATTACGCCTTAATTACGCAACGCGCTACTCTCTTAGGGTATTCTATACGTTGCCTACTTACTTTTAAGTGTTTTTTAGATTTAAGTGTTTTTTATAGTTGATTTTTTGGCTTTACGTATACATAATCAACCTTTTACTTTCTTATAAATCCGTCTCTGAGAATGCTTTATTAATTTTCTAGCTTTTCTCAAAAACTTGGGGTTTGGTTCTTGATAGCCTTTTCAGTCGGTGTATTAACTCTCTATGCCAACATCTACACCAATCTCATTGCCTGTTTTTGGTTGAATATCTACAACATCCACGCCAATGCAAAACTGTACATAATAACCATCAGCACGACGGATTAAGCGTACTCGTTTTATGTCTTTGACATTATATGTATGTAAGTTCCACTTCCCTAAAAGTTCTAGCTTACCTATACCTTTTTTACCGGTAAAGGTGATACGTCTTTTGGTTGAGTGTAGCTTCCATCCTGATGTTTTGTATTCAAAACTTCGACAATTTTTTGGAAATTGTGGGTAGCCTTTTTGCCAGATTTTTTAGATTTACAGTTGTCGTACAATCTAGAGATAGCGAACCAACCACCTTCTGCGGCTGATTGTACCGCCATTGAGTTTAAGTCAGGAACAAAATTAAACTCTTTGCGTAGTTCCGTGGAATATTTATTCAAGGCAAACTTGTCAACTTTTAATTCACGAGATGTGTCCATCGAATATCTAATCGCCTTGTTACGGACAAATTCCGTAGTTCTAATAGCATCGTCAATTGAAAGATATTGTTGTTTTTTACCTTGAACTTTCTATTCAAGAACTAACATAAGTAATTTCTCAAACATTCTGAGTCCTAACTCCTGAATGCTTACAATGTAGTTTCCCCAACAATTAAGTTTGAATTTACATAATAACTGGTTCCAAAGTCTAGCAGGCTGATATTCTTATTAATGGTAAAGTTACAATAAATCTTGTACCAATACCAACTTGACTTAAAAAAAATCTCTCCATCATGGGCTTCAACACACTTCTTCACAATTGCTAAAACCATACCTGTACCGGAAATACTACCAACGTTCTCTCCCCGATGGAAGGGAAGAAGTATTTGTTTTTGATCTTTCTTAGCAATGCCAATTCCCCAATCTTTAATTTTGAACGTAACTGTTTTTTCTTGTCTGGTTAATTCAAACTCAACTTTGCTATCAGGGTATGAATACTTAATAGCATTAGTGATAAGATTTCCTAAAATGTGTCTTAGCAGACCTTCATCCCAAAGGGTTGAGCTAAAGTCACCATTACTTGTAAAATCTATTGTCACGTGCTTTTCTAAAGCAGTTAAATGAGCATCCTCTAGTATTTGATGACAAAAAGCTTCTATATCTAAGAGTCTGATTTGACTTTGTAAATTACCAGAATCAGCTTTACCAATGAATTGAACTTCATCCAATAATCGCGCCATGTTTTTGATAACAGAATGAATCATTTGTAAATGATTAATTTATTTTCTTTAGTTAATTTATCATCGTTATTTTCAAGCCAAACTGCAGCTAGGATTATAGTATTAAAGGGATTACGAATGTCATGGTAAAGCATGGAGACAAATTCATATTTAAACTGATATAGTTCTTGGGGTCTTCCTAACTCAGCAGTTGTTTCTTCAACTCTATTTTCTCATGCTTGATTGACTGTACGTAATTGTTATAGAACTTGTTTTATAGCGATTGCATACTGCACTGAGCGCAATAAAAAATCTGGATTTACTTGTCTTTTTACCAAATAATCTTGCGCTCCCTGTCGCACGGCTTCAATGGCTAATTCTTCATCATTTCTATTGGTAAGAACAACAATTGGTGTGCTAGGTGCTTAGTTCACCAACAAGGGTAGGGATGATAATCCTTGACTGTCAGGTAAAGTTAAATCCAACAAAATTACATCATAGGTCTGCTGATTTAATTAATGAAATGCGTCTCGTAATCTTTGGACATGAACTAAACTAAATTCTTTAGATTGGGCTTGCTTCATAAACTCTTTTAACAACCTAGCTTCCGCTAAGTTGTCTTCAATTAACAAGATTTTTACTGAGCAGGTTGCAGCCATCATGTTTAGGAATCAGGAGTTCAGGAGTTCAGGATTAAGCCTTCGGGAAGTCAAAAGTCAAAGGTCAGAGGTTTTTAAATTACCTTTGCGTAGCGTGCCGGAGGCTCTATTTTGAATTTTGAATTCATTCCGATGGTAAGGTAGCGGTAGAAAACCAGAATTCTTCAATACCTTTGACTATTTGAAATAATTGTAGTGAGGTTACGGGATTTGGTGATGTAGCAGTTTAGGTGCAAGTCGTAACTGTGGTAAATGTCATCTTCGTTTTTGGAAGTTGTTAACACTACCACAGGAATGCGTTTGAGTTTCGGGTCAGCTTTAATTTCTGCCAATACTTCTCGTCCATCCTTTCTTGGTAAGTTTAAATCGAGAAGGATGAGATCGGGGCGTAGTGCATGGGCATATTCGCCTTCTTGACGTAGATACGCCATTGCATCTATTCCATCCGTAACTGTCACTACTTGATGAGGTAGTGAACTAGTTTTTAATGCTTCTTGGATGAGGCGGATATCGGCTTTATTAGCCTCAACTAAAAAGATTATTTTGTGTGTTTCTTCCGTTTCTACGCTCACGTTCAGGTCCTCCGACTGGAATGGTAAAGTAGAACGTTGTGCCCTGACCGAGTTGTGACTCTACCCATATTCGCCCCCGATGGCATTCGATAATTTTCTTACAAATTGCCAAGCCCATAACAGTTCCTGGATATTCATCCCGTGTGTGTAGGCGTTGAAAGATGATAAAAATACGCTCGCTAAATTGCGGATCTATGCCAATTCCATTATCGCGTACTGAGAATAACCACTCATATTCTAGTCTTTCTGCACCTATATGAATTTGCCGTGGTTCGTTGCTGCGGAACTTGATGGCGTTACCTACCAGGTTCAAAAATAGCTGGATCAGCTGGGTTCCATCAGCGATGACGGTCATTACGGTGGGTAACAAATCATGGGTAATAATGGTCTTGGTTTCGGAAATACGATTGCGTAAATTGCTTAAAACCCGTTCCAGGGAAGATTCTACTTCTGTTGCTTGAAATGCAATCGGTTGAGTATCTACTTTGGAATATGCTAATACATCATCAATCAAGGTTTGCATCAAGCTCACTCCCTCCACTGCATTCCTTCACATCTTCATCCAGTTCACCTTCATAGCGCATTTCTAATAACTGCACATAATTAGCTACTTGATTAAGAGGTTCTTGTAAATCATGGGAAGCGACATAAGCAAACTTTTTCAATTCCGCATTAGACCTTTCTAAATCCTGCGCCAATTGCGCTAATTCATCCGCTTGACGCAGAACAATATTGACAATTGCTTTCCGTAATTCTAATGCTGCTTTGATTTCTACAAATCGCCAGGGTAAAGATGTTAATCTGACTGTTTCTTTCCACAGTTCAAATGAACTTCGGGGACACAGGCGTAAATTTCCCTGTGATTGATTAACTTCAAAAGCCTTATTAGTATCACCACCCCAATTAACAGTTTGAATTACCTCTGGACGAAACCATAAAACATAATTTTGCTGGGAAATAGGAATAGCTAACAAACCAGTAGCAACATTTTTAAAACTAATTGCATCTGGATATAAACTACTAAGAGAATCCGTAGAAAATACTTCATATTTTACATTATTCCTCAGCCATTCTAGGAAGAGATTCAAATCTTATTCTTTGGGAGTTTCACCAATCAAGGTGTAATTTCCCCCAAAACAAACAGCCGCTCCTTTAGCACTGGTTAAATCTAGAAGATTGGGCTGGTTTTTCACCAAACCATCAATGAAGTTATCTTCTTGGGACATATATTCAACTAACACTGTTTGAACATATGTCAAATTCATCCGATAATCATAATCTTCTGTTTCTTCTCTAGCAGAAATTTCTGAGAATATTACTCTTCCTAAAAACTCGCACGCTTTGCGCAATTCATAGGAAACGTATTTGGGTGTTTGATGATGACAAGCAATTAAACCCCAAAGCTTCTGATCTTTAATCAAAGAGATAGTCAAAGAAGCACCAACGCCCATATTATGTAAATATTCTACATGGCAATTGGCAGCACTTCTCAGACTAGATTTTGTTAAATCCACTGGACGGTCAGTTACTGGATTATTGACAGGAAAAATTTATACCGATTCAAAATTAGCATCAGGAATTAACCTAATACAATTCTCAATAAATAACTTTCTCGGAGGTTTGGGAATATCTGATTCTGGATAGTGTAACCCCAAATAAGGCTCTAAGTCGGCTATTTTTTCCTCACCAATAATAGAACCATGTCCATCATCATCGAATTTATAAAGCATGACTCTATCAAAATTGGTCACTTTCTGCACTTCTTGGACAATAATTTGACAAGATTCTCGCAGGTTTTTCGTACTTTCTAAACCATTTATGGATGCTCTTGCTAAATGGTAAAAACTGCGAAAGGGAATATTCTCTTGATAAATAGCTGGTTCTAATTCTGAAATCAAAAATCCTTCCGAATTCCGGTGAAATAGAGCATCGAATACAGTGTAATCATCACCTTTGTTCCTAACCAAAATTTTGGTAGGGTTGATAAAATCCAGATTTTGTTCTGATAACCCGGATTTAATTCTCTCTAGCTGGTAGGCATCTAGTAAATCTACTAATCTTTTTTGCACCATATCTTCGGCAGATCTTCCGAAAAAATTTAAGGTGTTATCAGTAACTTGTAATATTTTTAAGTCTGGCTCTGCCAATACTAATAGAATTCCATGAGGTTGAATTTTGCTCGAAATATGAATTGGTGCTTCTTTCAAGCTAGTTATATTAACACTTGGAATATTTTCCACTTCTAAGCCGATATCCATCACTGTTCCCCTCTATTATTTAGGTGCATCAAGAGTGGAGTTAGCGATGGATTCTCTCACCTGTCAGGTTTAGTATCCTACCCAAATGTAACTCTCTTAGCACTGTTAAATTAATTCGCAGATTATTCAGAAATATGCTGTCACTCTGATAAAAATCCCACCAATATAGCGAGCGAAAAATAAATCAGCTATTGAGCTAATCTTTAATTCACCATGCTCTTCTAATTTTTTAGTCTGGTCAATATTATTATTTGTATTAGTTGTCATTGGGTAGAGTTACCCTAATTTTCCAAGTGCATACGTTTTAACAGTCAGTTATCCTAAATACCAATAAGAAATGTGAAATACAGGTGATTGGATAAACGCTATTTCATGTAGCTATGTTAACTAAAAATCAAATCCAAGAATTAAACCACATCCGCATTCTATAATCATCAGTAGAAATAGGTAAACCCAAATAAATGGGCATCCAAAAAATGAAAGCAACCATCATAGTGAAGGTTATTGTTAGACCCAGTATACGCAGTTTCCGATAATAGCTACGAAGACACTGATCAATAAACCATGCGAGCGCAATAAATGTAAAAACCACTGCACACATATAATGGTATATAAAGACACAGCGATTTACCTTCACCCAAGGTAAAAAATTAGCAGCATAGTTGATAACTATATATAAACCAATCCAAGTATCAACACCCATATTTTTGGGAATAAATACCCGTTTTTGTTGTATCCCTGATATAACTATTTTTGCAAATAGCATCCCTATTAAAAATATCAGCGCTGACAAGCCGAACCACCATAAAAAGGGATTACCCATCGCATGGACATCATAAACAACTTTCCCCGCACCAGGAGGTAAGGGTGGTCCAAATACAGGAAGGGGATCTTTAAAACTCTGAGCTGTTTGATAATAATAAGCCATTGGTCGAGTTAATAACGGCCATTTGTACCAAGCTGCACAGTAAGGATGTACACTAGAGCTATTACCACCCAACTGAAGATGAAACTGTAGAATCTGTTTATGAACCTCTATAAATCCATACCTTGTATCTAGTTGTAGGTGAGGAATCCAAATTAGACTATAAATTACTGCGGGAATAATTCCCAAAGAGGATAACATCTGTACAATATTGATTTGAGTTAGGTTTTGTAGTGGGGTTTGAATATTAATTTCATCACTGTTAAATTGAGGGTTTGTAGAATTAATTAAAGGATGTAGATAAGAAAATAAGGGAACACGAGATGACGGTGCAAAAGATTGCAACCACCGAATTGTCCAAGCTGCTATCCATATCCCATAGGTACCCACTAGAAACCATAAACCATTCCATTTTGTACCAACGGAAGCGCCAAAACTAATCCCAGCAATAACTAAAGCAAACCAACGTTGTTTATTTTGCCTTCCTAAAGCTAACAGAAAAAACCATTGTCCAATCAAACCAAACAAAACTATATAAATATTACTTAAAGCATAGCGCGATTCTACCAATAACAAACCATCACAAGCCGTAATAAATCCTGCCAATAAAGCAAAACCACGACGATAACTTAAATGGTAAGTTAGTAAAATAACTATTAAAGGAATCAATGAACCTGCAAAAGCATTTGCCCAACGATAACTCCAAGGAGATAATGAAGAACCTGTTGACCCATTGACAGTATGTTGCCAAAAAGGAATATGATTACCAATCCAAATGCCCAGACCAATTATATATTGACTCAGTGGAGGATGAGCATTGAAAAAGGGTGTATGGGTAAGATAGTTATTACCAAATTGAGCAAAGTAAATTTCATCGAATACGAGGGTATTAAATCGGTCTAATCCCCAAAATCGTAAGCTAAATGACAGGATGAATATCGCTGTCATACATATCCGAAACCATTTTTTAGTCATTGGTCAGTTATCATTTATCAGTGGAAGAAGGCAAGAGGTTAATTTCCCTATTACTTATTTTCTATTTTCTCGATTTTATCAGATGCAGTTTGTTGAAATAAAAGCAGTTCTATACCGTAATACTTGGTTGTTAATCCTAATGGTTTCATTCCCAATCTTTCAGTAACACGGATAGAAGCATAATATTCTGGTTTCACTACAGCATAAATGACTGATAAATGCAATTTACTCAAGCCGTAGTCAACCATAGCGCGTCCAGGTTCGGTAGCATATCCTTTACCCCAAACAGAAGGCTCTAAATAAACAGAAGGCTTTAAATACCATCCTACATCTATATCTTGGGTGGGTACGTGATGTTCATCTAGCAGTTGGCAGAGCATAATAGCCCCCGCAATCTTTCTTGTATCTTTTTCAACAATTGCCTAAGAGCCAGTACCATTTTTGTGTTCGTGCAATTGCTCGTCAATTAAATGCTGGCGTTGTGACTCAAAAGACCTGTCAGGAAAATTAACTTGGTGTGAAAAACATGGTAGAAGGGAATTTTGAGGGTGTAGCAAAAGGAAAAGTCCACTAAATTAACTATATTCAAGAATATCCACATCGTACACAACAAATACTGGGAATAACTAACCATCAGTTTCAAGACTTGTTAGCCCAAGGTGA
>ERZ1034411.191-NODE-191-length-15677-cov-2.770516_pt1 | contig 15677 bp, 17 predicted proteins | sample MGYA00520583_ERZ1034411 | MGnify/ENA primary metagenome ERZ1034411 (study PRJEB33736, sample SAMEA104288481) | Azolla microphylla | place: Ecuador | collected 1982 | study: EMG produced TPA metagenomics assembly of the PRJEB19522 data set (Is there foul play in...
CTGCCGCCGTATTCCTCCGGAAAGCCTATGCCCAGCACGCCCGCCTCAGCGGCCTTGCGCTGCAGTGCACGAGGCAGTTCACCCGCGCGCTCCCATGTGTCGATGTACGGCTCGCACTCCTTCTGCACGAAGCGGCGCAGCTGACTGCGATAGGTTTCATGGGCCTCAGTGAGAAATGGGTGCGGAAGCGGGTGCGTCTGTTCCATGGCCTTGCTCATGCGTTCAGTGTGCGGGCAAAGCGCCGCAGATGATGTTCGCGGCTGCCGTAAAGCGAGCCGAACGCGGTGAGCTGGCGGAAGTAATGGCCAATGTCGAGCTCCTCGGTTACGCCGATGCCGCCGTGCAGCTGTACCGATTGCTGTGCAACAAACTTGCTCGACTGCCCCAGATAGGCCTTGGCCGCCGAGGCGGCGCGCCGGCGCACCGCCACCTCAGTGCTTTCCGCGCGCACGCTGGCCATCATCACCATCGAACGCGACTGCTCGACTTCGACGAACATTTCCACTAAGCGATGCTGCAGCGCCTGGAAGCTACCAATCGGTGTACCGAACTGTCTGCGCACCTTCAGGTAATTGCCAGTGCGTTCGAGTAGCGCGCTCATCGCGCCCAGGGCCTGCGCGCAGGCGGCGACGGTGGCATAGTCGAGCGCGGCATCGAGCAGTTCGAAGCCGGCATCTTCCGGGCCGATCCGCCCGGCTTTTTCGACCCGGACCTTGTCGAGACGGATGTCGGCAGCGTAGCCACCGCCCATCAACGGGTAGGGTTTAAGCTCGAGGCCGGCGCACGTGGTGTTGACGGCAAAAAGGCTGATCCCGCTCTCTTCGTGGTCTTCGCCGGCAGTCCGGGCGCTGACGAGCAAGGTCGTGGCGTTGGGGGCGTTGAGTACACATTGCTTGCGCCCGCTGAGCAAGTAGGCGTCACCTTCGATATGCGCGCGCGTTGCGCAATAGACGGGGTCCTCGGGCGAGCCCGACTCGGCCCAGCCGACGGCGAGTTGCGTCTTGCCTTCAGCTAAGCCGCAAAGCAGTGTCGCATCCGCTCCGCACAGGCTCAGCAGTCGGCCCGGCAGCACCGCGCCGGCAACGTAAGGCTCCAGCACCATACCAGCGCCCATCGCTTCGCAAACCAGCGACACGTCGAGTGCGCTTCCCCCCAGGCCGCCGGCATCCTCCGGCAACGGCAGGCCGAGCCAGCCGAACTCGGAAATCTGCGACCAGATCGCGGGATCGCAGTGGCCGGGCAGGTGGAGTGCGAATTTGTAGCGTTCGAAACCGTAGCCCTTGAGGGCGAACTTGGCTGCGCTTTCGCGCAGCATCTTCTGTTCCTGGGAGTAAGAGAAGTCCATATATTTGTCCTTGCCAAGTGCGTGTTCAGAGCTGCAGCAGCAGCTTGGCCAGCACGTTTTTCTGGATTTCGTTGGTGCCGCCGTAGATCGAGCTTGCGCGCAGAAAATTGTAACGCTGTGTGGCTGCGCCAAAGACCGGATCCAGGTCTTCGCCGGCCGAGAGCCAGGGCAGAGCGCCGAGACCGCCGAGTTCCATTTGGGCTTCGGAAATTGCCTGCTGCAGCTCGGTGCCCTTGATCTTCAATCCAGAGGACTCGCTACCCGGCGCTTGTCCCCTGGCTACGCGGTCGAGCGTGCGCAGGTTGGTGTATTCCAATGCGATGAGGTCAACTTCTAGCGCAGCCAGCCGGCGCGCAACGACGGGATCCCGGGCAAGCACCGGACTCGCGGCCACCGCTTCACGCAGGCGATCGAGCTGATAATAGCTGTCCGGCACGCCGGCAATACTAGTGCGCTCGTGGGTAAGCAGGTATTTGGCGATGGTCCAGCCCTGTCCTTCGCTGCCGACTAGGTTTTCCGCGGGTACGGGGACGTTGGTGAGGAACACCTCGTTGAGGTGGTGGTGGCCGTCGATGGTGGTGATCGGGCGGATCTCGATGCCCGGCGCGGTAATGTCGATCAGCAGGAAGGAGATGCCCTGCTGCTTGGGCACGTCAGGATCGGTGCGGACCAGGCAAAACATGAAGTTGGCCCAGTGCGCTTGTGTGGTCCAGATCTTCTGGCCATTGACGATGTACTGGTCGCCTTCGCGCGTCGCCCGGGTCTTCAGGCCCGCGAGGTCCGAACCCGCGCCAGGCTCCGAGTAGCCCTGGCACCAGAATTCCTCGCCGCGTGCGATTGGCGGCAGATAGCGCAGCTTCTGCGCCTCGGTTCCATAGTGCATCAGCACCGGCCCGAGCATGGCCAGGCCAAAAGGGCTGGAAGGCGGCGCGCCGGCCAGCGCCCGTTCCGTTTCGAAGATGTAACGCTGTGTCGCTGTCCAGCCGGGGCCGCCGTATTCCTTGGGCCAAGTGTAGGCGAGCCAGCCTTTGGCGCCGAGCTTGAGCTCCCAGGCGAACTGCGTTTCCTTGTGGCTGGGAATGCCGATTGATGGGCCGGCCGACGGCGGGATGTTGTCGCGCATCCAAGCCCGGATCTCGGCGCGAAACGACTGGTCCTCGGGGGAGAAATCCAGATTCATGTGAACTCCATCTAACGGACGAGCAAGTGTTCTGCAGAGCAGGTGCCTGCGGGGAAGCAGTGCAGGAGAAATTTGATGACCACTTCGCTGAAGACATCGTTGCGGTCACCGGCGACCATGTGGCCGGCGTCCTGCACGTCGAACAGCTCGGCATGGGGAATCAGCCGTTGCAATTCGAGCGCACCCTCCGCACTGACCAAATCGCTGGACCCACCGCGGACCAGCAGGGTCGGCACTGTGACGCGCCGCGCGGCGTATTCTCGGCGTTCCTGCTGCACCAGCGCCTCGCCGGCGCGTGAACGGGTGGCGTGATCGAAAAACCGGGGGTCCCAATGCCAGTACCAGCGCCCATCAGGCCGCCGCCGCAGGTTCTTGCGCAGGCCGGCGGTGCTGCGCGGGCTCTTGCCGTGGGTGTTGTAGGTAGCCACCGCCACCGCCGCTTGCTCCAGACTGGCGAAGCCGCCGGTATGGGCACGCATAAAGTCAAGCACGCGCATGACGCCATCGGCTTCGAGCCGTGTAGCGATATCGACCAGCACCAGAGCACGCGCAAAATCTGGCGGACCCTCGCCGATCGCCAGCAACGAGGTGAGTCCACCCAGCGATGCGCCGACCAGCGCCGGCGGCGAGCGCAGCGAAGCACACACGCATGCTAGGTCGGCAGCTAGTGTATCGGCGCTGTAGTCGCCGTCCGGCGCCCACTGGCTTTCGCCGTGGCCGCGGGGCATCGAGGGCGATCACGAGATAACCGGCCCTGGCGAGCAAGCGAGCGGTATCGGCCCAAGCGTGCCGGGTTTGTCCGCCGCCATGCAGCAGCAGAACGGCCGGCCAATCGCTGTCGCCGGCGGCTTCGGCCGCGAGGCGCAGGCCACCGGCTCCGGTCAATTCCGCCGGACGCAGAAGGACAGTACTTTGTTCATCGTTGGACATCGAAGTCTCCGGGCACGGCAGAGCGAATCGGGAGAGAAGCGTCACGGGCTTAAACCGGCGAGCCGGCACATGTGATGTGCCGAACGGACGGGACGCTCGCGATGCGCGCGTGTTCCTCTATCGGAGTGTATGTGCGATCGGCCCTGCACCGCCCAAAGGAATGCCGCAACCCCTCCTTGCTCATGAATTGAACTTACTCAAGTGAGCGCGCAATCAGCTCCTTCATGATCTCGTTGGCGCCACCATAGATCTTCTGCACACGGGCATCGGCGAAAAGGCGCGCGATGGGGTACTCGAGCATATAGCCGTAGCCACCGAAGAACTGCAGGCACTCGTCAACAATCTCGCACTGTTTCTGCGTGCACCACCACTTCGCCATCGAGGCCGTTGCCGCATCGAGTTGCCCGTCGATCAGGCGCTGGATACAATGATCGATGAAGACGCGGCCCAGGGTCAGCTCGGTATGCCTCTCGGCGAGCCGGAAGCGCGTGTTCTGGAACTCCAGCAGGCGCTTGCCGAAGGCCTTGCGCTCGCCCACATAGGCCAAGGTGTGTTCCAAAGCTGCCTCCGCTGCCGCGATCGCGCCGATGCCGATGATCAGACGTTCGCGAGGCAACTGGTTCATCAGCTGGTAGAAACCCTGGCCCTCGTGGGCGCCGAGCAGGTTTTCGGCCGGTACGCGCAGGTCATCGAAGAACAGCTCGGCCGTGTCCTGGCCTTTCTGGCCGAGCTTATGCAGCAACCGTCCGCGCCGGAAGCCCGATTGTTCGGTCGGCCTTTCAACCACCAGCAGCGAGATCCCTTTTGCGCCTTCGTCGGGATTGGTCTTGCAGACGATGATCAACAAGCCGCAGTGGTGGCCGTTGGAGATGAAGGTTTTCGCCCCGTTGACCACGTAGGTCTCGCCCTTGCGCTCGGCGCGCGTGCGCACCGCCTGCAGGTCCGAACCGGTGCCCGGCTCGGTCATGGCAATGGCGCCGACACACTCGCCGGAGGCCAGTTTGGGTAGCCAGCGCCGTTTCTGCTCGGGGGTGCCGCAGCCGACGATGTAGTGGGTGACGATCTCGTGAACGCCCTTGGCCCAGCTGGTATTGCCGGCACGGGCCTGCTCCTCAAGGATCACGGCCTCATGAGCGAAGGTCCCGCCGGCGCCGCCGAATTCCTCCGGCACGTCGGCGCACAGCAGTCCGGCGGAGCCCGCCCTGGTCCACAGTTCGCGATCAACATACTGCCGCTCATTCCACTGTTCCTCGAACGGCGTGATTTCTGTGGCGATGAACTTGCGGACGTTGTCGCGGAACAGCGCAAGCTCCTCGTCCATCCACGGCGAGTGGTGCGGTGTCATATGGCGCTGTCGCCCGCTCACATCGAGAAGCCGCCGCCGCAGAGCAGCGTCTGGCCGCTGACGTAGTTCGACTCCGGGATGCAGAACAGATAGACCGCCCCAGCGGCCTCGGCCGGAGTGCCGCTGCGGCCCAGCGGCACCATGGCCTCCATGGCCTTGAGCAAATCCGGGTTGACGCCGACCTTGATCTTGCGGCCTTCGACGTCGATGCTCGCGTCCGAGCCGGCGACCGCCTCGGTGAGTCGCGTCTTGATCAGGCCGAAGGCCACGCAGTTGACGTTAACCTTGAGCCGCCCCCATTCCTTGGCCATAGCCTTGGTCAGACCGATGACCGCCGCCTTGGCGGCGGAGTAGTTAGCCTGTCCGGCATTGCCACCGGTGCCTGCGATCGAAGAAATGTTCACGACCTTGCGGAACACCTCGCGTCCCTCGCTGGCCTCCTTCTTGGCCTGGACGCGGAAGTATTCCGAGGCGGCGCGCAGAATGCGAAAGGGCGCTGTGCAGTGCAGGTCCATGATCGCTTGCCACTGCTCATCGCTCATCTTCTGAATCACGTTGTCCCAGGTGTAGCCAGCGTTGTTGACGATGATGTCCAGGCCGCCCAGCTGCTCGATGGCCGTGTTGACGAAGCGCTCCGCAAAGTCGGCTTCCGTCACACTGCCGACGCAGGCCACGGCCTTGCCACCCGCAGCCTTGATCGCCTTAACGGTCTCTTCGGCCGGGGCGGCGTCGAGATCGTTGACAACGATGCTCGCGCCGTCCGCGGCGAGCTTGAGGGCGATTTCTCGACCGATGCCACGGCCCGAGCCGCTGACGATGGCCACTTTTCCTCGAAGTTTCATGCAGAGTCCTGATTGTGTTGAGATCAAAGGGGTGTCTCAGGCCAGCGCCACCAGCGCCTCGCCGGCGAGCTTGACCTCGCCCTTGTCGTCGACCACGCCGATATCGAGCCGAGCCAATACCTCGCCGTTGCGCTGGATGATCTCGGCGACCTTGCCGGTGCAGGTCAGCTTGGCGCAGACCGGGGTGATCGCGGCAAAGCGCACTGCGAACTGGCGCAGCTGCATCTGCGGAGCCCACCGGGTCAGGAAGCGGCCGAGATAGGCCATCGACAGCATGCCGTGCGCGAACACGTCCGGCATGCCGGCAGCCTTGGCGAAGTCGATGTCGATGTGGATCGGGTTGTGGTCGCCGGAGGAGCCGGCGAACAGCGCCAGTGTAGTGCGCGAAATCCGCGGAAGCTGCAGCGGCGGCAGTTCCTGGTCGACCTTGACCAGGTCACGACACGGGGCGCTCATGCCGACTTCTCCTGCGGGTTGCGGAACACAATAACGCTACGGGCCTCGACCACGGTCTTGCCCTGCGCGTCCTTGATCAGCGAGTCCTTGACGATGAACTCCAGCGCGCCATTCTTCTTGCTGTAGATGTCGCTGATCTTTGATTCGACGCTGAGTGCGTCTCCGGCGCAGACCGGCGCGTGGTAGGTGAAGCTCTGCTCGCCGTGCAGGATGCGTCCGATCGGCACGCCGAGCGTGTCGAGCAGCGCGGTCATCGTGCCGGCGTCGAGATCTGCGCCCATCAGGAAGGTCGGCGGTGCCGGCAGGCTGCGATAGCCGGCGGCTTTTGCCGCCGCTTCGTCGAGATACTCGGGTCGGGTTTCGCCGGTGGCCTTAGCAAAAAAGCGCAAGCGCCCTTTTTCGACCTCGAACCGGACCGTCGGCAACTGCAGGCCGATGTGCTGGGTGTCGATCATGCCGGGCTCCCGTCAGGCCGCTTGATACATCGTGACCACGCAGGCGCCGCCCAGGCCCAGGTTGTGCTGCAAGGCCACGCGCGCAGCTTTGACCTGACGAGCCTCCGCCTGTCCGCGCAGCTGCTGGACCAGCTCGGTGCATTGCGCCAGCCCGGTGGCGCCCAGCGGATGGCCCTTGGACAGAAGCCCGCCCGAGGGGTTGGTGACCACGCGCCCGCCGTATGTGTTGTCGCCGTCCTCCACCATCTTCTCACCGCCGCCTTCCGGCGCCAGCCGCAGCGCCTCGTAAGTCAGCAGCTCGTTGGTGGCGAAGCAGTCGTGCAGTTCCACTACGTCGACGTCTTCAGGGCCGATGCCGGCGGCTGCATAGACCTGGTCCGCGGCGGCGCGCGCCATGTCGGAGCCAACCAGCTGCATCATGTTGCGCGCCTCAAAGGTGCTCGGCGTGTCCGTGGTCATCGACTGCGCCACGATGCGAACTCGGAGGTCCAGGCCGTTGGCTTTGGCAAAGGCTTCGGAGCAGACGATGGCCGCAGCCGCGCCGCAAGTCGGTGGGCAGGCCATCAGGCGGGTCATCGGCCCCAGCAGGACCGGGGAGCTCATCACGTCCTCTACGCTGACCTCGTTGCGGAACAGGGCGACCGGATTGCGTGCGGCGTGACGACTGGCCTTGGCGCGTATCTTGGCGAAGGTCTCAGCCTTGGTGCCGTATTTGTCCATGTGCGCCATGCCGGCGCCACTGAAGTATCGGATGGCCAGTGGCACGTCCGAGTGGCCGACCAGCTCGTCGCAAACTCGGTCAAACGGCTCGAACGGCGTCGGCCGGTCTTGGTAGTAGCTGCCCAGCGCGCCGGGTTTCATCTGCTCGAAGCCCAGTGCGATCACGCAGTCGGCAGCGCCGGAGGCCACGGCCTGCCGCGCAAGGAACAGGGCGGTGGAGCCGGTCGAACAGTTGTTGTTGACGTTGACCACCGGAATGCCGGTCATGCCCACCGGGTAGAGCGCGCGTTGGCCGCAGGTGGAATCGCCGTAGACGTAGCCCACATAGGCTTGCTGCACCTTGCGGTAGTCCAGTCCGGCATCGGCCAGTGCGCGGCGCGCGGCTTCCGCGCCCATGTCGAAATAGGGCGCGGAGGCGCCGGGTTTGGCAAACGGCACCATGCCGACGCCTGCGACAACCACGGGGGACTTCATGGGTTGTTCTCCATCTGGAGGAAGAGAAAAGGAACAATTCAATGTCGCAGGCGAGCGGCTCGCTTTCGGCAGGCCAAGTCGAAGCGTCCCAACGTGTGTAGATCATGCAATCCAGCGCATCATCAGCCGCATCAGTGACTTCACGCGTTCGGTATAAGGCGGGTAGAACAGTCTGGTGAGCGAAATCCGCGTTTCGGCGACGGCGCGGGAATGCGAGAAGCTTCTGCAGCCATACTCGCCGTGCGTGCTGCCGATACCGGAATGGTTGACACCGCCGAAGGGGCAGTAGCGGATGCAGGGCGTGGACCACGGTTTTGTTCACGCAGGCGCCGCCTGAGGAGGTACGGTCGATGGAAAATCCGGCGCATCGACTCCGCCGTCGCCGTGGCCACAACAGGCTGGTAAACAGGCTCGGGAATCCGAATGGGGCAGAGTGCACTCATGATCGTTACTCCTCTACACGTTCCTCAGGGATACCAGCCTCACGGGGTACGAACTATGGTGTCCTACCGGTGATTAAATCAACCAAACGTTTGTTATGTATTTTCGCGATACCAGGCGATCGCCTCGAGTTCCTGCTCAAGTCGGCTGCTCACTTCGTCAGAAGCAGCCGCTCACCTCATCTTCTATCGCTTCGGGTGTGATCAGGCGTTGATGCGTACGGGCAGGCTCTCGAAGCCCTTGACGAACGACGACAGCACCCGCCGTGGCTGGCCGATCACCTCGATCTGCATCGGCCGCGGCCAGCGCGCGAGCAGCTCTTCCCACAGGATGCGCAGCTGCAGTTCCGCCAAGCGGTTGCCTACGCAGCGGTGGATGCCGAATCCGAACGAGAGGTGATGGCGTGGCCGAGCGCGGTCGACGATGAAGCAGTCGGGGTTCTCGATCATATCGCCGTCGCGGTTGCCCGAGACGTACCACATGACCACCTTGTCGCCCTTGCGGATCGCCTTGCCGCACAGCGTCGTGTCCTCCAGCGCGGTGCGGCGCATGTGCGCCAGTGGCGTCTGCCAGCGGATGATCTCCGGCACCATCGAGGCGATTAGGGCCGGGTCGGCGCACAGCTTGCTGTATTCGCCGGGCGCCTCGTTCAGCGCCAACAGGCCACCGGTCATGGAGTTGCGGGTGGTGTCATTGCCACCTACGATCAGCAGGAGCATGTTGCCTAAGAACTCCTCCGGCTTCATGTTCCGCGTGTCATCGGAATGCGCCAGCATCGACAGCAGGTCGTTGCCCGGCTCGGAATTGACCCGCTCGTTCCAAAGGCGGGTCATGTAGGAGGCGCATTGCAGCAGCTCGGCCATGCGCTCCTCCTCTGAGTTTATCAGGCCGGCGCCGCACATCGTCGTCGCCACGTCCGACCAATAGGTCAGCTTGGCGCGGTCCTCCCAGGGGAAGCCGAACAGCGTCGCCAGCATCTGCGTCGTGAGGTTGATCGAGACGCTCTGCACCCAGTCGAATTCCTGGTTGATAGGAAGCTGGTCGAGCGCGGCTGCGGTGCGCGAGCGGATCAAACTTTCGAGCTTGGCCAGGTTCTCCGGCGCCACGATGGGGATCACTACCTTGCGCTGCTCGTCGTGCCTGGGCGGATCCATGGCGATGAACATCGGCAGGCTGGCCGCCGCGTTGGAATCCATGATGGTGATGCCGCCGTATCTGGACTCCGAGGAGAACACCCGCGGGTTGGTCTCGACCTGCATGATGTCCTGGAACCGGGTCACTGACCAGTAGGGACCGAACAGGCTTTGTCTGCAGTAGTGCACCGGGTCCTCGCGCCTCAGCCGGGCGAAGTAGTCCCACATGGTGTTGCTGCGGAACAGCTCGGGGTTGCTCACGTCGATTTGGTCAAGAGGCACGGCATAGGCCGGCCCCATGCGCGACTGCACTGCCGCCGCGGCTGCGTTGCTCATGTGCTTGGCTCCTTGCGATATTCTGGACGCGCTCGCGACCAGTGTCTGAACAGTCAGTCTGACGCCGTCCTCCGCCATAAGTCACCTAACCTTCGTATGGAACCGCGCCCCTACCAGCGGGCCGCCGGAAGCCACTGAAAGTCCTAACTAAGGATTGGCGAAATCTCCGGCCGGCTTGATCTATAGTGCCGCAGATATCGCCTCGGACCTCAACCTGTGGCGGTATTCCCTCCGCCCTATGCCAAGGGCCTTGCTCCCGGCTGCGGGAGCATTTTTTTTGGGGTGTCCTCTGGAGGAGCATATGAATGAAGATTTCGACTACATCATCGTCGGCGCCGACCCGGCGCGGCGCGTCTGCCTGATCGAGGCGGGGCCGGAGGACACCAGCGCTCTGATCAGCACGCCGCTGGGCGTGGCCGGCCTGATCAGCAACCCGAAATTCAACTGGTGCTTCGACACAGAACCTGAACCGCACGTCGACGGGCGCCGCATGTTTTGGCCGCGAGGCAAGACCCTGGGCGGCAGCAGCTCGATCAACGCTATGGTCTACATACGCGGCCATGCCGCCGACTACGACGACTGGGCGCGGGAGGTGGACGATCAGCAGTGGAGCTACGACGCCTTGCTTCCGTTGTTTCGCGAGCACGAGAACAACGAGCGCGGCCCGGACCGCTACCACGGCACCGGCGGCCCCCTGAACGTCGCTGACCTGAAGGACCCGAACCCGCTGTCCGCAGTGTTCGTGCAGGCGGCGCAGCAGGCCGGCATCCCGCTCAACCGCGATTTCAACGGCCCCAGGCAGGAAGGCGCAGGCCTCTACCAAGTGACACAGAAGAACGGGCAGCGCTGGAGCAGCGCCAGAGCTTTCCTCGACCGCGCTCGGCAGCGCCCCAACCTGAGTGTGCTGACTGGCTCCCGCGTCACCCGCTTGCTGCTCGAGGGGCGCCGCGCGGCAGGCGTGGAGCTGCAGCAGAGCAAGACCGCCGCTGCACGGCGCGAGCTTCGCTGCGCCGGCGAGGTGATCCTGTGCGGCGGCGCGGTGAACTCGCCCCAGTTGCTGCTGCTATCCGGCATCGGCCCCGCCGACGAGCTGGCGCGGCACGGAATCCCCCAGCGCCACGAGCTGCCTGGTGTGGGCCGCAACCTGCAGGACCATCTCGACATCCACGTCACCTGGAAGGAAAAGACCCGCCACGCCATCACCCTGCACCCGGCCTCGCTGTGGCGCACCCTGAAGAGCCTGTGGCAATACCTGCGCGGCCATCGCGGAGAGCTGACCAGCAACCTGGCCCAGGCCGGCGGTTTCCTCAAGAGCGAGCCGTCGCAGCCGATTCCGGACCTGCAGTGGCACATCGTGCCGTTCATCTATTCCGACCATGGCCAGAACCTGGCGCCGCTGTTCAGGCACTACGCCTACACCCTGATGACCTGCTTCCTGCGCCCGGAAAGCCGCGGCACGGTGCGCCTGGCCAGCAAGGATCCGCAGGCGGCGCCGCTGATCGACGCCAACTACCTCGCCACCGAGCGCGACATGCAGGCCCTGGTGGACGGGCTCAAGCAGGCGCGCAAGGTGCTGGCGCAGCCGGCGTTCGCGCCGCACGGGGTGGAGGAGATGGAGCCGGGCGCGGCGGTGCGCAGCGACGAGCAGATCCGCGACTACGTGCGGCGCCGCTCGGAGACGGTCTACCACCCGGTCGGCACCTGCAAGATGGGCCGCGACGCCATGGCGGTGGTCGACGCGCGGCTGCGCGTGCATGGCCTGCAGGGCCTGCGCGTGGTCGACGCCTCGGTGATGCCGACCCTGGTCGGCGGCAACACCAATGCCCCCACCACCATGATCGCCGAGAAGGCCGCCGACCTGATCCTGGGCGATGCGGCGCTGGGCGTGGACGTGCAACACTACGTGCCGGAGGCGGCGTCCGCCGTCATGGCCGAGAAATAACACCGCATGTTCCAGTCGGGGATGACCCTGCGGCTCGCCGCGGGGCTATGGCTGCTGTGCTGGGGGCTGGCCGCGTGCAGCCTGTTCCCGCAGTTTTCCGGCAGCGCCAGGATGCAGGTCGAGCAGCTGCGCAGCCTGTCGGTGTGCAACAGCGAGGACGCCAAGCCGCGGGTGACGCTGGTGGCTGACGCCTTCGCCCTGCGCGCCTGGCAGGAGGGGCGCCACGTCGACCTGCTCGGCCCCGCGCCGCTGCCGCCGGCCGGCGCCTACGTGGTGGTGGAGATGGGCCAGCGCAGCAGCGCCGGCTACGCCATCGCCGTCAGCCGCCAGGCCTGGCTCAGCCGCGACCTGGTGACGCTCAACGCCAGCCTGCTGACGCCGCCGGCGGACGCGCCGGCCGCCGAGGTCGTCACCAGCCCCTGCGCCCTGGTGGCGTTGCCGGGCGGCAGCGCCTACCGCGGCGTCGAGCTGCGCGACGCGGGCGGCACCCTGCTGGCCGAAACCCGCCTGCCCTGAACTGCCGGCGCGCCAAGCCGCCGCCATCGCACACTGTTAAGCTTGCGCAGGCGGCCCCGCGCCCGGCTCTGGTCCGGCCGTGGTCCGCCGCCCCCGCCTTCCGGAGTCGCGCCTGAACAAGCTGCTGCCGATCCTGCTGCTGTGCTGTGCCGCGCCGGTGCTGGCGGACGGCGAGGCCGCGCCCGGGCCGGCCGGCGTGGTCGACGCCTTCCACGCCGCGCTCAAGGCCGGCGATACCAGCGCCGCGCTGAAACTGCTGACCCCGGACGCCAGCGTCTACGAGCAGGGTTTCGTCGACCAGAGCCGCTCCGATTATGCCGGCGCGCATATCGCCGCCGATTCCGCCTTTGCCCAGAGCACCGAGCTGCAGCTGCTGGAACGGCGCGTCGCCGCGCTCGGCGACAATGCCGCCGCCGTGCTGTCGCGCACTCAGACCCGCGGCAGCTTCCAGGGCCACCCGATCAACCTCGTCGGCACCGAGACCATACTGCTGCAGCGCGGCGGCGGCGCCTGGCTGATCGCGCACATCCACTGGTCCGCGCATCCGGCCGAGGGCGAGCTCAAGCCCGCCGACAACCAGAAGAAGCCTGCCATCGGCAAGCCAGACGACAACGCCAAAGAGAAACACTGAATGCTGCAGTTCCTGCCGCCGCCGCTGCTCGGCACCGTGATGATGGTGCTGCTGATCCTCAACACTCTGTTCTGGATGGTGCCGGTGTACGCCACCACCCTGCTCAAGCTGCTGGCGCCGAAGGGCCCGGCCCGCGACAAGGTTTCGGAGTGGGTGGCCTGGGGCGCGCAGACCTGGGCCAGCGTCGACGTGTGGATCGCCAATCGCCTGCTGCGGGTGCAGTGGGACGTGCGCGGCGTGGAGAAGCTGGACCGCCGCGGCCAGTACCTGGTTTGCTCCAACCACCAGAGCTGGAACGACATCTTCGTGCTGATGCACGCCTTCGACCGGCGCGCGCCGTTCTTCAAGTTCTTCATCAAGCAGCAGCTGATCTGGGTGCCGGTGCTGGGACTGGCCTGGTGGGGCCTGGACTATCCGTTCATGAAGCGTTACTCGGCGGCCAAGCTGGCAAAACACCCCGAGCTGCGCGGCAAGGACCTGGAGACCACCCGCCGTGCCTGCGCCCACTACCGCAACGTGCCGGTGACCATCCTCAACTTCCTCGAGGGCACCCGCTTCACCCGCGCCAAGCACGACCAGCAGCAGTCGCCCTACCGCTACCTGCTCAAGCCCAAGGCCGGCGGCATGGCGCTGAGCCTGGCGGCGCTGGGCGAGAAGATCAACTCCCTGCTCGACGTCACCATCGTCTACCCCGATGGCGCCCGCGGCTTCTGGGATTTCCTCGCCGGGCGCGTGCGTCGCGTGGTGGTGGAAGTGCGCAGCCTGACCATCCCGCACGAGCTTTACACCGGCAACTACGAGGACGACGCGGCCTTCCGCAAGCGCTTCCAGGAGTGGATCGCGCAGCTGTGGGCGGAGAAGGACCAGCGCATCGGCGAGCTGCTGCGGCAGGCCGGCGCGGCGGCTTGAGCAAAGCCCCATGATCTCGCTGCTGATCAAGCTGTTCGCCTTTCTCAAGCTGAGCAAGGTCGCCTTGTCGGCCGGCACCATGCTGTTGTCGGTGGCGGTTTACACCTGGCTGTTCGGCTGGCGCTTCGCGGTGGGCCTGGTGCTGCTGCTGCTGGTGCACGAGATGGGGCACTACTACGCCGCGCGCCAGCGCGGCCTGCCGGTGGGCCTGCCGACCTTCATCCCCTTCGTCGGCGCCTGGGTGCAGCTCAAGCAGATTCCGCACAGCGTCGAGACCAACGCCTACATCGCCATGGCCGGCCCGGTCGCCGGCGGCCTGGCCGCCACCGCGTGCTACTTCGCCGCGCGCAACACCGGCGACGGGCTGCTGCTGGCGCTGGCCTATACCGGCTTCCTCATCAACCTGATCAACATGGCGCCGGCCGGCATGCTCGACGGCGGCCAGATCACCGCCGCGGTGTCGCCGCGGCTGTGGCTGATCGGCTCGCCGCTGATGGTGGCGCTGTTCTTCGTCATGCCCAACCCGATGTTCCTGCTGATCGCGCTATTCTCCTGGCCTTACTTCAGCCTGGCCATCCGCGGCGTGCCGGCGGACGCCGAGTATTTCCAGGTGCCGTTGAAGACGCGCATCAACTACGGCGTGTTCTACCTCGGGCTGCTCGGCTTCCTGGCGGCGATGACTTACCTGCTGCACCAGGACCTGCAGAAGCTCTACCCGCGCTGACCGCCGGCGCCGCGCGCTCAGCCGCCCCCGGCGGCGAAAGCCTGCGAGGCGCTGCGCAAATCCTCCAGCAGAGGGGGCAGTCGCTGCCGCGCCGCCGGCAGCCGTTCGCGCCAGTCGCGGGCCGCATCGATCAGCCCTTCCGGCTTGCGCATCCACGAGGCCACGCGCCGCACCGCGCGGTCCATGCCCTCCGGCAGTGCGTAGGACAGCAGCAGCCGGCGGAACTCTTCGCGCGGCGGCGCCTGTTTGCCGGCCAGGGCGAAGCCCTGCTGCTCCGCCGCCAAGGCATGGGCTGCGCGATCGGCGAACGCTTCCAGCGGCTCGGTGCTGAAGGCACTCCAGTCCAGCGCCAGCGCATGGTCGTGCAGCAGGTCGAGCACGATGCCGGCGTAGCGCCGCGCGCCGGGGCCGTATCCGGCGCGGGCCGAGGCCACCAGCGGGTGTGCGTCGGTGACCGCGTCGACGCGACGGTGCAGGGCGATGGAACGCTCCAGCGCCGCGCCGTAGCGGCCGTCGAGGCGGCCGTGCACCAGGTCGCCGAGAATCGCTCCGGGCAGGGGCAGGCCGGCCTGCTCGGTCAGCCACAGGTGGGCGAGGTAGTTCACGTGCGGCCCGCCCCCGGCAGGACGGGGCGATTGGCGGCGGCGTGGATCGGCTGGAGGCGCATCGGCGCCTCTTGTATAGCACGGGTATGGTATGGCCATGTCACAACCGGGCATGCTGCCTCGTCCGGATCACGAGAACGCACGAGGAGAACCGCGATGAGTCCGTTCAAGACCGCCTCGGCCTGGGTGTTGGGCCTGATCCACGCCGCCAACGGCCTGTTGATGCTGGCGGCGCCGCTGGCCTGGTACCAGGCCGTGCCCACCGTGCCGGGCACCGGCCCGTTCAACCCGCATTTCGTGCGCGACATCGGCAGTGCCTACCTCGCCGCCGGCCTCGGCCTGCTGTGGCTGGCGCGCGACGCCCGCGCCTGGGCCGGCGCCTTCGTCGGCAGCCTGTTCCTTGGCCTGCACGGCCTGACCCACGTCTGGGACCTGCTGGCCGGCCGCGAAGAGCTGGCGCACTTCGCCATCGACGGCGTGCTGGTGCTGCTGCCGACGGTATGGGCGCTGTGGCTGAGCTGGCCGCGCGGCCGCGCGCCGGGAGCGGCCGCATGAGCCCTTCTCTGCAGCGGCTGCTGCGGCGGCTCATCGGCCAAGGCATCGGCGCCTTCGCCCGGGTGCGCGTCGGCACCGACGAGCTGGCGGTGGCGCATGCCGCCTGAGCCCGGCAGCGCCAGCGACGCCGCCGCCAGC
>ERZ1034411.195-NODE-195-length-15538-cov-23.576051_pt1 | contig 15538 bp, 12 predicted proteins | sample MGYA00520583_ERZ1034411 | MGnify/ENA primary metagenome ERZ1034411 (study PRJEB33736, sample SAMEA104288481) | Azolla microphylla | place: Ecuador | collected 1982 | study: EMG produced TPA metagenomics assembly of the PRJEB19522 data set (Is there foul play in...
TGTAGGTATGTGTGAGTGCGTATGCACATATAAATGCATGTATGTGTGTATATATGTGTGTATATGCAAGTAGATATGTGTATATGCATCTATTGTGTGCATGAGATATGTATGATGTACTTCACATTCTTTGGTGAATTTCTGGCTTATTTCTGATGCATCATCAGGGATATCCAACACAAGTAGCATCTCACAACTATACTCGTTTGGGAGTTTCGCCTCCACACAAAAGTCCAGTGGAGAGTTTTCCCATACGAGCTCAAATGGCAGCAAGAATTTGCACAATTTTACATATGCAGATCTTCGATCAGCCACAAAGAATTTTGGACACGGTGGATTCCTTGGAGAAGGCGGGTTTGGCAGTGTCTACAAAGGATACATAGATGAAAAAACATTTGCTCCTACAAAGCTCGGAAACGGGATAACTGTGGCTGTCAAAAAACTCAACTTGGAAGGTCTTCAAGGACATAGAGAATGGGTGGTAATGTTCGAATACGCACTTATATACACATACTCACTTTGAGAACTTCATGAAAGCCGATTGTGATCATACGTCTTGCTCTACTATGAATGATTGTGTAAGATCAACAGAAAAGTAGATGTGATTCACCTCCCAGTGACCATAGGTCTTTATATGTAGCATGCTTTATACCAATAATAGATCAGTCTACCTCGGCTAAACTTAAATTAATGGCTCACACCACAAAGGTCATCCATGAACCCTAGGCAGGTACACACATGCTAGTTCAATCATGGTGTGGTAAAATTTATCCACCACTGAGAAGAGCTTCCATCCTTGAAAGCAATAGGTGAGAGAAATCCATAAAATTTCTCTACAATCCTCATCCTTTTCTAGGACCTTGGCTAAAATTAAGCTAATGGATACAGTTGTGTTCACGCCACAAAGGTCGTAGCACAACCATTCTAGAAACTTACGGTGAGTCCTGGAGTGGCAAAATCTATTTTCAACTGCTACGAGTTTTCATCCTTGAAACAAAATGCAGGTAAGAAATCCATAAAATTTTAGCACTCTCCCATGTACAATCCTCATCAAGCCTAGTTTGCCAAAGACTTGGTGTATAATAGAACAAGTTCTTGTGTCCTTACAACTCATGTCCAGAGTTTTCATTCCCTCGTGAAACCACAAGAAGCTCAATCAGGTCTATCATCCCAGCCTCTTACAGAATTCCCTGACAGGGAATATGGGAATATAAGATATAGCCATGAATTATATCGTAGGTTCATCTCACATGCAGACTTACGAATTCTATAAGTGATTGAAGGTAGTCCATATAATGGATTTTAGAGTCGCTTTCAAGGATTGCTTGCTTCAATTGCTAAGAAATGAACTCACCACTGTTATACTCTCTGGAAGCATCCATAAATTTTGACCATATAGCGAGAAATTTTACAATGGATCAGTTATCATACCATCCATCACAAACAATGATACATTCATGCACCTTCCACAACCGTCCTTGAATCCAGCAGTGAAAAACCGACCATCAGCGTATCTGATGAGAGAGGATTGAAACCTCGTATCTTCCCCATTTTCCCGCGTCTCGTGACTAATTCAAAAATTTCCTTGCATCAGCGTCGATTACGTACTCTGGCTTTCTTGTTGATAGATATGTGGATCACTCTGGTGGCGTCATGGCGGCGAGATCGACCCGAGCGAAAGTAGCTATTGGGTTCGAATCCCGCTTCTTTTCTTCCGCTTCATGTTCGCCTTTAGGCCATGAGGGCGATCCGATCCCCAGTAGCAGGAGTCCTGAAAGGTCATGGAACTGGCCATACTTCCACTTTCACTCTCACTTTCGCTTTTGCTTCTACTTTCAGAGGTATGTATATTCAGCAAATCGGATCAGATTGTCTATCCATGACAGAGCGAGTGCTACTCGTAGTTCAGGGGCAAGGTATTTTACGTTGCTTACTTTCCTTTTGGCCAATCTGCCTGCGCTCTTTATCTTCGAATGTTGAAGCATATTGGCTGCTCCCTTTCCCTTAAAATTAGATGCGGGGACACTTTGGCACGTCCCGATAATTAATTACTACCGGGCCCTCGCTTATTGTCCCATCCTATCCCTGTTCACCGTACGGTTGGCTCTTCTGAGTGCGACCTCAGAGGTGTGCGGGGTTCTCCAGTTCCGGGATTCCATATTTCAAAGAACCAGGCCGTAAGGCTTCCGCTCTACGCCGGAGGCGCGCTCGAAGAACGGGAAAGGACAGACAACCCCTTTCCCTCGGCCTCTGTCCCATATTTTGGACGCAGGAAGCAATCCTGCTTTCCTGTTTCGACGCTTCAAACGCTAGGATTGCGGTTGCCTGCTGTCCGGTTCAACTTAGGCTTAGCCTTCGGGGATGCAGTACCGCCACTCAGCACTCACCTAGACAATACCCAAAGTGTTTCATTCCCACCCTGTCTCCCAACGAAAACAAAGAAGGGGCAGATATCGTCACGCGCGCCCTTGCTTGAGATTCAAAGTTCCCCACTTTCGCCGGGTTCTGAATCCCTTTCATGCCCAGCTTCATGCCTTTGGATGCCATTCTCCCAGCAAGCACGTGGGCACGCTGTTACCCTGTTCCCGAGGGAGAAGGACTTTCACCTTCATGGAAACTCAGTTCACTAACTCCGCCATCCGAGCGCGAATGAATGCAAAATGAGTGCACAGACGCGACTCAACGTCTTAACCTGTGAACAGGTCACGCTACCCGACCAGAAAGATTTCTATCTTAACGAATGGCTTTATAGGGCATTCATTTTAATTCATATTTAGCCGCAGGCTTTCACGGTTTCTAATCTCATATATTCTTATTAGACACCCATATAACCTTCTCTAATGACGTATGACTAAACCTCGACACATAACTTAACCTTTTTTTATGACCCTTCCATCTGCCTTTCTCATATCTCCAAAGTTTCGTATGTTTCGGATATGGCGCTTGAAGTAAGTCCCTTTTTGAATGAAAAAAAACTCATATTAGTGGCGTTGGCTTCTGTAAATCCCCTGCGTGCGATGTGCTCTAAAGGCACAGAGAATCGTACACTTAAGCGGCTTAGGCGGTTGAGAGATACCTTCCCAACTGCTGGCTGGGGTAGAATCCTATTACTAAAAGGCGGGCGCATGAACCCTCTTTCAACCTTCTCAGGAACCATAAGAATATGGTTACTGCATCAGGACCTACCTAAAGGTGAATCAAACCCTGAATTGAATACACGGGTCTCTTCATGAATAGTTGTGCAATGGATTCGAGAATCCGGGGAAATTTCCTCCGAAGCATACCCATCCAATCCGATAGCCGTTAATGTCCTAAGTGTGGGGAATTGAGACTCGGCGACCGAAGCAACTTATCCGACCATCCAATCATGACCGGCTGTTGCCTGATGGTCTAACGGCTCGAAAACGGGTGGGTCCTTAGACACTCGCTAGACCGGGACTAAACGTCGGTCGGAAAAATCTGATCCAAATTGCTTGCGAAACCAGAACTAGAAGAAGTTTCTAGATACAGAACACGATTAAATACAACCTTACCAACATTTGATATGATCTCAACTTGATACCTGTTAAGTTGAATCTGCCTATGGTTGTTAAGCCTGTGCCTTGGCATGTAGAGACGGAAAAAGAGACCAAGAATGGTAAGACCTTAGTTACAGCGGCGGTGGTTACTTAACTGATTCCGTTGATGTGTATTATCGTTACCGTTTATTAAGCAGGCAGTAAGAACCCGCCCGGCCCGGCCCGGCCCGGCCCGGCCCGCCGTAAATAGACGAAACACTTCCCGCATGCACCCCGGCTAACAAATAAGTACTAGTTTAAAGTAATGAACTAGTGAAAAGCACTACAGGCATTCATGCCATCTTATTGAGAATAAATATTATGGTTGGCATCCGAAAAATTAGAGCAACCAAGCTTTAGGCGAGCAACCCTTGCCTTATTCTCTATCGGAGCGGTTCTTCCCCCTCGTCCGCCTGCCTAAAAAAACACGAAACCAAACACAACAAAATGATGGAACACGCACGAAAAACAACAAAAAGCGCGCAATCAGATTCACCAAAACAGAAGCGAGAAATGAGCACAGAACAACCCAGCGTCCCGCAAGCAATCAGAGACTGTACAGGAAGCTGGCAAAAACAATAACGAAGATGATGATGAGTCTAAATGCATGCCGCGAAGAGCCAGCCCGAGAGCGCACGCACGCACGCACGCACGCACCGGGCGGGAACACTACAGCGGATAAAAAGAAAAGCAAAGAGTATCGGTTGGACGCTGCGATGGTTGATGAAACACAACAAAAAAAAGATGGTGAGACTAAGGAGGAGATCGACCCGATACAGGATGCACATTTGAAAAGCAGCAAAGAGGATTGTTCGAAGTCTGATGATGAAAGCAGCAGGCAGCATTGTCAGTGATGAAGATTATGAAGACGATTGCGAGAATGGGGGTAAAGATGTGTGGGGTAAACTGCTGGATGCGGGTGCTTTTCTGGACGAATCAGTATCTAAGGTTGATGATGATGAGAAGCCAGCCTTTAAGTCAAAGGATTGATAAGGAGTTATCAAAAGAAGCCCGCCGGCCGGCACCTGTAAAAAGGCGGAAGAAGCAAGCCGGCCGAAGAAAAGAAGCGGTTTTCATCATCCGGATGAACCGGCGGATTAGAAGGCGGCTTTAAAGCATTGCTTTATAGAATAGATAATGCTATGAGGCTGAACCTTCATGGATGCAAGTTTTACGCTTATCAGCAGGCAGCATTATGGCAGTATATTTACTGATTTTACTACGGCAGGCAGTTGGCTGCCCAAATTTGTTTTACTGAAAGAAAGGTCGGGACTGTACTACTTTTTGTAATGAGAGAGTGAAAGAGAGGTTGGGACCGCACTACTGCCTGCCTGCCTGCCTGCCTGCGCGTGAAAGACTCATGGTAGGCTCTAGTCAATGGGATTCCCTGCCCACCAAGAGGAGACGGAACTGAAGCACCTAATAAGGCAGGCTCGCTTCGCTCGTCTCAACTATTTCACTCGCAAACCAATACCTTAAGCCAAACATACATCTCATTCTGTCGAATCAATTCTGGATCAATTGGCAATGGTTTTATTCTTAATGAGGGGAACTATTTGAGGAATAGGCTTTCCTGCCTGGGCGCCCACTTCCTTCGCGAAGCGAAGCGTTCCTGCGGGCAGTTCTTCTCCTTACACTGTAATTACGACCATTGAACAAACTTGGTTGACACACGTGGTCTATGCGCTGCTAATGTTGCAGCTTCTCAAACATTTAACAAACTCACACCATCCGTTTCGGATAAGATCTATCCCGTCACCACACGAGCCATCCAACCTGAAGGGTTTCCCTTTCCCTTTCCCATTCTCACTTCTGTGGGCTTACGGGTAATGGGAATATCTGCGAAGATTCTTACCCATATTCGACCATTTCTCTAGAAATGTCTGCTTGTAGCGCGACGCGCTGCTTCAATGGTTTAATATAGAATACGACCCGCTGAACAGCTTTTAATGCCATATTTTCCGAAACTAAGTCATGTACCGTCCGTTCTGCAACCTTTACATTTGCCCTTTTAACATTTCCAAAACTTTGTACGTTTTAGATATAGCATCCGAATTGAGTCCCTTCTTGTTCTTTGAAACATGTTTGGAATACAGAATCCACACCTTGACGCCCGGGATCCCATAACGAGTGAATATTTCTGCTCTTGCGTAATCAATATAATCAGAAGATACATGTAAGGATATTGAACCATATTTCATACATTCAGTTTGAGCTATTTCTGCACCATTCGATCAACCTGGACGACAAATACAGATTCCCTTCACACATTCGCAGTTTTCAATCTATTAGAATATGGATGTACAAATTTATACAAATGATTTCTTTTTTTCTGGTCCCCAAGGTATCTCCTAAGCTATTGGAAAAGCACTTTAATGGAAAAAATCAGCTCTTACTGGCTTAATCGGGATATTAGTGCTTGTTTCACTAGATGAAAAAAGTTACATTTCAGGCCACCAAGGTTTAATCTTCTTCCGGCAACGATGACTGCATACTTTCTTAGTTCCTCTGAATCAGGCGTTCACTATGTGCGAGCGTCAGCGGGCATCTCCTCCTGAAGAAGAGTGACTATTGCACGGATCCTTCTCTCTGGGTTTCGTACATTCACGTCAGGCATCCTTATTATAGTGGTACCGACAGCACAGATTTCTTGCTTTCTCACGTAAGGCATTCCCTATATACAGACACAGTTTCCTCTCTGCAAACCTACCCCGAGCATTCCTCATTTTCTCAGAGCGTCGGGCGGCATCCCTACTATAGGAAAAGGATAACAGAGAGGGAGAGAGAAGCAAAAGATTGTCATCAGTTATGTTAACCGTAGTGGGGTCAGAATGAATTTAGTTCTTCATACGAAGAAAGTGTTGCACGACCAGAGGCATAATAGGTGCGGTTGCCAAGGGGCGGCGAGAGTTTTCGGAGGCCTTCTCGCCGCGGTTTTCCCCTAGTAATCCTCCCTCTTCTCTCCTTTTTCATATCGCCCTGCGGTCCGTGAGATAGAGTCGAGAGTCCACTTGCGCCTAGTAAGAGGGTTCATGCGGGCTCCGCATGAATGAACCGCTTCATCGGCTTGACGAGGGCAAAGCACAGGAAAGGCAGATGGGCATTTCCTATGTCCCATCCCCCTCTCGTAACGTAACTAGTGCAGGCTACACAAGTGCTCTCCGAACCGGGCTGGATAGTCACCCATCACACGGCTCTCTAACTTGACGGGTGAAAGGCCGAGTGGGAACCCCGGAAATTACCCCTTTCCCCTTCGGCTCTCAGAGCGTGACAAGTGCATAGGCTCCTTCCCGTTTTCTACTTGGCATTCACCAAGTGCCGGTTCCGCCTTAGGAGGGTAGGCAGGTGGTATGGGCCCTCTGACTTCTTTCCGGGGCTTTCCTCCCATAAGATCTCGCCGTTGTTTCCTACATGGCTTGTCCAATTGTTGATCGAACGCCCTGTGTTGGGATGTCATTTAGTGTTTTGTCCCCAGTAACATGGGTAACCTGCTCTATCCTTTCCTTTCCCTTCTGTGCAATGGGTGGGTCGAGGGAAGATCATTCGGCCCAATTAATCAAAACCCTCAGTAGGCATAGAGCGAGGCAGCGTGCGTTCGCGCTCCCCATTCGCCGAAATTAAGTGCCAATGGTTAGCTGTCGCCGGGTAGCCAGCCCCGGAAGGAACTTCGATTCGCCAAGCTTTGCCCTCATCTTAATACCGAAAGCAGGCTCGCTCTATGCTGTTGAGTTACCCGTAGACTTTTTGGTTCAAAATACGGGCCTTCGTTCGTTCCGCCAACAAACAAGTTCTTCGAACTTTAACCTCCTTGCCGCACATGCTTTGGTCCTCGCGTTCGTTACCGAGCAAGAGTAAGTGCAACGCCTTTGTACATAATTGAGCGCACGCAATTTTTCATGCAGGAACTAGACCGGCCGCCCTCTCGATTAGCGTCATCAACAATATCATCAACCAAAAAATAATAGTAAGCATCATTGAACTAGAAAGAAGAATACATGAATGAATGTCCTTTTAGGGAAATGATGAATGATACACCTACCAAGGCGAAGGTCAACTTTGCGATTTCTTCCTCTAGTTTTCCTCTTTCTTCCCCCAATTTTCTCTTTCCCTCCTTTAGTTTTCTTTTTCTTTTCCTCGGACAAAATCCTGGGAAAAATTGAACGGAAAAAATATCTAAAATCTACATCCTAATACAACAATTTTCCATAACAGTAAATGGAGTCAAGAGTTACTCTGTCTGGCTGTGGGAAAAGCAGCCGAAAGAAGCCAGCCGTGTGAAGGGCTGGCTTCCATTCACCAGCCAGCGCGGACTAAATCAAGTGCTCTTCGAACCGTGCAAGATGGTTGCCCATCACACAGCTCTTCAACCCAAGTTGCCTATATCGTGCGTGGTGGATCCCAAGTCTTTCAAGCAAGAAGCGCTTGATCCTCTGCAAGCAAGCAAGCAAGCAAGCAAGCAAGCTCCCCACGCTGTGCACTTGCTTCTCTCCGCCGATCAAGCAGCGATGCTGCTCGAACCGCTTCTTCCGCATGATGAAAACCGCTTCTTCGGCCGTTAGGTTCCGACACTCTGCCGGCCGCATGAACCGCCGCGCCGGCCGGAATGCCTTTCGAAAACAGCAAGCAGCTTTTTATCTAAAATGCCCCGCTCTCCCAGTCAAACGTGGGTCGGAAGCTTGAAAAGAAAAAAACGCGTCTTCAGTCAAAGCCTTCGGCCTTGGCTCACTGAATCTCCTAGAGTTTGAAGTGATTCCAGGTGCCTGCTAATGACCGCGACAGCTTCGATCAGGCAGCTTGGGCTATCCACTTGAAGTCTTCCACGTCGTCGGTCGTTTTCCCTTGTTTCAATGATGACTTAATCTCTGGCCGAAGGGCGGGCGGGCGGGCGGGCGGGCTTCCCGGCCGGCGCGGCGGCACAAGGTCGATCGGTGTTAAAACGGTTCGTAGCTGTTCAGTCTCATCTAAGAGTTGACCCGATATCTCTGTACTGCTTGAGTGTGCAATGCTGAACCCGTTCTTTCTTGCTTGTGGGCGCGTTGATTTAGGCTCCTCCCCTTCCACTGCATAGCTGCGCTTCCTTATCATCCGCTTCTTTTCTTAGGCGCGTTTTTTGGCGGGTACTATGAGCCTTCTGCCCCACGCGTCCGCCCGCAGGTTAGATGCGTGGTTCACCGGTTCCACCGAATACTCTCACTTGTTGAAGCACAGTGCGCTTTAGGCCCAAGCCGCAGGGCTTCCCGAAGGGCTCGGGCCCTCTTTGTCCGGGTACATGCGCCAGCGATCAGCGCATGTACAGAGAAGGCGTGGTGTTGCCTTTCCCCCTGAAAAGCTAGGCTTGGTATCCCTTCCGCCGCACCTCGCGTTCATGGTATCTACATTCAACTGTGCTTTAGAGACACGGTCAAAGTACGCCCAAGGATTGGTTAGGCTCAGCTCCTGTCACGACATGCTCTGGTCTCCTCCCTTCGTTCCCTGAGGCTGTGGTCCCCTAGCGTTAGAATAAGTTGTGTCCGTCTTGTTGCGGACATCTGCAATGCCCTGACCGACATGCGGCAGGCAATTCATTCAGTGACTTCGCGGTCGCCCTCACTAAACCGACTTGAATCTGAATGGTAGTTCGGATTAAGTCTGACTGAAATCAGATTTACCTTTCATGCCGTATCCTATTACCGTACCTTCTATCTCGGCTTGATCTTAGTTGTTCTCGAGGCCTTTCATATAGAAGCAAACTCTCCAAATTTATGACCAACCTTTTCTTTTGTAACCTTCAAACGAATAAAAGATCGCCCATTATGAATTTATGCATAGCAACCATCAAATTTAGGCGAAATGAAAAGTCTACATGACCAAATTCTCCCTCTGATCTTTTTCGTCCTTCTCGACAAGCAAGCATCAACAAAAGGGCCTTTCCATACAGATCATGCCATAAACTAATTTCTGCGTTTCCTCACTATTGCTCAAAATCCACATTTGGTGGGCTTTCCCCAAAGTAACACCAAAAGTCTACCTCCTTTCGTGCGTCCTTCGCCTCCTCCGTAAGAATAATCAACCAGATTCATAACAACACCTCAAACAATGGGGCGTCTGCCTAACCACCGGCTTTGCCCTGCTTTGCCAAGCTTACGTATGCCATGGTCGAGATTAGACACTATACCGATAGTAGCTCAGCATCAGAAATCTATAGGTTTGTGAACACCTAAGAGTGACCGCGCAATACATTATGTATTCTCTTTCTCAATTGTTTTAGCCTTGACCCCTGCAGCTCAAGCTGACCCTGCGCCTTAACCTGGCTTCCATTCGGTATTATGTACCCATGCGCCCCTAGCTATATGGGCTGATGGTATGCGATTTCCCACCATTTAAAAATACGGATCAAGTACATATTTTTTATCGCTATAAGGGTCGGCGTAGTCTCCTCCAGGGCGTAGCCAGGAACCACTCTAACGGCTTCCCCACGGGACCTTCTCTTCTAACCACTTTCAGCCTTCATTCACTGTGTTGAACGAGGCTGAAGGTTTAGACCAATCATAATTCATCGCCATCCTGCCTGCTTCCAATTAATAACTAGCTAATATATGGGTGTTAGCCTAAGCCGCACCATTACTGCTGGGGCTTGGCTCCCGAACCGTGCATGAGCTATAGGCCTCACACGGCTCTTCCCGTCATGCTGGCATCTCCTCCCCGTATTTAGCTATGACGGAAGGCGTTTCGAGTTATGGTATGATTTCACTCCAAATTGCAGGCAGGCAGGCAGGCAGGCAGTTAGGACGGTGATTTAACGCGAGTTTGAATACCTTACGTATGATTCGCTGTCATCTACGATCCAATTTGAAGAAGTTAATGGGTCCCCGTGTCAGCTCTGGAGCTTGGTGAAGAATCCTATTTCCAAGAGCATACAGCCTGGCGGGCCTTCCGTTTCCGGAGCTTCATGGGCGTTGCCCCGTTCCTCAATCAGATGTTTGGATGTGAGCTATACTCCGCGGGAAGCTCCACGAGCGTATGGCCTTGCCAATTGACCCCTTTTCTCGTATGACTGGGAACGCTGCTCAGTGACAACCTCTCGATCGTCGCCGCCTTGGCCTCTCTTGCTTGCTTGCTTGCTTGCTTGCTTGCTTGCCACCACGATAACAGGCCCTCGGTGTGGTCAGCACCGTCGATTTTCGGGCCACGAAGCTTACACTCATTCACATTGGTTCATCCTGCTACGGCTCGGGCCTTTCGCTCTTGCAACTTCGAAGGTGGCCATTCTTTTATCAAGGCCTGGAAGTCAGCCGTGCATCTCAGCCACTGGCGGGACTGGATACCCGCATCTGATCAAAGTTCTCGTTGCCTGTGAGAGCAACATGGGTCGCTTCGCGAAAGACATTGCTTAGGACCAACGGGTCGCACGAAAGGTGTACGATCTACTTTGCACGCCTTATCTCTCGGCCTTTCATCTGCCTCCAGCCGTCCCTCAAAGCTATGCTTAGGTTCGAGAATTCTCTTTTCTTCTTCGTTTTACCGAAAACTCTCCAGCGCTTTACGTTTGATTCTCCGCGCCCAGAGAACGCTATGCGTTCTCCATCTTCGCGGCGCCCTCACTTTAACTTTAGAAAGCGCTTTGCACTTTTCAGAACGTGGCACTCCTTCAATCCATCATACTGAAGCAATCCGGAAGGAACAATTTGGGTCATATTCGATCCTTTCCACAATGCCCAAAGACGAAGCGCTTCATTTCCAATCAATTCTTCACTACAATCACTTCGATCCACCTCCTCAGTAAAAAACCGTGATACGCCCTGATGGATTCCTCCCGGCGGACCTCTTGTTACTACTGGTCAACTTTCTCAGTGCTTTTTCTCTCCAGTAACCTCTCATGGATTCTTTGGTTTCTTCCCTTCACTCAAAGCATCCGTGACATCAAAGAAAGGTGGTACCATGGCAGGCATGGGGTGTACCCAGTGTCAACGTTATCAATCATATATACGATGATTGATCGCTTCGCGCATAGAATATACCATATAGCTGATGTTACCCATGAGTGAACAGTGGGCTGGCGTGGTTAAGTGGGCCTTCGGCCCGTGGTTGGTTTTTCCCCTTCCTTTTAATCAACTGTATATATAGGTGCTGTGATCCCGCCCGAAAGCTAGGCACATTGCATTATGTTTGTATATGTGGCCACTATTCCATACGATCCAAAGTGTTGCCTGCTCAAAGCAGCAGCTTGTTAGCATAAACCAAATAAGAGCTCATTTCAACAGCAGCAGAATTCTGCACAGCCAAACAGATAATGCGATCCTGTCCTGTTGCATGCATAACAATACAGCATGGTGGAAAGGGTAGCTATCATCCTCTCTCCCCCCGGAAGCCGAGCGGGGGAAGCGCTATGTGCCGATGAACCAACCGGCATGTTCATCAAACAGGTTCTTCATGCATGCATGCATGCATGCATGCATGAAGGCCTTCATGATGATGAAAACCGCTTCTTTTCTTCGGCCGGCTTGCTTCTTCCGCCTTTTTGTCCGCGGAAGCAGCGCATGGTGCTTCTCCGCCGGGCCGGCCGTTATGCTTTCGATTTGATCTCACTATGTCCGGATTTGCTTGTGCAAACTATAAGCGGTGTAATTCCGCTGTATTTTTCTTCTGACCTGACTTCCTGACTAGAGTTTGACAATCAACTCTAAACCAGTTTAATAATGAAATGGAATTTTCATTCTTAAACTGGTTTTCATATAGAGAGCTGAATAGTTCGACAAGTGTGAGAACGAAACGACTTGAGACATTCCATATATCTTCAAGCAACTCCATTATTCTCGAAAGGATTATAATGAGCTTTGATAATGAGCACATTGGGTAGAGGTGAATGGTTACAAATTGAGTGCTAATCGATGAGGCATGTGTCGTTTAACGAATTACCATCATAAGCGTGCGACTCATAATACACATATGAGAATTTGTGAATGTATAATAAGATGCCATCTGAGAATATGGCTTGTGCTTCAAAGCATTGTAACGCACACATCCATAATTGCAACTACACATGGAACAATCTAATTGATGAGAGTTTCTCTTGTCTTACACCATCCTTCTATGTAGCTATCTATTTGTCCACTTGGATGAAATCGATTTAATAGTATATATTGTGCTCACAATAATCACTTCGTAATCTTCCCTTATAAATGGTCAAATTATTCATTTTGTATGTTCTCACACACACACACACACACTCTCTCTCTCTCTCTCTCTCTCTCTCTCTCTCTCCCCCTTATATAGTAACAAGGTGTATTGGAAAAACCACTCCAATTTCACACCTAAATGGCGTGTAGGAAAAGAAAAAAGAAAGAGAGATAGAAAGTAAAGTGAAGAGAGAGTGTGTGTGTGTGTTTGTGTGTGTCTGAGATTGAGGTAAAACAGAACTCTATTATTTTATTACACCCTAATGGTTACAATCATTTGTGGTGGCTTTATAAGACCCCCACCGACGATGCGGTTTCCTTCTCATGAAGGAAGGAAACGATCTTCCTCACTAACATTGAATAATATTTATTTATTTATTAATTATTTTGCTTATTATTTTCCACGCTCCCCTCTAAGTGAAAATTTCTAGAAGTGTAGATTTTCATCGTTGACTTTCATTATATCAATTAATCCAACTTGCTTGTTACAAATAATATGCTTAGAATGTTGAAAAGGTTTCGCTAGTCAATTTAGAGTGCCTAGATGTGAAAAATCAACAATCACCTCATGGAGCCTGTTTCATGATCTTTCTATCTATCTATCTATCTATCTATAATATATATATATCTAGGTAATGTGTAATGTGTAATCACTGTAATGTGTATCCTTCAAACAAGAAAAACTCTTCTTTTCTTTCTCTCTCTCTCCCCCTCTCTTGCCTTTCTCTTTATTATATATTTTGTATTTTGTACATATCTAGATGTTGCTTTCATATTACCAACACCTTCTTAGTGCTCCCTCCCCTTCCTTTTCTCTCTCTCTCTTTCTTCTTCATATAACGTGGTTTTCAGGTCATATCTTTTTCTTCTTTTAAGTACGATCTTTTCTTCTTCTAAGTATACTTTTCTTGCCTTAAATATGGTGAGGCTATATATATAAGAAGAAAGAAAGAAATATTAACATCTTCTGTGAGAGAGAGAGAGAGAGAGATAAATCAGATAAGTTAGATTGATAAAAAAGGGATGGACAAAAGCCTTATACTCATTTCCACATACAAACAAAGCATTTGATCATAGTCATTTGGGGTTTAGCAATGCCGTGCTCATGCCTTCATTTGAACATGTCTTCATGTACATACCATGTTTTTCTTGTCACCTACTTTTCTTTTTCAAAGTATTACTCAGAATCTATAGCCAATCTTTTCTTCTTCTAGAAGAGGAGTCAAGTCTTGCCTTGACTTTGCAAGCCAACTACCATATGGTGAGGCTAGCTATATAAGAAGAAAGAAAGAAAGATATATTAACATCTTCTAAGAGAGAAAGAAAGATATATTAACATCTTCTAAGAGAGAAAGAAAGAAATATTAACATCTTAAGAGAGAGAGAGAGAGAGAGGATGGGTGAAATCGTTAATGAGTCAGGGCATGGGGTGATGTGTGGAGGAGTGCAAGATGAAGCATGGTTGAGGGCAGTAGAATTGAGCTCGTTGTATTGTTTGCCCATGGCCATTAACACACTCATTAAATTGAAAGTGTTTGATGTCTTGGCAGATGCAGACATCGAAAAGGATGGTATGGAGCGGAAGTTATATTCAACAGAAGAAATAGTGTCGCGAATGAGTAGTGTATTACCAGATGCTAGGACTAGAGTTTCCATAGCATTAGATAGACTTCTGAGGGTGGTTGCTAGCCATGGTGGTGTTCATGCAAACACTGATAATGATCCCTTCACTAATCACCCAACAAGAAAGTATGGGCTCAACCTAGTTAGCCAATACTTTGTCCAAAAGGAACCCTCTATGGCACACCCATTTTTGCTCAGCCTAGACCCCGTCATTCTGAAATCTTGGGATATCTTACATGACGCTATCCTTGATGGTGGCCAACCTTTTGCCAAGGCTCACAACGGTCTTGATATTTTTGCATATGGCCAACTTGATCCACATTTTGGTTCCATCTTCAACTCTGCTATGGCCAACCATAGTGCTATGCTAATTCGTGACCTCTTGAATTCTTATCCCACTTGTTTCAATGATATAAATGTAATGGTTGATGTTGGTGGTGGCCTTGGATCATCACTTCATTCAATCATGATCTTTAAAAATTTTAGACCAAAGATTTGCCTTCTATTAGGCATGAATAATGCCGTATGATTGAATGGAATAGTGATTATTATGTTATTTCATCACTTGAAGGTGGTGTGTTTTAATCTTGCCGAGTTTTGATCTCACGATGTAAACTAGTATGACAAGCCAACTATTCTAGGTTATCGATTACACAAGGTCACTTCACAGGTCACATAAGCTTGAAGTTTCGATATATGAACAAATTCTATTTCGGAAGAAACAAGAAGAGCCCTATAGGCTAGGCCAAGCTAGGTGCGGCAAGCCACAAGAAGAATTCCATATGGTATTGTATTTGCTTATAATTAGTTAAAGTGGAAAAGAAGAGAGGTGTAATGAGTGCAAAAGGTTGAAAAACTAATAGCCTTTTGTTTCGCCACAATGAAGATTAAGACTACCTTGTGCTTGATTTGGACCGTTGTAGGATATCCCTTATCGATACCTTTTATGTTGCGTTTTCGATGATCACGATGAAGATTGAGACTTCAATGTGTTTGGTTTGGAGCTATGTATGATATCCATTGTTTTTATTTCATTTTTCATAGGAGCACATTGGCCAAAAACATTTTCTTACAAAATTTCTACAAGTTAAGAAACAAACGCCCTACACCCTCCTCCTTGAGACGGAATCGCTTCCCATTGAGATCATGGCCATGGAAAGGGTTGTTAATTTCATGCTTAAGGTTCAAAAAAGCCCCTCACAT
>ERZ1034411.197-NODE-197-length-15504-cov-73.718364_pt1 | contig 15504 bp, 13 predicted proteins | sample MGYA00520583_ERZ1034411 | MGnify/ENA primary metagenome ERZ1034411 (study PRJEB33736, sample SAMEA104288481) | Azolla microphylla | place: Ecuador | collected 1982 | study: EMG produced TPA metagenomics assembly of the PRJEB19522 data set (Is there foul play in...
AAAAAGTTATCACCAGAAAAATTTGCTTGTGAAGCTGATGCTATCAAGGGGTTATCTAAACTATTCAAACAATTCAAATATCACCAAATTAACCAGAGTAAAGTTACTCAAATCAAATCTAAGAAAAAAGATAGTTCAGGAGAGATATCCTCTGAAATATCAGCTACATTCTCCCAGAATGAAAGTAAAATTAATACAGAATTTCTGAGGGCAGGGCCTTTTATTATTGCTACAAACCTTTTGGATTCCAATGAACTTACCCATGACTCCATCTTGAGTGAATATAAAGCTCAACAGTCTTGCCAGAGAGGGTTTGCTTTTCTCAAAGACCCATTATTTTTTGCAGACAGTATTTTCCTAAAAAGTCCAGAGAGAATAGAGTCCCTGGGAATGATTATGGGTTTATGTCTGCTGGTTTATACTTTAGGGCAACGACAAATTAGAACCCCTTTGAGAGAGTCTAAATCAACAGTAAAAAATCCATTGGGCAAACCAACTGACCGCCCCACTTTACCCTGGATTTTTCCATGCTTTCAGTCTATTCATTTAGTTACACTTAACCAAGAAAAACACATCTGTTACTGGACTCAAGAGAGAGATTTCATTGTGAATCTTTTACCAGAGCATTGTTTTCCCTACTATCAATTACTTACCTAATTTTTCTCTCTATTAATTTAATTTCTATGAGAAAATAACCTAATGTCTTTGATTTATAGCTCTATTTTACTATGTCCATAATTTCTTTTTTTACTTCAATCTATGAGTCTAAGTTATGATTTATCTCTTGAATATCTTCATTTATCTGTTGACTCCTCTGGGCGGTGTTCTTTCTTATTGCTCCTTATTGAGAATAGCTTTTGATGCTATTTTTGGTGCTTTACTGTTTCTCCAATGCCTCTCTTCACTGCATATGTTTCTTTTTATGCTCCCTTGGATTTTTTGTCCCCGTAATTTCTCTCTGTGGCAGTTTAGGGTGCCGAATGTGGGTTCTATATATTCTTGAACTATAAAAAAATCTTGATTTTCTTGGATGGATATGTGCTAAAGGGGTGAGTATTTGTGGATGTTTACCAAGTTGGTTGAGGATTTTAGCTTCGCGCTCAAATAATTCTTTAGCTTTTTTTGACACTTCTGATTCTGTGCTTAATGGTGTAAAATGCTTAACTATATATAATATATTCATTAGGTTCTGGTATTTGGGTATCTATGGCTAAATCAGTCGTCCCAAATCTAGCGTTTCCTATACTTTCTATGATTTTGTAACGTCCTGTAATGATTCTACCTATCATTCAGATTCACCCCTTTACGCAGAAAATAATATACATATCCTAAATGAGCAGTGATAGGGATTTTACTGAGAATGGGGAAATTAGATCCCCCCAACCACCCTTAAAAAGGGGGCTAAGAGGAAGGGTATGAGATAGAATAGCTAGAGAAGCCTGTTAAAAATATGAGCCATTATTGAATATGACTACACAAATATTATCTGTACCAGAAGTATATCAAGGACAGTTTGGCGATTTTACAATTACGAAGAGCGATCGCACAGGTGTTATCATCTATCGTACAGGTTTAATAATAGCAGCAATTAGTTTTGCGCTCGCCAGCGGTTTAGCTTTATTTTATCCTCATGAAGCTACTGCTATTCAAGCCATTACTCCTCTTTACACCTGTTTTAGTTTAGCGTTGGGAGTGAGTTTATTAACTATTCATATATATATGAAATTGCTGCACCAAATATTACAGCTTTTCTGGATAATTGGTAGTATTACTGCTTTTATTATTGGACATTTTGACAGTCAACCTTTTGCGATTACTGTTTATAATCAACGACTAACTTTATTTGGAATAGGTTTTACCTTTGCAGCATTAACAGGTATTTTCTTTAAAGAAGGATTTTGCTTCAATCGGTTAGAAACTAAAATTCTAACTCCCCTTGTTCCCTTACTTTTGTTAGGACATTTAGCAGGAACTTTATCAACTCAATCAGAAGAGATTTTATTAGGAATTTGGGTAATTTTCTTTTTAATCTTTGCACTGCGGAAAACAGTTCAGAAAATCCCCACAGATATTGGTGATAAATCTGTGTTTGATTATTTGAAAAATCAACGGTTAGCGAATCGTTAGAAAATCAGAAAATCTCACACAGGTTTGATGTTGAGAAATGTCAATGAAGAAAGAGCTTATTGCTTAGCTTGGTCGCAAATTTCTGAAGTTGGAACTTATGGGTTTGGTTTCCCAACTTCCAGGAATGGGATATCAAAAATTGTAGGCAATAGGGGAGATGAGGGGATTAATTGGGTAACTGCAAAATGGTGCATTAAACTTCTCTAATGCACCCTGCTCTATTTTGAATTTTGTTGGCACAGCCTGCTGGAAGCACTATTTTGAATTTTGAATTTTTTACTGTGGGGGGTAATATTGTGGTGTCATTACAGGAGCTTGATAAGTACCCATAGGGGCATTGTTAACCATTCCATTTGGTACGGTGGGACTCATCAACTGGGGTTGAATGAATGGTTGAACAGGCTGAATAGGCTGAACGGGTGGCTGAAAATTAGTTGTCGGTGAATTATTTGTAGGAGTGCGGGGTGTGACAGTAGTTTGGCTAAAGTGTTGGTAAGCAGCACTAGAAATGGAACTAATCAGTTTTTCTGCACTGGGATCATTATTGGGACGTTGTACCATGACAGCAGCTATATAACGCTTACCGGTGGGGATATCAATTAAACCAGCATCTCCCAACATGGACCCAATATCACCAGTTTTATGATATGCTCTAGCGCCTTGTCCTAAGCCAGACGGTAGGAGATTATCTCGTTCTGTGCGACGCATAATATCCAACATTAAATCACGCGATCGCATACTCACTAAATTACCCTGATTTACCTTAGCAATCAAATCCCCCAATTCTCTGGGTGAGATTGTATTTGTGCCTTGTAAATCTGGCAGTGGATTACGAATCATTGTCGTTGCTAATCCCCAACTACGAAAACGCTCATTTAATACCTCCTGGCCTCCCAGTCGAGTAACGAGCATATTTGTTGCCGTGTTATCACTGATAGTAATCATTTTGGTGGCAATATCCAGCGCCGTATATTGACTACCTACCGCTTGGGTGCGTAAACTGCCCGAACCCTCTGAAATCATCTCTTTTTGCAGAGTTAACATTTCATCCAGGCGAATTTTTCCTGCATCCACATCTTGGAAAAATGTAATCAGAATGGGAATCTTAATTGTACTGGCCGCAGGAAAACTAGCACTACTATTAATATCTACATAAGCACCTGTATCTAAATCCACCATAAACACCCCAGGAATCAGATTTGGGTATGGTCTTGCCAGATTTTGTACAGTGGTTTTTAAAGGAATAATTTCTTGGGATAGGTATAAACCAAAAGCAGAAACTTGGTTATGAGGATTAGATTCGGTAACATTAGTCCCAGATCGAGGCGCAGCAGTTTTAGGAATGCGATTAGCAGGATCTAAAACTGACAACAGCGTACCGACAATAGCACCTATACCAACTCCAACAATCAATAAACGCAGCGTATATAGTATGGTTCTCGCCATCGGCTTTAACTGGGTTTTGCGCGATGGTCGCCTATTTATTTTCGGCTTTCCCTTCTTTTGGACACGCACTGTCTTGAGCTTCCCCACCGCCCGTTGTGGCATCTTAGCCTTGGGTTTAGGGATGGGTTTAACTGCCACCGGCATCACTATTCTGGAGGGTGGTCTTTGCCCCCCAGGTGGTAAAGCAGGGTTACTGATATGATTATTTAGGCGTGTTAAGGCCACAGTTTCTGTTCTGGTTTCAGTTGGTTGCTGGTTCTTAACTGGCTTTTGTGCTGTCTTTTGGACTTGGCGTGGACGACGACGCTGTGCTTGTCGTAGTGAGACAGCTATTAGGTTGTCACTTGATTCTGACACTGCTACTCCTTGTTACCCACGTAAATGTTCGACCCAAAATTAAATATATTATATAGGTGACAGGTCAAAGGTGACAGGCTTGGCTGTGAGGGTTAGCCGAATAGTGACAGGTGACAGGTAAGAGTTTTTACTGAATTTATGAATTAAGAATTACGAATTGCCCATTCTATTTGTCGCAAAATTCCGCGCAGCATGGCTACTTCGGTGGTCTGAATATGAGCGCGATTATATAGATGGCGAAACTTTTCCATTCTACTGGCTGCTGTATGAGGATAAAGATAGCCTATGAATAATAGTAAGGATTCTAATTCCTGATAGTAAGGTTCTAGCATATCCACGGGTGCCATTTCGGTTGTTGGTGGTTTGGGAGTTGTAAATATTTTTGCTAATTGTGATAGTTCGTATTGTGATAGTTCGTAACAACAGATGGACACGGCTGTAGCTAAGTTAAGAGATGGATATTGTGGATTGGTGGGAATAAAAATTAATTTGTGGGCATAATTTAATTCTTCATTGCTTAAGCCCCTATCTTCTCTGCCAAAAATTAAGGCTACTGGCTTTTCTGTTTCTTCTACTAACCAGGGTAGGGAGGTGCGAGGGGACTCTAGGGGTATGTGTCCACTGTAATCACGGCCAATGGTAGCAATCACACGCACACATCCTTGCAATGCTTCTGGTAATGTAGGAAATATCACCGCAGATTCTAATATTTCTTTGGCATGAACAGCCATTTTTAAGGCATCAAAGGATAAGTGATCGCACTGCGGGTTAACTAACACTAGGTTATCTAAACCAAAATTTTTCATTACCCTAGCAATTGAGCCTAAATTTAAGGGTCCTGCTGGTTCTACCAACACAATTCTAATTCCAGCCGAACCCATACTTTACTCCCAGTTATCAGTTATAAGTTATTATCACCCCCATCACCCTCATCTTCCCCATCACCCCATCACCCCATCACCTCACATCCCAGACCCTATTCATTCTATATGTTTTGGCGAATACTCCAAACATAACTGCACAATCCTCTCAAAGAGAAATTTATTGACCAACTCTGTTAATGCTTGCGCTAGATTTGCTTGTGGTTCAGGAATTTTCTCTATCAAGCCCATTGTTTGACGTTTGCTACATCTACTAGCAGCTTGAATTAATTGGGAAATCCATTCATCAGGCATCACTTGTAAAGATGAAGGAGAAAGAATAAAAGATGAACAATCTTCATCTTTTGCACCAATATCTTTAATTGTTTCTGCGTATATATATTTGATTCCTAAATGTTCAGCCAGCTTATTCAACAGAAATTCCTCTCTAAAAGGCTTACAAATAAAATCATCACAACCTATAGATAGAATATAAGTCCGCTGTTCTTCAAAAGCACTAGCAGTTAACGCAATAATTTTTGTTGGTTGTAAAATATCAGTTAAATTATTCATTTCCATAGCTCGAATCTTTTGTGTAGCTTCGTAACCATTCATGACAGGCATTTGTATATCCATGAATATTAGATGGGGTTGGCAGCGCTGCCATAATTCCACACCTTCTTGACCATTTTCGGCTGTGTATACTTCAAATCCTAATGGCACAAGCAATTCTGCTAAAAATTGTTGACTCTCCCACTGGTTTTCTACAATTAATAACCGATAAGCTGGTTCATCAGGTGCAATGTGAATGACTCGATTTTTGGGCAGTTGGTTAGGAATATTCACATTTTCAGCCCCATCTACCTGGATATTAAACCGAAATGTGCTTCCCTGTCCTACAACGCTCTCAACTGTAATTTCACCTTGCATTAATTTGACAAATTTCTGACTAATAGTTAATCCTAGTCCTGTTCCTTCATGGGCATCAGTGTTTCTGGCTTGAACAAAAGGGGTAAATAATTGTTTTATATCCTCTGGTGCAATGCCTGTTCCGGTGTCTTCTACCTCAAACAGCAAGGATGTAGAAATTGGATCTCCATAATCTTTGTTGTTTATTTTTCTGACACGCAGTGTTACTTTTCCTTTTTGGGTAAATTTAATCGCATTTCCCAGCAGATTTAGTAAAACTTGGCGTAATTTGACTTCATCGCTGGTGATGTATTGGGGTACATCCTGGGCGCAATCAAAAATGAGTGTTAGTTCTTTAAAATCAGCTTTTAGCCGCAATAAATCTTCCAGATTAGTGAGTAGATAATATAAGTCAAAACTACTGGTATTTAGCTTGATTCTACCTGCTTCAATCTTGGACATTTCTAATACATCATTAATTAGTTCTAAAAGGTGTTGACCACTGCGGTTAATGATATCGAGATGTGATTGATGTTTTTGATTGAGGGAAATATCGCGACTCATAACTTGAGTAAAGCCCATAATGGCATTTAAGGGAGTCCTTAATTCATGGCTCATATTGGCTAAAAATTCACTTTTAGCCCGGTTCGCTGATTCGGCTGCGTCTCTTGCTTTTTCTAGTTCTAGGGACTGTTGTTGAATTTGAGCAAATAATTCTGCTTGATAGAGGGCAATTCCTAACTGATTACTAATATTTATAACCAGATTAATTTCATTTGGTTTCCACTGTCGAGGACCAGAATGTTGATAAACTGCTAATAATCCCCATAATTTACCAGAGTTAAAAATTGGTACAATAGTATAGGCTCTGGCTTGAATTTTTTCTAAAAGTTGCTGGTAACAATCGTTAAATCCGGCTGTATAATATATGTCTTCTACAGCACGAAAATTTGGTAAGTCATTGTAGATGCGTCCTTTGGGATTTTGGAAATGAGAATCTTGTAAATAGTTTTTATCCTCAATTTGAGTAGTTTCGGCTGTTCTATCAACTTTTCTTCTGTCAAAATTTTCAACGGTACATTCCTGAGGGAAATTGATATTTGCTTGGAATTGGGGGTGATTTTGCGCTGGATTATTTGGTTCATGCCAGAGTTTAATCCATCCACTGTTGACAGACTCAGCAACAAATTCTCCACTCCAGTCAGGATGGAAGCGATAAATAACAACGCGATCGCATTTTAATAGCTCTTGTAATTCTTCCGTTGTGGTGCGGAAAATCTGGGCAATATCCAAGGTCTGACGCATCTTTTCCACTACGCGCAATGTTGCTCTTTGTTGTTCTATATTTTCTTGCAATGCATGTTCAAATAATTGCCTCTCTAGTTCTGCACCTGCGCGAGCTGCAAAAATTCTTAAAATAAGTTCTGTGTTCTGGGTTTTCACCATTGATTTGGTGTCCAAAACTTTCAAGTGTCCTAGAACATTTCCCGCTGAATCATTGAGAGCGATCGCTAAATAGCTTTCTACTTCTAATTCAGCTAAATGTTCATGGTCTGGAAACCAAGACCGAATATTATGGGAATAATAGACGATGTCTTCAGAAAATATCTGTTCACAAGGAGTTCCTTCTATCTTGTACTCAAAGTCCTCACCAAAGTCTTCTCCTTGCCAGTATGCCAAGGTAAGAACCTTGGTTTTTGCTGGATCTGTAAATCTGGTGACAAAAGCATAGCGAACTTGTAAAACTTCTGCTAAATAACGCACGAGTGAACGAAAAAACTCATTTCCTGTTGTCGAAGCTGTACCTTCCACAATTAGTTGTAAGGCTGTTTCCTGACGTTTGCGATCGCTAATATCTGTATGAGAACAAATAAATCTCGTCGGTTTACCATTTTCATCCCACAGCGCCTGACCACGCTCTAAAATCCATTTATAAATACCATCTTTGCATTGTAGGCGATATTCTTGCATCAGAAAAGGAATTTCCCGATTGAGATGATTAGAATTTGTTTGGATCACCAACTTCAAATCATCTGGATGAATACGTTTAGTCCATTCCTCAATATTATTAGAAATTTCTTGATCTTGATAGCCCAGTATTTCCTTCCAGCGAGCAGAATAAAAAACCTCAGCTGTTTGTAAGTTAAAATCATAAATTCCATCTTGACTGGCTTGAATTGCTAGTTGCCAGCGTTCTTCACTTTTTCTTAATTTTTCCTCTGCCTGTTGGCGTTTAATCTCTATTTGCTGCGTGCTGATAAACTTACCAATGCTTTGAGCCATCAACTCAATAATTTCTTGTTCGTGATTCTCAAACTTATCAAATCTGGCAGTCGTCGAAAAAAAGCAAAGTGCACCATAAATTTTTCCATCTACCCAGATAGGAGTGCCAATGTAAGATTCTATTTTCAGCCTTTGGTAGAGTGGATGAGAACACATCTCTTCTATTGTTCCTACATTTTGGAATGTAACTGTTTTTTGTTGCTCAACTACTTTTCTACAATAAGCATCTGAGAGATTGATTTCTAATCCAGGAACTAATGACTCAAACTCCGATTTAACAGCTAAGAATGAATAAGTTTGATGATTAATTTTACCAACTGCTCCTGCTGAAAAACGCAGGACTTTACAACCTGTATCTAAATAATCTAAAAAAAGGTCATCAACATGATGAAAATCAGTCATATTGATACGATGTAACTGCTTGAGGCTACAACTGAAATCAGCAAGTGCTTGAGTTTTTTGCAGTAACTGTTCATTCTGTTCAACTAACTGATTTTGTAACCTACGAATCCGTAGTTGATTTTCTACCCTGGCAATTACTTCTTGAGTTTGAAACGGTTTAGCAATATAATCAGCCCCACCTAAAGTAAATGCTTTTACTTTATCTAAAGGCTCTTCTAGAGCACTAATAAAAATTACAGGTATATCACGGGTTTTTTCATTTGTTTTGAGCCTGTTGCAGACTTCATAGCCATTCATATCGCTCATCATAATATCCAGCAAAATGAGATCAGGCAACTTAGCTTCAACTGATTTTAATGCCATTTCACCATCTGGTGCAGATCGCACTTTATAACCATATTTGGAAAGTACCTTGGATAATATAACTAGATTGACGGGATTATCATCAACCACCAAGATATTTGCTAAGAATTCCGAGGTTTGCTGCTGGATCATCTTGTTTTTTCAGGGCTGGTGAGCATGAGTTTGATTGTTTAGACCTATTGTTATGTAACAAATGGCTCTTGCTTGCATTGTTTTTATGGTAATTGACAATTGATGATAAAAAAACCCTTAGGGCGCAAGGGCTATAAATAATTATGCCCTTTTTTTAATTGAAATGCCTACATAATAAGGCTTTTAATGACTTTGAACCAGACTTCCCATAAGAAGAACCGAAGAACCTAAAAAATAAACAAACCTGGATATTGACCTTTTATCCCAGGGTATTTAAAATCGAAAGATGTTCAGCTTATTTAGGAAATGTCATTATTTTTAGCTATCTAATACAGCACAGAGTAAATAGAGCAACCATTTAAAATAGACGAAAACCCTAATTAATAAGCTTTTTGATTTTTGGTTTTTGACTTTACAGTGGTACTAGTACACTACAGTGGAAATAAACCACCCATGTTAAATCTATGAAAAGCTTAGGCTACATTCATTTTGAATTTTGTTCGCGTAGGGTCTCCTAAGGAGATCTTTTGAATTTTGTATCCCTGACGGAAGCTGTAGGCTCTATTGCGAATTTTAAATTTACGGTGGTACTAGTATTTATTCATTATTAGCAATTTTGTGACTGCATTATTTTCTAAAGGTTTAGCAAAGAAATATCCTTGTCCCTGGTTGCAACCAAGCAATTGTAGCTTTAAAAATTGTTCAACTGTTTCCACTCCCTCTGCAATCACTTCTAATCCTAAAGTATGTGCTAAATTAGTAATAGCTTGAACTACTTGGTTGCCGCTCGGAGAATTTAACTTCTGCACAAAAGAACGATCAATCTTTAATACATTCAAGGGTAGTTCGCAAAGTCGGCTCAATGAAGAATAACCAGTACCAAAGTCATCAATATACACCAGCACTCCCAGACTTTGCAACTTCTCCAATGTTTTCTTGGCAGTTACAGCATTTTCCATCATCGCACTCTCGGTAACTTCCAATACTAAGTTGCAAGACTTTAAACCTGTTTCCTGCAAAATCTGCTCAACTTGTGTAATTAAATCACAGTTGGCTAACTGTCTACTGGAAACATTAACACTGATCCTTAAATTATCATAATTATCAGGAAATTGCTGTTGCCAAGTACGCAATTGATGACAAGCTGTTTGCAAAACCCATGTACCAATATCGCAAATTAAGTTGCTTTTTTCTGCCAAAGGAATAAATTGTTCAGGAGATATCGTTCCTAACTCTGGGTGTTGCCAGCGCAACAAAACTTCAAATCCTAAAATTTCATACTGTTTGAGAGAAACAATCGGCTGGTAGCAAAGTGTGAAGTCATTGCGAATTAGTGCCATTTTTAGATCTCTCTCTAATCGCAGTTGAGCTAGTGCTTCACGAGATAAGAATGTAGTTTGAGCCTCTGGTTCTCCCTCAATAGCATTGGTAAGGCGCATTAGCCTGTCTACGTTATTGGTAGCAATATCTACCATTCTTAATTCCTGTTGAGAAAGATTACCTAACTTACCAGAACTTAAAATATCCAAGGCTACCTGAATCACGGTCAAAGGGGTACGCAACTCGTGACTTATATCTCCACCTATTTGATCTGAGAGATTTGGGAGAGGAACATGATTAGATGGAATATGGAGGGATTGAATTATATTCATACTCTTTATATTCTCGCTTAGAGGTAAATTAGTGAATTTTTCAGTTACTTAATTGGCTGATAGTTTAGTCATCTTAAGTTTGAATTATGGAGAATTTGTGGAGAAATGTCAAAGTTAGAGAAGACTTAAATCATTCCATCCTAGAGATACTAACAACTGTTGAGCTAATTGAGCAGGTTTAAAAGGTTTGGCAATCAGGGCTTTAATCCCCAAGTTAGCAAAACGCTGTTGATCTGATACTTGAACTTTTGCTGTGAGGAGAATCACAGGAATATCCTTTGTGTTTGGATTAGCCTGGAGTGTCTCAAATGTCATCACCCCATCCATATCTGGTAACATCACATCCAGTAAAATTGCATCAGGCTGTTCAGTCTCGGCTTTGTGTATGCCTTCCATGGCTGTGCGAGCCAAGATAACATCTAATCCTGTCATAATTTCCAGGGTAATTTTAGCAACCTCCCGGATATCATCTTCATCATCAATCACTAATACTTTTTTCGTTGTCATAGATAATTTCCTTGCTGTTGGTATAAGTAAGTGGGCTTGAACATTTATCGTTAGGATAACGCAGAAGGCAGGAGAGAAGAGGATCTGAGTCTCGTTGATTTTTCATCACCTAATATTAATATTTTTCATCATCTATCTATATTAATTATGATTATGTTTAGTTGTTCCTAACTACTTAGTCCTAACTACTTAGCTGGTCTGGACGAAAATGGGGTATGGCGTGTGGGGTGCAGGGAAAGATTGTCTACTCCATACTCTACAAGAACAGTGACTAACCGAAATTTCAGTAACATTACCTATAATCAAATCCTATCTCATTGCTATAAAATTTGACTAAAGGTTAGAAAACTTAAAAGTAGGGAAAGATTAAAAAAAATAAAAGCCTATGAGGATTCTGCTAGTAGATGACGATGAAATGATAGTAGAAGTTTTAACAAAGCTGTTAATACAGCAAAACTATGTTGTAGATGTAGCCAGAGATGGTGAGGCTGCCTGGGAACTAGTAGAAGGCTTTCAGTATGATCTAATTTTGTTAGATGTGATGTTGCCAAAACTAGATGGAATCAGTTTTTGTCGTCGTCTAAGAGAGCAAAAAAGTCCTGTTTTAGTAATGCTTTTGACTGCCTGTGATACCACAACTGATAAACTGCAAGGGCTAGATAGGGGAGCAGATGATTATGTTGTCAAACCGTTTAATGTCCAAGAATTGGCAGCTAGAGTCCCTGCCTTGACTCGTCGTGGAAGCACCTCTCCTTATCCTACACTGGTATGTGGTCATTTACACCTTGACCCAAATTTACATGAGGTCAATTATCAAGAACATCTGCTACAATTGAGTCGCAAAGAATACCTATTAGTGGAGTGGTTTCTCCGCAACCAAAAACGGATTTACAGTTGCAGCAGAGATATTATTGATCAACTATGGGTATTTGATCCTGAACCACCCAATGAATGGACAGTTAGATCCCATATTAAGAATATTCGTCGCAACTTAAAAGCAGTTGGTGCAGATAATTTTTTGGAAACGGTTTATGGACAAGGATACAGGATAAATCCTACTTTTATAAAAACATCCAATCATTCCACTCATATCAGTAATGTTAATACAGATAAACAAGAAAATTCAGATGCTTCGATTACAGAAATTTGGCAGCACACAAAACACTTAACTTTTGAAGGTCTAATTGTTTTAGAACAAGTGATTTCGTCTCTTGTATTCGGCATATTTGATGCAGAACTTCTCAAAGATGGTATACAGAAGGCCCATACACTTGCTGGGTCTCTGGGTATGTTTGGATTTGAGCAAGGAAGTTTTTCAGCTAGACAAATAGAAGTTTTACTAGAATCTAATTTTCACGTAGAATCGCATTTTTCGCTAGGTTATCAACAAAAAATAGAGCAGTTGCTGATCTATTTATGTCAAGACCTAGAAGCAAGTACTAATGAGTTAATTAATTTAACTGGTAAAAAACTAGAAGAATTGAGCCAATCTGAACAAATTAATGCCAAAGTTCTAGCAGTAGATGATGATCCACAAATTTTGCTGACCGTGCAAACATTACTTGAACCTTTGGGTGTGCAGTTAACTTATTTGACTAATCCAGATCGTTTCTGGGAAACTGTGCCATATAACCAACCAGAGTTTCTAATTCTGGATATTTATATGCCTAGTGGCACTGAAGGTTTAGATTTGTGCCGGGCTGTAGGTCAAAATGATGACTGGAACTGGCTACCAATCCTACTCTTGAGTAGCTGTACGGATGTAGAAACCTTGCAAAAAGCATTTGTTATAGGTGCAGATGACTACTTAACTAAGCCCATTGTGCCGAAGGAACTGTTGATCAGAATTAGTAACGGTCTCCAACGCATCAGTACAATCAAGAATCAGATGGAAATAAATCTGATTAAATAAGTGATTAGATGATATAAAAACTAGCAGTTAGCTATTGTAAACCTTTATATAATAAGGAGTTGAGAATTTAATTTTGTCATACTAGTTAAGTATTGATCAGCCAGTTAACTAGGTAATTTGGAAATGCTATTGAGGGATTGTGAATCCTACTTTGAATTATAGTTTAATTATGAATAATTTGCAGACATACTCCTATAAAGCTAACATCTTAATTGTTGATGATACACCCAATAATTTGCATTTACTCTCCAGTATGTTGGAGGAACAAGGGTATGAGGTACGTTGTGCTAACAGTGGTGCGATCGCACTGAGGGCTGTGGAGATGGAGCATCCAGATATTATTCTTTTAGATATTAATATGCCAAATATGAATGGTTATGAGGTTTGTGAGCGGTTAAAACTTGATCCACGTACTCGCGACATTCCAGTAATTTTCCTCAGCGCCCTCAGCGAAACAATAGATAAAGTCAAAGCCTTTCGTATAGGAGGGATAGACTACATTACCAAACCTTTTCAATTAGAAGAAGTGCTGGCTAGAGTTGAAAATCACATCAGCTTACGACGGATGCAAATAGAACTGCAACAAGCAAAAACTCAAGCCATCAAGGCTTTAGAACAAGAACAAGAACTCAATCATCTGAAATCAGAGTTTGTATCTATGATTTCTCATGATTTTCGGAATCCACTCACCAGTATCCAAGGTTTTGCAGGATTACTTGAATGTGGTAGTAAACTTCCCTCACCGGAAATAATTAACCGTTATGTTGCCAAAATTAATAATGCTGTTGATCATCTACTTTGCTTATTAGATGAAATACTGCTCATTGGTAGTATAGAATCTGGAAAAATACAATATCACCCTGTATCAGTGAACTTGGAAGAATTTTGTTATGAACTCATAGATACTCTGCAATACAGTCTAGGTAATCAACATCAAATCTGTTTTAGTTGCTCTGACAACACAGGGGCAGAAATGGATATAGTATTACTCCAGCGTATCTTGACAAACTTACTTTCTAACGCTATTAAGTATTCTCCATCTGGATCAAAAATTGATTTGGTATTGGAATGTCAGAATCATGTTACTATATTCCAAATACGTGATCAAGGGATGGGAATTCCGATAGAAAATCAATCACATTTGTTTGAAGCTTTTTATCGCTGCAATAATGTGGGTGACATCAAGGGAACAGGTTTGGGACTAGCAATTGTGAAAAAATGTGTCGAAGTTCATCAAGGAAATATTTCACTGGAGAGTCAAGAAAACTTAGGCACAACATTTACCGTATCCTTACCTCGTTATGATCAGAGTGAGTCCTAACATCACTGTTCATGAGACGAACATAATTATTGCTCGTTGAGAAGAGGCAGTATACAGGAGTTAGATAAGTTTACATTTTTCGGTGCTGTTCCTAAGTATTTCTCTATTACACCCCAAACTTTATCGCTAGATACAGGTTTGGTGATAAGATCTATAGCACCAAATGCTTTAGCTCTGGCTCTATCAAGAACACCATTACTTCCTGTTAAAATAGCCAAGGGTGTGTTGGCAAAAGCAGGAGTACACCGTAAATTCGCGCAGACTTCGTAACCATTAATACTAGGCATAATTCAGTCTAAGAAAATCAAGTCTGGTTCATGTTCAATCAGAACAGGTAAAGCTTGCAGAGAATCTTCTATTTTAAGAAATCTCATGCCATTGCCAATAATGATTTTTTCCAGTAATTGGGAGACTTAAGGACTATCATCTATACAAGCTATCAGTGGAACATTCACGTTAGTAGTTGCTGTTTTAATTAGTTGGTAGTTGTTGACGTTTTTAAATGGTAAAGGTAAATCAGGTACTTATACCAGTGCAGTTATACCTGGATGAATATAAGGAAGTAATAAACGGGTAATTGATAAAATATTCCGTTTCATTTTGACTGGTAAATCCCACAGAGTACTTTTGCCATTAATTAATACTTCATAATTTTTGAAAACACCTGGACTTACTTGCTTTCTTAGTTCTTCTGGTTTGATTAGCACTAGTGCTAAATCAGGAGAAAAACCTGCTAATCCAGCTTTTATCCAATTATTCGAAAGAGATGGATGAGTTCCTCCTATTGCCCATACTAGTTGTCCTAGATGATAATAGAAAGGCCATTGTTTTCCTTCGGTATTTCTAATATTTAACTGACCGTTATATCTTGATTGTCTACAGATTTTTAATTCTTGGAGGGAGTGAATAGATTTCATAGGTTTTAAGTTATTTTATGTGTTGCTAAGTAATAGATTAGGAGTTACGCATTGACAAAAAAACTCATCCTATGGCATCAAGAAGCACCAGTATTCTTGGTAAGATTTTCCACAATGTAGTTGCGCACAACTAAAGTGAATAAGTTCCTTTGCAATTCATACCAATTAGAAATTATGTTTTCAGAGCACATTTTTTCTTAACGAACAAATGCTTGAAATGAACAAAATATCTGTGTTTCAATTCCTTGGCTATCTCTAACTATAAATCGACAAATTCCACATACTTGTTTGATGGCTCTATGAAAACTTTCAATCC
>ERZ1034411.199-NODE-199-length-15118-cov-3.521410_pt1 | contig 15118 bp, 16 predicted proteins | sample MGYA00520583_ERZ1034411 | MGnify/ENA primary metagenome ERZ1034411 (study PRJEB33736, sample SAMEA104288481) | Azolla microphylla | place: Ecuador | collected 1982 | study: EMG produced TPA metagenomics assembly of the PRJEB19522 data set (Is there foul play in...
GCCGGGCTTCATGGTCTTCAACTGTTCGCGCGAGACCAGCTTGGGCGCGGCCGCACCGGGGATAAGCACCGCGCCGATGACGAGATCGGCTTCTTTCAGAGCCTCGGCCAGCGCCGCCTTGGAGGAATAGGCCGTCTTGACCCGGCCATGGAACATCTGGTCGATCTCGATCAGCTTGTGGGCGTTGATGTCGAAAATGGTGACATCGGCCGACAGCCCCACCGCCATCTGCGCCGCATTGACGCCGGAGACGCCGCCGCCGATGATCACGACCTTCGCGGGGGCCACGCCGGGCACGCCGCCCAACAGGACGCCGCGGCCGCCAAAAGCCTTGTGCAGATAGGTGGCGCCGACATGGACCGAAATCCGCCCTGCCACTTCCGACATCGGCCGCAGCAAGGGCAGGCCGCCCTGTGGTTCGGTCACGGTTTCGTAGGCAATGCAGGTGGCGCCGGAAGCCATCAGGGCTTCGGCCTGTGGCTTGTCGGCGGCCAGGTGCAGATATGTAAAAAGCGTCTGATCGGCTCTCAGACGCTTGCATTCGTTCAGTTGCGGTTCCTTGACCTTGACGATGAGTTCGGCGACGTCAAACGCCTCTTCGGCGGTCATGACGATCTTCGCCCCCGCCGCGCGATAGTCTTCGTCGGAAAAGCCGATGCCGGCCCCGGCCTGCGTTTCGACAAAGACCTCATGGCCCTGATGGGTCAGTTCGGCCACCGAGCCGGGCACAAGCCCGACGCGGTATTCGTGGTTCTTGATTTCCTTGGGGACACTGATCTTCATGGATTCGCTCCCGGTTCCTGTGGCATTATTTAGTTTCACTTGTTGTCTATTATGATCCTGTTGAAGCGGCATTTTTTTGAAATTTTGTACGTTGATCTGGCAAGTCAGAGGATATATTCTCAATTTTATGGCCAACAGCGATAAATTTTCCGATCTTGATTCCTTCGACCGCGAACTGATCAAGGTCCTGCGCAACGATGCCCGCGCCACCTCCGCCGATCTGGGCGAAGCGGTAGGGCTTTCCCCCTCCGCCGCCCACAGGCGAGTGAAAATTCTGGAGCAGAAGGGCGTCATCACCGGCTATCGCGCCGTGATCGCCGAAAACGTCCAGGGCAAGCAGGGAACCGTGTTTGTACATGTCACGCTCACCGACCAGCGCCGCGAGACCTTCGAGAAGTTCGAACGGGCGGCCCTGGCCTGCGCCGCCATCGAGGAATGCCACCTGATGTCGGGCGAAGCGGATTATCTGCTGAAGATCGTCCTGCGCGAATCCTTAAGTTACGAGGATGTCCACCGCGATGTGCTGTCGATCATGCCGGGTGTCTCCAAGCTGGCGTCCAGCTTCTCCATCCGCACCGTCAAGATGGGTTAGATCAGGCGATCCATGCAGTCTTGCAAGGCGATTCAAGCTTCCATTTGCCAGTAAAGCGATTGTAAGTGCATGTGCTGCCGCCACTGTTGGCGCGGCCATATTCAATCTTAAGTCGGGTTCTAAGCAGACTGTAACGTGGTTTTTCTGCGTAATAGCTGCCTACTGTCTTGCGAAATGCGGCAAGGCCGTTTTGCCTCTCTTCTATCGGCAGGTGGTAGGAATTTTCTTTTGAGGCAAAGCCTTGTGGTGTCTCGATCCACGCTGTTCTCGCAATGCCAAGTTTGTTAAATGGACAATTGAAGTCGTCATTTGAATTACGTATCAAGAATTCGTCTTCGGCTTGTCCTGCCTGAGTTTTCAATACCTCAGCCATTATCGCGCAATCACTAGCAGAAATAAGCTGTGATGTTTCCATGGCGTTGTATCGGTTTAAGGCCGATGACGAAGGCGGGACGAACCAAAGGGCTGCGCCAAAACCAGTTGCAATTGCAGCCAAATAAATAACAGATTTCATATTTCCTCCTCATGTATTCTCAAAGAACTGTAGGAAGATTGCAACTGACTTATATAGGGCAGCTATCTGATATCAATTCGACGTGTCGTCCTCGCTGATCGCCTGGACCACATCGGCGCGGTCTTCCGGCGGGATTTTGTCGGCCGCATTCAGCAACATATCCTGCGCCACGATCTGGGCCTGGTTGCTCTTTTCGCGCAGGGCCTCGAAGCGCTTCTGAGCTTCTGCGCGGTTATAGTGCGGACTGGCGATATAGTGTTTCAACTCGCGACGCGCCTTGCGCACCTCGGTCAGGCGGGCGCGCAGTTCCTTCGGCGCGCGCTGCCACTCCATCTGCACGTTAAAGAAGGCCTGCTCCTGCGCCTTGTGGTTGTCGGTGACGGACAGGGCCATCAGCTGCTCGATGCTGGCCTCGCCCTCGCGGCAGGCCTTGAGCAGGCGAGGGGAGACGTTCGCCAGCTTGAGGCGGCGGCGCACCACGTCCGGGGTGACATGGAAGATCGCGGCCACGTCCTCGATGCCGGTACCACCATCGACCAGCTTCTTCCAGCTTTCCAGTTCCTCGACCGGGTGGAGTTGTTCGCGCTCGATGTTCTCGGTCAGCGAGGCGATCAGGGCGTTGTCCTTCGGCACCAGCAGGCAGCGCACCTCGTAGGTTTCGGGAATCTTGCCCTGCTTCACAAGCAGCGCCAGCGCAGTGTAGCGCCGACCGCCGGCCTCAACGTCGAAGATGTCGTCCTCGGCCTGCGTGACGACGAGGTTTTGCAGCAGCCCGACGATCAGGATGCTGTGCGCCAGCGACTCGATGCTGAGCTTGAAGCGCTGCTTGTCCCCCTTCGGTGCCGGCTTGCGGACGTTGTCGGGCGAGATGCGCAGCTTGTTGAACGGAACGCGGATTTCCTGCGACAGGTTTGCAGCGGAGGTCTTCATATCCATGTGTTCTCCTAGACAATCGTTAATGGCGACGTGATCGCGCGTGCGGCGATCACTCGCCGATGGCCACCAGCTCCCGGCAGGGCGTCACGCCGTCAAGCAATCCGCCCCGGGAGGGCTGCGCAGCAGTCGTCGGCCGTGCGCTTCGCTCGTCGGCGCAGCCGTCGACGCGGAGCGAGGCACGGCCGGCGAGCGGGCTTGAAGGCGGGGCGGCGCGCAACGCGCGCCAGGTATCCGGCGTCGACGTCGACGCCGGCGCGTTAGCGATTGAAGCCCGCAGGGGCGAGACGCCTGCGGCGGCTCGATGCGCTGCACGAAAGCGCGGCCGGCTCGGCCGGCAACGCCCAGGCCTTTTGCCTTTCGCTATGCTTGGGCATGGCCGACTTTTTCCGCTGGACGAACTGTGAATACTCCGATGTGCTCGCCGGCTTCTACAACGCGAGGACGGTGAAGGCTTACCTCACGGGCGTGGTGCAGCCGTCCCTGGCCGCCCTGGACAAGCAGATTCAGGATTGGAACGAGAGCAAAGACCCGATCGCACTGGTGGCGATCGACGACATCGAGGTGCTACGGAATGCGACGGTCGAAGCCTACTGCCTGGCGATACAGTCGCTGTTCGAGCGGCAATTGCGGACCTACCTGGCCGGTTGCGCCGGTTTCCTGAAAAAGCCGGAGCTGGTACCAAAGGTCCAGCAAGCACGTTGGGACCGGCTCAACGAGTTGTTCCTGGAACTGCGGGGCATCGCGCTGAAGGACTTCCAGCAGTACGAAAATCTCGACTTCCTGCAGCTGCTCGGCAATGTGTGCCGGCACGGCGAAGGCCCTTCGCTTGAAACTCTGCGCAAGCAACACCCGGAGCTTTGGCCGGGGCTGGGGCACCAGATCCCGGGGCCGGACGGCAAGCCCATGCCGTTCGTGCCAAGCGGCTACAACCTGGTCGTGGTGCGCCGCCAGCTCGACGCCTTCGCGGAGAGCGTCGCAGGCTTCTGGGACGTCTGTGAGTACATCTACAACGAGAGCATCGACGCGAAGGGCGGGTCGCTGACGCAGCGCATACCTTCGCTGCGCCAGGAGTTTGCCGGCAAGATTCGCCAGAACGTAGAGGCGGGGCTGGCGTAGGCGCGCGTAGCGCGCCCAGGGCCGGCGCCAGCCAGCAAGTTGCGCATGCGCAACCGCCGCCGCCGGTTGGCAAAAAGATAAGGCCGGCCGGGGCGGGCGCCCCAGCCGGCCGGTCAGGCCCCATCAAGCGGCCTGCGGTAGCTCAGGCGACTATCGGCCGATCTGGAGCAGCCCGGGTTCGAGCAATGCTGGACCGAGGCTACGGCCGCCACGGGATTTTTCGGCGAAGCCGCGGAAACGCAGGGCGCGGCCCGCCGGCAAAATGCCCCTCTCCGCGCATACCGAAGTTTCCAGGCTTTTGATGGAGATTTACGGCGAGACCTACCATCGCCGCGGCATCCGAACCAGGGTCGATTGGGTCAGGCGCGAGCTGGATTCCTGGGCCGATGAGGAATACCCGAATATGTCGCGGAAAACGACGTATCGGCTCTATATGGGGGCGCTGTACCGGGTTGATCCCAAGCGTTCGATCAATGAAGAAGACCGCGCCGAAATGCTTGACAAGCTAAACCGCATCGGCGATGTGTTGCGCGAGCACTACTCCGGTGCAGGATTGCTCGAGGAGATCCAGCATAAGCTGATCGTCGCCACCGGATCCTTGAATCGCTGGACGCGCTGAAGTCCAGCACCTTGGGGCTGGCTCCACGCCATCCCCAAGGCCCGTTTCCTCGCGGCGGCTCGGGATGCGACCGGGGACCGCTAAATTAGCCCGCGCAACTCCGCTTGGTGAACCAAAGCTCGTCGATTGTTCACGCCCAGCTCGCGGAACAGCTCCTTCAAATGCCACTTGATCGTGTTTGTCGAGACACCCAACCGGGCTGCCACGTCGATATTGGTCAGGCCCTCTTTCACGCTGCGCAATACGACGACCTTCTTCGAAGTCAGAAGAGCATCTCGTGCACTAGGCTTCACCCGGGGATCGCCGGAGTCACGCTCGGATCGCCTCTCGCCCTTTTTCCGAGCCGACCTTCCTCCGAGCACCGACAGGAATCTCCGCTGCGCCAAACAAAGCCGCGGCTCTTCGCTGAATGGATGACCCCCGCACAGCAGAACCGAGATCATCGAAAGATTCCTTGACCCCCTGAGCTCAGCCACCTTTTCAGACGCGGCTTCGGTATCGCCTTCCTGAAGCAGCACCAGGGCTTCGAGGATCAGCGACACGTCGCCGGCCAGGGTGCTATCGCGGTGCCTGGTCATGCTGAACTCGATCTCAACCTACAGGCGCTGCGAGCGCGGCTTCCCAGATCACGCCGCGCTTCTCGCCGACCCAGGCATCGAAATGCTGTTCATACCGCTTTTCGACGGCCATACGTTTGACCTTCATCGTGGGTGTGAGAAGTCCGTTCGCTATGGTCCAGGGCTCCGCGACGACGACCACGAAATCCAGCTGCTCGTGGGGGTCCAACGTCTGGTTGACCCTTTGCATCGCCTGCTCCAGTTCGACGCCGAGTGCATGGTGAGCCGCTTCCGTCACCAAAGCATTGCGGGCATCCGGTCCCAGCATCAGCAGCGCGAAGGGCTGGCCGAGGTTGGCCCCCACTACGCAGATCGCCTCCACGGCGGGGTGGACAAACTTGCACTCGATCGGCCCCGGCGCCACGTACTTGCCCTTCGCCGTCTTGAACAGCTCCTTGAGGCGGCCGGTCAGTCGGAGCCGGCCGAGCTCGTCGATGTCGGCCAGGTCCCCGGTCTTGAAGAATCCATCCATGGTGAAAGCCGCGGCGGTGAGCTCCGGGGCCTTGTAGTACCCCATCATCCGGGCGGGGCTGCGGATGAGCAGCTCGCCGCTGTCGGCAATTCGTCGCTCCACGCCCGGCAGGGATTCTCCGACGTATCCCGATCTGGCCCGGCCGATACGAGAGACGTGGGAATAGGCGAAGTCCTCGCTCATCCCAAGCCCTTCCAGCAATTCAAGCCCCAGCTTCGGATACCGACTCCGAAACGCTGGTGCACGTCGACGATGCTGGCATTCCGCAAGCCGTGGTCCGCTTCGCCGTCGAACGCGACATCGCCAACCTGGTCACCGTGGCGCGTGACCTCTACGCCATGGAGTCGATGCTGCGCAGCATCAGCTTCCGCTTCCCCGCGCCGGCCGAGGTTGCTCCCTACGAGAAGCTCCTGGGGGTGAAGCCAATCTTCAATGCCCGCGCCAACGTCGTGGCGCTGGACCGAAAGTTGATCGAGCGCCCGTTGCCGCAGGCCAACGAGCTCACCTTGAGCGCCGCGGTGGATCAGTGCCGGAAGCTGTTGGAGCGACGACAGGTCCGAACAGGGCTGGCGTCGACGGTTCGAGATCGGCTGGTCAGCACGCCATCCCAGATGCCGACAATGGAGGCGATCGCACAAGACATGTGCTTGACCATGCGAACTCTACGGCGGCGCCTGCTCGACGAAGGCACCACCTTTGCAGAGTTGCGAGACGAAGTGCGCATGGCACTGGCCGACGAGTTTCTTGCCGGGCCACGGTTGTCTATCGAGCAAATCTCCGAGCGGCTGGGGTATGCGCAAACCAGCAACTTCATCAGCGCGTTCAAGCGCTGGAAGGGGCGTACCCCGCATGCGTCGCGCTCAAAGCCTGTATAGCAGGTTCCGTGACGCTTCCATCTTGCCGCGAGCACAAGCCCATCTGTTTTCGCGCTTAGACGTTACGCCGCTGGGCGATAGAGCTGCACATCTGGAATGCGAACGTCGCCGTCATACACAAAAGCCAGGCTGTAGCGGGCCCTGGTGATGCCGACATACATCTTCGCGAGCGACTTCTGAATCGGGGTGAGCTTGGCGGTGGCAAGCCACTTCGTGGCACCAACGTGAGGAAAGATCAACACCCGGTCGAAGGTCAGGCCTTTGGAAGGACCGAAATTCATAGCGGGGTGCCCCTGGCACAGGGTTTTCACGTCCAAGCGAAGGATTTGCGGCGTGTATCGGGCGATATAGGCATCGACATCTGCTCGCTTCACGATAAACACCCCGTCGTGATCGCTCGCCGCCGTACTATGCGACTTAGTCGGAGGCTCGCTCGGGAATAGGCTATCCCCTAGAGATGCGATGTGCTGATGGCAACGGAGGGTGAACTGTTCGTAAGTCAGAGACAGCAGCTTGGCCTTCTCCCACTCCCGAAATTTGTTGATGATGTTTACGCCCCCGTAAGCATGATTCTTCAGGGCCTTATTGGTGCTGAAGGTGGCCTGCCGGTGGTCGCCAACCAGCGTAAGCCGGATTCCCGCGTTCAGCATTCGTTCGAGCAGGTCCAGGTCATAACCAGCCATGTCCTGGATTTCATCGACGTAGATGTGATCGAAGCGCTGCTTCAGTCGGGACATCACGGCGCCGCCGGTTTTTTGATCGCAGGCGCAGACGAACTTTGCGAGCTTGTCGGAGTAGATCAGGCTCTTGTCCGCAAAATAGTGAGTCGCAATCTCGCTCTCCTCCACAAACGGCACCGACCGCCCCTCCACGAAGAGCATTCCATCGATACGGCGATCGTGTAGGGCATTGCGGTAGGGCCTGGCCATCTCGCGCAACAAGAAGCTGAACCACGACATGACCTCGATGTGAGGAGGCACCACCAGGCCGTGCTCGTGCAGCTTTCGCCGGATCTCATCTCTGTTGTTCAGCGTGAACGTGACCAGCAACGAGCGCGAGGCGGAATCAGCGACTGCCTCCTTGACGATGCGGGTGGTCTTGCCGCCGCCGGCGGCGCAGATCACGACGCGGCTAGCTGATGGCGCGTTCAATATAGTCGGGGACCTTCCAGGCGATATCCGTGGTGAAGAATTTCAGCGCCGTATCCGCCTTGCTCTCACGCATGTGTTCCAGCGCCGCGGCGTCATCAGCGAAGGTCTGGTCGAGGATCTTGGCGGTGACGCTCAGGCCATTGGCCTTCAGCATTTGCGGTTCGAGCGTTTTGCAGGAGGCGTCGGCGTCGTAGCAGATCTTGATGTTGGCCTTGCCATCGAAATCTTTGTACTTCTCTTTCACCTTGGCCGGCTTGCCGTCGTTGTCAGTGACGACGACAACCTCGCGCTTCAGCTTATCGGCGATCTCCAAGAAACGCTTAAAGGCGAGGGAATTTACGGATATCACGTCAATGCCGTCTTCGAGTGGCAGCTTGCCGTGCTTCTTCTTATAGGCTGCCTGAACGATCAGCTCGTCAGAAGGGCCTTCAACCAGAATCGACTTTTTGGACAAGATCAGCCTGAGGGTATCGTGGCCCGGCAGACGCATGAAATAGTCCTGGGTGTCCGGCGTGAGGCTCTTCAGCGTGATGGCGGTGCCCCGGTGGAACAGGATCACGGATTCGACGCCGAGCTTGTTAAGCACGAAGCTGCTGTGCGTTGTGATCAGCAATTGGCGGCTCTGGCGCTGGGCTCCAATATAGCTAATTAGGTTGTTCAAGGCTGAGAAGGAGAGGTGGTTTTCCGCCTCTTCAATGAGTATCAGGTGCTGATCAGAAGAGGAATCCAGCGCCAGCTTGATCTTGATGGCGCTTTGCTCGCCCTTGCCGGCGAGTGGCAGTGGGATATCGTCCAGCAAAGGAATGACGCCTGTTTCCCAACTGGCACGGGCCGACGTATCGAGCGACACCGACAGCCGCTTTTCGGTGATCTCTCCCTTCTTCTTGTCCAGAATCTCGTTGATCCCTTTTACGTGCGGATCGGCCAGAAACAGGTCCTTCATCCTGCGATAGGAAAGCGCCAGTTCGACGGTCTGGCTCGTGCTGAGCGTTTCCTTCATGATGTCGACGACGTAGCGGCTGGCGGCCGCGTTGTTGCGGATGGTGCTTGCGTCGATCATAGCCGGTTTGATGGGGATGCTTCTCGCCGTCTGGATGTCGTTGTCGCTGAAGCCTCTCCAGCGTGCTACGTAGTACTCGATCGGCAGCGCTCTGAATTCTTCGGGCTTGGCGACGTACTTCGCGAAGTCTTCCGCGAACTCTGGGTTGAGCTCAATGAGGAGCGAAACTCCAGGGGTATCGAGGCGCAGGCTGTTGATCGTGCCCTTGAGCTTGGCGAGCTCCTTCTCATCGTTGAGATACAGCTCGATCAAGATAGACGGCGGCTGCGCGGGCTTCCCGGCGATCAGCTTGTCTCGGTAGGCGGCGACAGCCTGGGCATTGAACAGATGGGGGTGGAGCTCCGTCTGGATCGGACGGCCGTTCAGCTGTCCGGTCAGCGCCAGGTGCACAGCCTCCATGAGCGTAGACTTGCCGCACTCATTGTTCCCGACGATGACATTGAGCTCCGGGTGAAGCTCGACATCCGCTTTCTCTAGGCAGCGATAGTTTCTTACCACCACGCGTGTGATGTGCATATGGCCCCGAACGTGTGAACTCCCCCCAGTACTCTAGCACCGAGGGGGTGGTTTACCGTTAAGCTGGCCGCGTGAGCCTGCCTACATCTGCCAATACAACAGTGCTTCCGGGTATCCCGGCACAAATGCCAGCAGCGTTGTCACAATCCGCCATTCTCTGCGCTTACCCTCAGTAGGCTGACTCAATAGGGTGGATGCTTGGCAGGCTGACAGGAAGGGTCCTGTGGAGTTCGTCAACTCCCGTCGGAATCCCTTGGCAGGTTCGCCGGAATCCGCATGGATCGCCGCCTGCGGCTCCGACGAGGGTCCGGTGTTCCGAGCCATCGACCGCTGGGGCCGCGTCGGCGACAGTCCCATGCACATCGACAGTCTGGCGCCGCTGCTGCGCTCGATCTTCCGCCGCGCCGGGGTCGACCAGCCGGAAGCATTCAGCACCCATTCCCTGCGGCGCGGCTTCGCCAACTGGGCCGCCAGCAACGGTTGGGACGTGCGCAACCTGATGGAGTACGTCGGCTGGAAGGACGTCAAGACCGCCCTGCGCTACCTGGACGCCAGCCCCGCCGCTGCGCGCCAGCGCATCGAACGCGGCCTGTCGGAGTTGCCGGAGCTGCCTCCCCCCGAGCGTCTGCACCAGACCGCCGCAACGCCGCTGGAACTCACCCTGCGCCTGCGATCCCTGACCGGCTCGACCAGCCGCGAAGCCATGACCCGCCGCCGCATCGAACAGTGGTGCCTGGCCGCGCTCAGCCCGCGGCGCGATGCCGCGGACGGGGACCGCTACCAGCTGCTGGTGAGCGCGGATGAGGAGGCGACGCTGGATGAGCGCGTGCACACTCTGTTGGTGGACATGCACCGCATCGCCGAGAACGGCGAATGCCGGCTGGAGGCTTCGTTGCGTGACACCGAAACCGGACGCTTCTGGAACTGACGTAGACAGGGATCCCGTGTTTTGGGCTCGATCATGTGGGCGGTCACCGCATCGACTTGCTCGGGACTTCTGGTAGGTTTTGGCTTGAAAGTCCCCGGCTATTGCCTTAGCGTCGTTTCAGCCGAAGACGATCTTCCCACCGAATGGCTGAAGGTGAGGCAAGTGGAGCGGCGCCAGGGCCAGAGGACTTACCTGGCTGAACGAGGTGGTCGGGAACCGACCTCGGTTCGCAATGTGCAACCGCGGGGGTCGTTCACTGCATAGGAAGGCCTTCCTGCTGGAGGGCCTTTCTTGTTTTTTGGGCCCTCAGCGGCGCTCTGGCAGCCGAACCACCTTGCCGCCGCCGGTCGCCGCATTTGGACTTTTGGCTTCGACCAAATCCCCCGCCGTTCCGAACAATCGCCCCCGATACGGCTCCAACCCAAACTCAAACGTCCCGCGGAAGTTGAGGTGGGCGTGCCGCGCCGGCCCGATATGCCGCACCACCTCGGGCGCCAGCGCCTGCCCGCGCGCCTCCAGGCGCGTCACCGCCTCCTGGATCTTCAGCGTGTTCCAGGCGATGACCAGGTTGGTGAGCAGGGACAGCGCCCCGGAGATGGTCAGCATCTCGTCCTTGTGGCGGCCGCGGGCATGCGGCATTTCGCCGAAGTGGATGGCGCGCTGCAGGGTGTGAATGGTCTCACCGCGGTTGAGCAGCCGGTGCAGCTCCCGCCGGAACGGCGGCTTGGTCATGTAGTCGCACTGGTGCAGTGTGCGGACCAGCCGTCCCAGGGTGCGCCCGGCTTCGTAGACGCGGTCGCCGGCGGCGGCGGAGCCGTAACGCTCCAGCGCCAGCACGGCACTGGTGGTGCCGTTGTTGATCGAGGCGGCGATCCGCACCAGCTCGTCCCAGCTCTCCTCGACGCGTTGGGGTTTGAGATTGGCCTCCGTGACCGCCAGCAGGACTTCCGGCACCGCCATGCCGCGCGGCACGGCCAGGCGCCGCTCGCGCAGGTTCTTGATGCGCGGGCAGAGGTCGAAGCCGAGCAGCCGGGCGATGGCCAGGGCGATGTCGGTGTAGCCATGCGTGTCCACCGCCAGCCGCTCGATCTCGATGTCCAGCTGGCGAACCACCCCCTCGATGGCCGCGCCGGCCTGGCGTTCGCCCAGCACGATCGGCTGATGGTAGACTATCGGCCATTGATCGAGCACGGTGGTGTAGATGCCGATGGGGCGTGACAGGGCCGGGGTGGAAAACAGCCGCCCGGTCTGCAGGCGATCACCCTTGCTTCGCGGGACATAGCACAGCATGCCCTGGCCTGGCGAAACCTCGACGTGCTCGATGCGCAGGCTGGCCAGCTCGTCGCCACGGAAGCCGCGCCAGAAGCCAAGCAGCAGGAAACAACGGTCGCGCAGCAGGCGTAGGCGATCGGGGGAATTCCCGGCAGCCTCGATCTGGACCTGGAACCAGTGGTTGATCCGCTGCACCTCTTCGATTGGTAAGGGCCTCGCCTGGCGGCTCGGCTGCGGGTGGGCGGTGCCGATGCCGCGCAGCACCTGGCGCACCTGCGGCGCTTTGGTGGGGTCCGTGAAACCCTGGTCCCGGTGCCAGCGGGACAGGGCCGAAAGGTGCAGGCGCAGGCTGGCCAGCGACAGCGCCCCGCCATAGGCGGCTAGGTAGTTGATAACGCCTTCGGCTGTCGCCGGCAGGAGGCCGCCCCATTCGATTTCGAAGTGTCGCAGTGCGGCGGCGTAACTTCTCCGGGTATTGGGGCGGGTGGCGAGGTCGAGATAGTCGGCGACCGCACGGCTTGGCGTTGGCGCAGGGCGTCGGACGGGTGCCGAAGTATCGGCGGGCGATTGGCGGAGCTTTTCGGCGTCCAGATGATTCATTGAATGGCGTACGAAAACGCAACGTGGATCACTCCGTATCCGGTCGCCGACGATCGGCTAGTGACCTCCGGAATGTCACCGCGCCAATCGTACCATCGGGGTGCTTAATTGGGCCAAAGGTGATTTGCGAACGCGCTGGGCAGGCCTCGCACCATGCGGAAAACGCCTTGAACCAGGCCGGGTTCGGCGATTTGCACGCCATCGCCCATCAACTCGGCGCGTTCTTCAGCCCGTCGCATGGACGATCCAATGCAATCTTACTCGTTACGGCGCACTCCGCATCCATCTGGTCAGTGGTCTGTGTCACGCCGGGCAGCAGCGACGGCATGCGCCGGATGGCGTCCGCGACCGCCTGCGGATGTTCCATTGGTAGAAAATGTGAGCTGTCCGCCACCGTGATGACCTCGGCAGCCGGCAGCAGCGCCTGCAGTCGCAGGCGCGCGGCCGGCGTAAACGTCGAAGCGTGAGACGCGCCCAGCGCGATGACGGGACAGCGAAGCCTGCGGAGGCCTGGCCAGACGTTGTGCTCGGTGTGAGTGAAGGTCGCGCTCTCCCACGAGGGTGCGCAGACCAGGGTGACTCCCGTTTCATCGTCCACGAAGCCGTACTCGACGTAGGCTTCGAGCCAGGGCGCCGGCCAACTGCGGAAGCCGCCTCGCCCCCGGTAGCTCTCGACCGCTTCGGCCCGCGAAGCAAAGCGTGGCCGGCGACGTGCCGCCCCCGCGGCCAGACCAAAGCGATGCGATTGGCGCAGCAATTTGGCCGCACGCAGCTGCAAGCCCTGCCAGCGATCCAGAATCACCGGCTCGGCGAGGATCAGACCCTGCACGCGAGCCGGCAACCGGGCGGCGGCCATGATGCTGGCGGTGGCCCCCATCGAGTGACCCGCCAGCCATAGCGGCTCGCCGTGGCTCTCGACGAGGGCGCAAAGATCATCGTAATAGGTCGGCCAGCCACGAAAGCGGTCCAGCATGCCTGCCCCCGCACTGGCGCCATGGCCGCGCATGTCCCAGGCCAGCACGTTGCAGTCCTCGGCCAGGGAATCGAGCAAGGGGTAGTAGGTGCGACCGTGAAAGCCCGTGGCATGCGCCCAGTGAAGCGTCGGGCGTCCAGGGCGATGCGGCCAGCGCCAGACGGTGATCTCGACGCCGTCGGGCGCGGTGAAGGAAAACGCTACTGCATTGATGGGGACAGCGTGCATGCCGCTCGCTGGAAGGCCTTGATCGGTCACTGTCGTCAAGCGAGTGCTCCGGCGACTGTTTGGTCGGCGCCTGTTGCGGATGCTTGCAGGAGAATCTGGACCCGCCCGATGGCAACGGGACTGCGATCCTCGGACTGCCAGCAGACAACGTTGGCGAGCATTGTTCGCCGAGTGCGGCGCGCGATTTCGACCGAGGCATAAGTATCCATCGGCCGCGCCGGGCGATGGTAGTCGACGTTGCAGTTGAGGACGCGCAGCGCCGGCGTTCCTCGCAGGTTCGCGCGCGCTGCCACCCGGGCCGCCTCCTCGATAAGCCCGCCCACCACGCCGCCATGCAGGGCGGGGATGAGAGCATTCCCGACCAGCGCGTCGCGATAGGGCAGGCGCAGCTTCGTCACGTCCTTGCCGGTCAGCACTTCCAGGCCAAGATGCTGACTATAGGAACGTGCCGGGGTACTGACGCGCGATGCCTGCGAGGCCGGGTTCGGCAAGGGACCAGGCGGTGACTCAGATAATGATTCGGCATCGAATTGACGGCCGTGGGTCCCGCGCATGAACGTGGCATCGCCAGTAGCCACTGGGTCGGGACAGCCTTCTGCATGCACGAGGCAACGCACGAAGGCCACATCGTCGGTGACGGCCCCGCACTCGGCGCTGACGCGCATGGCGCGCCCGCCTGATGCGAGCCGCAGATAATTCATCCGCAGGTCCAGGGTGGCGATGGGAGTCAGAGTCCGGGTGGCCGCGAGCACCGCCAATCCGGCCGCGCAATCGGCGAGCGAGTAAAGCACGCTGCTGCAAATCGCCGCGGGACTGGCTTCATCCATCAGATGCGGTTGCGGCGCCAGGTGCATGCACACCTGTGGGCCGTCCGCCGGTGCGATCACAATGCCCAGATCCCGGCTATGCGGGACGCGCTCACAGAAACTGCGTGCCAGCGCCAGCGGATCGTCTGACTTGCTTGACTCGGTCTGGGTGCGGCCAGTGCGGTCATCCGCCATGCCGGATTTCATCCAGGGAGCGAAACGGCGGTCGCCGATGAGACTTCGTCACGCACGTCATCGTCGAAACTCGATTCTTCGAGCCGGCTCATGTGGCCGTAGTGCTGGCTGAACGTGGCAGTCATACTGGCGAGCGGAACATCGTCGAACTCACCCCGCATCGCCAAGTACTCCATGTGGCGGTGACCGGCCCGGTCAAACGGGTGATAGATCGAATCCTCGTAGCCATCGAACTCCAGCGGCAGCAGGCCGAAGCGCTCGCAAAGCTCGATATTGAACGCCGGCGTGGCCTTGAGCCATTGGCCATCAAGCTGGATCGAGGTGTAGCCATGCCAGTAGAAGACATCAGTCTTCATCGTCTGCCGAAGACGTGCCGTGGACAGATGGTTGCGCACGTCGGCAAAACCCACCCGGGCAGGAATCCCCAGTGCCCGGCAGGCGGCGGCGAGCAGTACCGCTTTGGTCACGCACCAGCCATTTCCGGTTTCGAGCACACGGCTTGCCATCATTCCATGCCGGGTCAAATCCAGCTGGTAAGGGTCGTAGCGGAAGCCATCACGCACGGCGTAATAGAGGGACACGGCCTGTTCGCGGATGGGCCGGTCCGCCTGCCCATGAGCCTGTGCAAAACGCAGCACCGCCGGGTGGTCTGCATTGATGAGGGCGGTTGGGCGCAGCGCGCCGGAGAGTGCGGTCATGCGGCCTGGCGCAGCGTTTCGATGGCCTGCTCGGCCAAGGCGTCGTTGTCGCGCAGCAAATCCTGCTCCGAAAGCTGGCTGGCGTTCTTGCCGCCGGCATAGGCCATCAGGCCGGCCTTCTCGTAGTAGCTTTCCATGCGCGGCGAGAGCAGGCCGATATACTGAAG
>ERZ1034411.200-NODE-200-length-14971-cov-24.277286_pt1 | contig 14971 bp, 15 predicted proteins | sample MGYA00520583_ERZ1034411 | MGnify/ENA primary metagenome ERZ1034411 (study PRJEB33736, sample SAMEA104288481) | Azolla microphylla | place: Ecuador | collected 1982 | study: EMG produced TPA metagenomics assembly of the PRJEB19522 data set (Is there foul play in...
TTCTCTCACTTTCACCCAATCATCCCCCTAAATCATGTCTAAACTCTCTTTTTTCCGCTTTATGAGTAAATACATCATCAAATGCTGGGGCAGTGGTTTCTTCCATCAGCTTCTTTTAACGTGAAAGCTACACCGAAATTGCATTATACTCCTTTTTACTCGTAACTTCTGTTTAAGTCCCGCTACTTGAGTGATAGGAAGTTGATATTTACGCATTAGTCTGACTGAATAATCTAACATCCGTAAAGGAATAGGAGGTTTAGAAGTTGCTTATGTCTGAACTTCTAGATGTAAAATTCGGTTTTCTCCTTGTAAGAAAGTGACAAAACCAGCGCGAATTGGTTCTATACTTAATTGGGTTTTTAAGACTTTGACAGTTTGAGGTTCTTCAGTTAGTAACCAACCAGCAAAATCAAGGGGATATTTTTCAGCTAATAATTTACAAAGATTGTCAAAACTCACGAATTTATGAAAGGCTAATAAAATAGATATAACAAATATGATTATACTAGTAGAGTACGGGGGAAATAAATTACCCATTCCAAACCCCTGACAAGATTTCGCTGTATTCACTTTGAATTTTGTTGGCGCAGCCTGCTGGAAGCACTATTTTGTTAGCTTAGCTCTTCTCAAAGAAGCATTTTGAATTCACGGCGGTACTAGCTAGATAGATGAATTCACGGCGGTACTAGCTAGATAGATGGGTAATTCTGCTTTCATTCCTGATATAATATCAGATCAATAAAGGTTTTACACAAAGGAAGAGAAGATGCAAATGGTGGTTTTATCAAGGGTTTTACAGGTTAATTGGGTGAGTCTTTTTGCTGATTTCCTGTTAGCTGGAATGGTTTTGGGTCCCCCGATTGCTCCTTTTCTGGCTGCTTCTGGTGTGTTTTTGCTTCCGGGTATTGCGGACATGATTTACTTTATGGGTGATCATGTATGTCCTCAGCCTACACTTGGTTTGGAGTTATCTCCACCTTTTATTATGGCGGTATGTATGCGCTGTTATGGGACGGTAACTGGACTATTAATTACTCGGATTTTGTATGAAGTGACTGGTCGTAAGGGTATTTTTTGGTTAGGTCAATATGGTTGGGATGGTGTGGCTTTTGCTAGTGTGTTAATGATGGCTTATCCGTTGGAGTTAGCAGCGCAAGTTTTTGGTTTGTGGGATTTTAACAATTACATTGTTACCCCTTTTGGTTTAATTACGGGTTTGGCTTGGGGTTTATTTACCATGCCAATTCTGCATCTTCGTAAGACATTATAATTTTTATTGAGGTTTGGACTATGGCAAAAATAAAAGTAATTGATCCTAATGAATCCTATACTTATCCTATACTTATGCAGATTACTTCAAATTAAATTCTGAGCAAGAAGAAATTTTAGAAGATTTTGGCTAGAAATTTCAATCTGAATCTGTTACTTTACCAATAACTCAAGAAAATCTATAAATATTAACAGACCTAAAATCTCGAATTGAAGAAACTTTTCCTTATGTTAGGTTAGTTTAACAAGTGAAACAGCAAGATGGGAGTTTTTAATTGCTCCTCTAATTATGGAACTAATTCACTATACCCATACTAAGGTTAGAGTAGAATAGGCGTTAAATATCAATAACCAATTGAAAGGAGTTGTTGATTATTATCTCAAATCTGAAAACCAATTATTAGTGATTGAAGCTAAAAATCCAGATTTAGAAAGAGGAGTGGTCTAACTAGCTGTAGAATTAATCGCTTTTCATAATTGGTGGCCTATTGATGATCCTATACTTTATGGAATGGAGCAGTGTCAATTAGCAATATTTGGCAGTTTGTGATTTTCCATCGTCAATCAAAACAAATTACTCAAGATTGAACTCTTTATCGTGTACCCACTGATTTAGACACTTTAATGAGAGTATTAAGTTTAATGAAGGTATTAAGTAGGTGGACACAAATAAACATAACTATGTAACAAGATGAAAATTACTTGAAACCCTTGGGATTGCTTGATTCCCCTTTGCTGCATTCGTCATTACATACTTATAAATTTTCCGCCCACCTATCTTAGTTGCTGTAATGAAAAAGGTATGAAGGATTTATTATTAATCTTCATGGGACATTCTTATCTGAATCAGGATTTAAGTATTCCCAGGATCTTATCTTTTGATGAATGTTGGTGACATATTTGATATTATTCGTTCATTGAGATTATGGAATTTATTTGAACGTAAAAATCATTGGATCTTGTTAATCTTAATTAACCTCAACATAAAAAGGGAATTAAGCTTTATGTCTGAGCAGTTTGAAACTAAATCTGGTCAAGCGAAGAAAAGCAATAGCCAGGACAGGTGGCATCAATTGAAGCCATTCAAAAGACTGTAGTGGAGAATTTTGGAGACATCAAAGACCCAAGAGTAGAGCGAACAAAGAAACATCAACTCACAGATATCCTGGTAATTGCAATTCTGGCAGTGATAGCCGGAGCCCAAGGGTGGGAAGATATCCAGAAGTATGGCATCAGTAAGCAAAAGTGCTTAAAAGAGTTTTTAGGATTATCAAACGGAATCCCTTCCGATGACACCTTCCCACGAGTATTTGAGTTGATCAACCCAGAAGAATTAAATCGTTCTTTCTGGAGATGGATAGAAACCATTAGTCATCGTCAAATATCCCATTTCATAATTTTACACATGAATTAACTATTTCTTGTGCCTTTGGTCCTCTGCGTCTTTGCGCGAAACCCTTTCTTACTTGACCGCTTTAAACCAGTCTGTCACCCCATCAGCCAGAGTCTTGGCCATTTTCTTCTGTTCCTCTGGGTTCACTACTTCTTCAAACTCATAGGGATTACTCATAAAACCCAATTCCAATAGTACGGAAGGTGCAATAGAGGGACGAGTCAGGGCTAAATTCTTCCAAAAGACGCCATAGGAAGGTTTTCGGAGTTTTTTGACTACGTAATTATGTAAAAATACTGCTGGGCTATGTGATTGGGGATGATACCAAAAAGCCCCGAAGCCTTTGGTTTTTTCAGCATCTCCATCATCAGGTAAAGAATTGTAATGGATAGAAAGTGCGATCGCAGGTTCTTCTTTACTAATTATCTCCTGACGTTCTACTAAAGAAACATCCTGATCATCTTCCCTTGTCATCATTACTGTTGCACCACGCTGCACTAACTCATCTCGCAGTAACTTAGAAACTATCAAATTTACATCTTTTTCTAAATACCCCGTTGGACCACTTGCACCAGATTCTTTACCACCGTGTCCCGGATCAAGTACAATCTTGATGCCAGATAGAGGCAGGCGTTTTCTTTGTTCAAGATGCGGTGGATGACGTAAAGTTAACACCATAGTTGTATTGTCGTATCTCAGGTTATAGCCCCACTGCTGGAGATTTTTGAGGTTAAAGGTGTATTTAACCTGTTGTGGAGTCACCTGTTGCCAATCTAGCCGAGAAATTAGGGGGTTATCATCCAAACGAATAGTGTCTGTTTGGGCAGTGGTATTGTAAAGGGTGAGTGTGAAAGTGCGATCGCTCTGTTCCACACTCACAGGTACAGCCATTTGTAATGGAAAGATCATCTCTGTCGCACCTGGAAGCTGACGATATCCGACACTACTAATTACCGTCTGTGGTGGTAGTGCATCTGGTATAATTTTGGTTTCTTTGCTATTGATCCAAGCCCCATAGTCTAAGCGTAACCAATCACCCTCTTTACCTGTCACTGTTGCCCTTGTACCTTTTGGTAGTGGCGTGAGTCGAGAATAATCTGTGCTTGCTCCTGTACGAGTCACCCCTGAAGTTGCTGTTACTTCAACAACTGTTAACTGTGCAGCATCAAGAATTTGAATTCTGCCCTTACCAGTTTGAGTTATGGTCTGACCATTCAATGTCAAACTAAATTGAGGTTGTCCCAAATCAGCAACATTGGCCACTGTTGTACAGCCTTGATATTTTTTAGGACTAGTAGTACTAGTACTAGGCTTATTTATTCCCGTTAGTACACTTGAATTAGCAGGTAATTGCGCCTGTGGTGGTTGTGGTGACAAGGGAATGGTTTGATTAGCCATCTTGACAGAGACAGTAGCTAGAGGAGGTGGAACAGCACCAAAACAAATCAATTCTCCCGGCAGTCTAGCAATATCAGCAGCAGGAGTCAGAGAATCTTTAGCAAAGCCTAAACCTTGGGGTAATTCTGGTTGAGTAGACAACCTTGTTACCTTAATCTCTAGTTCCTGATTCTGGTAACGTACCTTAAATATATTCTCCCCTAACTGTAAGGGGAAACTGGGAGAAAAATGACCAGCTTTACTGCAGGTAATTGGTCTACTATTGATAAAGACTTGTCCATCCGTTGGCCCTGTACCGATAAAAAATATTTTTTCTGCACTGGTTTGGTAGTTTGTTGGGGGAAAAACTACTAGGAGTGATGTTTGTGCTAAAGCAACGGAGGAGGTAAACAGACAGTTAAACACTACTAATCCTAAGACTTTTTTCACGGCAAAACAGAGAAGATTTCAGGATAGTGACTGTGAGACAATGAGTATTATCAAGAGCGAAAATGAAGCATGAAATAAGAGGTCATCCTCTAACAGGATTTTGGATTTTGGATTGATTCTACGGAGAAATCGGGGACTTGTACCATCAAGGAATTATTGGTTAATAAATCTGATGAAAACACGCCTATTCATCCGGAGATTACATTCCATCCTTCATATTCAGTATTGGGACGCAGGTTTTATCCTTCAAGAGATGGTATGTATTTTTAGAAGTTGCTAGAAATTGAAAATACTATGACTAAGTTTATCTTTGTAACTGGAGGCGTTGTTTCCAGTATTGGTAAAGGCATTGTAGCAGCTAGTCTGGGGAGGTTACTCAAATCACGGGATTATTCGGTATCCATTCTCAAACTCGATCCTTATATTAATGTTGATCCAGGTACGATGAGTCCCTTTCAACATGGGGAGGTTTTCGTTACCCAAGATGGTGCAGAAACAGATTTGGATTTGGGACACTATGAACGTTTTACAGATACTTCTATGTCTCGATTAAACAGCGTTACTACTGGCTTGATTTATCAGTCAGTAATTAATAAGGAACGCCGAGGAGACTATAATGGTGGAACTGTACAAGTAATTCCCCATATTACTAATGAAATTAAAGACAGAATTCTTAGAGTTGCTAAAGAAACTAATCCTTCCACCGTAATTACTGAAATTGGTGGGACTGTAGGTGATATTGAATCGCTGCCTTTTTTAGAAGCAATTCGCCAGTTACGTAAAGAAGTGGGACGGCAAAATGTCTTATATATGCACGTTACACTGTTACCTTGGATTGCTTCAGCGGGAGAGATGAAAACTAAGCCAACACAACATTCTGTTAAGGAATTGAGATCAATTGGGATTCAACCAGATATTTTAGTCTGTCGGTGCGATCGCACAATCCCTGTCGGCTTAAAACAGAAGTTATCAGAATTTTGCGATGTCCCAGTAGAATGCGTCATCACTTGCCAAGATGCCAGTAGTATCTATGAAGTACCCCTGATTTTAGAACGGGAAGGACTGGCACAACAAACGTTAGACCTCCTGCAAATGGAACAAGGCCAACCCAACTTAACACAGTGGGAAATAATGGTAGAACGGATGTATAGTCCCAAATACAGCGTCGAAATTGCCATTGTTGGTAAATATGTGCGTTTAAGTGATGCTTATCTATCTGTAGTCGAATCCTTACGTCATGCAGCTATTGCTACTCACAGCGATTTGCGTTTGCGGTGGGTAAACTCAGAAGCCTTAGAAAATGAACCAGCAGAAAACTATCTTGCAGGTGTTGATGGTATCATTGTTCCCGGTGGTTTTGGTAGCCGGGGTATAGATGGAAAAATTGCAGCAATTAAATACGCACGTGATCGCCAAATTCCCTTCTTAGGTTTATGCTTAGGAATGCAGTGTTCCGTAATTGAATGGGCTAGAAACGTAGAAGGCTTAATTGATGCCAACAGTGCTGAATTTGACCCCTACACCAATGATCCAGTTATTAACCTATTGCCAGAACAACAAGATGTAGTTGATTTAGGTGGAACAATGCGCTTAGGACTCTATCCTTGTCGCATTCAACCAGGTACACGAGCATTTGAGCTTTATCAACAAGAAGTAATTTATGAACGCCATCGTCATCGCTATGAGTTTAACAACCTCTACCGCAATACCTTGTTAGACTCTGGTTATGTTGTGAGTGGGACTTCTCCCGATGGACGTTTAGTGGAAATTGTCGAATATCCCAAACATCCATTCTTTATAGCTTGCCAATTTCACCCAGAATTTCGATCTCGTCCTAGCAACCCCCATCCTTTATTTAAAGGATTCATGGAAGCAGCCATTCCTCGTACTCAACCCACTCCCACAGCACCAAAACCAGTTCAAGTTTCTTAATCATTTTGGGTACTGGGAACTGGGGGAGATGAGGGAGATGGGGAAGTAATTTTCCCAATGCCCTATTCCCTATTCCCTATTTCCTATTTGTGGTAAACATCAAAATTTGGGTAAAATTGCTATAGAAAATACATGATTATTTAGTCAGTGTTGAGGCAATTTTGTGGCTTATTGGGTAAAAATACAAGACCAAAGGAAGGAATATGTAATCAATCTTGACTGTGTAAACACTTTTTGCTATGAAAAAAATGCTAGAGTCACCTTCTGGTTGCCCAATAGTTCCATACCCATAGTCATTAACCCCCAGAGTAATTGGGAAGACTATCAGAAAATTTGTGATTATGTAGAGTACGCCCAAGGATTAGATATCAATCATGCCTATTGGGTAAAAATAATATACGAGAGAAAAGAATATATAATTAATCTCAACTGCATTAATTCTTTCTGTCATGAACATAATGGCAAGTTAACCTTTTGGCTACCTGATCTTAATTTTCCCATAATTATTAACCCCATAAGCAATCCCGAATCCTATCAAAAGGTCATACACTACCTGGAAAAATACACAGGAGTTTATCTTGATAATTCGTGATTTGTCAGTTGTTATTTTCTCCCTGTCACCTGTCACCTATTCCCAATGCTAACTTAGCAGCACCTACCATTCCGGCTGAGTTACCCAGTTGTGCTGGTAATATTTGTAACCGTACACGCGATGTTGGTAAAACCCGCTTTTCAATTTCTGCTTGCATTGCTGGAAAGAAAAATTCAAAACTCGCACTGATACCACCACCAATAATTACTGCTTGGGGTGTGAGAACATAAATTAAACTCGTTAAACCAATTCCTAAGTCCTTACCATAATTCTGCCAAAAAGTCAATGCTTCAGGATTACCATTTTGGGCAAGTTTGCCTAATTCTGCTGGTTCTTTGCCTGTGCGACGACGAATAGCGGAAATAGAAGTATGCTGTTCTAAAGAACCGTGATTACCACTATTGCACGTTGGACCATCGGGGTTTAAGGTAATTAAACCTAATTCTCCAGCTGCACCTTGATGACCGACGAATAATTTACCATCAAGAATAATTGCACCACCAACCCCAGTTCCTAAAGTCAACAAAATCAAATTTTGAAAATTACGTCCAGCACCTAACCAAGCTTCTCCTAAAGCTGCACAGTTAGCATCATTAGCGAGGATAGTAGGTTTACTGGTTTTTGCTTCTAACCAATCTGCTAAAGGTATATCATGCCATCCTGCTAAATTTATAGGAACTTTGGCAACTCTACCAGCAGCATCAGCAGGGCCAGGAGTTCCTACACCTATAGCTATAGTTTGATTATCTGGGTCTATTTGAGCGTTACCTTTGGTCAGCGTAGCTATGGCATCCACCATTGCAAATAATACAGCCTCTGGTGTTGCAGGTTGGGGAGTATCCACAGTTATAGATTGTAGACAATTTCCATCTTTTGTAAACCGTCCTAGCTTAATCGCTGTTCCACCTAAATCAATACCGATTACTTGCTGCACAGATTAATTCCTAATTCTTGATTTTATATCAAACCACAAATTTACAGAAATTATCCAATTTTACTATTATGGATATTCACCAAGTTAACAATCAGGCAAATATGTGTTTATAACAAAAGAATTTTGGCACAGCTATTAGTATTTACGAATAATGTCTTGACTTAGAACCTCATGTGATTTCTTTATATTGGTATTTGGGTTTATCTTGGCTTTTGCAAGGAGATGAAGAAAAATGTCAAATGACTTGGCTATCAAGTTGTGCAACGACAGAATTAGAACATAAAGATGCAGTATTAACGGAATTTATTGATTTCCCCAAAAATCGAGCTCAAGAATATTTATCTGTGCAGAGAGCTGACATAGCTCAGGAAATTTATAAGGCTATTTTAGAGTGGGATGACAAGCAAGCTGATATTATAACTTGGGTCATGCAATAGCAATAGAGGGTAATTTAGAAGTAGCAATTTCCTATTGGGAAACGGTTCTGTAAATCCAACCAGATTAGATTGGGTTGATCCACATCTTCACCAAGCTTATATATGGCAAAAATTAGGACATTTGAATTTAGGAATCGGAAATTATCAAAATGATTTGCCTTTAGAAAAACCTTATTTAAGTTATTATCAGTTAGGGTTGATTTACTGTTACAATAAACAGTGGTAATTATCTAAAGATAGTTTTCCAATACGATTCAAATACTATCTGATTGTGCACCTGCTTATAGTGATTTAGCTTTTGTTCTTTTTCAGCAAGGCAATTTTGATCAAGGTATTAATTATTTACGAAAAGCTATTAAAGTTAAACCGGAATTATCCCAAGCCTTAATAAATATTTCTCAAGCATTAATTTCATCTTCAAACAATACTATTAATGATGGAGTTCAATTCATTAAATCAAATCTTTCAAATCTGACACGAAACTAGTGAGTCATATTTATTTCTCCATAAAATCATTTTTAATATCTATCCTGAAATATCTTTAAATTTACTTCCAAGAATATTAGAAGATGAACCACAGAATTTACTGAGATCTGTGGAATTAAGCACTTTATTTTTAAACCAAAATAAATGCCCAGAAGCACTTGCTATTCTAGGCGGGATTATTGATATTTACAACCATGAACAAGTTCATTTTACTCTTGGTAAGTACTGGATGAAATTTGAAACTGGATGAAATTTGAAGATGATCAGCAAGCAATTTTTTATTTACGAAAATCTACGGATATTAATCCTGATTTAACAGAAGTATATTATTGATTAGGGATTGCATTATTTAAAATTGGTAACTTTGATGAAGCAATTATTTTTTTAAAGCAGCAAAGCAATTAAACTTAAAATTTAATTCCTCTTTGGATCTAGCTTATTTAGGTTTTACTTTGGCACATAATTACCAGTTTGAAGATGCTATTTTTTTATTTTCAAGAAGCTATGGAAATTAACTCTTATGTTACGCCATTTATAGATGAGTGACTATCTAATATTGTGCAAACGGGAAAGTTAAATCAAAAATTTGATTTCTCGGAAATTCAACTTGTATCTCCTCCTAGACATTTTCATGGATCAAGCTGAGAATGGGAAGAAAATAATTGATTATGTAGAGATAATTATGTACAGACTTATCCAGAGAATGATGTTAAATTAACTTATCCTAAATCTCTCCATAAAGATATACACTTTAGTTTTAGATTTGGTAACTTAGTTAAGTTACCAGCTTCTTATGTAGTCAAAATTCCCCAAGGTAGATTTTGGTTGAGTTATGATGAAACTCTGTCTGCGATTGTGACAGATGAATCATATTTTTTAGCTGATGTTTCTCCACATTGTCCTATATTAATTCCTCATCATCCTGATAAACATCCTAACCAACATCCTATTTTATCAATTCAAAAATTACCTCCTATTAACTTTGTTGAGCGAAAAGTAGCTGTTTTAGCGGGATTAACAAATTATATATACTTTTATTGGATGTTGGATGTTTTAGCAATATGGGAATTATTGAGAATCATAAATTATAATTTTTCTTTTTCGGAAATTGATTATTTTGTGCTAGATAATCGACTAGCATTTCAACTAGAAACTTTAAGGAAAATAGAAATACCAGAAGATAAACAGATTAATATTAGTCAAATTCATTCAACATTTACAAGCTACTGAGTTAATTGTTCCTTCTTTTCCTGGTTGTGTAGCATGGATGCCTATTTGAACTTGCGAATTTTTAAAGCAACAGTTTTTAAATACACAATATCTAAAGATTACTTCTTCTAAGAAAAGGATTTATTTTACTCTTAAAGTAGCTAAAAGTCGCAGACTTTTAAATGAAGAGGAAATATTAAATTTCCTTCAGCTTTATGGTTTTGAATCAGTAATTTTAGAGTTAATGTCAGTAGAAGAACAAGCGGTATTATTTTCTCAAGCTGAAATTTTTATTTCTTCTAATGGAAGTGAAGTGGGTTAACAAATTTAGTTTTTTGTCAACCCGGTACTAAAGTGATCGAGTTATTTTCCCCCAATTACGTTTATCATTGCTATTGGTGGATTAGTAATTTAGTTGGTTTAGATTATTATTATTTAATCGGTGAAACTCTTCCTGGTTAGTATTTGCATCATCTTATTTATCCTCAAGACTTTTCTGAAGATATTTTAATTAATATCAATGATATTTATAAAAATGTCGAATTAGGAAATATATAAATAAATCCGCAGTCTTTTCAGAAACTTCGGAAATAGATTATTATAAATCACAGTATTTTCGATGGAATCTTAGCCACTGAAAACACTATAAATATTAGGTTTTAGTGATAGATAGTTTTAGTTCATTTGTTGTTGCTAATAATTCGTACATTAGCCACAGGGTAGGAACTAATACGTGCTTGTTCCCAAGTTATCACGGGTGCGCCTTTTAAAATACCGGATAAAACTACAGAAAGCATGAATCCACCTGTCGCAGCTGCAATTACAGTAATGTTATCTTTCACACCAGTCTCTCAGTTTGTCAGTTGTCATTAGTTATTAGTCATTAGTCATTAAGTTATTTTTCCCAATCACCAATCACCAATCACCAATCACCTATTTTCTCTTCTGAGACGGGGATTGACAAATTCATTCAAGCCTTCACCAAGTAGTGATAACCCTACCACCATAATTGTCATCCCTAAACCGGGAAAGAGGGTAGTCCACCAAATGCCTGTAGGTAGTGCTTCTAGAGCTTGTTTTAAATCATAGCCCCATTCGGGTACGTCTTCTGGCAGTCCTAAACCCAAAAAGCCTAAACTGCCTAAAATTAATATGGCATCTGCGGCGTTGAGGGTAAAGAGGACGGGAACGCTTTGAATGACATTGAAAAATAGATAGCGTGAAAGTACAATCCAGGTAGAAGCACCCATTGCTTGTGCGGCTTCGATGTAGACTTCTGTTTTGACGCTGACTGTGTCATTACGAACTACCCGATAATATTGGGGGATGTAGGCTATACTGATTGCGATCGCAGCATTTAAAATTCCTCTACCTACCACAAAAGCCAGTGTCACGGAAAGCAGTAATCCCGGTAAAGTATAAATACTGTCCATGAGAAACAGCAGTACTTTATCCAATCTTCCCCCCAAATAGCCACTCACCATCCCTAAAGGCACACCCACTATCATACTAAGTGCAGTAGCTAAGATCACTACTTGCAGTGCAGCTTGTGCGCTAAATATAGTCCGCGAGAAGACATCATAACCCAACCTACTTGTACCAAACCAATGTTTAGCTGAAGGTGCATTATGAATAGGGTTAGAGAGAAATTCTTTGGGGTTTTGTAACCATCCCCAACTTTGAAAAAAAGGTGCGAAAAAGGCTAGAAAGATAAAAAATAGCGTCATACATAACCCTATTAGCATCAAACCCTGAGATAGGGTAGGATTTTTAGTAAATTTGAGGAAACTTGGTAGTTGACGTGTTGTAATGGTCATCCTATTTTAGATTTTTGATTTTGGATTGATTCGACGGATAAATCTGGTGGCTTGTACCATCAGGAAATTATCGGTCATGGAAGATTGGAGAGTGGGGTTAAACAATTCAAAATTCAAAATAGTTTTTGATAGGAATTTATTTATAATTGTTTTATTTCACATTGAGTAAAAATAAATATTCAATACTGCTAAAAACCAGCTTGAAAAATTTGGTTAGCAGTTAGTTAAGTTTAACTCTGGGAACGTTTTCCTGTATTTCCATACCACTCTACAAACTCTTTAAAAGAGACTAATTTAGTTTCAGGTAAAGCTTGAATCATAATTTACTTTAGTAGAATTTCCCCAGTCCCTAGTCCCCAGTCCCCAATCCTACAGATTACTTTCAATTAACTGCCGATATTCACTTTTCTGCTTTACACCTCTAACTTCCTTGACTAGTTCCTTATCTTTAAAGAACTGTACCGTAGGTGTTCCAATCACTCCAGCGTTTTCGGCAATGTCTCTATCTTTGTCAATGTCTATTTCGACAAAGTAGATTTTACCATCGAATTCATCCACTACTTTATTTAATATTGGTTTCAAGGTATGACAGGGACCACAACCAGGAGAGACATATTTAACTAAGATCAAGCGATCGCTCTCATGGAATAATTTTCTTAAAGCATAACCACCTTCATGGCGTGTCGCTTGCAAATTAAACTCTGTTTCTGTTTTCTGTGCTGCTGGTTGTGCTGCTAATTCATTAGCAGCGGTTTCTGACTGATGATGAAACTCATGAATTAAATTCCTTGATGATAACCATCTTTCCGCCAACATGGCCGCCATACAACCAGTACCCGCAGCAGTAATAGCTTGCCGAAACTCATGATCCTGCACATCACCTGCCGCAAATACACCATCTATACTGGTTTCTACGCCACCGTGTTTAGTGATAATGTACGCCACCTCATCCAATTCTAATTGTCCCTGAAACAATCCTGTATTGGGCGTATGGCCAACAGCGTAAAATAAACCTTTGGCATTAATTGTGCTTTCTTCCCCAGTTTGATTATTACGGACCTGCACACCCGTCATATTACCTTTACCAACCACATCGACTGCTTCTGTATGCCAATGTACCTTTATTTTCGGGTTACTAAAAACTCTATCTTGCATCGCTTTGGAAGCCCGCATTTTCTCAGAACGCACCAACAAATGCACCTGAGAACCATATTTCGTTAAATAAATAGCTTCCTCAGCGGCCGAGTCCCCCGCACCAATAACTGCTAACTCCGCACCGCGAAAAATGGGAGTAGCACCATCACAAATCGCACAAGCGGAAATTCCCCGACTCCAAAATTCATTTTCACTAGGTAAACCTAAACGTTTCGCTGTTGCACCAGTAGCGATAATTAAACTATGTGCCTTCACTTCCCTTTCTTGGGAACGGATAGTAAATGGACGTTGACTTAAATCCACTGATATCACATCTTCAGTATATAACTCAGCCCCCCAGCGTTCTGCCTGTGCCTTCATATTATCCATCAGTTCTGGTCCCGTTATACCCTGGGGAAAACCTGGAAAGTTCTCAACTTCCGTCGTTGTCATGAGTTGTCCACCAGGTAAACCTCCTGCTTGGAATCCTTCAAAAACGACAGGCTTTAAATTAGCACGTCCCCCATAGATAGCTGCTGTATACCCTGCGGGTCCAGAACCGATAATTACTAAGTTTTCTGCTGTGGAGTTAGTCATTTTTTTATACAAACTCATACCCACTACGTTTTATTTAATATAGCATAACTGAAGTTTGGTTATAGGAGCATTTCCATAAAAGCAAAAAGCCGTTATTTTCTTCTGTATAAGGACTTTCCATAGTAAGTTTATACATGACTGGCAAAAGAAGGCGAATTTACGATGCTCCTTGGTGATAGAAATTTGAGAGCTATTGGGAATACTGAGTTCAGGGTATATTTCTGGATATTTTTGACATAAATGTCAAAGCGCATCTTTAAATATCTGCTAAAAATATCTGCTAAGTTAACCCCTAAAGAAAATAAGTTAACCTCTAAAAACACCATGAACACCAATTATCGAGCGGGATTGTTACGGCATTTTATCGCAAAAAAGCAAGAAATGCAGGGTTTATAGTGACAGAATTAATTATAGTTACAGTAATGATTGGTATACTGTCTGCGAGCGCCCTACCTTCTTTGTTGAGTAGAGCTAATAAAATTAACCAGACTGAGGCTAAACTATATACTGGCTCAATGAACCGCGCTCAACAAGCTTATTACCTAGAAAATACTGCGTTTACTACTTCTATTGACGAATTAGGAGTTGCTATTCAACAACAAACGGAGAATTACCAATATATTATAATCACTTTAAATATATATAATTACTTTAAATAATACAGTAGCTACAAACAACAGTGTTTCCAGGGAAGTCAGTTTAAATTCTTATGCAGGAGTTACCTATTTAAATTCATTTATGACACCAGCAGGTACTACTGAATCAGTGACTCTAACTATTTTTTCATGTGAAAGTTCTACTGCTGGTATAGGTACTACTCAGACAGTTTCATCACGTGCTGGTCCTACTGGTTGGTTACTGTTACCAAGTTAAGTAATGTTATGTAATCTAATTTATTGGTTTTAAGCATCCAACCTCTTAGGAGTAACATTAATTATCATGAATGATTCCAACTCTGATTTGTTTATGGGATAAAATTCGCCAACAATTTGATAGCGCACCCTACCCAAACACACCACTTGATAAAAATCCCAAAATGATGCTAGTTTACTATATTTTCATAATTTAGTAACTGGATATTATTTGCGGAATCAAAAAGTTGTAGATAACAAAGACAAAGTTATATTAGACGCTGGGTGTGGAACAGGTTACAAATCTTTGGTATTAGCAGAAGCTTAAGGATTCAGGTCTAAGGAAGAGGGATGAAAGAAGGTCTATGGAAAGCAGAGTAAACCATGGCTTTCATAGGTTGGTCAAGAAACTCAATTAGAGAAAGTGCTTGAGGACGACAAGTTTGTATAACCGTCAATAAATTGGCAGGATGTTGGAATAGCTCCAGAG
>ERZ1034411.201-NODE-201-length-14922-cov-2.778705_pt1 | contig 14922 bp, 11 predicted proteins | sample MGYA00520583_ERZ1034411 | MGnify/ENA primary metagenome ERZ1034411 (study PRJEB33736, sample SAMEA104288481) | Azolla microphylla | place: Ecuador | collected 1982 | study: EMG produced TPA metagenomics assembly of the PRJEB19522 data set (Is there foul play in...
TGAATGCGGTGCAAGGGATTGGCGAGCCGGGATAAATCTGGCGCGACGCACATTGCCGGCACAGGCGTCTTATTTGGCGTCATTCCCGCGGCGGCGGGAATCGAGTTTCTTTTCAGGCGGCGCGACAGCTTCCTGTCTCAACCAAGCTTTCAGCCGTCATACCGGCGAAAGCCGGTATCCAGGGGGTCTCCCGCGCCGGATAATTATGGATTTTGGGCTTGGCCGGTATGACGATGTCACGCTGAGGTTTCGGCGGAACGGAAACTGGATGTCCGCCTGCGCGGAGATGACGATGATTGAAAGGGCGGCGTCTGCCGCCCCTGGACCCCGGCTTTCGCGGGGGTGACGACGGATCAGGATGCGCTGCTTTTAGTACGTCTTGTACGGCAAAAACTTGCCGCTCATGACGATGTTGACGCGGTCGCCCTTCGGGTCCGGCTCGCGCTTCAAGTCCATGCGGAAGTCGATGGCGCTCATGATGCCGTCGCCGAACTCCTCGTGGATCAGCTCCTTGAAGGTGGTGCCGTAAACGCTGACCAGTTCGTAGAAGCGGTAGATCAGCGGATCGGCAGGCACCGCCGTCGGCAGCGAGCCCTTGTACGGCACCACCTGCAGCCAGGCGATGTCGTTCTCGTCCAGGCCGAAGATTTCTCCGATGGTGGCGGCCTGCTTCGCGTCGAGGGTCATCTGGCCGAGGCAGGCGGCGGTGACCCATTCCTTGCTCAGACCGACCTTCTCGGCCACCGCTGCCCACTTGATGCCCTGGGCAACCTTGGCGTTGAGGATCTTGCGGGTGACGTCGTTGCGGTCCATGCGGTGCGCTCCGGGTTGAGGGTCAGGCCTTGATGGCGAACTGGTCGAGATAGCGTTGCGGCTGCGCGGGATCCCAGGTGATGCCGTCGAACAGGGTTTCGACCTTCAGCGGGCTGGAGGGCACGGCCACGCCCATTTCGCGTGCCACCGCGGCGTACAGTTCGATCTGGTTCACCTGCCGTGCCACGGCGAGGTAGTCCACCTCCTCGCGCAGCAGGCCCCAGCGCCTGAACTGGGTGAGGAACCACATGCCGTGCGACAGATAGGGGTAGTTGACCTCGCCGGCGTCGTGGAACTTCATGTAGTCGGCGTCGCGCCAGCGGCGGCCGAGTCCGTCCTCGTATTCGCCGCGCAGGCGGCTGGCGATGCTCTCGGCGGGGGCGTTGACGTAACGCTCGGCGCTGATCACTTCGGCGACGCGGTCACGGTTGCCGGGCGTGTCGATATAGATCGAGGCTTCCAGCACGGCGCGGATCATGGCGCGCGCGGTGTTGGGATGGCGTTCGGCGAACTCGCGGGTGGTGCCCAGCACTTTTTCCGGATGGTTGCGCCAGATGCCCTGGGTGGTGGCGGCGGTGAAGCCGATGCCCTCGGCGATGGCGCGGGCGCCGCCCCAGGGCTCGCCGACGCAGTAGCCGTCCATGTTGCCGGCGCGCATGTTCGCCACCATCTGCGGCGGCGGCACGGTGATCATGCGCAGGTCGCGCAGCGGGTCGATGCCGGCGGCGGGGAGCCAGTAATACAACCACATGGCGTGGGTGCCGGTGGGGAAGGTCTGGGCGAAGGTGTAGGAGCGCTCGCCGCGCGCCAGCAGGCGTTTCAGCGAAGGGCCGTCGACCGCGCCTTCCTCGCGCAGGCGATTGCTGAAGACGATGCTTTGCCCGTTATGGTTGAGGCCCATCAGCGCCGCCATGGCGGTGCGCGGGCCGCCGACGCCGAGGTGCACGCCGTAGATCTGGCCGTAGAGCATGTGCGCCGCGTCGAGCTCGCCGAGGGTGACGCGGTCGCGGATCGCCGCCCAGCTCGGCTGGCGGTACAGCTCCACCTCCAGGCCGTGCTTGCGGAACAGGCCCAGTTCGCTGGCCATCACCAGGCTGGCGCAGTCGGTGAGGGCGATGAAGCCGATGTTCAGGTGTTTCTTCTCGGGCGCGCCGGAGCGGCTCATCTCGGGGTTCTCCTCATTTACTGTCTTCCGCGCCGTGCTCCAGCAGGCGCCGCGCCAGTTCCGCCAGCTTCATGCCGCGCTCCATCGCCATGCGGCGCAGGCGGTGGTAGGCCTCTTCCTCGCTCATGCCCATTTCCTGTACCAGGCGATACTTGGCACGGTCGACCAGCTTGCGGTCCTGCAGCGCCTGCTGCGCGTCTTCCAGCGCGGTGGCGAGGCTGCGCTGATTCTGGTGGTGGGCCATGGTCACTTCCACCAGCGAGCGCAGCAGAATCGGCGAGATGCCGTCCACGGCATAGGTGCTGATGCCCAATCGGGCAGCATCGCGCACCAATTCGGTGTCAGTGGACTCGGCGAGCATCAAGATGGGGCGCGGGAATCGACGCCCCAGCACCGCCAGGCCCTCGAGGGTGTCGCGCGAGGGCGAATCGGCGTCGATCAGGATCGCATCCGGTTTGAGCCGCCGCACTGCTTCGTGCAGGTCCTCCTCTTCGGTCACCATGCCCGCCACCTCGAAGCCGGCCGCCGCCAGCGCCTGCGCCAGCGGCTGGGTGCGCTCCGAGTGCGCATCGATGATCAGAACGCGTGCGGACATGCCCTTTAGTGGGGAGGGAAAAAAGCCGGCGCCGGATGCGAGCGCCACGATGGTGCAGCAAGGAGCGTGCCCCGATTATTAAGAGTGGCACGCTGCTTGCTCCGTATCTCGCGTGTCCCATTTCCGCGCCCGAGGCGCGGGAGCCCAAAGACGGGTTCGGGGCGCTACATTTCGAATGTTGTACCGGGACAAAGGCGTCCGTCTGCGCGAAAGCGCGGCGAGACGTCTTTTTTTTTGGCCGCGCGCCGGGGATGCGGCGTGCGGCGGGGGCGGCGGCAGGGCCGCTTGGTCAGGGGCGGGTACTCAGGAGCGTTGAACAAGTCATGAAGCAGATCCTCGATTCACTGAAGAGCGGCAACTGGCGCGCGCTGCTGGCGTGCTTTCTTTATTTCGACACCGGCTTCACCGTGTGGGTGATGCTTGGGCCGCTGGCGCCTTTCATCGGCAAGGCCATCACCATGACGCCTGCGCAGCAGGGCTTCCTGGTGGCGGTGCCGGTGCTGGCGGCGGCGATCCTGCGCGTCACGCTGGGCAACCTGTTCCAGTCCACCGACGGCAAGAAGCTGGCGCTGATGGGCATCGCGCTGTCCTCGATCCCCTCGTTCGTGCTGCTGCTGATGCCGGAAGCGCCGTCCTACACCCTGCTGCTGGTGCTGGGCGTGTTCCTCGGCGTCGGCGGCGCCAGCTTCGCCGTGGCGCTGCCGATGGCCGGCAGCAACTACCCGCCGAAGGTGCAGGGCCTGGTGTTGGGCCTGGCCGCCGCCGGCAACATCGGCGCGGTTCTGGACGGGTTCATGTTCCCCGGCATCGCCGAGCATTACGGCTGGCAGAAGGCCACCGCCGCGGCGCTGCCGCTGCTGGCGCTGACCGCCGCCGCGGTGCTGTTCTGGGCCAAGGACCTGAGCGCGAAGAGCGGATCCAACAAGGCCGGCCTGGCCGGCTTCTTCGTCCTGCTGGCCGGCCTGGTGGTGCTGGTGCTGCTGGTCAGCGGCGGCTATCTGGGCCAGGGCAAGACCGGCCTGCTGCTGCTGCCGCCGATCGGCGCCGCGCTGGCCATCGCCGTGCTGCCGCAGCGCTACCGCGCCGTGCTGGCCGAGCGCGACACCTGGGTGATGATGCTGGTCTACAGCATCACCTTCGGCGGCTTCGTCGGCATGTCGTCCTACGTCAGCACCCTGCTGACCACGCAGTACCAGATGAGCAAGATCGACGCCGGCCTGCTGATGTCGGCGTTCGCCTTCACCGGCGCCATCGTGCGACCGATCGGCGGCGCCGTCGCCGACCGCATCACCGGCGTCAAGGCGCTGCTGTTCCTGCTCACCGGCATCTCGCTGCTGGACTTCCTGTTCGCCGCGACCATGCCGCCGCTGGCGGGCGGCGTGGTGCTGCTGTTCGGCCTGTACCTGTGCTTCGGTCTCGGCAACGGCGCCACCTTCCAGCTGGTGCCGCACCGCTGGGTCGGCCGCACCGGCCTGATGACCGGCATCATCGGCGCCGCCGGCGGCATCGGCGGCTTCTACCTGCCGGTGATCATGGGCATCGCCAAGGAAAGCACCGGCAGCTACCAGATGGGCTTCGTCACCTTCGGTGTCATCGCCGCGGCGGCGCTGGGCCTGGTGGTGCTGCTGCGCCAGCAGTGGCTGAGCTGGGCGGTGGTCGATCATTCGGCCAGCCCGGACGCATCGCTGGAAGGCGCGGTGCACGCCGAGTGAGCCGCCGGCGGTTTCGCGGATCACTGCACCCATACATCTACAACGGGGCGTCATGAACGGTATGAAGGTTGTTGTCGTTGGCAATGGCATGGTCGGCCACAAGTTCCTGGAGGAACTGGTGGCGCGGGCCGCCGAATGCGAGGTGACGGTATTGTGCGAGGAGCCGCGGGCGGCCTACGACCGCGTGCACCTGTCGGAATTCTTCGCCGGCAAGAGCGCGGACGACCTGTCGCTGGTGTCGCCGGGATTCTTCGAGCAGCACCCCAACCTCAAGCTGCGGCTGGCGGACAAGGCGATCCAGATCGACCGCGCCGCGAAGACCGTCACCACCGCGGCGGGGGAGACCTTGCCGTACGACGCGCTGGTGCTGGCCACCGGCTCGTATCCGTTCGTGCCGCCGCTGCCGGGCAAGGGCCGCGACAGCTGCTTCGTTTACCGCACCATCGAGGATCTGGAAGCGATCTCCGCCGCCGGCCGCACGTCGAAGATCGGCGTGGTGGTCGGCGGTGGCCTGCTCGGCCTGGAGGCGGCCAAGGCGCTGAAGGACATGAATCTCGCCACCCACGTGGTGGAATTCGCGCCGCGATTGATGGCGGTGCAGGTGGACGAAGGCGGCGGCCGCATCCTGCGCCGCAAGATCGAGCAGCTCGGCGTCACCGTCCACACCGGCAAGAACACGCAGGCGATCGTCGACGGCGAGAACTGCCGCCACCGCATGAACTTCGCCGACGGCAGCTTTCTCGAAACCGACCTGATCCTGTTCTCCGCCGGCATCCGCCCGCGCGACGAGCTGGCCAGGCAGGCCGGCCTTTCCATGGGCGAGCGCGGCGGCATCGTCGTCGACGCGTCCTGCCGCACCAGCGACCCGGACATCTACGCCATCGGCGAGTGCGCGCTGTACGAGGGCCGCATCTACGGCCTGGTGGCGCCGGGTTACCAGATGGCCTCGGTGGTGGCCGACCGCATCGCCGGCAAGGCCGAATCCGCCTTCACCGGCGCCGACATGAGCACCAAGCTCAAGCTGATGGGCGTGGACGTGGCCAGCCTGGGCGATTGCCACGGCACCACCAAGGGCGCGCTGACCTACAGCTTCATCGACGAGCGCGCCCAGCTGTACAAGAAGCTGGTGGTGAGCGAGGACGGCAAGTACGTGCTCGGCGGCGTGCTGGTGGGCGACGCCGAGGACTACGGCACCCTGCTGCAGATGATGCTCAATCGCATGCCGCTGCCCGAGCGGCCCGAATCCCTGATCCTGCCGCTGCTCGACGGCGCCGCGCGCCCCGGGCTGGGCGTCGGCGCGCTGCCGGACGGCGCGCAGATCTGCTCCTGCAATAATGTCACCAAGGCGGCGATCTGCGCCGCCATCGACGACGGCGCCACCACCCTCGGCGCGCTGAAGAAGTGCACCAAGGCCGCCACCAGCTGCGGCGGCTGCGGCCCGCTGGTGACGCAGATCCTCAAGCACGAGCTGACCGCGCGCGGCGTGGCGGTGAGCAACCACATCTGCGAGCACTTCCCGTACTCGCGCCAGGAGCTGTACAGCCTGGTGCGCTTCGACAAGATCAAGACTTTCGACGATCTGCTGGCCAAGCACGGCAAGGGCCGCGGCTGCGACATCTGCAAGCCGGCGGTGGGCTCGATCCTGGCTTCCTGCTGGAACGAGCACGTGCTCAAGCCGCGCCATGCCAAGCTGCAGGACACCAACGACTACTACCTCGCCAACATCCAGAAGGACGGCACCTACTCGGTGGTGCCGCGCGTGCCCGGCGGCGAGATCACCCCGGACAAGCTGATCGCCATCGGCGCGGTGGCGAAGAAGTACGGCCTCTACACCAAGATCCCCGGCGGCCAGCGCATCGACCTGTTCGGCGCGCAGGTGCACCAGCTGCCGCTGATCTGGAAGGAGCTGATCGACGCCGGCTTCGAATCCGGCCACGCCTACGGCAAGGCCATGCGCACGGTGAAATCCTGCGTCGGCAGCACCTGGTGCCGCTACGGCGTGCAGGACAGCGTCGGCTTGGCCATCGAGGTGGAGAACCGCTACCGCGGCCTGCGCTCGCCGCACAAGATCAAGCTCGCCGTGTCCGGCTGCACCCGCGAGTGCGCCGAGGCGCAGAGCAAGGATGTCGGCATCATCGCCACCGAGAAGGGCTGGAACCTCTACGTCTGCGGCAACGGCGGCATGAAGCCGCGCCACGCCGACCTGCTGGCCGGCGACCTCGACAAGGAAACCCTGCTCAAGTACATCGACCGCTTCATGATGTTCTACGTCCGCACCGCCGACCGCCTGCAGCGCACCTCGGTGTGGATGGAGAACCTGGAGGGCGGCCTGGACTACCTCCGGCAGGTGGTGTGCGAGGACAAGCTGGGCATCGCCGCCGAGCTGGAGGCGGAGATGCAGCACCTGGTCGACACCTACGAGTGCGAGTGGAAGAAGGCCATCACCGACCCGGCGACGCTGCGCCGCTTCCGCACCTTCGTCAACAGCGACGCCGGCGACAACAACGTGGTGTTCGTCGAGGAGCGCGGCCAGATCCGCCCGGCCAGCGAGGAAGAGCGCAAGCTGGCGCACGACGCGCTGTCGAAGGAAGCGGCATGAGCGGGCGCATCGTCTGGCGCACGGTCTGCGCCCTGGAGGAGATCTGGCCGGATTCCGGTGTCGCCGCCCTGGTCGGCGGCCAGCAGGTGGCGGTGTTCCGCATCGGCGAGAGCGAGGACATCTACGCTCTCGGCAACCACGACCCGTTCAGCGGCGCCAACGTGCTGTCGCGCGGCATCACCGGCGATCTCGGCGGCGAGGCGGTGGTGGCGGCGCCGGTGTACAAGCAGCACTTCCGCCTGCGCGACGGCGTTTGTGTCGAGGACAACGAGGTTTCGGTGCCGGTATTCCCGGTGCGCGTCTACAACGGCGCGGTGCAGGTCGGCATGATGGTGCAGGAGGCCGCGCCGGCGGCCAGGCGGCAGCGCCTGGTGCTGGTCGGCAACGGCATGGCCGGCATGCGCGTGGTCGAGGACCTGCTGCGCATCGCTCCGGACGCCTTCGACATCACCATCTTCGGCGCCGAGCCGCACGGCAACTATAACCGCATCCTGCTGTCGCCGGTGCTGGCCGGCGAGAAGCGTTTCGAGGACATCGTGCTGCACGACCTGCCGTGGTACGCGCGGCAGGAGATCACCCTGCACACCGGCGACCCGGTGGTGGCGATCGACCGCGTGCGCCGCGTGGTGCGCACCGCCAAGGGCGTGGAGGCCGGCTACGACCGCCTGCTGCTGGCCACCGGCTCGACGCCGAACCGCCTGCCGATCCCCGGCAAGGATCTGCCGGGCGTCATCACCTTCCGCGACCTGCGCGACGTCGACCACATGCTGGAGGCCTCGCGCAGCAAGCGCCAGGCGGTGGTGATCGGCGGCGGCCTGCTCGGCCTGGAGGCCGCCAACGGCCTGCTGCTGCGGGGCATGGACGTCACCGTGGTGCACGGCCTCGACATTCTGATGGAGCGCCAGCTCGATGCCTACGCCGCCGGCCTGCTGCGCCGCTCGCTGGAGGACCGCGGCATCCGCTTCGTGATGGGCGCCAGGACCGTGGCGGTGGAGGGCGAGGACCATGTCACCGGCCTGCGCTTCGCCGACGGCACGGTGTTGCCGGCCGACCTGGTGGTGATGACCGCCGGCGTCACGCCGAACGCCGCCCTGGCCAAGGATGCCGGGCTGCAGTGCGGCCGCGGCATCCTGGTCGACGACACCTTGCAGACCTACGACCCGCGCGTCTACGCCGTGGGCGAGTGCGTGCAGCACCGCAACGCCACTTACGGCCTGGTGGCGCCGCTATGGGAGCAGGCCCGCGTCTGCGCCAGCCACCTGGCCGGCTTCGGCCACCTGCGCTACACCGGCTCGGTGGTGTCGACCTCGCTCAAGGTCACCGGCATCGAGCTGTTCTCCGGCGGCAACTTCGCCGGCGGCGAGGGCTGCGAGGTGCTGATCCTGCGCGACCCGGAGGCCGGCGTGTACAAGCGCGTCGTGCTCAAGGACAACCGCGTGGTCGGCGCGCTGCTCTACGGCGAGGCGCGCGACGGCGCCTGGTACCTGGAGCTGATGCAGCAGCGCCGCGACATCAGCGGCCTGCGCGACCGGCTGCTGTTCGGGCGTGCGTATGCCGATGTCGCCGAAGCAGCGTAAGGCGAGGGCACCCACCGCATGACCATGGGCGAGCCGCTGCCGGCGATCCGCACCACCTGCCCGTACTGCGGCGTCGGCTGCGGCGTGCTGGCCACGCCGCGCGCCGACGGCTATGCCGATATCGCCGGCGATCCGGAGCACCCGGCCAACTTCGGCCGGCTCTGCTCGAAAGGCTCCGCCTTGGGCGAGACCGTCTCGCTCAAGGGCCGCTTGCTGCACCCGCACATCCGCAGCCGCATCGGCGGCCGCAACGCGGCGTTCCGCGAGGAGCGCGTCACCTGGGACGAGGCGCTGGGCTATGTCGCCGAAAAGTTCGCCCGCATCATCGAGCGCCACGGCCCCGAATCGGTGGCGCTGTACGTCTCCGGCCAGATCCTCACCGAGGACTATTACGTCGCCAACAAGCTGGTGAAGGGCTGGTGGGGCACCGCCAACATCGACACCAACTCGCGCCTGTGCATGTCCTCCGCCGTCGCCGGCCACAAGCGCGCCTTCGGCGAGGACGTGGTGCCGTGCAGCTACGAGGACCTGGAGCAGGCCGACCTGCTGGTGCTGGTCGGCTCCAACCTAGCCTGGTGCCACCCGGTGGTGTACCAGCGCATCATGGCCGCGCGCGAGAAACGGCCGCAGATGAAGCTGGTGGTGATCGACCCCCGGCGCACGCCGACCTGCGATGTCGCCGACCTGCACCTGCCGCTGCGCGCCGGCACCGACGTGAGCCTGTTCAACGGCCTGCTCGGCCACCTGCACCGCCAGGGTCTGGCCGACAGCGCCTTCATCGGCGAGCGCACCCAGGGCCTGGAGCCGGCGCTGCGAACCGCGCTGGAGGCCGGCGAGGTGGCCGAGGTGGCCAAGGCCTGCGGTGTCGACGCCGGCCTGCTGGCCGATTTCTACGCCTTGTTCGCCGCCACCCCCAGGGTGGTGACCCTGTTCTCGATGGGCGTGAACCAGTCGAGCACCGGCACCGACAAGGTCAACAGCATCATCAACTGCCATCTCTACACCGGGCGCATCGGCAAGCCCGGCGCGGGGCCGTTCTCCATCACCGGCCAGCCCAACGCCATGGGCGGGCGCGAGGTCGGCGGCTTGGCCAATATGCTGGCCGCGCACATGGACCTGGAGAATCCGGCTCACCGCCAGCGCGTGCAGACGTTCTGGAACAGCCCGCGCATCGCCGACAAGCCCGGCCTGAAGGCGGTGGAACTGTTCGAGGCCATCGGCCAGGGCAAGGTCAAGGCGGTGTGGATCATGGCCACCAACCCGGTGGTGAGCCTGCCCGACGCCGACGCCGTGCGCGAAGCGCTGCGCGGCTGCGAGCTGGTGGTGGTGTCCGACTGCATCGCCGACACCGACACCGCGCGCCTGGCCCACGTGCTGCTGCCCGCCGCCGCCTGGGGCGAGAAGAGCGGCACCGTCACCAACTCGGAGCGGCGCATCTCGCGCCAGCGCGCCTTCCTGCCGCTGCCGGGCGAGGCCCAGCCGGACTGGTGGGCGCTGTGCGAGGTGGCCAAGCGCCTCGGTTATGCCGAAGGCTTCAATTTCAGTACCGCCCACGAGATCTTCCTCGAGCACGCGCGCCTGTCCGCCTACGAGAACGAGGGCGAGGGCGCCCGCGCCTTCAACCTGGCCGGGATGACCGGCCTGGACGAGCTGGCCTTCGACAACCTCAAGCCGGTGCAGTGGCCGGTGCCGGCCAGCGCCGAGATCGCCGCCTCGCCGTTCGCCGGGTTGCGCTTCACCACCCCGGAGGGCCGCGCCCGCTTCGTCGCCACCGCGCCGCGTGCGCCGCTGCACCTGCCGGATGCGGAATACCCGCTGGTGCTCAACACCGGCCGCATCCGTGATCAGTGGCACACCATGACCCGCACCGGCCGCGCCCAGCGCCTGACCACGCACCGGCCGGAGCCCTACGCCGAGGTGCATCCACAGGACCTGCTGCTCTACGGCCTGCGCGAAGGCGAGCTGGCGCGCATCACCACCCGCTGGGGCGCCGCTGTGGTGCGCGTGCACGCCAGCGCCGAGCAGCGCCGCGGCAGCCTGTTCGTGCCGATCCACTGGAGCGACAGCAACGCCGCGGATGCCCGCGTCGGCTGCCTGGTCAACCCGGTGGTCGATCCGGTCTCCGGCGAGCCGGAGTTCAAGCACACCCCGGCGATGGTCGAGCCCTTCGGCGTCGACTGGTACGGCTTCCTGCTGGCGCGCCGCCCGGTGGAGATGGACGGCGTCGCCTACTGGGCCCGCGCCGGCGGCGAACAGTACCAGCGTTATGAATTCGCCATGCGCGGCCGCGACGTCGACTGGTCCGCCTGGGCCCGTGCGCGCCTGCCGGGCGCCGGCGAATGGCTGGATTACGCCGACGCCTCCGCCGGCGCCTACCGCGCCGCCCGCATCGCCGGCGGCAGCCTGGAGGCCTGCGTGTTCATCTCGCCGCGCCCGGACCTGCCGCAGCGCGAATGGCTCGGCAGCCTGTTCGCCAAGGACAAGCTGGCCGGTGCCGAGCGCCTCGGCCTGCTCGCCGGCCGTCCCTCGCTCGACGGCGACACCGGCCCCACCGTCTGCGCCTGCTTCGGCGTCGGCCGCAACACCATCTGCAAGACCATCCGCCAGCACGGCTGCACCGATCCCAAGCAGATCGGTGCCCGGATCAAGGCGGGGACGAACTGCGGCTCCTGCGTGCCCGAGCTGCGGCGACTAATCGCGGAAATGGCGGTGCCGGCGGAGTAGGCTGTTCGCCATCGGCCATATCCGCAAAGCCATACGGTCAGATCGAGCGCCGCGGATTCGACGCTTTCCGGTTAGGCCGTCCACTCCGCAGCGCTGAGCCGACCTACAACGGGCCCAGGTAGTGGCGGACGTTGGCGGCGACCTGCTGCGGTTCGACGTCGTATCCGGTAACCCGGGATCCGCTCCAGTTGATGCCGACCAGGATGCCGTCGCGGCTCAGGCCCGGCACCCAGCGCTGCTCGAACACCGGCCAGCTCAGCTCAAGCGGCTCGAAGCCCGCATAGGCCGGTACCGAGGCAATGATCTTCTCCACCCGCGCCAGGGAAGACCAGAACGGCGCGGCGCGTTTGCCTTCGGCATTCATTGGAGCCGGAAAGCCTTCAGCGTCGTGGATGGTCCACAGCCGGCCGGTGGCGGCCACCTCGCGGTAAAAAATCGCGGCTTGGGATGTGGCTTGGGACAAGACAGCTCCCGATTCGATATGCGTAGGATGTGCTTCGCAATGCGTTGCATATCCTACACTCGATCTTAGCCGGGCGCGGCGGCCCCGTCGCCGGAGAGAATCACGCGGCTTTGGCGGCCGCCGCTTGATCCTGCGCGACGAATTCGGCCAGGGCTCGCGCGGTCTGGCGTGGATGGGACCACATGCCCAGGTGTTTGCCGGGCGTCACGGCGCGCAAGGCCTGCGGCGCGTGGGCATAGATATCCTCGACATTGTGCGCCGGCACTACGTCGTCGTCTGCGTAACTCAAGCAAAACACCGGCAAATCCAACCCGCGCAGCGTCTCCCGCACGTCGACCCCGCCGATGGCGCGCATCCGCGCCGCGAGCACGTGTGCCGGCACCCGGCTCCAGGTCTCGGCTTTGGCCTGGCGGAAGGGGTCTTGAGAGGGCAGCAGCCAGATGGGGATGCGCCGCAGCGTGCGCAGCAGCCACAGCAGCGGTGCCCGGGCGGCATGCCGGTAGGGCCGCATCGCCGGGCGGGGGAAGCGCAGGAAGCTGGCGGACAGAATCAGCCCGCGCACCCGCTGCGGCTCGGCGGCGGCGAGCATGACCGCCAGCGGGCCGCCGAAGGAGGCGCCGAGAACATAGTAGTCGGAGAGGTCCGCCAGCTCGCGCCGCACGTGGGCGAGCAGGCGGGGGTAGTCCTGCGCGCCGGTCTGCGGATAGCAGACCGTGCGCGCTTGCAGCCAGTCCGGCAGCGCTGCCGTCAGCGGCCGGAAGAACACCTCGGTGCCGTCGAGCCCTGGCAGCAGCACCAGGGTCGTTGGCAACGGCGTCATGCGGCAGCCTGGATCAGGCGGCCTGGTGGACGCTGGGGTTGTACCAGTCCGTCATGTCGTCGTACATCTTGCCCTTGGCGATGTAGTACGGCGCCTTGCGGTAGATCTTGATGTCGTGGAACGGGTCGGTGAGGATCTTGGTGGCCCACACCAGGCCGGATTGCACGCCCTTGATGAAGAACAGCTGCACGGTGCGGAAGATCACCGCGCCGATGCCGATCGCCAGCCAGGCGATGGAGGTGTTGTAGAGCAGGCCGCGGGCGGTCTGCTGCGCGTCGAGCAGGCCGAACAGCGAGGGCGAGTACCACAGCACCAGCGGGGCGACGAACCAGATGCTGAGCAGCACCACCTTGCGCTGCAGGTTGTAGCCGACTTTGACGCTTTCCTTGTACTCGTGGGTGGCGTTGTTGACGGTGTCGTAGGTCTTCGGCTCGAAGAAGAAGTGGCCGGCCTGGCGCACCAGCATCGCCAGCACCCAGGCCACCATCACGGCCAGCACCGGGTTGACGAACAGCAGCACGTAGCTGGAGAGGAAGCAGCAGGCGCTGACCAGGTGCAGGGCCTGGTTGATGCGGCTGTGGTGGTAGTAACGGTGGTCGTCCCACCGCTGCTGGTGCAGCTCTTCGGCGAAGGTCATGGCTTAGGACTCCTGGGAAACGGGTGCGGCGGTGGAGGGATCGGTGAGGCTGCTGTCGCGCATCAGGGCCTGGCCCATGCGGATGGTCTGGCCGGGGGCGATGCCCTCGGCCAGCGCGTAATTGGCGGTGGCGAAGACGATGATGGTCGAGCCGTGCTGGAAGTAGCCCATTTCCTCGCCCTTGGCGTAGCGCGCCGAGCAGGGGATGCGATTGGGGCCGCGGTACTGCAGGTCCAGCACCTCGGGCAGGGCGTGGAAGCGCATGCTCGCCACCAGCACCGCCGCCACCGGCACCAGGCAGACGCTGCCGGCGGCGCCGGGCGTGTGCAGCGGCACCACCGCGCGCTCGTTGCGGCAGTACAAGTTCTCGATGCGCTTCAGCGCCACCGGGTTGACGTTCCAGGTGTCGCCGGAGATGTAGCGCACCTCGCTCACTGTGCAATCCAGCGGCGCGTGGAAGCGGTGGTACATGCTCGACTTCAGGCGCAATGTGGCGTAGCAGCCGTCGCGGTAGGTTTCGCGCAGGCCCGCGTCCGGGATCAGGTCGCCGATCTCGTAGGGAAAGCCCTTGGCCTGGAACACGGTGGTTCCGGCCACCGGGCCGCACTCGCCGACGATGGCATCGCAGGGGCTGGCCAGCACGCCGGCGCGGCGGTCGATGTCGCGCATGCCGGGCTTGAGCCGGCGGGTGAAGCAGTCATGCAGGCTGGTGAAGCGCTGCTTCTCGGCCTCCTCCAGGTGCAGGTCATCGGCGAACAGCTGCCACAGCGCCATCGAGGCACGCGCCAGCAGCGGGCTCTCGATCCTGCTGTACCAGCCCATCAGCCGCGTCAGGGCATGGCGCGGGATGCGGTTGGTGAGCAGGAAGTTGAGCTGTTCCTGCTGGCTGAGCTGGCGTAGAGCCGTCTCCATGCTCAAGCCGCGCGCTCCTGCGCCAGGGCTTCTTCGCCGGCCACAGTCAGGCCCATGTCGCCGAGGAAGCGGCGCATGATCGGCTCCGCTTGGTAGTCGGCGATGCGCGCGTGCGCCTCGCGGCGCATGGCGGCGTGGCGCTCGCGCCCGGCGAAGTGCTGCACCACCTGCGCCGCCATCTCGTCGATGCTGTTGACGAGGTAGCCGTTGCGATCGTGCTGGATGATGTCCTTGGGGCCCTTGCAGTTGTAGGCCAGCACCGGCATGCCTTGGGAGAAGGCCTCCAGGACGACGTTGCCGAAGGTGTCGAACTGCGACGGGAACACGAACAGGTCGAGGCTGGCGTAGAGCTGGGCCATGCGCTCGCGGCTGACCCAGCCGAGGAAGGTCGCGTCCGGCAGGGCGCGCTTCAGCTCGGCTTCGGCCGGGCCGTGGCCGGCGATGACGATCTTCAGGTCGGGGATGGATTCGCGCGCCTTGCGCACGATCTCCGGCAGCTCCAGCACGCCTTTTTCCTTGCTGATGCGGCAGGCGGTGAACAGCACCGGCGTGGCGGCGGTGGCGCCGGGGATCAGGTCGGACTTGCGCAACGGCTTGATGTGGGCGGCGGGCGGCTCCGTATGGTGCGCGGTGAGGTGCACCTTGCTTTCCGGCAGGCCCATTTCGTGGCCGGTGAGCCACGCGCGGTGGTCGGAGTTGAGCACGAACACGCCGTCGAACTGGTGGTACAGGGCGCGCAGCACGCGGCGCACGCGGTCGCGCTCATGCTGGTTGAGGTTGGTGGTGTGCTTGACGAAGTCCATCCAGTCCGTGTGCATGAAGAAGTAGGCCGGAATGTTGAACATGTACTTCAGGAACAGCGCCACCAGCACCATCGGCCCCTCGGTGGAGCAGATCACGCGGTC
>ERZ1034411.203-NODE-203-length-14868-cov-2.772565_pt1 | contig 14868 bp, 8 predicted proteins | sample MGYA00520583_ERZ1034411 | MGnify/ENA primary metagenome ERZ1034411 (study PRJEB33736, sample SAMEA104288481) | Azolla microphylla | place: Ecuador | collected 1982 | study: EMG produced TPA metagenomics assembly of the PRJEB19522 data set (Is there foul play in the...
CATCTGATGTGTTAACGGGCGCAGCTTTGGTTACCGTGCCAGTTCCGGTATCGAGCTTTTTCTGACGCTGCTCACTTTCTTTTTTTGCATCATCTGCATTAGTGATCGAAATATTGACCACCGTATAAGTGTCGGCGGATAGCGAGCCAGGGTAACGCGTAATACAAGTTTGATACGGTTTGCCCGGCACGTTATCGGTGATTTTGTAATCGGATAACGTTAAAAGAGGTGAGGTCGGCCCGCTTGTCGCCGAAGTTGATTGCATGCCGCGAAGAGGGTTTTCGTCTACTACCGTTTCCTTTGTGGACTCCAGACTCACGTTGGTGACAAATTGCGACCCCAGATCGAGCGCGGAGCAATCACCGTTTAGATCATGACTGGTAACCACGATGTACAACTTCCCACCGGCAGGCAATGCCGGTCCGTCTGGCATCGTAACTGGCGCACAAGCCACCGCGATTGAATCCTTGCTGTCTAAGCTTCTGAATTTAACTATTCCACTATTGTCGTTCGGTACTACCCTGCGTAAAGAATCAGGCTTCTTACTCAAAGCAGTAAATTCGTAGCAGAGCGCGATAGTTCCTGCTGGTGCCTTGGAGATTTTTCCGGCCGCGGCATCGGTCAGACGCGCGAATTGCAGATGCACTGCTTGCGCGCCTCCGGACTTGTCCGTGCTAGCTGGAGCTGCAGCCTTCGCCACCGAAAACAAAAACATCGAAAAAGCAGCGGCCGCCACCAGTTTTGACAAAGTCGACATGAGAGTCCTTTTCACTTCGTTGCACTGCGAGTGGTTCAGGCCAAGCAAGGCACTTCATATCTGGAAGGCCGCTGTCACTCCAATTACCTGCCACCCTGGAGGTGACAGCAGCGGCCCCTGGGCTTGGGGTGGATAAATGCACGTTGGGACATTGCACGGTATGACTTGCTCAACTCCGTTGAAGAGGCTTCTTATAACGATGCCGGCAACAGCAACTGTCACGGGACAGCTGTTGCCGGTCATTCCGCCCTGAATCCAGATGCACATTCGCGGGTCGATGACATGAACGGCTTGTTGCTGGATCTGATCCCACTGAAGCTGCTGGCCAAATGCCTGTGGCGATACACTCAAGTTGTATCCGGACGGCTGCTGAGGATTTTGTTGTTGCCTGCTTACCGCAGTCTGCACCGCGGCAGCGTTGTCACGCGCCTGCTGCTCCATCTGGGAAAAGCCGATCATGTAGTTAAAAGCGAACGTATCGATCCCCATGTTCTGATACTGCATTACATGGGTTAACTCATGAGCCCACAGATCCCAGGCACCCTGTGCGTTGTCTCCGTTGCTGAAGACGATTACGTCGTCGAACGTGATCGCGCCTTCCTGGTTGAACCAGTTAGTCAATGCTCCGTCAATGGATATTCCGCCGGCCATGCCCCACCGCACCTTGTCCAGAATTGCGGTTGGGAAATACGGTGCCAGCACTTGCCGGATTTGCTGTGGTATCGGCTGAACCCCTCGGTTAATAGCCTGAGCCCTAGATGCCCGAATTGCTTCAGCGAGGACCGGTGCATACGGATTCAAGGCAACCTGCGCGACATCCTTCGGCAAGTGTTGCAACATGGGAACAATCGCCCCAGGGTCGGGCGGATTCACCCGAACGGTGCCCGAGTTCACATCGACGTCGATGCCCGTAATCTTGCTGAGCCAACTCGCGCTCGCCATGAATGGAAAGAGCAACAGCAAAAACCCCGATAGAAACGCTTTAACGGTCATCAGCTTTCTCCCCCGAATCACAAGCCGCTGCATTCTTCAGCCAAGGCTGCCGACACTCACCGGTAATCGTTCACATCCGGGTGTGGAGAGCCGGCCGGAGCCGGTCGAGGTATAACCCTGAGCGATGCCGGTACTCCCCCATCCGCCGCCCCCCGATGGCCCCCCCCATGCAGTTCCATCAGAGGCACGACGAATAGAATCACCACGGCCTGAGCCAGGGCGATCACTCCGAATACGAGTATCTGTAATCCCCGGCTCATGCCTTCTTCCCCTGCTTCCCCATCGTTACGGCCCATCCCCGACATCGCCACCCCGCGCTTTCCCCAAGGCGCATTCACCCGCTGCGCAGGACAATAGGACGGGCGCTTTCCGCTGCAAAACGTCACGCCGCCGCCGTGCCCGCAAAACAGTGCTTGGGGCGCAGATCAGGGGCTAGCCCATTGGCCTATCTATCTGATAATTCTCCGCATTCCAGAAGTTAGCGATTGGTTAAGGCGGCACTGCCTTCGGCGCATTTGCAACCCGGTTTTTGCGCAAGGAGAACCACCTCACCGAATCCCTCTGCAACCTTGTCGCAAGCCAGCAGGACCCTCCTATACAATCGGTCTAACAAGGTCGGCGCGGAGGCGCCGTGAGGGAGTGGCACGGGTCCGCCATGGAGGGGCGCAAGCTCGGAGGCATGGGGACGTTTGATGCTGGCTGTGCAGAACGAAAGCGGAGCTCTTTTCCGGTATCGGTTCGGCGACATCGAATTCGATGAAGCCCGCTTTGAATTGCGGGTACGCGAAGAGACCATTGAGGTTCAACCCAAGCCGCTGGCGCTGCTGGCCCTGTTGCTGCGCACCCCGGGCGAGGTGGTGACGTCCGAGGAAATCCTGCAGACGGTGTGGAAGTACCAGAACACTTCCGACCTCGAAACCAATGTCATCGGCACCGCCCTGACCAAGCTACGCACGGCGCTGGGCAAGGATGCGCGGCGCATCGTCAACCTGCCGCGGGTGGGTTACCGCTTCGAGGGGCGGGTGGAGCGGGTGGTGGTAGGGCGCACGCTGAGCAGCGGCCTGTCACTGGAAACCGGCATGCAGGTGCCGCTGCGCGACAACTTCCTGCTCAGCGAGCTGCTGTGCCGCTCGCGCTTCAGCGAGGTATGGCGTGCGCGCCACGCCAAGACCGACGAGCCGCGCATCTACAAGTTCAGCCCGGCTGGCGACCGCCTGCCGGCGCTGAAGCGCGAGGCCACCTTGTACCGCCTGCTGCACGACACGCTAGGCGAACGGCCCGACATCGTGCGCGTGATCGACTGGAATTTCTCCGAGGCGCCGTTCTTCCTGGAATGCGAGGACGGCGGCCAGAACCTGCGCCAGTGGGCCGAGGAGAACGGCCGCCTGGCCGGGCTGGACCTGCCGGCGCGGCTGGCGCTGTTCCTGCAGATCGCGGATGCCGTCTCCGCCGCTCACGGCGTGGGCGTGCTGCACAAGGATCTGAAGCCCGACAACATCCTGGTGGCGCCGCGTGGCGAGGGCTGGCAGGTGCGGCTCACCGATTTCGGCAGCGGCCTGCTGCTGGAGCCGGCACGGCTGGAGGACCTGGGCATCACCCGCCTGGGATTTACCGCCACGCAGGGCGTGCTGGGCGAAGCCACCAGCGGCACCCTGCTCTACCTGGCGCCGGAACTGGTGCGCGGGGAAACGCCCACGGTGCAGAGCGATGTCTACGCGCTGGGCCTGCTGCTGTTCCAGCTGGTGGTGGGCGAGATGCGCCGGCCGCTGGTACCGGGCTGGCAGCGCGAGATTCCGGACGAGCTGCTGCAGCAGGACATCGCCGCGGCAACAGACGGCAACCCGGCCCACCGCCTGCACAGCGTGGGCGAGCTGGCCGCCAGCCTGCGCCGCCAGGCCGAACGCCGCGCCGAGCTGGCGCGGCAACGCGCGCTGGAAGAGGCGGCGCGCCAGGCGCAGGAGGCGCTGAAGCGCAGCCGTGCGCGTCGGCCGTGGATGGTGGGGCTGGTGGCGAGCCTGGGGCTGGGGTTCGTGATCAGCGCTGGTCTGTACTACCGGAGCCAGCAGGCCTATCGCACCGCCGAGGCCCAACGCAACCGCGCCGAGGCCATCAACCAGTTCCTCAACGATGACTTGATCGGCGCCGCCGATCCGGGCGCTCCCGGAGCTGAACGCGATCCGTCGGTGAAGACGCTGCTGGCACGTGCTGCCGGGCGGCTCGAGAGTCGCTTTTCCAGCGACCCGGTGACCAAGGCATCACTGGATCTTTCCATCGGCAAGGCCTACTTCGGCCTCGGGGATTACACCAACGCCGCCGGATTCCAGAGGCGCGGCGTTACTCAGCTCACGGCTGCGATGGGAACGCATGCTGAAGAAGTATTGGAGGCCCAGTACATGCTGGCCCTGACTCTGGTGCAGCAGGAACAGTTCGAGGAGGCGAACCGCTTACTCGGCCAGGCCGATGCCACTCTGGCTGGCACAGCGCATCCTGCGGCCACGTTGAACCTGCTGTCGGCCTGGTCGCGAAGCAGCTACTACCAGAAGCAGATGCAGCCGGCCGCGGCACTGTCGTACGCCGAACAGGCCGAGCGCATCCGCGCCGAAGCGGTGCCGGGCGATGCGACGTGGCTCTACCGCGTCCGCGGCACCATGGCCTGGTGCTATGTGCGCATGGGCCGCAACACGGATGCCATCGCCGCGCTTGGCGAGTTGACCCAGCCGCAGTATTCGATGGAGCGCATGGGCATCGCCGCCTGGCTGAAGATGAGGTTGCAATACGCCCTGGCACTCAGCAACGAAAGCAGGTTCGACGAAGCGGAAGCCACGTTGAAGGAGACGCTGGCCAGCACCCGCTCCCTGCTGGGAGACGACCATTACGCCACCGCCCTGGTGTGGAACCATCTCGGCGCGGTGGATCAGAACGCGGGCCGCTGGGAGGAGGCCATTGCGGCGCAAACCCAGGCTTATTCGGGCATGTGCCGCGCCATCGGCTGCGATTCGCCCACCACCTTGAAAGTGCGCAGCGAGCTGGCCATCGTTCAATATCTTGGCGGCCATAACGCCGAAGCGCTGCCGCTGCTGCGCGACCTCCATGGCGTGCTGGCCCGCCAGGGCGGGGAGCAAGCGCCGTGGACACAAGATACGGCGTTTTACCTGGCCTCGGCTCGCCTCGGGACAAACCGAGGAAGCGGCAAAGCTGGCCGCGCCTCTGCAGGCGGTCGCCCTCAATTCGATCGATCCCGGCCCGGACTGGGAACAACGCATCGACGGCCTGCGCGGGGCGATTCTCGTACGGCAAGGCAGAGTGGAGCAGGGGCAGCCGCTGCTAAGCCGGGCGCTCGAACAAATGCAGCAGGATCATGCGCCGGCTTGGATGCCCGCCTCTCTACGCGCCTTGGCACCCAACACCGTCGCACCGGCGCCCAGCTGAATCTCTCAAGCGGCGGGCCGCGAGTGCCCGCCGCCCGGCTGGCTCAACGCGGCTCGGGCCGAGGCCAAATCATGCATACAGGCGCATCGGTTCGGTTGGCTGCGCCCGCAGCCGTGCGCGGCGCAGCCGCCGCCACGCCCTTTTCACGCGCCTTGAGCAGCGCCAGGGTATCGGCCCGGCTGGGGTACTTCGGGGTTTGCTGGTTCATGCTCGTCTCCTGATATGCCACGTGGGTGAGTGCCAAGCACTCGGTTGATCAATTGGTCTTGAAGGTGGCGGCTGCTGCGGAAGCGCGCTTGCTGCCGCGCGTGATCCTTCTCACCCATCGCTCCCGAGAAGGGGTAATGCAGCAGGGGCCGGCCGAACAGCCGCTGGCAATGCTCGAGGTACAGTTCCAAGGTCAGGATGTGGGCGTGCCAGTAGGTGTCGCAGTCTCGGCTCGGCACGATTGCCCGGTATGGATAATCACGGGTGATCTGCAGGAAGCAGCGATACTCCAGCTCCACCGCATCCAGCTTCTCCAGCGACCAGGGCTGCTCCATCGCCACGAGGTGGCTGATCGGCTCCAGGTCCAGGGCGGCGATGTCGCGGTCGAGCGCATGGCGCGCGGACGGATCGGAGTCCGCCCGGTGCGCCAGGGGCAATGTGCCCTTCGCTCCCCCCACCCCGCCCATGTGCCATCGCCATTGCTGGCGGCCGAATGCCGCGACGGCACTTCAGTACGGCGGCGGGATCATCACCATTATCGCCGGCTAATCATTTTCTAACCAAAGTTTTCGCTCGCATTTTCAAATGATTGTGAAGGCGCGGCGGTGCCCCGCCCCCGGCCGGAGCCGGCCGTTGCCGGTGCGCGGCGTGACCGGCGCGCTGTTCACCGCACCGCCGGCGGCGCTAAGCTTTGCCATCGCCGGGATGGGAACCCGGGCCGTAATCAAGGGAACAACCGTGATGCGCAATGCAATGCTCTGGGTGGTAGGCGCCCTGCTGCTCGCCGCCTGCTCGTCTTCGCCGTCCATTCCCGACTTCCAGGCGAAACAACCTCTAAAGGTGGAAAGCGGGGCGCGGGCACGGCCGGTGCGGTTCGGCAACGTAATCGTCGAGGTGCCGCGCGGAACCATCGTCGGCGAGGAAATGGGGCACCTCGCCTGCTATTACACCGGCAAGATGAAAATGGCGCAGAGCATAGCGTCGTTCAACGACCGGGAACTGGCTTTCGACTTCTACGACGCCCTGCGCAGCGCCGCCATTCCCACCGCCGGCGATCCGCGCCAGCTGCACAGCCGAGGCAGTTCGGCGGCGGAGCTGGAAGTCAGCGGCGTGGTGGACAAGTTATGGCTCAACGTCTGCCACCCCAACGAGGACTACCGCAAGGTCAAGGGCGGCGCAGACATCCACGTCACCTGGGAAGTCTATGACCCGATCCTGAGGAAGACCATCTACAGCACCACCACCGAAGGCGCCTACAAGAATTACAACACCGGCGACGTCGACGAAACCGGCTTCATCGTGGGTGCGCTGGATGCCGCCATCACCAACCTGGTGGCGGACCAGGGTTTCCATGACGTGGTGCTGAGCGATCCGATGCAGAATCTGGCGGCCAATGAGGCTCTCAAGCCCATCGCCCTCATCCAGCCGGATCCGCCCGCCAACGGCCTCGTCGATGCCCGCGCCGCCACCGTGACCGTAATTTCCAGTTCGGGCAGCGGCAGTGGCGTCATCATCAGCAGCGAAGGCTACGTCCTGACCGCGGCCCACGTCGTCGACGAGGGCCGGGTTGTGCGGGTGAGACTATCGACGCGGCGCGACGTGATGGGCGACGTGGTCCGGCGCGACCCCGTTCGCGACGTGGCGCTGATCAAACTGGCCGAAGATCACCTCCCGGCACTGGCCATACGCAGCGGCAGCGACCCGGAGGTCGGCGAGCCTGTATTCGCGATCGGCTCGCCGTTCGGCGACCAGAACGACAACACCATGACCCAGGGCATCGTCAGCACCTATCGCGACATGAACGGGCTCAAGTTCCTGCAGAGCGACGCCTCCATCCAGCACGGAAACTCCGGAGGCCCGCTGGTGGACCAGTCCGGCTATCTGGTCGCCATCAGCGATTCCATGCTCCCGACTCGGGACAACGTCAGCGAAGGCATCAACTTCTTCGTGCCGATCGGCGAGGCGATCGAATGCCTGAACATCCGCTATCGGCCGCGCGCCGCATCGTCCGCGGCCGGAACCCCGGCAGCAGAGGTCTCCGGCCATATGGAGTAGGCGCCGGCGCAGCGCCTTCAGATGACGTGAAACAGATACAGCAGAATGATGACGGGAAGCGGGATGCCCAGCACCCATAGCAGTACGCCGCGCATGATCTCCTCCTGTGGCCGCTGACGGCCTTTCGTGGTAAAGCCCGTTCCCTGGGCTTCTGCCTGTTGGAGTGTGTCACGCGGCGGTAAAGTTCCACGCCACGCCCGCGGCCGCTGCACCGTGGGTGAATTGTGCGGTTCGCCGCATTAAACTCGCGCGCCGCTGTCACACCACCCGCTGGGGAAACCGGGAGGCGCCCATGACCTATCTCCTGCCGAAACGCGGCTTACGCCTGCGCGGTGCCCTGCTCGCGGCCTTGTGCCTGGCCGCCGCCGCGCGCGCCGACGATGCGCCGGCGACTGCCGACGCGGCGCCGGAGCAGTGGAGCCTGCATGGCCAGGCGACCACGGTGCTGCAATACCACGCTGGTTTTCGCTCGCCCTATGCCGGCCTCAACAGCCTTTCCGGCGACAGCCACGACGACGAGACCACCGACCTCACCCTGTTCGCCGGGGCGCGGCTGTGGCAGGGCGCGGCGTTCTATCTCAACCCGGAGGTGGACCAGGGCTACGGCCTCAGCGACACGCTGGGCCTGGCCGGCTTCTCCAGCGGCGAGGCCTACAAGGTCGGCTCGAATTCTCCGTACGCGCGGCTGCACCGCGCCTTCCTGCGCCAGGTCATCGGCCTGGGCACGCAGACCAGGACAGTCGTGCCGGACGCCAACCAGCTCGGCGGCCCGCAGCCGGTGGACAGCCTGACGCTGACCCTGGGCAAGTTCTCGGTGGGCGATATCTTCGACACCAACGCCTACGCCCACGACCCGCGCGGCGACTTCCTCAACTGGGCGCTGATCGACGCCGGCGCCTTCGATTACGCCGCCGACGCCTGGGGCTACTCCTACGGCGCGGCGCTGGAATGGGCGCAGTCGTGGTGGACGGCGCGCGCCGGCGTGTTCGACCTGTCTCGCGTGCCCAACAGCCGCGAGCTGCAGCGCGGCTTCGGCCAGTTCGCCCTGATCGGCGAGCTGGAGGAGCGCCACACGCTGTGGGGCCGCGACGGCAAGCTCAAGCTGCTGGCCTATATGAACCGCGGCCGGATGGCGGACTACGACCAGGCCCTGGCGCAGGCGGATGGCGGCGTGCCGGACGTGTCGCTGGTGCGGCGCTACCGCTCGCGCCCCGGCGTGGCGCTGAACCTGGAACAGGCGCTCGCCGCAGACCTCGGCGGCTTCGTCCGCGCCAGCCTCAACGACGGCTCCAAGGAGGCGTACGAATTCACCGAGATCAACCGCTCGGTCTCCGCCGGCCTGTCGCTGAAGGGCGCGCGCTGGGGCCGGCCGGACGACACCGTGGGCCTGGCCGGCGTGGCCAACGGCCTGTCGTCGCCGGCGCGGGCCTACTTCGCCGCCGGCGGCATGGGCATCCTCATCGGCGACGGCAAGCTGCCGGATTATGGCCTGGAGAAGATCGTCGAGGCCTACTATTCGGTGCAGGTGCTGGAGCCTCTGTCGATCAGCCTCGATTACCAGTTCGTCGACAACCCGGCCTACAACCGCGACCGCGGACCGGTGTCGATCATCGGGCTGCGGGTGCACCTGGAGATGTAGCGCCGCCCATGCTCGTCATTGCGGGCAAAGCGAAGGATCCGGGCCGCCCGGCCCTGGAGCAAAGGGAGCCAGGTCTCTCGCTTCACTCGGGATGGCAGCGGCCCTCACCTCATTGCGCGGCGGCACAGGCTTGGCACCCCTGCTCCTCAAGCCCTGACGAAGGGAAGTCCTTTGTCACCTTGTAAATGAAATTTTTTTCAAGCGATCGTTTCAAGCGTTCGCTTGATTCTGCCGCCGGATGGGTCTAAGCTGCACCGCAACATGAATGCCGACCTGACGCGGGAGCGCCTGCTCTGCGCCGCGATGGAGATTTTCGCGACGCAAGGTTACGAGGGTGCGTCGACCCGCGACATCTGCCGCGCGGCGGGGATCAGCAATGCCTCGATCCACTACCACTTCGGCGACAAGGCGGCGATCTACCGCGAGTTGTTCGTGCGGCTGATGGACGAATTCGTGGAGCGCATGAGCGGCTGCGGCATGGAGCGGAGCAGCGGCCGCGAGGCGCTGCTGGCCTACTACCACGCGCTGCTGCGTCCGCTGGCGGAGAACGCGGGCATGGCGCAGCAGGTGTACTTGTACGTACGCGAGGAGTTCCAGCCCTCGGGCATCGTCGACGACCTGCTGCCGCGCGGCCTGCACCTGCAGATCGACCTGCTCGGCGGCCTGCTGCGGCGCGAGCTGGGCGTCAGCCGGCTGGAGGGCCCGCAGCAGCGGCTGATGATGGCGCTGCACGGTCTGGCCTTCGTCTACGTGGTGCAGCGGCGCACCATCGCCGGCACGCTGCCGGGCCTGCTCGAAGGCCCCCACTGGGTGCAGCGGCTGGCCGCTTACCTGGCCGATGCCGGCTGGAGCCTGATCGAGGCCGAGCGGCGGCGGCGCGCGTCACGGCACTGACATTGCAGACATTGCATAGAAGGCTGGCGCCGCATCGGGCCGGCCGCGATTGAACGGTTGGCGGCGGACGCTGTCCTCTGCCGCACCGCCTGCTTTCCCTGCACACTGTCGTGGCGCAGGGCCTCTCGGCCGGCTGCATCCGCCGCGGGGTTTCGGAACAAGAAGAATTCGGCAAAAGGAATGCACATGAGCACCAAGCGAGCCGCTTTCCGCACCACCGCGCTGGCCGCGACCACCCTGCTCGCCGCCTGCGGCCACAAGGCGCCGCCGCCGGCGCCGCCGCCCCCCAAGGTGTCGGTGGTGACCCTCAAGGCGCAGCCGGTGCCGATCGCAACCGAGCTGCCGGGCCGCGTCAGCGCCTACCGCGTGGCCGAGGTGCGTCCGCAGGTCAACGGCATCATCCTCAAGCGCCTGTTCACCGAGGGCGGCGAAGTCAAGGCCGGCCAGCAGCTGTACCAGATCGACCCGGCGCCGTACCAGGCCGCCTACGACAGCGCCGCCGCCCAGGCCGCCTCGGCCAAGGCCCAGGCCGAGCGCTACAAGCCGCTGGCCGAGGCCAACGCGGTGAGCAAGCAGGACTACGACAATGCCGTCGCCGCCGACCTGCAGGCGCGCGCCTCGGTGGAGACCGCGCGCATCAACCTGGTCTATACCCGCGTGCTGGCGCCGATCTCCGGCCGCATCAGCCGCTCCGCCGTGACCGAGGGCGCGCTGGTCGCCTCCGGCCAGAGCACCGCCCTGGCCACGGTGACGCAGCTCGATCCGATCTATGTCGACGTGACCCAGCCCAGCGGCACCCTGCTGCGGCTCAAGCGCGAGGCCGCCGCCGGGCAGCTCAAGCAGGCCGGCGAAGGCCAGGCCCAGGTCCGGCTCAAGCTGGAGGACGCCAGCGACTACGAGCAGGCCGGTACCCTGCAGTTCTCCGAGGTGACGGTGGACGAGGGCACCGGCTCGATCACCCTGCGCGCGCTGTTCCCCAACCCGGACCGCATCCTGCTGCCCGGCATGTTCGTGCGCGAGCAGCTGCAGGAAGGCGTGCGCCAGGACGCGGTGCTGGTGCCGCAGCAGGGCGTGACCCACGACCAGAAGGGCCAGCCGACCGCGCTGGTGGTGGGTGCCGACAACAAGGTGGAGCTGCGCCAGCTCGACACCGACCGCGCCATCGGCGACCAGTGGCTGGTCAACTCCGGCCTGAAGGCCGGGGACCGCGTCATCGTCGAGGGCCTGCAGACGGCCAAGCCGGGCATCCAGGTCGATCCTTCCGAGTACCAGCCGCCCTCGCCCGCCGAGGCGGACAAGCAGAACGCGCCCTCGGCCGGCGCGCCGCGGGGTGAAGCTGCCGCGCCGAAACAGTAGGGGTCAGCCATGGTCAATTTCTTCATCGACCGCCCGATCTTCGCCTGGGTACTGGCGATCGTGGTAATGATGGTTGGCGGCCTGGCCGTGACCAGCCTGCCGGTGGCGCAATACCCGAGCATCGCCCCGCCGGCGATCTCGATCACCGCCACATATCCCGGCGCCTCTGCCGAGACGGTGCAGGACACGGTGACGCAGGTCATCGAGCAGCAGATGAGCGGCATCGACCATCTGCTGTATTTCTCGTCCGAGAGCGACAAGGACGGGAGCATGACCATCACCCTGTACTTCGAGCAGGGCACCAACCCCGACATCGCCCAGGTGCAGGTGCAGAACAAGCTGCAGCTGGCCACGCCGCTGCTGCCCACCGACGTGCAGGCGCAGGGCCTGCGCGTGGCCAAGGCGACCAAGAACTTCCTGCTGGTGGTGGGCTTCTACTCCAGCGACGGCTCGATGAGCGGCGACGACGTCAGCGACTACATCGCCTCGCACATCCAGGACCCGATCAGCCGCACCCCCGGCGTTGGCGACTACCAGCTGTTCGGCACGCAGTACGCCATGCGCATCTGGCTCGACCCGGCCAAGCTCAACAACTACGGCCTGACGCCGGTGGACGTGAGCAACGCGCTGCTGGCGCAGAACGTGCAGATCCCCTCCGGCGAGCTGGGCGGCCTGCCCTCGATCAAGGGCCAGCGCCTCAACGCCACCATCATCGGCCCGCAGCGCTACACCGGTGCCGACGAATTCGGCAAGGTGCTGCTCAAGGTCAACACCGACGGCTCGCAGGTGCGCCTGAAAGACGTGGCGCAGATCAGCCTCGGCGGCGAGAGCTACTCGATCCACACCGAGTACAACGGCCACCCGGCCGCGGGCCTGGCGATCAAGCTGGCCACCGGCGCCAACGCGCTCGACACCGCCAAGGCAGTGCACGCGACGATGGACAAGCTGACGCCGTTCTTCCCGCCCGGCCTGGTGGCGGTGTACCCGTACGACACCACGCCGTTCGTCAAGGTCTCGATCGAGGAAGTGGTGAAGACGCTGTTCGAAGCGATCGTGCTGGTGTTCCTGGTGATGTACCTGTTCCTGCAGAACTTCCGCGCCACGCTGATCCCCACCATCGCCGTGCCGATCGTGCTGCTTGGCACCTTCGGCATCCTCGCCGCCTTCGGCTACTCGATCAACACCTTGACCATGTTCGGCATGGTGCTGGCCATCGGCCTGCTGGTGGACGACGCCATCGTGGTGGTCGAGAACGTCGAGCGCGTGATGGAAGAGGAAGGCCTGCCGCCGAAGGAAGCGGTGCGCAAGTCGATGAGCCAGATCACCGGCGCCCTGGTCGGCATCGCCCTGGTGCTGTCGGCGGTGTTCCTGCCGATGGCCTTCTTCGCCGGCTCCACCGGCGTGATCTACCGCCAGTTCTCCATCACCATCATCTCCGCCATGGCCCTGTCGGTGACGGTGGCGATGGTGTTCACGCCCTCGCTGTGCGCCACCCTGCTGAAGAAGCCGGAAGGCGAATCGCACGAGCGCAGGCGCGGCTTCTTCGGCTGGTTCAACCGCGGCTTCGAGCGCATGAACCACGGCTACGAGCGCAGCGTCAGCCACGTCACCGGCCGCACCGGCCGCTACCTGATCGTCTACGTGGTGATCGTGGTGGCGATGGGCCTGCTGTTCGTGCGCGTGCCCAAGTCGTTCCTGCCGGACGAGGACCAGGGCATCCTGTTCGTGCAGGTGGTGGAGCCGCCCGGCACCGCCAGCGAGCTGACGCAGCAGACCCTGGACCAGATGCGCGACTACTTCCTCAACGAGGAGAAGGACATGGTCAGCGCGGTGTTCACCGTCAACGGCTTCAGCTTCGGCGGCCGCGGCCAGAACTCCGGCCTGGCCTTCGTGCGCCTGAAGGACTGGGCCGACCGGCCCGGCGACAAGCACACCGTGTTCGCCATGGCGGCGCGCGCCAACAAGCGCTTCAGCCAGATCCGCGGCGCGCAGGTGGCGGCGTTCGCGCCGCCGGCGGCGCTGGAGCTGGGCAACGCCTCCGGTTTCGACTTCGAGCTGGAAGACCTGGGCAACGTCGGCCACGAGGCGCTGATGCAGGCGCGCGGCCAGCTGATGGGCATCGCCACCAAGGATCCGGCGATCGGCATGCTGCGTCCCAACGGCCTGGCCGACGAGCCGCAGTACAAGCTCGACATCGACTGGGAGAAGGCCAGCGCGCTGGGCCTGTCGATCGCCGACATCAGCCAGACCCTCGGCACCGGCTGGGGCTCGGCCTATGTCAACCAGTTCGTCGACCGCGGCCGCGTCAAGCGCGTGTTCGTGCAGGGCCGGCCCGAGTCGCGCATGCTGCCGCAGGACATGGACAAGTGGTTCGTGCGCAACGCCTCCGGCCAGATGGTGCCGTTCTCGGCCTTCTCCACCGCGCACTGGAGCATGGGCTCGCCCAAGCTGGAGCGCTACAACGGCACGCCGGCGCTGGAATTCCTCGGCGCGCCGGCGCCGGGCAAGAGCACCGGCGAGTCGATGCAGGCGATGCAGGCGGCCACCGCCAAGCTGCCCAAGGGCATCGGCTACGAGTGGACCGGCCTGTCGTACGAAGAGCAGCTGTCGGGCTCGCAGGCACCGGCGCTGTACGCCATCTCCCTGACCATCGTGTTCCTGTGCCTGGCGGCACTCTACGAGAGCTGGTCGATCCCGTTCGCGGTGATGCTGGTGGTGCCGCTGGGCATCATCGGCACCGTCGCCGCCACCCTCTGGCGCGGCCTCGGCAACGACGTGTTCTTCCAGGTCGGCCTGCTGACCACGGTAGGCCTGTCGGCCAAGAACGCCATCCTCATCGTCGAGTTCGCCAAGGAGAACCACGACTCCGGCATGGGCCTGATCGAGGCCACGGTGACGGCGGCGCGGCAGCGCCTGCGCCCGATCCTGATGACCTCGCTGGCCTTCATCCTCGGCGTGATGCCGCTGGCCATCGCCACCGGCGCCGGCGCCGGCGGCCGCGTCGCCATCGGCACCGGCGTGATCGGCGGCATGATCACCGCCACGGTGCTGGCGGTGTTCCTGGTGCCGGTGTTCTTCGTCAAGGTGCGCTCGGTGTTCAAGGGCGGCAACACGCATGACGGGCAGACGCCGCCCGCACCGCAACCGGCGCAGGAGGCCTGAGCATGATCATGCGCAAGACTTCGCTCGCCATCGCCGCCGCCGCGCTGTGCGGCGTGCTCGGCGCCTGTACCCTGGAGCCGGACTACCGCCGGCCGGACGCGCCGGTGCCGGCGCTGCAGGGCACGCCTGGCACCACCGCCGCCGACATCGGCTGGCGCGAGTTCTTCCCCGATCCGCAGCTGCAGCAGCTGATCGCCCTGGCCCTGGCCAACAACCGCGACCTGCGCGTGGCGGCACTGAACGTACGCTCGGCGCAGGCGCAGTACCGCATCCAGCGCGCCGACCTGTTCCCGACCATCTCCGCCACCGGCAGCGAGGACGTGCAGCGCTACCCCGGCGGCGTCATCGCCGCCGAGAGCGGCGGCGGCGCGGCGGG
>ERZ1034411.206-NODE-206-length-14685-cov-2.966576_pt1 | contig 14685 bp, 1 predicted proteins | sample MGYA00520583_ERZ1034411 | MGnify/ENA primary metagenome ERZ1034411 (study PRJEB33736, sample SAMEA104288481) | Azolla microphylla | place: Ecuador | collected 1982 | study: EMG produced TPA metagenomics assembly of the PRJEB19522 data set (Is there foul play in the...
CCACCGCTTCATCCAGTTCCGCAACCCCAACACCGGGCGCGCCTTCGACTGGGAATTCCGCAAGGGCCGCAGCCTCTACGAGTACCAGCCGCCGAACGCGCTGCTGCTCAACGACGTCGGCACCCTGCATGGCCTGCTGCGCGCCGGCACCGGCATCGGCCAGGTGATGGAACTGGGCGTGGAGCCGTACCTGGCCGACGACAGCCTGGTGGTGTTGTTCCCGCAATGGTGCGATGAGCGCTTTCCCTTGTACGCGCTTTATCCCCACCGGCAACTGCGGCCGGTGAAGGTGGGCGCCTTCCTCGACTTCGTGTCTGCGTTGACCGGAACGCAGCCGCTGTTATCACCGGCGGCGGCGAAGCGGAGGCGGTGAATTCGTTGCCGTCATGCGGCGAATGCCGGGTATTCAGGGAATTGCCCACGGGCAGGCGTATAGCGCCACATGTGAGCAGTGGCGACCTATATGAGTGCGGATGCGCCCCAATGGCGCCCGCTGTCAGTGCATTCTCTCCGCCGAAGTTTGAATGTCTTCATAAGTCAAAATCCTCGAGCGGTCATCGTGGATCACAAAAAGCTGGGATTAAATAATCGCTTAGGAGATTTTTTTCCATTCCCCTAAATTTACCTCTGATTTTTTCGGATTCATTCCTATAGGAGCGCAAGCCGAAAAGGATGAGTCCGATGACATCGATTTTCGTGGGCAGCGGTCTGGGGTTGTACGGCAGCTCGGTGACGCAGACCAACGGATACGGTGCAGCCGGCAACTCGCGGGTCGGGCAGGGACGAGACCAGACCTACGTCAACGCCGGGACCGGCAACCTGGTAGTCCAGGACCCCGACGCGTTCATCGCGGCGATCGGCCTGGACGATGCCCTGACGCGGACCTACAACAGCCGCGGCACCCTGGGCTACAACAACGACAATTGGCAGTTCTCCTTCGAGCGCAGCCTGTCGCTGCCGCTGCTGCCCAACACCCTGCACGGCAACATCACCCGCACCACCGCCGATGGCAACGGCGAGGTGTTCGTGTGGAACGCCAGCTGGAACGGCGGCGCCGGCGCCTGGGTCAGCAAGGACGGCTCGGGAGCCTACGACACCATCACCTACACCGGCTCGGGCTACCAGTACAAGCAAGGCGGGACCGGCATCGTCGACAACTACGACACCACCGGCAAGCTGCTGTCGTCGGTGGACCAGAACGGCAACACCCTGACCTACAACTACACCGGCGCCAAGGTCACCTCGATCGTCGACTCCTCCGGGCAGACGGTGACGCTGACCTACGACACGGCGCTGGGCAAGACCAACAACCTGCTCAGCATCACCGTGCTGGGGCAGGCGCCGGGCGCAGCGCAGGGCAGCACCGCCTCGCAGACGCTGGCGGTGGTGCAATACAGTTATGACAGTTCCAACCGCCTGCAGACCGTCAAGGTCGAGCTGCCCTCGCAAAGCGGCTTCGACAGCAACGTCTACACCACCACCTACTCCTACGACGGTGCCTCCGACCGGCTGACCCAGATTGCCCAGGGCGACGGCACCGTCCTCAACATCGGCTACCAGTTTTACGGCCTGGACTATCGCGTTAAAAACGTTACCGACGGCGCCGGTAACCAGACCACCTACACCTACAACACCACCACACGGGTCACCACCATCACCGACCCGCTGGGCAACGCCGTCACCTACACCTACGATACCAACGGCAACCTGACCCAGGTGACGCAGCCCTCGGTCAACGGCGGCACCACCAACATCGTCTACAGCTACAACGCCGACGGCAACATCCAGCAGGTCACCGACGCCGCTGGCCGCAACCACTACTACAGCTACGATGGCGACGGCAATCTGACGCAGATCCAGGACTCCCTGGGCAATACCGTCACCCGCACCTACGATGCCAAGGACCACCTCACCAGCCAGACCGTGTACCTGACGCCGGCGCCGGCGGTGGGGCAGTCCGCCAGCAACCCGCAGACCACCAACTACCTCTACGACGGCAACGAAAACCTGCGCTTCGTGGTGAGCCCGCTGGGCGAGGTGACCGAATACCGCTACGACAGCCACGGCGAGCGCATCACCACCATCACCTACCCGGCGGCGGCCTACGGCGGCACTCTGAGCACCACCGCCCTGACCAGCTGGGCGGCAAGCCAGACCCAGACCCTGATCCACCGCACCGACACCACCTACGACGCCACCGGCCAGATCCAGACCGTCACCGCCTGGGCCAACACCGACGCCAGCGGCAACGGCATCAACGACGGCAAGCAGAGCCAGAGCCGCTACGTCTACGACGTGCGCGGCCGCCTGCTGATCGCCATCGACCCGCGCGCCGCGGCGAGCGTGCCCACCAGCCCGGCCGCGGCCGGGCAGGCCTACGTCACCAGCTACGGCTACGATGGCCTGGACCGCATCGTCAGCCTGCAGAACGGCCTCGGCCAAACCACCAGCACCGTCTACGGCAGCGGCTTGACCACCGTCACCGCGCCCAACGGCCTGCAGACGCAGACCACTTACAACGCCGCAGGCCTGGCCACCAGCGTGGTGCAGAGCAAGGGCGCCACGGCTTATGGGACCACCAGCTATCGTTACGACGCCGACGAGCGGCTGGTGCGCACCACCGATCCCGCCGGCCAGCCGACCTACTACGTCTACGACGCCCTGGGCCGGCGCACCGGCGTGATCAGCCCGCAGAAAGAGCTGACCGAGACCGTCTACAACGACGACGGCCAGGTCACCGGCGTCATCCAGTACGCCAGCCCAGTGACGGCCACCCTGACCGACACCAACGGCAATCCACTGTCCCTGGGCATCGCCCAGGTGCGGCCGGCGGCCAATGGCCTGGACCGCGCCACGCGCAGCTACTACGACGCGGCCGGGCGGCTGATCGACGTGGTCGATGCCCTGGGCTACGTCACCCAATACGCCTATGACGGCGCCGGCAACCGCATCGTCCAGACCCAGTACTACACGCCGCTGACGAGCATCCCCACCTCGGGCAACGCCGGCGACGTCAACCCCACCGCCAACGCCGCCAACGACCGCGTCACCCGCTACTTTTACGATGCCGATAACCGCCTGGCCGGCACCCTGGACGCGGACGGTTTCCTGAGCCGGACCATCTACGACGCCGCCGGCGAGGTCACTCAGGGCATCGCCTACGCCACCATCACCAACGCCAGCCTGCGCGCCGGCGGCACCCTGGCGCAACTGATCCCTGCGGCCGATGCGGTGCACGACCGCAGCAGCTACACCGTCTACGATGGCCAGGGGCGGGTGGCCTACCAGCTCGACGCCGCCACCTTGCAGAGCGGCAGCACCTACTACTACCTCACGCAAAACAGCTACGACGCCGCCGGCAACCTGAGCCAGCGGAAGCGCTACGCCACCGCCATCACCTATAGCGGCAGCGGTGCGCCGACGCCGCCGGCGGCCAACGCCAAGGATCAGACCCAGAGCTGGACCTACGATGCCCTAGACCGCGTCACCCAGCAGATCGACGCCCAGGGCACCAGCACCCTGTACCTGTACAACGCCACCACCGGCTTCCTCGACGAAGTCTTCGTCGGCGCTACCGGCGCGCCGACCGTCCCGGTGGCGCAGACAGATGCCCTGGGCCACAACGACGAGCGCACCGTCACCTACACCCGCGACGACCTGGGCCAGGTCACCAACACCCTGGAAGGGGTGGCCGGCAGCAATACCCAGACCGTCTACGATCTCGACGGGCGCAAGATCCAGAGCACCGACGCCGACGGCCACAAGACCTTCTACTACTACGATGGCGACGGCCGGCTGGTCTACACCGTCAACGGCGCCGGCGAGGTCACCGGCAACGTCTACGATGCTTTCGGCGATATCACCCAGGCCACTCAATACGCCACCCGCATCAGCGGCACCGATCTGGCCACGCTGCACGGCGGCCTGGTGCCGACCACGAGCAGCGGCGACAGCGCCTTCTACAACGACGTCGTCAACAACACCGCCTTCCAGGGCAACGCCCAGAACCGCGTCACCGTCTACCAATACCACGACAATCGCGGCCTGCTTACGCAGACCACCGAAGCGATGGGCTTCGTCACCAGCGAGGCCTACGACGCTTTCGGCGAGCTGCAGAGCAAGACCCAGGATGTCGGCGCCACGCCGGGCGCCTCGAGCCGCAACGATACCTATACCTACGACGCGCGCGGCTCGCTGACGCAGAGCGTGGCCGACAGCGGCGGCCTGGCCCTGACCAGCAAGGTGCTGCAGTACGACGCTTTCGGCAATGCCCTGCAGACCCAGGACGCCAACGGCAACATCACCCAGACCGGCTACGACGCCCTGGGCCGGGTGGTGTCGGTCACAGATCCGCTGGGCGGCGGCACCCTCACCACCTACGACGCCTTCGACCGGGTGCTGAGCGTCACCGACCCCAACGGCGTCGTCACCAGCTACAACTACACCGACTCGGCGCAGAGCCTCACCGTTACCAACCAGGCCACCGGCATCGCCGTCACCACCGTCAGCAACCGCCACGGGCAGAGCATCGAGGTTACCGACGGCACCGGCGCCTCGACCCTGTACACCTACGATGCCGACGGCAACCTGAAGACCACCACCGACGCCGACGGCAACCTCGTCACCGACAACTACGACGCCGCCGACCTGCTGAGCAGCACGATCGACGCCGACAACGTCACTACCAGCTACACCTACGATGGCGCCAACCGCGTGCTGACGCGCACGGTGGATCCGACCGGCCTCAATCTCAAGACGCAATACACCTACAACGCTTTCGGCCAGGCCTTCCAGGTTACCGATCCAAACGGCATCGTCACGGAGACGGTCTTCGACAAGGACGGCCGCAGCGCCGCAGTGATCGTCGATACCGCCGGCTTGAAGCTGGCCACCACCTACACCTACGACGGCCTGGGCGATACCCTGACCGTGACCGAGGGGCAGCAGGCCAGCGGCGGCACCGGCAGCTGGACCTTCGCCGCCGCGCCCAACACCACACCCAAGATCACGCAGTACACCTACGACAAGGCCGGCCGGCGCACCCAGCAGGTGGTGGACCCAGGCAGCGGCCACCTCAACCTGACCACCCAGTATTTCTACGACAAGGACGGCAACGTCGTCCGCAAGATCGACGCCAACAACCAGACCTGGCGCACGGTCTACGACGCCGACAATCGGGCCCGCTACACCATCGATCCGGCCGGCGACGTCGTCGAGAACGACTACGACGCCGGCGGCCGGCTGACGCGCACGGTGCAGTACGCCACGCCCCTGACCGGTACCCAGCTCTCCGGCCTGAGCGACACCAGCACCGTGGCCAATGTCGCCGCGCTGCTGCCGGCCAATCCCAGCAGCACCACCGACCGCATCAGCTGGAACGTCTACGACGGCGACAATCGCCTGGTCTACAGCGTCGACGCCGCCGGCGACATCACCGGCTACACCTACGACAACGCCGGGCGTGTCACCGACACGCTGCGCTACGCCAACCGCGTCACCACCGCCAACCTGGCGACCCTGGCCACCGTCAAGGCCGCCGGTGTGGCGCAGCTGGGCATCGTCGCCAGCCCCTCGGCAGACCGCAACAGCTACGCCGTCTACGACGCCGCCGGCCGCGCCGTCTACAGTGTCGACGCCCTCAACCACCTGACCCAGAACTTCTACGACGGCAACGGCAACCTGGTGCAGGCGCGCCAGTACAACAACACCCTGCCCACCGGCACCGCCACCACCAAGGCGGCGATCGACGCCGCGGTGGCGGTGGCCGGCTTTGTCGACAACACGCGCGACCGCCTGAGCTATTACGTCTACGACAGCGCCAACCGCCAGCGCTACACCGTCCGCACCATCAACACCACCGTCAGCGGCGGCAACCTGACGCAGACGGTCTACGTCACCCAGACCAACTACGACGGCGTCGGCCGCGTCACCGACAGCTACCGCTACGCCAAGCAGATGACCCTGACGGTGGCTGCCAGCGGCAGTCCAAGCCTGGCGACGATGAACACCCTGGTCGGCGCCGCCGCCAACCAGGACTCGACCAACGACCAGCACGACCACAGCCAGTACGACGGGGCGGGGCGCCTGCAGGTCTTCGCCGACGCCGGCGGCTACACCCAGAGCTACACCTACGATGGCCTGGGCAACAAGAAGACCTATACCAACCAGAACAACGTCACCTGGACTTACACTTACGACGCCGCTGGCCGCCTGAGCGAGCAGGACAGCCCGCAGACGACGCTGTATGTGCAGTCCACCGGCAGCAGCCCTGCGCCTACGCAAATCACCGCCGCGGCGGTGACGAAATTCACTTATGACGGCCTGGGCAACGTCAAGACGCGCAACGAGGGCTATACCAGCAGCGGCACTTTCACCTCGATGCGCATCACCAGCTACGGCTACGACGCGCTCGGCCGGCAGAATCTGACGACGTATCCCAGCGTCAACGTCTACAACTCCACCACCGATGTCAGCGCCGGCTACATCGGGGTGCATACCACACCGCAGGTCTCGACCAGCGCGGTCAGCTACGACGCTTTCGGCAACGCCACTGTGTCGCGCGACGTCGGCGGCCAGTACAGTTACAAGGTTTACAACACCCTCGGCCAGCTGCTCTACGATATCGATGCCGACGGCTATGTCACCGGCTACCAGTACAACGCTTTCGGCGACCAGACCAGCACCACCCGCTACGCCAACAAGCTCTCCGCCGGCCACGCCGTCGGGCAGCCGTACAGCGCCAGCGAGGTGGTGAGCCGGCTGACCGCCGGCGCCGCCGACCGGGCCATCACCACCGCCTACGACCAGCTGGACCGCAAGACACAGGTCACCCAGCCGTCGATCTACGCCTACGATGCCGCCAGCCAGACGGCGGTCACCACCAGCCCCGCCACCAGCTACCAGTACGACAGCTTTGGCGACCTGGTGCTGCAGCAGCAGCTCAAGAGCGTGGTCTCCGGTACCAGCAACTACACCAGCACCTATTCCTACTACGACCGCCTCGGCAACCAGGTCGCCACCATCGACCCGATGGGCTACCTCACCCAGTATCAGTACTCCGCCACAGGAAAAGTCACCGACAAGAAAGAGTGGGCGACCGCGATCTCGGTGTACTCGACAGCGGGGTTTACAGCGCCGATTTACGTTGCCGCTTCGACCAACAATCAGACGGCGACGGTCTATTACCAGTCGAATTTCACCCAGGGTACTTCCGGCCTGAGCGGCACCTTCGGCGCCGCCGGCTCGAACTTCAGTGTCCAGAACGGCCAACTGGTGATGCTCGACACCTTCGGGCAATCCGCCAATGCTTTCGTCAGCGTGCAGGGTACTCGCAACTACACCGGGTCCAATTCCCAGAAAGTCGATTTCACCTTCGATTTCACGGTCGGCAGCGGTTCGCTCGGCCCGGGCCGCTTGATTGGCATCGGCAACTGGGACGGCAAGACCTTCAATTCGGCGACCTTCGGCGACTACCTGCTGATCTCGGGTACCTCGATCGGGGCTTACCGAGTCAACAGTACGGGCGCCACGGTGACCACGCTGCCGGCCCTGACCCCGGGCACCGCTTATGAACTGCAGGTCGTTCTCGACGCCACCGGCGCCACGCTCTATCTGTACCCGCAAGGGCAGTCCCGTACCACGGGTGTGTCGGACCGTTATACCACCACTTTTGCGCCCGCTTCGATACGTACGCAGTTGTTCGCGGAGACGGTGACCACCACTTCCACCGGCGAGGCGCCGGTGAACTTCAGCCAGATTTCCGAAACCCTGGATAGCGGAACTGCTGTCAACGCCTCGGCTGCCAACCTCCAGTCGCGCAGCTACAGCAACCTGCGCGAGACGCAATACACTTACGACCGGCTCGGCCGCGAGACCTCGGAAACACGGATCGGTGTCATCAATACAACCGTCGCCAATGGAACCGCCCAGGCCACGGTCGGCAACCTCACCACGGTGCAGCGCAGCTACGACGGCGTCGGCAACGTCATCAGCACCACCGACGCCACCGGTGCAAAGGCCCTGACGTTCTACAACGCGCTCGGCGACTTGGTCGCCAAAGTAGGTCCGGCCGTCAGCTTCACGCCGTTCACCGGTGCAACGGCCCAGACCGGCAGCAGCCTCACCACTTATACCTATGACGCGCTGGGTAACCAGCTGTCGCAAACTCAATCCGCCTACGGTACTACCCGTGCTTTGGCGCAGGCCTCGCCGGCTGACCTGCCGACGCCGACCCAGGTCTCCGCCACCTATGACGCGACCTCGTACGACTTCTATGATCCTCTCGGCAGGGTAATCAAGACTCTGGACGCGGACGGCGATGAAACCGATACTTCCTACGACGCCTACGGCAATATCGCCAAGACAGAGCAGGACTTTGCCCGCTTGAACGGCGCCAGCACCGGCCACAAGGTGCAAATCTTCACGTATAACGGCCGCGGCGAGCAGATCGAAGAAGACACCTTGCTGGAATCCGGTGTCCTGGCCAGCAACACCACCACCTATGACGCTTTCGGTGAAGTGACCGACAAGGGCCTGGCGGGTGGCGACCAGGCTTACCTGCAGGGCACCTACCTGCACTACCGTTACGACAACGACGGCAACCTGGTCTACGCCAACGACGCCGGCGCCAGCACCGTTTACCTGCATGATCTGCAAGGCAATACCACGGCCCAGATCACCAGCCCGACGCTCGACCTGAGCACCTACTTCCCCGCGTCCAACGTCAACAGCTCACCCGCCGCGGTTGCGGCGCTGACCTCGGGCATCCGCCGCAACGAGACCGTCTACGATGCGCTGGGCCGGGTTAGCTTCCAGCGCCCGGCGACGTTCACCGAGTTGTCCCTGCAGTTGCATCCGAATTTCTATTTCTACGCCGAAGCCAACGGGCAGCATCTGATCGTCAACAACGCCCCCCCTCGAGGGGGAAGTGTCATTTTGCGCCTTGCCCCGGTCGGCACCTCAACCTGGACCACATTTACGGTGCCGACCGATTCGACCTATGCCAGCGGCGTCGACTTCAACGTCAGCACCATGGCCGACGGCCTTTATACCTACCAGCTGTCGTACACGCTGCCCGGCCCCGGTGGCACGACTGTCACCGAGGCGGCCGGCTCGGGCACCCTGCAATTGGCCACGGGTGTCGGGTTCACCGCCACGGCGGCCACGATCGGTCGTACCACCGTCAACGGTATCAACTACCTGACGTTCACAGGCTCCGCCAACGCCAATCTCAGCGGCATGACGGCGGTGGACCTCTACTACACCAATGCCCAGCAACCAGGGGTCTCCGGATCGGGCACCATTTCCAAGCGCTACGCCGTGGTCAATCTGGGAGGCGGCGTTTACGGCATTCCAGTACCGGACACGAAGATTCCCACCGGCTTCCGTCCAATCGGCACCGCGCAAAGCCATATCTACACCGGCGGCATCAGCAGCCTCGGCGCCTCGTCCGTCCCGAGCGCCGCCCAGGCCGGCCTGGCGCTGCTGTCCGGCCTGCTGCGCGGAACCGTCGCAATCGGCAGCGCCAACACCACACTGCCGATCAGCGGCCTCAAGCTCGTGGGACTCGCCGTAAAGCCGGCCGGCGTCCAAGGCAGCTACACCGATATCACGTCCAAGTTCACCGGCTCGAATTTCTCGCTGCTGACCGCGAACCTCGCCGATACCCAGAACTTCGACTGGTACGCCTCCTTCACCGACGCCAGCGGCAACCCGGTCGATCTGTCTCACATCATGATCAACGGCCAGCCTCTGGGTAACGCCGCCGGCCAGGTATTCGGGCAGTACCGTTCGGCCTACGGCGCCTACGAAGACGACGATGCCATAGCCAGCAATGCCACCAACGCCGTGCCGGTTATCTATGCGCCGACGCAGATCCTGGACCGCTGGGGCGATGTGATCAGTTCCACCGATGCCGATGGCGTTGCGACCACCAGCCGTTACGACGACTTCGGCAACCTGGTCGAGAGCAAGCTGCCGCAGGTGCAGGCGGTCGACGATCACGGTAATCTCGCTCCCGTCACCCCGACCAGCGAATATGCATACGATGGCGATGGCCGGCTGATTGCCAGTACCAACGCCAACGGCGTCCTCAACACCCAGCAGTACAACGCAGCCGGCGAGCTCACGGCCACCACCGATGGCGTGGGCTCAACCGTCCACTACGCCTATAACGCCTATGGCTGGCAGACCAGCAAGACCACGGCACTCAATTACACCACTTACTATTTCTATAACCTGCGCGGTCTCCTGACCCAGGAAAACGATCCTGCCGTCACCAAGGTTTATCAGTACGACGCCCTCGGCGATCGGGTCAACGACAATGGCCTGGCCTTCTACACCTACGACGGCTATGGTCACATCCTGATCGAGGAAGATCCCGCGGAAGTCGATGGTAAACAGCAGATCGTCCGCTACGTTTACGACAGCCTGGGTAATCTCTACAGCCAGACCGACAACAACGGCAACCAGCAAATCTGGCAACGAGACGATTTCGGCCGTATCACCTACTACTACTCGCCGGCGCCGACTGGCACGCCGCGCTCGAACTATACGCAATACTTCTACGACTACACCGGCGAGAAATCCGGGGAAAGCCTCGTCGAAGGAAACAATACCTTCGGCGAGCTTTACACTTACTACGACAGCGGTTTGCTGAAGTCGGTCTACGACTCCGGGCAATACGCCTACACCGGCGCCAATGCCCAGGAAGACTCTCTGCTGGGTGGCTTCCGCGAAACGGACTACACTTACACCGCCGCGGGCCGCCTGTTGCAGGAGCGCTTTTACGCGCCTGGCATCAATCAGAACACCACCTATCCGCTAGAGTGGCAGGACACGGTCTACAGTTACGACGCCGACGGCAGGCTGGCCACCGCCAACGATTCCAACGCCATCCTGAGCTACCAGTACGACGCCCAGGGCAACCGCAAGCTGATCCAGGCCAATTACCAGTTCTCGATCCTGGGTGGCGGCAATCACGTCTACCTGTATGACTTCGACGCCGACAACCGCGTCGTCAACCAAGTGGATGCCGACGTCACACCTGGCACCTCCACCACCCTGAAAAACGCCAAGCGGGTGACCTACGCCTACGACGCCGACGGCAACCGCCAGTACGAGACCGACTACGCCAACACCAGCACGCTGACGGTGCCCAGCGGTGGCAACGAGCTCGACACCCTCACCGCCAACCTGGCCTCGGCCCAGCAGACCAAGGCCCTTCTCAACACCTTCGATGGCGATGGCCGGCTGATCGGCACCAACAATCTCAACAGCAACGGCACCACGGGCACATTGGTCAGCGGCCGCCAGTACACTCAGTACGACCAGGTCAAGGTCTATACCAGCGGCAGCACCACGGTGAACTACACCTACAACGCCGACGGCACCCTGCGGCAGGTCTCCGGCGGCGGCAATCCCTCCGGCACCTACACCTATGACAGTGCCGGCAACCTGATGGCGGTCGCCAACAGCGACGGATCCAGCATCGCCTACACCTACCAGCTGGGCCAAGCCAGCGGCGCCTATCTGCAGAGCCAGATCGCCGCCCATAACGGCAGCGGCACCAACACAACCAAGCAGTACTACGACTACCACGACAACCTCGACACCATCATCAAGCCGGGCAGCAGCAACAACGAATACAGCCTGGTGACCAACAACGCCGGGCAGATCCTGGTCAAGAGCCCCAGCAACTCGGCCCTGATCTCCGGCAGCGGCAATGCCGATTTCCTGATCTACCACGGATCGGACGAGCTGGGCGACTTCCAGTTCCCGGTCAACAGCCTCACGCCGCAGGCCAACTTCGGCTTCAACCTGACCCCGGTCTCCGACCAGTATCCTGGCATCGCTCCCAGCACCTACACTGTCAACGGCGGCGACACCTTGCAGGGCATCGCCGCTTCGGTTTACGGCGACTCCAGCCTCTGGTACCTGATCGCCGACGCCAATGGCATCCGTAACGACGGCGACCTGATCGCCGGCCAGGTCCTGAACCTGCCCAACCGGATCGTCGATGCCCACAACTCCGCCAGCACCGCGGTCAAGGCCTACAACCCGCAGCAGATCGGCGACGTCACGCCGCCTTTTGTATCCCCGCCCACACCCAGCAACTGCAATGTTCTGAACATTATCGTAGCCGTGGTAGTGATCGTGGTCGCCACCATCGCCCAACAATATGAGGTCGATGCCTGGGCGGCAGGCACCTTCTCCACTGCCGACATCGGTACTCAGGCGGCGATCGTTGCCTCGAGCGCCGCGGCGGGCAATGTTGCGGGGCAGCTTGCCGGCGATGCCCTGGGCGTCCACCAAGGACTGAATTTCACGGACGTGGCCACCGCGGCCGCCTCCGGTGCGATCACCGGCGGCTTCGTTCCGGGCAGTGCCGGCACCGGCTTCGCCGCCACCGCGGCCCGCGCCGCCGCAGCCAGCGCGGTGAGCCAGGGCGTCAACATGGTGGTGGGGCAGCAGCATGGCTTCTCTTGGTCGGCGGTAGCCGCGGCTGCGATCAGCGCAGGGGTGGCCGAGGAATTCAACGCCAATGTCCCGAACGGGGTGCATTCGACCTCGCAGCTGCTCAATACCGACGCCGCTCCGGTCGATTTCAGCGGCATCGACGTCGCCTACAACACCGCTGCCAACTTCGTTGCCGGCGTGGCCGGGCAGGGCACCCAGGCGCTGCTGTCCGGCCACGGGCAGATTGAATTTGGCAACATCGCCACCGATGCCTTTGGCAATGCCTTGGGCTCCAGCATCGTCGGGGCGATCAAGCAGACGCCTGCGGAACGGCAAGCTACTGCGGCCTGGTTTCAGGGGGCAGGCCCGAACAGCGGGGATGCGCAGGCAACAGGGCAGCAAAGCTCGCTGCCAGGCTCTAGCACGTACTTGTCGTATCCGGGAAGTAATACCCCGCAGACTTACGTTCCTGAACCCGCAGACGGCGGATCGTCGCTGTCGCCGGCGGATGAGGCCGCTCTCGCGTCACTGGCTCAAGCCCCTGGTACTTTGACCGATGGCCCGATGGTCGCGTCGAGCAGGGCTACTCCAGGGGCGCTCGCTAGCGATGGGGGCGTTACATCTTCTGATAATGACTACATCCCGCCTGCTCTGAAGGCAGCGACGGCCGCCCTGTTTGCCCCGCAGTTGGCGCAGTTCAACGCGGAAATGGCGGCCATGAGTCTTCAAGATGATATTGAACTCAACGCAGTCTTCGACACCACTTCTGCGTTGAATGCCAGGGACTTCGCGGCTAGCCATCCGGATGTTGCCCCCTCGGAAATTAATCCTGTGGGAGCCGGGGCTGTAAGAATTCTGGGTAGCCTACGCGGAGGCGGCATAGGTGTAACGACTAGGTTAGTTGGTGCCGCAGTTGGGGGGGGAGAACTACTTGGAGCAGCTACTGGTGCAGTATTGGATCAATTGGACTTCGCCAATTCTGGATACTATGCCCCAGACACTGAACTATTGAAGCAGGACTTCAACGGAGTAGTTGATTTCTTCCAGAACCCGGCCAGACTTGATCCATTGTTCGCCGGGTTATCCTCTCAATTCAACTATGCGGACTCGCTGGTCAGTTCCAACACATACGCGGGAAACTTCCTGGGGGGCGCTGTCTATGGTGATCTGGCAGCCCAGGCTGGCCTAACCATTGCTGGAGGCCCTGACGTGGTTCTGGGCGCCGGCAACTTGGCTCTCCGAGCATCAGGTCTCAGTGCGTTAAGGGGGCCATACAATTTTAATTTTGCCCAGAGCGATTTTGAAATGGGTGGCGTCGATATTTCCGCGCCTGAGTTCGCTCGATTTAGAGACCTTCAAATTGCTCCTGATGCTCATGCTTATACTAAGCACGGCGGATGGGTTTCTGACAGTGATCTTCAGCTACGTGCGTGGACGGGCATTGCCCCGGGTTCTACGGCCCCTAGCTTTAGATATCCAGGTGTAGCTTCTGCGTTCCATTCAGATACATTACTTGACTACGCAGATTCATTTGTGCGGTCCAGTGGAATACTCGATGCGGAGCTGGCCGCAAATCCGGGGAAACTCGATTTCAATATCAATCCGCTAAAAATTGGAGACCTGGGCGTTGATCTGGGGCGGGGGTATGTTCCGGTAAATCCGTACGCAGTTGTGGGGCCCACCTTGTTCCAAGGACCACTGCTCCGCATAGATAGTATGACAAGTGTCGGGGGATATTACCGCTACAATCCTGTTACTCTGACATTTGACCGAATTAGCCTATACCCTGCGGTGGTGAAATGAGGAAATACGATAATCTGCTGTCTGCAATAGAGGCCAGTTTTTCTGCGGAAGTAGGCGCTTCGCCGGAGACGGTGGTTCATTTTTCAAACCGTCTCAAGGTCAATCCAAAGTGGAGAAAGACCCTCATTTCTGAAATCTCTGAGAGCCTGAAGGATTCATCCTTTTCTTGGCGGGGAGCATTGTGGACCGACTACAGTCATGTCTTTGAAGCTGATTCAGAAGAACATGCTAGGCAATTTGTTGTCGAGAACATTCTGAAGCGTGCAATTGATTGTGAGGGGGAGAGGGAAGCCTAAGATTTGGCCCGTGTAGGAGTAATAGCAAGTAATAGGGGACAGACCACGATTTCTTACGTCCAGTACATCAACCGTACCTACCGGCGCAGCGGCACCCTGTGGGAAGGCCGCTTCAGATCCTGCCTGGTCC
>ERZ1034411.207-NODE-207-length-14653-cov-2.431634_pt1 | contig 14653 bp, 20 predicted proteins | sample MGYA00520583_ERZ1034411 | MGnify/ENA primary metagenome ERZ1034411 (study PRJEB33736, sample SAMEA104288481) | Azolla microphylla | place: Ecuador | collected 1982 | study: EMG produced TPA metagenomics assembly of the PRJEB19522 data set (Is there foul play in...
AAGCAGCAGATCGTCGGGCTGACCCATTTCGCCGCCCTCACGCGCTCGGTCTGGAACGGTGCCCTCGCCGACGACCCCTACGCCCACTGGTGGCTGCTGCGGATCCACCAGGCGATCGAGGAATCCACAGTGGAGCTGAAGGCCATGACCGCCCACCTCGAGCAGCTTCTGCAAACCATCCCCGGCGTGACCGCGACGGTGGCGCAGTCGGTCGAGCCGGTGCGCATCCCCCTGACCTTCACCAATCCGTACGGCTTCCGCGGCGCCTACCTGCTGGCCCATTACGACGAGGCGATCCGGCGCATCATGACCGCGCGACACATCGCCCTGCTCGATCATGACCGCGGCGAGCACTTCCTGACCGAAGCCGGCCGCCACGTGCGGCGCGCCTACAACTCGGTCCTGCGCTACCGCTTCCTCGGCATCAACGCCGACGACATCCGCCTGATGACGGCGCGCGGCACCGAAGCCGAGGCCCTGCTGGGCGCCCTGCCGGCCGAAGTGCTGGATGGACAGCTGCGCGCACCCCATGCGCCCAATCCCCGCATCCGCGCTTTCGCCATCCCGTTCGCCCTGCGCCGGCGGCCCACCCCTGTTACCGCGGAGGCTGGGCCAGTGCCGCCAAGTGACGGCGCGGGCCGTGCGCCAAGTGACGGAGCGGCCGATGCCCCTGCCCCGTAAAGGGCCCTTTAAGGGTAAGGGCGAGGATGCTGCGCCAACCCAGGATCGCGGAAGTGCTGCGGCAGACCCGTCCGGTGACGGCGGCAGGCGGAGCCCAGTGCAGGGCTGGACCCTGATCGGCGGCATTGCGATACACACCACCAATCTGCCGCTGGCCGTACGGGCGGCGCAGGATCTGCGAGGCACTCTCCTGCCAGCGGGCCGCTGCCACATCAACGGCGTGGCGCTGCGCTGGATGCGGCTGCCGCAATTCTACCGGCACATCGGGGCGCTGCCCTGATGCTGCCGGCGACGGCGCCGCCGCAAGCGGAGCTGGCCAGCCTGGCCGGGCAGCTGGCGCAGCACACCCAGGCGCTGGAGCTGCGGGGCCAGGCCCTGGTGGCGGAATGGCGGCAGCGGTTCCCGAAGGGCAGCCTGCCCTTCACCCTGGTCCGGCTGGCCGGGGAGTCCAACACGCTGCTGCGCTGGCGCTGCTCGGGCGCGGGCTGCATGCCGCGCGGCGGGCGCTTCGAGCTGGCGGACCAGCCGGACTGGCTGGCGGGGCTGGCGCCGGCCGTGCGCAGCCGTATCCTCGACTTCGAGCGCGACCGGGTTGCGCTGAACTACGAATACGCCTTGGCCGCGTATGCCCATGCCCGGCTGGTGCAGCTGGAGCGGCAGCGCCTGGCGCTGGCGCAGCTGCGTCGCGGGATCGGGAAACCAGCAGCGCTGCGACGGGTTTGAGCCTTCCGCGCCGTCACATCCGGCGAAACGCTGGCGGCTCCATCCCAAGCAGGAGCTGTCCATGTCGAATCAATTCAAGGGTCACGGCAACCTCGGAGACGCGCCCGCGCTCAAGCGCGTGCGGGTCGGCGACGAGCAGCGGCCGGTGCTGGAGCTGTCGATCTACTTCGACCGCCGCGTTCCGACCGGCGACGGCGCGTTCGCCGAGAAGGGCGGCTTCTGGCTCAACTGCAATCTCTGGGGCAAGCGCGCCGAGATCGCCGCCCCGCTGCTGGCCAAGGGCGCGCGGGTCTATGCCGAGGGCGAGCTGGAGCTGGAAACCTGGGACGACGACGGCACCGAGCGCTCGGCCTTCCGGCTCAACCTGGACTTCGTCGGCATCGACCCGCTGCGCGTGGTGGAGGTCAAGTACAAGGAGTCGCGCGGCAAGGCCTCGGAGGAGGAGCCTGCGGGTTGATGTTCCACATGAAACACGACGTCGTCTTGTCGCGCGAAGCGGTGCAGCCCGAGGTCGCGGCTGCGCTGTATGCGCAGCTGCGCCAGGCCGGCATCCCGGCCGACCTGGCGGTACCGTTCCTGGTGCGCGTGCGCGGCTGGGGCATCGCGGAGTTCTGCGCCGAGCTGGGTATTCACCGCAGCTACTTCAGCGCCCTGCTGAAGGGACAGCATGCGGCATCCCTGACCCTGCGCTATAGCGTGCGCAGCCGGCTCGGCTTCGATCCCTGGCTTGCATCCGCCGCGACAGGCAACGCGCTGGACCTTGTTTCCGATCCGGGCGAGCATGACCGCCCCCAAACAGAAGGAGCTGTTCGATGACATTGGACGAAATCGCGGGCGCGCTCGGCACCAAGCTGGGCATCCCGAAGGCGCAGGCGGCGCAGGCCATCCATGGCCTGACCGAGGTGGTGGCGGAGGCCCTGAAGAAGGGCGAGCGTGTGGCCCTGCCGAACCTCGGCGCCCTGTCGGTGGGCGATCGCCCGGCGCGGCAGGGCCGCAATCCGCGTACCGGCGAGTCGATCACCATCCCGGCGCGCAAGGTGGTGAAGTTTTCCGCCTCGGCGTCCCTCGGCGGCAGCCTCAACGGCGGCAGCTGATCCATTCAGTCCCCCGCTGCCCTGCCTCCACCGGCTCCGCCGGCCCGGAGGCAGGGCTTTTTTGTTGCCCGTCAGGGGCTTGCGGTGCGATGCTTCGGACGTGGAGCGCAAGCTCTCCCGAACCCAAAGGAAGGAGTCACAGGAATGCCAGCAAAGAAGGGACGTCCGGGCAAGGCTGCCCCGGCCAAGAAGGCCGCCGCGAAGAAGGTCGTTGCGAAGAAAACTGCGGCGAAGAAAGCGGTCAAGAAGGCCACGGCGAAAAAGTCGGCGGCGAAGAAGCCCGCGGCCAAGAAAACCAAGCGCAAGGCCAACCCCGCCCTGCTCAAGCCGATGACGCCCAGCGCCACGCTGGCCGAGGTGATCGGCGCCAAGCCCGAGCCGCGCGGCCAGATCGTCAAAAAGATCTGGACCTATATCAAAAAGCACGGTCTGCAGGACCAGACCAACAAGCGCAACATCAACGGCGACGACAAGCTGAAGAAGCTGTTCGGGGGCAAGCCGGTGGTGGACATGTTCCAACTGACCAAGATCGTCAGCCAGCACCTGAGCTGACTCTTCCGCGATGGATCGCCGGAAGGAGCCGGCGATCCATCGCCTGCAACGTCGGCGCGGCACCATTCGAACAAGACTCTTCTGCACGATGACCAAATCCCAGCTGGTGGAAGCCCTGTCGCTCAAGCAGACGCATCTGCTGGAGCGCGACGTCGAATCGAGCGTCGGCATCATCCTGGAAGCCATCGCCAGGGCGCTGGCCCGGAGCGAGCGCATCGAGATCCGCGGCTTCGGCAGCTTCGCCATGAGCCACCGGCCGGCGCGCACCGGACGCAATCCGAAGACCGGAGAGGCGGTGGCGATCCCGGCCAAGCGGGTGCCGCACTTCAAGCCTGGCAAGGAGATGCGCGAGCGGGTGCAGGCCATAGGCGGCGAGCCCGGGCCGGCGGAGCGGCAGGCCGCCGCCTGACGCCGGGTGCGCACCGTCCGGCGCGATGAGGAGTCCGGCCTGGCCCTGGTGGTCGATCGGCGCGATCCTCCGCGCTACTACCTGTCCACGCGAAAGCGAGTTGACCTGCTGTGCATCGGGGACGTGCAGACTGCCCTCGCCGGCTTTGAAGCCGAGGTGAAGAAGGCGCGGGCGCGACGCAAGCCCCCGGCGCCTTAACTCCGTCGCGCGCCGGATCGTTTTCGCCTCCCGGCGGCGCCCACTGATCCCGACACTGCCCGCTCCACTTCGGAGCGATCGGCATGCGGGTCTACCTCTGCGAAAAGCCCAGCCAGGCGCGGGACATTGCCGCGGTGCTGGGCGCCAACCGCAAGAGCGAGGGTTTTCTGGGCGGCGACGATGTCGCGGTGACCTGGTGTTTTGGGCACCTGTTCGAGACGGCGCCGCCGGAATCCTATGACCCGGCGCTGAAGAAGTGGTCGCTGGATACCCTGCCGATCCTGCCAGCGCAGTGGAAGCTGGAGCTGAAATCCTCGGCGGCGAAGCAGTTCAAGGCGATCAAGGCGCTGGTCAAGCGCGCCAGCACGGTGGTGATCGCCACCGACGCCGACCGCGAGGGCGAAACCATCGGCCGCGAGGTGCTGGACGCCTGCCAGTGGCGGGGGCCGGTGCAGCGGCTGTGGCTGTCGGCCTTGGACCCGGCGTCGATCCGCAAGGGGCTGTCCCAGCTCCTGCCGGGCGAGAAGACCGCTCCGCTATACGCCGCCGGCGTGGCGCGCTCACGCGCTGACTGGCTGGTCGGCATGAACCTCACCCGTGCCTACACCCTGCTCCACCGCAACGGCTCGGCCGAGGGGGTGTTCTCGGTCGGTCGCGTGCAGACCCCGACCCTGCGGCTGGTCGTGGACCGGGACCGGGAGATCGAGTCCTTCGTGCCTCGGCCCTACTGGGACGTGACCGCCCAGGTGCAGAATCCGGGGCGGCCACAGCCCTTCGGCATGCGCTGGCGGGTGCCGGAGGCCCATGCCGACGCCGAGGGCCGCTGCACCAGCGAGCTTGCGGCCCGCACCGTGGCGCAATCGATGCCGGGTGCGCCAGGCCGGGTGGAACTGGCGCAGACCGAGCGCAAGCACCAGCTGCCACCCCTGCCCTATGATCTCTCGGCCTTGCAGCAAGAATGCTCGCGGCGCTTCGGGATGACCGCCCAGGCGACGCTGGATACCGCGCAGCGGCTGTACGAGACCTACAAGGCCACCACCTACCCCCGCACCGACTGCCAGTACCTACCGACCGAGCAGTTTGCTGCGGCGGCGGACGTGCTGGCGGCGGTACGCCGCTGTCACTGGGACCGCGGCATCGCCGCGCTGGTCGCCAACGCCGACCTGAAGCTGCGCTCGCGGGTCTGGAACGACGCCAAAATCACGGCGCACCACGCCATCATTCCGACCGCGGCGCCAGTGCGGGTTGGCGACATGGGCGAGGACGACCGCCGGGTCTACGACCTGGTCGTGCGGCGCTATCTGGCGCAGTTCTACCCGAACTACGACTACGACCAGACCCGGATCGAGGCGCGGTTCGGCCGGGAAGTCTTCGTCGCCACCGGCGTCACGCCGGTCACGACCGGCTGGAAAGCCGTGTACGTCGAAGCCGCCGATGAGGAGGATGCCGATGGCGCCGCGCCGCTGCCGCGGGTCAGCCAGGGCGATGCCCTGAGCTGCCTGTCGGCCAAGGCCGACGCCAAACAGACCAAGCCCCCGCCGCGCCATACCGAAGGCACGCTGCTGCAGGCGATGAAGTCGGTCGGCACGCGGGTGGACGATCCGGCGCTGAAGAAGATATTGAAGGACACCGCCGGCATCGGCACCGAGGCGACCCGCGCCGCGATCATCGAGACCCTGGTGCAGCGGGCCTACATCGAGCGGCAGGGCAAGAAGAAGTCCCTGGTCAGCACGGCCAAGGGCCGCCAGCTGATCGACGTGCTGCCTGCGCCAGTGAAGGACCCGGCGACCACGGCGTTGTGGGAGCAGGCGCTGGAGGAGATCGCCGCCGGGCGGGCGCCGATGGGACCCTTTGGAGCGGCAGGCCTCGTGGGTGCGCCAGGTGGTCGACCGGGCCCGTCAGCAGAACCCCGCTCGGACGTAGCGGGCAGTTCGTGTAGTGAGCCGCTAGCAGAGTGCGCGCTGTGCTGGCGGTGATTACCTCGGTGCCGAAGTCCAATCTCCACCATGACTCGGCAGCGGACGAGTCCTGACCGATGCTGAGCATGAAATCCGCTCCCCCGGCAGACGGATTTCGCCTCGACTGCGGGGCTGCCACTGCCGACGATGGCATCAGTTTCACCTGGCGACGAGGTTTTCGTCGTGCCCAAGCCGCTTTTGGATCGTGCGAAGTGGCGCGACCTTCAGGCCGTCGGTCCTCAACCGTTGCATCTCACGCCCATCCTGGGCTTCACCCCACCGGGGACTGCTCGTCCCTTCCGGGGATCGACCGTTCCTGGCGAATCCACTTGTCCGTTGTCTCTTAGGAGATTTGCCATGTCCACAGCTGCAACCGAGGTTGCTTCCTCCACCGCTCCCGCCACCACCGAGCAGAAGTATTTCGATCTGCACACCACCGGTGTCGGCTACCTCAACCGCGCGCGCGAAGTTCCGGTCAAGCGCGGCACCTTCCTCGCCGTCGAGATCGCCGCCCTGCGCGGCAAGCCCGACGAGATCGAGTACACCCGCTTCGACTGCCGCGTCAGCGGCACCGAGGCACAGAAGCTGATCCGCCAGTACAAGCCCGACATCGACGCCGACAAGAAGGTGCTGGTCGGCTTCAAGATCGGCGACGTCTACCCGACCACCTTCGTCTACGACAAGGGCGACCGCAAGGGCCAGACCGGCATCAGCCTGAAGGCCCACCTGCTGCGCATCACCTTCGTCAAGGTCGACGGCCAGCTGGTGTACCAGGCGCCGCGCGAGAACGGCGCCGCCCAGGCCGAGCCCGCGCAGAGCCCGGCCGAACCCGCCGAAGCCGAAGCTGCGGCGAGCTGAGCCTCAACGTCCGGTCCGGAAACCTCTCCTGGTTTCCGGACCGGGCTGCTGTTTCCACTTTGCACAGACCCTCGCGGGATTCGTCCCGCCCGGGCGTTTCCTCGATGGGCTGCGCCTTCAATCGAGGATTTCATCATGATCAAACTCAGCGGCACTTTGGCGATCCGGTCGATCTCCGGCTCCCGCGGCCCGTTCAACATCGGGCGGCTCTATACGGAGATCGGCGAGTTCGCCGTCAAGGACTCCCTCATCGAGGAATACGAGGAGGGGCGCTACAAGGGCGAGTTCGGCATTTCCAACATCTTCCCCTACACCTATCTCGCCGGCGGGCGCGCCGTTACCGAGATCCGCGCCCGTCTGGCCAGCATCGCGCTGGAGAACATCGCAGCGCTGGACACGCAGGACACGGCCCAGCCGGCGGAGCCGGATCCGATCGAGGAAACGCCCGTAGCCGCCGAAAAACCGGCGGACACGGTCGCCGCCGCACCCGCCGCTGCACAGGCGGAGCTGGAAACGGACTCTTCGGAAGACGGCGAGCAGGCGGCCGAGGCATTGTTCGAGCAGACCATGCGCAACCTCTTCGGCGAAACCTGGCCGCTCTCCGACAAGGTCAAGCTGGACCCGACCGTCGACCGCGGGCGCTTCCGCCAGCAGCGGGATGCGCTCAAGGAGCTGGGCTACAAGTTCCAGCCGGTGGGCCAGGCCTGGGTCCGGGACGGACAGCCTGCGTAGCAACGTGCCGGTGACGAACGTCACCGGCCTTCCTCGAGGGCCTGCCGGGCGGACCTTCGAGGAAGGCCGATGGCCTTCAGACCTCACCGGCCGCCCCTCGCCGGCTCGAAGCTCGGGCCCCTTTGTGCGCCCGGCCTCCAAGCCGGTCGTGCCGGATGTCGATAGACCCGTGCGCCCCGAACGATGGGTCGGAGCCGAGTGACAGCAGGTCTAGCGCCGAGGCCGCTGTATTCAGCTTGCGGGGCATCGGGCGAAAGCCCTCGTGGACGCGTTGCGGTACCTCTACAGATGTACACCGCAGCGCAATTTCCGCCGCGCGCCGGAGGCGTGTCGTACCGGCGCGTTTCGTCCTGCGGCCCCGCACCAGCCGGTGCGGGGCTTTCTCGGCGGCAGTGCGGTGCCGCCGAGAAAGCTCCGGTTGTATCCCCGCCTGTGGCTACAGGCGCCCAAGCAGCGTTCGGACCAGGCAGCGCTGCGCGACCGGACGGTCGTGGTCCTTTCTTCCCCGCGCCGGTTGACCCGGCCTTTCCATTCCACCAGGAGCACTTCCATGTCTCACACCGATGAGGTGAATGCCTCTTTGCCCTTTATTCCCATGACCGACGACGAGTACGTGCAGAAGCAGGGTTTCCGCTGCCCGTACTGCCGCGAGCACACCGTCGAAGGCGTCGGCGGCGTCGAGATCGACGCCGGCTTCGCCACCCAGGAGGTCCGCTGCAACAGCTGCGAGCGCGCCTGGATCGACCGCTACCGCCTGATGGGCTACGACCCAGCCGGCGACTGACCGGCTCCGCCCATTCATTCCTTCAAGGAGCAACCGATGAGTAATACCTACTCGGACGCCACCGGCGTCCTGCTGTTCGATGGACCATCCCGGATCACGCCAGTGATCCGCATGCTGTTCGCACCGTTCAAGCTCGAGGAGGAGCCCGAGCCTCCCGGCACGGAGCACTACGTCGCGGTCCTGGCCGAGGACAACCACTACGACTGGGACCGCTACGTCGATGCGCTGATCGAAGCTGCCGAGAATGCCTTCGGGATCGAGTTCAGCGCGGAATCGACGCCGGACCAGGCGGTGCGCTCGATTGCCGCCCATTTCGGCGTCGACGCGGGCGAACTGATCGAGTCGATCGACTTCGACAACACCGTACTGCTGAGCGACCTGGTCGCCCTGGCCTTGCTGCTCCAAGACGGCCACAACCTCGTCGGCCTCAACCTGGAAGGCTGCTGGCATCTGCTGGCGCTGTCCACGGCCGATATCTCCGCGTTCGCGCGGACGATGGACGCCGGCGCCGGCCAAGGCGCCGCAGCGACGGCGCAGGCGCTCAAGGCCTTTGTCACGACGCTGGCCGAGGGCATCCTCGACGCCCGGCTGCGCAAGGAGGTGCTGGTGCAGCTGGTGGATCAGCTCACGCCGCTGCCCGCCTCCGCCATGGCGGACGAGCCGGATGGGCCACCCGCCTGGTCCCGCATCGTTTACGTCGAAGCCCATGCCACCGACGAGGGCTCCGGCCCCAGCTATGCCCGGCTCGACGTCACACCGCACTTCATCGCCAGGCTGAAGGCGCTGCGCGCGCTCTGCACCGAACGCGAGCTGACGGAGGTGCGGGTCACCGATGCCCCGAGCGCCTGGGGCCCCGGTACCTCGGAAGAGGATCTGCGGCTGCAGGCCCCGGAGCTGGCGGTGACTCCGCGGATGTTCTGGTTCACGGACCATCCCAAGGGCCTGCCGATCGACATCGAGACCCGCGGCACCGACATCGAGCGCTTCATCTACGAGGTCTCGGGTGCCGGCGAGCCGGTGTATCTGGGCGTGACCCCGGAAGACGTCGAGGACGAACAGCCCCCGGCGACCTGAAGAATCCGGCCCGATCACCGATCGGCGTCCTTTCCACGTTGACGCCACTTCGGTGGCGTCTTTCTCCAGCGCCGCACGCGGTGCTGCAGAAAGATGCCATCACCGGATTCACCCTGGCGACGAGGGCATCGTCGCACCCAGCAGCAGCGGACCGGAAGTACTGCGCGATCAGCCGATCGTGGTCCGAGTCGTTCACACCACTGCCCGCACCGCGGGCATTCCCTTTTCACATCCATCAGGAGCAGACCCATGCCCAAATCCGGCAGCCCTACGCTTGCGCAGGCCAAAGCCACGCTGCGCAGCGTCCACGTCACCATCACCAAGCGCCACGGTGAATACCGCGTGAATCTCCGCGGTGGCGGCGAAGCCACCGCCTACTACACCGGCGACATCGAGGATGCCGTCAGCACCGGCCTGCACATGGCCGAGCAGAAGGCTTCGTCATGAGCGCCGACAACCCCGCCGTGGCCTGGCGCAACGGCCTCTGCCATATCCCCTTCAGCGACGAGGAGCTGATGCTGCTGATCGAGGCCCTCGATGATCTGAAGGACACCAAGCTCAAGGCCATGGCGGTGCTGCGGGCCGAAGGCGGCCGTTTCGCCGAGCTGACCCCGAAGGACTTCGCGGTGCCGCAGATCGAGGCGCTGGCGGCCCGAGTCAATGCCTATTACCAAGCCGGGCCGGAGGAGGACTGAAGCCATGACCTTCTCCGATCTACACATCGAACTGGAGCAACCACCATGCTGAAACCATTCACCGCGGAGGGCCGCTTCGAATGCGGCTTCAACACAATCATCGAGAGCAAGCGCTGTGCCCTCTTCGCCGTCCGGCAGGAATACGGCATCGGCCTTGGATTGGCCGTCGCCGAGGAGCCGGGCTACCACACCATCCCGCTGCACTGGTGCCATGGCGACGACTACGAGGCGATGTCGCGGCACGCCGACGACCTCAACCGCGAGCTGTTCGGGCTGGAACCGAAGGCTGGCGGGCTGATCGTCGCCTCGACCATGCGGCCGGAGCGTCCACCGCACGATCCGGCTGCGGGCTGGACCCGGACGGTGTATTTCGAGGCCTGCGCCACCAACGAGTATGAGGGTCCGATCTACGCCCGCCTGGAGGTCACGCCCGACTTCATAGGTACCTTGCACCGACTCCGGGCGCTATGCGCGGAGCACGGGCTGGAACAGGCGCGCATCGCCGCCGCCCCGGATCAATGGGGTCCCGGGAACATGGAAAAAGACATGCGGCTGGAAGCACCGCAGCTGGTGGTGACGCCGCACCTGTTCTGGTTCACCGACGTGCCCAAGCACATGCCGTTCCACATCGAAACGGCCTTCGAGACCATCGACCGTTTCGTGGCGACGGTGTCCGGACCTGGCGAGCCGATCAATCTGGGCGTCGACCCGGACGACCTGGCGGAGGAAAACGCCTCCGAGGCTTAGGCATTTCAAGCTGGCCCAACGGCCGGCGTCCTCACACCCTTCTTGACGCCACCGTTGGTGGCGTCTTTCTGGAGCGCCGCGGGACGGCGCTGCCGAAAGACGCTTCTCCCGGTTTTAACCAGTTTCACCCCCCGCGGCGAGGGCATCGCCGCACCCAAGCAGTGCCGGACCAGGCAGCGCTGCGCGACCGGACGGTCGTGGTCCTCTTTCCTTTTCCCTCAATCCATGGAGGCAACCATGTTGCGTCGACTACGCCGCGCCTTTGCGCGCCGCTTCATCTGTCCGGCCCGCGGCCACCGCTACGACACGCCGGACTTCACCGTCAATACGCTGTACTTCTGCGGGCGCTGCGGCAAGGAGATGTTCGATCGGACGATCGAGGACCTCCGCGCACTGCCGCCGTTGAGCCGTGAGCAACTGGAGGTGCTGCACCGGCAGCAGTCGTAGCGGCCCATTCCATCCGGGAGATTCCCATGCCTCAATTCCCAGGGCGATTCGTCGGCTATGAAATCGCACCCGTCGCCGAGATCGATGGCGACGGCATCAATCCTTGCTCGTCGATGCAGGAGGCCACCGCCTTGTCGGAGCGGACCTTCTGGTCACTCTACGGCACCACGCCGGAAGGCACGGCGATGTGCATCGGCGACTACCGCGAATACGAATGGTGCGCCGAGATCTACAGCCGCATCACCGGCCATGTCCTGCCCGACAACCCGGACGGCCTGCGGCTGACCGCGCTGCCGGCGTACCGCTGATTTCCACCATCACCCCACCGGGGACACGCATCCCCGCCGGGGTGGCGCGTCTCCACCAGGAGACATCATGAAAGTGAAGTTCGCTGACTTCCACTGCGAGACGCAGTGGGAAACCTACCGCAACGGCAAGGTGGCGCTGCAACTCGTCGCCACCGGCGAGGATCGGGACACCCATCCGGGCGAGCCGATCGCCACCGCCACCGTCAACACCGACCACCGCCTGGAGATCGACGAGGTCATCGTCAAGGATTACTCGGATAACCACGGTATGGTCGTGGCGCTGATCGCCACCGGCGTGGTTGAGGCGCTGTTCACGCCGGTGTTCGTCGGGCACTACGGCGGGCGCTGCGCCCGCTGCCGCCTCACGCCCGAGGCGCGCAACGAGGCCTTTGGGCTCAAGCCCAAGGGCTGATTCATCCGGGCCGCCAGGCCCTCTACCACCCCACCGGGGACGCTCGTCCCCACCGGGGCCGACGCGTCTCCGGCATCTTTTCCAAGGAGATTCGTCATGGGCTGGACCTTTCAGCGCGGCGCCACACGCGCCGACATCATCAAGCGCTGCACCGCGTCCGAGGAGAACGACCGCGGACGCTGGATCCCGCTGGCGCACTGCACCAAGGGCAACGTGCTCTGGCATGTGTTCGAGTGGCTCAACAAGGACACGGGTGTAGCCCGTGCCGTCATCGGCTGCACTTTGCTGGCGCCGCACAAGGCCTTCGGCTGGGGCTACAAGAGCATGGACGAAAGCGCCGGGCCTTACTACTACAGCTGTCCGCTCGCCTACCTGGATCTAGCCCCCGAGGTCTGCCCGGAGTGGCGCCAGGGCGTGCGCCGCTGGCATGTGCAGATGAGCCGCACGGTGGCGGTCGGCGACCTCTGGTCGCTGGTCGGCTGCAAGGTTGCCACAGTCGAGATCACCTCGGTCCGGCCGCTGCGCGGACGCGGCAAACCGGACGGCGTGCTGTACCGGCTGTCGCGCAAGCTGCTCGGCGAAAAGCTGGACCCGGCTTCCGGCAACACGGCGCCGGCGTCCATTTCCACACCCTCCCAGGCCACGGCCTGAACCCGGCGGCGAGCACTACGCTCGCCGCCTTTCCTCTTCATTCAAGACCAAGGAGACATCCATGGCTGCACTCATGTTTCAGCGGCTGGCGCGCAACTTCGCCAAGGCCGGTTACTTTCCCACCGACGCCGACACCACGGCGCGCATCCTCTCCGCCCTGGAGCCGGCGCCGTCCCGCACGCTGCGCATCCTCGACCCCTGCTGCGGTGAGGGCGTGGCCCTGGCCGAATGCAAGGCCCATCTGGGCGCCGATCGCACCGAGGCCTACGGCATCGAATACGACCGTGAGCGGGCCTGGCACAGCAAGTCCCTGCTGGACCGGTGTATCCACGGCGACGCCCAGAACGCGATCGTCGGCAAGCGGCAGTTCGGGCTGTTGTTTCTCAATCCACCCTATGGCGACCTGGTGTCCGACCAGGCCGGCGGCGTCAAGGATGGGAAGGGCCGCAAACGGCTGGAGAAGCTGTTTTACGGCCTGACCAACCCGCTGCTGGTATTCGGCGGGATACTGGTGCTCATTGTTCCGCAGTACACCCTGGACCGCGAGTTCTGCGGCATGCTGGCCTCCCACTTCGACCGGCTGCGGGTGTTCCGGGCGCCTGAGCAGCAGTTCAAGCAGGTCGTGATTTTCGGCGTGCGCAAGCGCACCGCGGACAATGCCGCGGTGCCGGAGATCAAGGCCAAGCTGGAAGCGGACGTGGCCCGGGGCGAGCAGCTAGACACCCTGCCGGAGCGCTGGGTCGAGGAAACCTACCGGGTGCCGGCGGCGACCACGGCGGACGTGCGCTTCGTCTACGGCGTGGTCGATGCGCCCCAGTTGGCTGATGAGATCAGCCGGCTGCCGACGCTGTGGGATCAGTTCGGGCTGAGGTTCGGGCAGTTTGCACAGCCGCATCGGCGACCGCTGCGGGCGCTGTCGCGCTGGCACTTGGCGCTGGCCCTGGCGGCCGGGCAGGTGTCCGGCGCGGTCACCTCCCGGGACGGTCGGGTGTTTGTGGTCAAGGGCGACACGCACAAGGAGAAGGAGGTCAAGGTCACGGTCGAGGAGCAGGAGGATGGCAGGGTCAGCGAGGTGCGCGTCCTCACCGACCGCTTCGTGCCGACCATTCGGGCGATCGACTTCACGCCGGACTCCGCCACTTTCGGGCGGGTCGTCATGATCCGTTGATGCAAGAACAGGGTCGCCACGCTTAGCGTGGCGACCCTTTTCCCTGGAGATCCTATCTCCTCCAGCAAGCGCACCGCACAACCAGGGTAGCATTGTGGCTCGAATGGTTACCTCAGGTGTTGATGCAATGGACATCGGCTCGATGACGGCCGGCGAGATGCTTGCTAGGCGCAGTGCTGCCGAAAAGGAAATCTCCGGACTCATCGGAAGGTTCGTTTTCAGCTACTCCCGGTTTGTCACAGGGCTTCACATTTGTGTGGCTTGGCACAACGATGGGAAGGACATAACGACCTATCCTTCCGTCGCAGAAGATCTTGCCGTCGCCGACCTTCTGAAAAAAATTGAGAAACAAGGGCTCGCCAAATTTGGGCGTGGATCTACAGCCTTCAAAAAATACAAGAGCTGGCTTCGTAGCGCGCATCAACTCCGCGAAGCTCGAAACATCATCATGCATTCCCGCTGGGGGATCGAGCCGTACGGCCGCCACGCCACCGCAATCTCGACAATTTTCGTTGAGCCAGTCAGAGAAGTCGTTTTTACCTCTGACCAACTCCAGCAGCTATGCGGCGCTTGTGACGACTTGATGGCTGAGCTAAACCAGTTGCGTGAAGTACATCCTCTGTAGCCTCCGCGGTCTACCGCTTGAACTAACTTCGCGCAAGCCGTAGCAACGCGCCTTCGTTGATTGATGGGATGCGGGCGAATTCATCAGCGACGAAATCCATGAATGCGATCGCCCTGCGTGGCAACAGGCGTCTGGCCGAGTACAGGATTTGGATCGGCGCCCCGGGCCCGCAGTGCTCCAACAGAAGGATCTTGACGCGTTTCTGGCGCACCGCCTCCTCGAACAGCCACACAGGTGCGTAGGCGATGCCGACGCCGTCCAGCACCACCTGCTCGATGCCGTCGGGGGTATTGACTCTGAAGCGGCCGTTTACCTCGACTTCGCCGCCGCGGAAGGTCCAGCCGCGGACGTTGGAGGCCAGGGTATAAAGCACGCAGTTGTGGTACTGCAGGTCCTGCGGCGTCTTCGGCGTACCGTACTTCTTCAGGTAGGCGGGGCTCGCGACGCAAACGCGCTCGGCACTGCCCACGCGGCGCGCCTTGAGCGCGCTGTCCTGCAGGTTGCCGATGCGCACCGCGAGGTCCACGCCCTCCTCCA
>ERZ1034411.210-NODE-210-length-14416-cov-2.845832_pt1 | contig 14416 bp, 11 predicted proteins | sample MGYA00520583_ERZ1034411 | MGnify/ENA primary metagenome ERZ1034411 (study PRJEB33736, sample SAMEA104288481) | Azolla microphylla | place: Ecuador | collected 1982 | study: EMG produced TPA metagenomics assembly of the PRJEB19522 data set (Is there foul play in...
TCAACACCACCACCAGCCTGATCACCTTCCTCATGGTGTTCATCATCCAGAACACGCAGAACCGCGACACCGGCGCCATGCAGATCAAGCTCGACGAACTGATCCGCGCCGTCGGCCGTGCCCAGAACGTGCTGCTGGACCTGGAAGAGCTGGGCGAGGAGGACATCGAGAAGCTGCGCAAGCAGTACCGCGCGCTGGCCGAGGAGGCGCGCAAGCGCAGCGCCGGCAGGATCGGCGCGCCGCCAAAAGACGCCTAGCCGGGAATCACCGGCAACAGCGGCGGCCTGAGTCGTAAACTCCTTGGATGGACAAGGTCGATTGCGTGGTGGCCGGTGCCGGCGTGGTTGGCCTTGCGGTGGCGCGCCGCCTGGCGCGCGATGGCCACGAGGTGCTGCTGCTGGAGCGGCGCGAGGCCTTCGGCACCCAGACCAGCGCGCGCAACAGCGAAGTGATCCATGCCGGCCTGTATTACACGCCCGGCTCGCTCAAGGCGCGCCTGTGCGTGCGTGGGCGCGAGTTGCTGTACGAGTACTGCGCCGCGCACGGCGTCCCGCATCGCCGCTGCGGCAAGCTGATCGTCGCCACCGCGCCGGCGCAGGAGGCGGCGTTGGCGCAGATCGCCGCCGTGGCCCGCGCCAATGGCGTCGCAGACCTGCAAGCCATCGGCGCGGCGGAAGCCCGGCACATGGAGCCGGCGCTGCGCTGCGCCGCAGCGCTGTGGTCGCCCTCCACCGGCATCGTCGACTCGCATGCCCTGATGCTGAGCCTGCTCGGCGAGGCCGAGGACCATGGCGCGCGCCTGGCCTTGCTCAGTCCGCTGGGCGCAGTGCGCCCTGTTGCCGGCGGGCTTGAGCTGAGCCTGGAAGGCGAGACCGAGCCGCTGCTGCGCACGCGTTGGCTGGTCAACTGCGCCGGCCTGGAAGCGCAAGCCCTGGCGCGCCGCATCGAAGGCCTTCCTGGGCGGCACATTCCGCCGGCGCGCTATGCCAAGGGCAGCTATTTCAGCCTGCCTGGCCGATCTCCTTTCTCCCGCCTGGTCTACCCGGTGCCCGAGACCGGCGGCTTGGGCGTGCACCTGACCCTGGACCTCGCCGGCCAGGCCCGCTTCGGGCCGGATGTGGAATGGCTGGCGAGCGATGACCCCGCCGATTTCGATTACGCCGTCGATCCCTGTCGCGCCGAACGCTTCTACGCGGCCATCCGTGCGTACTGGCCCGACCTCAAGGACGGCCAGCTCGTGTCCGCCTATTCCGGCATCCGCCCCAAGCTCTCCGGTCCCGGCGAGCCGGCCGCCGACTTCCGCATCGACGGCCCGGCGCTGCACGGCGTGGCGGGCCTGATCAATTTGTTCGGGATCGAATCACCGGGCCTGACGGCGTCGCTGGCCATAGCGGAACAGGTAGGCGCCGCCGTTGCCGGTTGATGGAGGGCTCTCCTCTCGAACCCGAGTGCCAAGCGCGTTGCTTACCGCTTCAGGTCATCAATCAGGTCCGGCACCTCGATGCGCTTGACGCCCAGCACATCCAGCACGGCCAGGAACAATCCCGCTTCCATCTGCCCGCGCATGGTTTTGTTGCGCAGATTGGTGGCGGACTGTTCGATGCCGTACTCCCGCAATCGCGCGCTGATCTCCGGATAGGATGCCCGCGCCCGCGCCCGCTCCACGTTCAGCAGTTCCCGGATGGCTTCGCGGTGCTTTTTCATCTTGTTCATAAGAGACGGTCTGAAGGCAGTTATCCGGAATGTATCTCATTTGTGGCATCTGTCACACATGCGTGCGGTTTTATGGCATAGTAGCGACCGCACATATACGTTACTTCCGTCACATATATGTGCCTGACGATCGCTTTTGGAAGCGATCCAGTTCAATGACGGCCAAGGGAGCACACCCATGCTCGAACAGGCTCAAGTCGTAGCGCTGCGCCGCCGGCGCAGCCATTCCATCACCCTGGTCCTGATCGCCTCGTCGGCGATGGTCGCCGGCTGCGATCAGCGCGTCTCCGCGGGCGACATCGCCTACCACGACCGCTTCGGCAGCGCCGACGATTGTCGCCGCGACTACGGCGACAACTGCACCTATGCTTCCACCGGCGCGTCCGGTCGCGGTGGCTACTACGGACCCTATATCGTCAATAGCGGCAGCCGCCCGGCGCCTTCGCCGAATTCCGTCGGCGTCGAGCAGACGGTGCTGAGCCGGGAGGTGGCCTCGCGCATCAATAGCGGTGCCGAATCGGCTCGTGGCGGCTTTACTTCGCGCGGCGGCTTTGGCGGCGGCGAGGGCGGTGGCGGTGAAGGTGGAGGCGGCGAGTAATGGAGCGCCAGCTCAGCAAGCCGCGTCCGGATTGGCCGGCGCGGCTGGAGGAACACGGCTTCCTGTTTCACAGCGAGGGCCAGTCCGGTACCTACTGGGACGAGTCCGTCTGCTACCGTTTCACCACGGCCGAGATCGATTGCCTCGACGACGCTACGGCGGAACTGCATGCGCTGTGCCTGGAAGCCGTGGACCGCATCGTCCGCGCCGGCCGCTACGAGCGTTTCGACCTGCCGCCTGGAGCCGCCGGGCTCATCGAGCACTCCTGGAAGGCGCGCGTGCCGCACCTGTACGGGCGCATGGATCTCGCCTACGACGGCAGCGGGCCGCCCAAGCTGCTGGAGTACAACGCCGACACGCCCACCGCGCTGCTGGAAGCCGCCGTGGCGCAGTGGGTCTGGCTGGAGCAGGTCCATCCCGAGGCCGACCAGTTCAACTCCATCCACGAGAAGTTGATCGCGCGCTGGCGCGCCGTCGCCGGCGGGCGCGTGCACTTCGCCGCCGTCACCACCTCGCTGGAGGACCGCAGCACCGTGCTGTACCTCGCCGACACCGCCAGCCAGGCCGGCATCGAGCCGGTGGAGATCGATATCGCCGATGTCGGCTGGAACCCTCAGCGCGGCTTCGTCGACCTGCAGGAGCGCCCGATCCACACTGCGTTCAAGTTGTATCCCACCGAGTGGATGTTGCGCGAAGCCTTCGGTGACAAGCTGGCGCAGGCGAACACCCGCTGGATCGAGCCGCCATGGAAGTTGCTGCTGTCGAGCAAGGCCATCCTGCCGCTGCTGTGGGAATTCAACCCCGGCCATCCGCACCTGCTGGAGGCGCACTATGGCGAACCGCCGCCGCAAGGCCGCTGGGCGCGCAAGCCGATCTATTCGCGCGAAGGCGCCAACGTCAGCCTGGTCGATACCGGTCGCACCATCACCGCCGCGCCGGGACGCTATGGTCACCAGCCGGTGATCCATCAGGCCTACGCGCCGTTATATCAGCGTGACGGCACGCACGCGGTCATCGGCAGTTGGGTGATCGGCGATCAATCCGCGGGCATCGGCATCCGCGAGGATGCTTCGGCCGTTACCATGAACACCAGCCATTTCGCTCCGCACTACTTCGTCTGAGCGCCGGCACGCCTGGGGCGGCAACGAAAGGGTAGGCAGTGCTGCCCCGGCGGGGCGATTGATCAACCTCTCGTCCGCAACCGCGCCCTTGCCGCCGCCCCGTTCCGCAACGCCCATCGGAACGTCGGCGCCACCGCCCGCACGCTGGCGTCGAGCGCGAGGCGCCGAGGCGCGGGCAGGGGGCGCGTGCCCATCATCGCCAGGGCCCAGTCGGGCAGCAGCTGCTCGCCGGCGTGCAGGAACAGCCGGCTGAACGGCTTGATCGCCAGGCTTGGCGCCGGCGCGTGCATCAGGATGCGCCGCACCTCGCGCACGCGCTCGCCGTATTCCAGTTGCGGCCGCATTCGCTCCAGATAGTCCGCCACCGCCGCGGCCGACTTCGGTACGCCGGCGGCGCCGAGCATTTCCGCCACCACCGCCGTCTCGGTGTAATAACGGTCGACCTCGGCCGGCAGCAGTGACCGCGGCGCGTAGCGCTGGTAGGAGCGCAGGAAGCTGGAGTGCTCGGCCACGTGGACCCAGGTCAGCAGTGCCGGCTCGCTGGCGGCGTAAGCGCGGCCGTCCGGCGCGGTGCCGGCGACGCGGGCGTGGATGCCGCGCACGCGGGCGATCAGCATTTCCGCATCGGCACGGCTGGCGAAGGTGGTGCCGCCGACGAAGGCCGAGGTGCGGCGCAGCCGGCCGAGGATGTCGTCGCGGAAGTTGGAGTGGTCCCACACCCCGGCCAGGGCCAGGGGGTGCAGCATCTGCTGCAGCAGGGCGCTGACGCCGCCGACGATCATGATGGTGAAGTCGGCATGCACCCGCCAGGCCACCGAGTCCGGGCCGAACAGGCCGGGGTCGCCCTTCGGCTCGAGGAAGTTGAGCCGCGGCGCGCCGGCGCCGGAGGTGAGGCCGATCACCGCCGCTTCCACGCGCCGCCGCAGCGGCTCGGCCACGCGGCTGCGGCCGCCCGGCAGGATGGCGGGGCCGAACGGCGTGATCGGCGGCGGCTTGGTCATGGCCATTATTGGACCACATTCACCTTTTCCGTCTCCGCTCCGCCCGCCGCCGCAGCAATTGACGGCCAGGATGCGCGACAGCGCCTTGGAATGACGCCTGATTCCGGACCAAGGCATACTGGCGGCTCGCATAACGAATATAACGAGAGGGGAGTCCGGTATGAACTGGAGCGGGGTCTGTCGCCGGACGGCGGCCTGCCTGTTGGCAGCGGGCGCGGTGTTGCTGGGCGCTTGCGGCGGCAGCAGCGAGCCGGTCAGCGCGCAGGGCGGCGGCTCGCCCGGTACCGGCGGGTCGTGCGCGTCGGGCCTGAGTGGCGGCGTGATCGCGCCGACCTTGCCGGTCACGGATATCAACCCGCTGCTGGCCCTGGCGAACGCGCAGCTGGCGCCGATGCTGCAGCCGGTGGTGCTCGACTGCCCGTCGATGCAGCCGGTGCCGCAGGCGGTGTGCGACGAGGATTCGCAGCCGCTGAACAATGGCGTGCAGGGGCGCGTGACCTTGGCGGACATGCAGTCGGCGCAGGCCGCGCAAGGCTGGACCTGCAATCTCAAGGTCGTCTCCCGCTTCAGCACGCCGGGCGGCTTCCGTGTCTGGAGCTACACCGATCCGCAGGGCCACACCTGCGCGTATTACGACACCTCCTTTGCCGGCGGCACCACGGCGGCCATCAGCCTGGGCGGCGGGCCGACACCCGGCGTGGTGGTGCTGGACATGAGCAATCCGGCCAGCCCGGTGCAGACCGCCATGCTGACCGACTCGCTGGCGATGCTGATTCCGCACGAATCGCTGAACCTCAACGCGCGCCGCGGCCTGCTGGCGGCGGACGTGGGCAACGCGGCGACGCTGCCCGGCGAGATGGCGATCTACGACATCCGCAGCGACTGCCGCCACCCGCAGCTGAAAGGGCAGCTGCCGACCATCACCGGCCACGAGAGCGGATTCAGCCCGGACGGCAACACGTTCTGGGTAGCCGGCGGTTTCGGCTACATCACGGCTGTGGACGTCAGCGATCCTTCCAAGCCGAAGGAGGTGTGGCGTGGCACCTACAACTCGCACGGGCTGAACCTTTCCGACGACGGCAACACGCTGTACCACACCGACACCATCAACGGAAACTTCGGCCTGATCGACGTCAGCCAGATCCAGGCGCGTGCCTCGAACCCGCAGGTGCACGACATCAGCCGCGTGTCCTGGCCAACCGCGACGATTCCGCAGAACTCCTCGCCATTCACCAGCGGCGGCCATCGCTACCTGCTGGAGTTCGAGGAATTCGCCTTCCGCTTCAATCCGGCGACGGTGCAGGACAGCCCGGGTGCGGCGCGCATCCTGAACATCGACGATCCGGCGCATCCCACCATCGTCTCCAACATCCGCCTGGCGGTGAACATGCAGGAGCAGCACCGCGCCGCCGACCTGGACCCGTATCCGTTGGCGGCCAACGCGGCGCTGGGCTACGCCTTTCACTATTGCGCGATTCCGAGCGAGGACAACCCGCAGATCGCGGCCTGCTCCACGCTCAATTCCGGCTTGCGCGTGTTCAACATCGGCGACCCGGCCCATCCGCGCGAAGTGGCGTACTACGTCGCGCCGCCCAACGCCGGCAACCTCACCGGCAGCCTGGTGCCGGGGCTGCTGTCGGGCGATCTGGCGTTCTCGCAGCCGGCCTTCAACGCCGCGCAACGCCAGATCTGGTACACGGACGCGGTATCGGGCTTCTACGCCCTGCAGCTTTCGCCGCAAGCCTGGCCGCAGTGAGACGCCGGCCTGGCGGTTCGCCGCGCAGGACGCGCGAATGACCCGGCGCCACCGCCGGGCCGGCGCCGTGCTGGCGGCGGCCCTGGCCATCTTCGCATCCGGACACTGGCTGGGCACGCGCGCCGTGCTGCGTACGCATCCCTTGCCCGGGCCCGCCGACATCGGCTTCTGCCAGGACATGGTCGCGCACCACGAGCAGGCGGTGCTGATGGCGACCCTGGCGCTGGATCGCGCCACGCCGGCGGTGCACGATCTTGCGCAGTCGATGCTGCTCAGCCAGTCGGGCGAGATCGGCGTGATGCGCGGCTGGCTGCAACTGTGGGGCGCGCCGCTGGTCGCACCCAAGCCGATGGCGTGGATGGCCGGCTCTTCGTCGGGCCAGGCGCAGGGCGTCGTGTCTCCGTTCATGTCGCAGGGCGATGCGTCCATGCCCGGCATGGCCAGCCCGGCGGAACTGCAGAAGCTGTGGCAGGCCCGTGGCAAGCCGTTCGACATCCTGTTCATGCAGCTGATGACGCGGCATCACGAAGGCGGCCTGATGATGGCGGCCGACATCCAGAACTCGGCCCGGCTGCAGGCCGTACGCGATACCGGCCGCGGCATGGTGTTCGAGCAGACCCAGGAGATCGGCCTCATGGCCCAGCTGCTGCAGGGTGACGGTGCCGCGCCGCTGCCTTCGCTGCTGCAGTCCGGGGCGCTATGCCGCGTGAAGCCAGCCGGCCGAACCTGAAGGCCATCCCGGCGGCGCGGCGGAAGCAGCGGTGCGGGTCTTTCCGGCGCATGTAGAATACCGGGCTCCCGACGCTGTGCAGGCTTATTCATGTCTTTGTTCTCGCGCTTGTTTCGCAAAGCGCCGTCGTCCGCTCCGGCTCCGGCACGTCAACCGGCCCCGTCCGAGAAAAGCGACAAAGCCTCTGCCAAGCCCAGCGCGGCTGATCGCGCACTGGCCACGGTCGCGGAAGAGGCTGCCCTGCGGGTGGCCGTGGAGGCCGGGGATGCCCAGGCAGTGGCGCGGCTGGTGGTCGCGGGTACTTCGACCCGGATTCGCCAAGCGGCGGCTGAGGCGATCGAGGACCCGGATCTGCTGCGCCAGCTCATCCGCGATGTCCGCGGCGGCAACGACAAGAATGTCTACAAGGTCCTGACGTCCAAGCGCGATGCGCTGCTGGCACAGGGGCGCAAGCTCGAGCAGGAGCGAGCCGAGATCGAAGCGGCCTCGGCTGCCCTCGAGCGTCACAGCCAGCGTGCCTACGATGTCTTGTTCAGCCAGCGGCTGGACCAGTTCGAGAGTCGCTGGGCGGCGGTGGCCGCGCAGGCCGATCCGGATCTGCGCGAGCGGGTCCAGCACTGGATCGACCGCTCGCGGCAGACTGTTGCAGAGCATCAGCAACAGGTGGCGGCGCAGGCGGCGCGCGAACAGGCCGCCGCCGAAGCGGCCGCGGAGGCACAGCGCCTGCGCGACGAGCAGGCACGGGCGTCCGCCGCGATGGCGGCCGAGCAGGCGCAGGTGGTCGAGGAGCAGAACCGCACCTTGGCCGAAAAGCAGCAGACCGAGCAGCAGGCAGCCCGCCAGATCGGGGAATTGATCCGCAAGGCGCGCGCCGCGCTGGGCGACGGCAACACGGCCCGGGCGGCCGGGGTGCGGCGCACTATTGAGGAGAAGCTTGCGGAAGCACCATCGGTGCCGGCCAACCTGGCGGGCCAGATACAGGCCCTCGACCAGCAGCTCGACGCGCTGAAGGACTGGAAGAGTTTTTCCGTGGCGCCGAAGCGGGCGGAGCTGATCGCGGAGATGGAGCTACTGGTCGAGGCGACGCTCGATCCGCCGGTGCTGGCCGAGCGCATCAGGAGCCTGCAGGACGAATGGCGCACCCTGAGCAAGGGTGCAGGCGAGGGGGCGGAGGCCGATTGGCAGCGTTTTCAGCAGGCCTCCCAGCGCGCATATCAGCCGTGCAAGGAATACTTCGCCGCCCAGGCGCTGGTGCGCGAGGAGAACCTGCGGCGCCGCGACGCCTTGCTGGCCAAGCTGGCCGCCTTCGAGGCGGAACAAGATTGGGAGCGGGCGGACTGGCGCACGGTCATCAAGACCCTGCGCGAGACCAAGGACGCATGGCGCCAGTGCTCGCCGGTGGACCGCCAGATCGGTAAGCCGCAGCAGGACGCGTTCTCGGCCCTGGCGGCAAGCCTGCAGGGCCGGCTGGATGCCGAGTACGCCCGCAACGTGAAGCAGAAGGAATCGCTGATCGAGCGCGCCGGGCAGTTGCTCGCCGGCGACGACAGCCGCAAGGCGATCGATGCGGTGAAGCAGCTGCAACAGCAATGGCAGGCCGTCGGCCCCGTGCCGCGCGAATCGGATCAGCGCCTGTGGGGGGAGTTCCGCCAGCGCTGCGATGCCGTGTTCCAGAAGCGCCAGCAGGATTTCGAGGCCTACTCGGCCGGGCTCGAGAGCAACAAGGCGCAGGCGCTGGCCCTGTGCGAGCGGCTCGACCGGATCGCCGCCCTCGAAGGCGCCGAACTGCTCGGGCAGGCCGGAACCGTCGCCGAACTGCGCGGCGCGTTCGAGGCGCTCGGCGAGTTTCCGCGCGCGGCTTCACGCGAGCTGCACCAGCGGTTTGAACAAGGCCTGGCCCGCTGCGAACAATCATTCGCCCGCCAGCGTGCGCGTGACGCCGAGCGCGGCTGGGACGATCTGTTCGAAGCCGCCAACCACGTGCGCGCCTACAAGCTCGCCGTGGCGCACGGCCTGGATGCCGACCAGCTCGGCAGCCTGAAGAGCGCCGCCGAAGCCTGCCTTTCCTCAAGCCGGCAATGGCCCAGGGGTGGACTCGAAGCGCTCGGGAAAGGGCTCGCCGGCGAATTCTCCACCGACCTCGCGGCGAACGAGGCGGCACTGAGGACGCTCTGCATCCGCGCCGAGATCCTGACCGGTGTGCCGACGCCGGCGGAGGATCAGCCGCTGCGCCGCGATTACCAGTTGCAGCGCCTCGCGCAGAGCATGGGGCAGGGTTCCAGAGCGCATGAGGCGCAACTGGATCCGATGACGATCGAGTGGGTGAGTGTCGGACCGGTGGAGGACGCCGCCTACGGGCTGCTGCTGCAGCGATTCCGCCGCTGTCGCGACCAGGGGTCCTCCAAGAGCCCGTAGAAGGCGGTGCGCGGCATCATCCGCCGGCCGCGATAAAGGGCAGAATTGAAGTTGGCCCGTTGCATGTCCGCTCTTGTCCGGTCGCGCGTCGGGATGTCGGCTTTGACCACAAAGCCGCCGTCGCGAACGACTTCTTTCAGGAAATGGCTCTGATGGCTGCCTGGGAAGGCCCAAACTGGACGTGGCGTCCGGCAGGCTTGTGCCAGAGTAGTACCTCGGCCTTGAAGATTGGGTGTTCTAGAGCGAACACGTCCGACTCAAACGATTCGATCACAGACTGCGAACGGTACCGGAGAGCTCGTGAGGCTCGCCCAGATGTTCGCTTTCATGTCTGCGGGTCGATCTAAATGTGGCTGTTTCGGGCGTACGGCCTGACACTCAGGGTGCATGTCCTAATATCTCCGGTAGTCCCCCGACCGGGGGACGTTCGGTAAGCCGCTGGCGCCGATACGATCGAGTCATCCTCGTTCAAATTTTGCCCGAGGAATCCATTGCCACGCCCATCGCCCTTGTTGCTTGAGGCTGGGATGGCTTTGCCATCTGATAATCGGGAGAACAAATGTTGCGCCACAACAGAAGTACAAAAGCGGCAGTGGCTGCCGCAGCGTTCGCTCTGGCCGCTGCGGCCGGCGTTCACGCAGAAGCGACACCCCTCGGTGCACCCGGCATTAAAAGAGTGCCAGTGTCTGATCTCGGAGTTGTATCCGGCGAGGCGGACCAGTCGGTGACAGTCTTCCTGAAAATGCGGGATCAAGCAGGTTTCGATACGGCGGTCGCCGCCATATACGACCGTAACTCACCTCAGTTCCATCATTGGATGACGGACGACGATGTTTCGAAGTACGGTCCGTCGAAGCAGGATGTCGAGGCGGTAAAAAAGGTTCTCGGCAGCAAGGGCCTGATGGTGGTGTCGGAAGATCCGCACAACTTTTCGGTGCGCGTGCGGGGAAAAACGAAGGCGATCCAGAGCGCGTTTCAGACCGAACTGCACAACTTCAAGTTCGGGAATCTGGAGTATCAGGCTCCGGCGAAGGCCGCTCGGTTGGCTGATGATGCCGGTGACCTGGTCGCCGCCACCATCGGTCTGGAGCGCCACGTCGTGCACCCGCTCATGAAGGTAGCATCCGACCCCAAGACCGGCCAGCCGCTGTTCTGGAAGAAGGTTGAGCAAGACACCTCCCCGTGGGTATTCCAATATTTGACGCAAACAGCTCTTTCGGCGCCGGACAACTACCTTCTGAAGACGCGGACGCCAGGTGATACACACTCCGGCGAGTACTACGGGATTGGCTACGATATCGATTTTGAGAAGTTCGTCAGTTACTCCCCTGCAAGGTTGCAGGATCATTACGGGCTGACTCCGCTCATTCAGCAAGGCTATGATGGACGTGGCCAAACGGTCGCTGTCCTCGAAGCGTACGGGTACGCGGCGGCCAAAGACGATGCGAACTACGCTGCCAGCATTTTCAATCTTCCTTTGCTGACAGACGATAATTTCCAGATGATCTACCCGGAAGGGCAACCCCTAAATCCTCAGGGCGCCGACCTCGTGGGCTGGACCAACGAGATCGCGTTGGATATCCAGGCGGTTCACGCCATTGCGCCGGGGGCAAAAATCCTTGTAGTCAACTCGTCCGGACAGGATAACGAGGATCAAATCGCCTCCCTTGACTACATCATCAGCAACCACTTGGCCAACATTGTGTCATGCAGTTGGGAGAATGACCCGGAGCTCATCTCCGGAGCCGCGGAAGAGATTGCCTTCAACAACATCCTGGAACGCGCGGCCGCCCAGGGTATATCTGTCAATTTCTCGAGCGGTGACTCAGGAGACTATGGCCTGGGAACGCCCTTGGGCGCCGTCGCCATGCCGTCCAACTCCCCGTACGCCACAGCGGTCGGGGGGACCAGCGTGCTGAATAATCCCTTGGGTGGCGAAGATGTGGTTACCGGCTGGGGGACGAATATCTCGGAATTGATCAACATCGTCGCACTGGACGATCCTCCCATGTCGGTTTCGTTCTACGGTGGAGCGGGCGGCGGCGAGAGTCAGTACTTCCCCAAGCCGGTCTGGCAAAAGTCGCTTCCGGGCGCAGGACGGCAAGTTCCCGACGTGTCCGCCGATGCTGATCCTTACACCGGCTTCACCGCGATTGCGACAACACAAGGGGTGCAGGGTGTTCTCGGAGGCATTGGCGGCACGAGTCTCGCTGCGCCGATCTTTTCCGCTATCTGGGCTGTTGCGCAGCAATACAACGGGGTGACGCTTGGACAGGCCGCACCGACGATCGCAAGCCTCAAGCCAGGGCAGATTACGGACGTATTGGACAGTAACTCCCTATTGCCGTATTCCCTCGCAGGGACGATTTTCGACGAAAACGGGTCAACGTACTACTCGACGCAATCTCTTTTCGCGTACAGCCAACCGGCGCTGGCACAAGCGAACTATCTGGCTGCGATCTCCAATCTTCACAATTTGCACAGCGCTTATGCGATCACCTTTGGCGCTGATTCTTCACTGACTGTCGGACCCGGATGGGACAACGTCACCGGTTATGGCGAGCCAGTTGGCCTTTCTTTCATTCAGGCCGTCGGCGCCGCGGTCAGCCCGTTGTCGAGTTCATCATCGAGCGGCGGCTCCTCCTCCGGCAGCAGTTCGTCGAGCGGCGGCTCTTCCGGTGGCAGCTCCACCGGAGCGGGTTCCCGGAGCGGTGATTCCGGCGGCGGCGCATTCGCACCGGGTATTGCGCTACCGCTGTTCATGTTCACGTTGTTGCGGCGGCGTCGGAATGCCACTCTGATCGAGTAGCGCACATCAACACCTCCTGCTCCCGACCGGGCTACCGAAGTCGGAGCAGGAGGTGTTTCCCCCATGCGGCTTCACCGTCTCAAGCAACTTTCATCAAGCCACCGCACGCATCGGCAAGCCGGTTGCGGTACACGTGGATAGATTTGACGGCAGGAACAATTCTCGAAGGCATAAATTGTGACGGACAATCTCCGACGCCAGGTGTGGGCTATATACGATGAACTGGAGAGGCCTGGAACTTATCCGCCAAAAAAAATGGTCCACGGCATTCGACGCCGATGACGCGAGACGCGGAGACCCGGGGGCGGCACCACATCGAGAATGATGACTATGGGCAGAACAAGAATGTATCCGCAGTGGCGATGATGCTCGCGGCTACGCTGGAGAACATCTCCAGGGCCGGCGCGAGTACCAATCGAGTCATGCCTTCCGACGTGATTGTGGCCGGGTGGATTGAAGCCATCATGGCCAGCCGCATTTTGCGCGACCAACTAACCAGGCTGGAGCCTTTCATCATCACGCAGGTCGAATCTCGAATGGTCGACGGCAGCCCCGGCGGCATTCACCTATCCTCCAGAGAGAACTGCCTGAGTGCGCGGGAGCACAGCATCCTGGTCCTGATGGGGCGCGGAATGTCCAACAAGCAAATCGCCAGGGATCTGTTGATCGCACCAGAGACCGTGAAGACCTACGTTAAGCGGATCTTCGTCAAATTATCCGCGCAAACTCGTGCCGAGGCTGTGTGCCGGGCGGCTGCACTGGGAATACTTTGACGTGAGGCGCTGGCGGCAGCGCGGGGTCAGGCAATCCGTTTGGACCTTCGGCGCCCACGCTCACGGGCATATACAGCGGGGGTGCAGCCGGTGTGCCGGCTGAAGCGCCTGGTAAAGCAGCTCTGATCCGAATATCCAACGATCAGGGCTATGTCCGACAGAGGCGTGTCGGTGGTCGCGATTAAGGTCTGCGCCCGTTCGATGCGGCGGCGCTCCACGAAGTGGATGGCGGTCAGCCCTGTGCTCTGTCGGAACAGGCGGGCGAAGTGAAAGCGGCTGACGTTTACCAGGTCCGCCAGTTCGGCTAGTCCTATCGGCCGGTGAAGATGATCTTCGATGTAGTCCGTCAGGCGGCTGAGCTCCCTCGCGGTCAGGCGCGGAACCTGTTGGCTTGCGGGCGCCTCATGGTGATTGAAGCTGCGTACGAGATGGGCGACAAGCGCGGTGGATACTGTTTCGACCAGCATTATCTGTGCAGGATGCGGTACGCGCTCGATTTCGCCGATGAGGGTCAAGGCCAGGCGTTCGATCAGGATATCGCGCGTCTCGAACACGTTTCGCAATTCGAAAGCAGTTCGGTTCCTCATGCCGATCTCCTCTGATGCTGAGGCGATCAAGGCGGTCGGTATCCTCATGCGTGCAGAGGGCGCTGCAGCACCCTCCCACTGCGACTCGTATCCGGCGGGAATAATCAACGACATTCCGGCCGATATGACGCCTCTGTGGGTGTCGCCGCCGCGCCGCTGCACGAGACGCCCGCTGCCGGATGGGCAGTAGCAAACCAGATGATGGTCGTGTGCTGGTACGTGTGAATGATATTTCGGGATGAAGCCGTAGACGTCCATCGTGACACCCGACCAGCCGCGTTCGCGGGTGGTTGACAGCGGCTTCTCGTACAAGTTTTGACAGACGCCTTCGATCGACAGGATCGCGGCCTCCGCGCGGTTCTGGATCATGATTGGCTCTCCCTGGAATGATCTTGCTGTCCTTGAACAATGTTGCTCATGGCTGCTCGCGATTGCGCGAGAAGTATTGCAAGGGCCGCGCCTTGTGTATGCAGAAATATTTTTTCGGGATGGCGTTACCTTTCCGGAAATCGCGCGAACATCAGTAGTAAGCGGGCAGAGATCCTGCTCGCATTCATCGTGCTCCATTTTAGAAAACGTCACCACGGGAGATGCACTGATGTCCAGCCACAAGATTTCCACCCTTGTCATCGGCGCTATCGCTGCCGCGATCAGCTCTCTGTCCGCCACCGCCAGCGCCGAGGAGTTCACTGACGCGCAGAAGAAGATCCAGGCCGAGCACGTCGCGCTGGTCAAAGCGGGCAAGGTCGAGCCGTGCTTCGGCACCGCGCTGAAGGGTCAGAACGACTGCTACGCCGGTGCCGGCACCACCTGCGCGGGCACCAGCACCTCGGACTACCAGGGCAATGCCTTCAAGCTCGTGCCGAAGGGCACCTGCACCTCGGTGCAGACCCCGAAGGGTGCGGGAAGCCTC
>ERZ1034411.212-NODE-212-length-14190-cov-3.440821_pt1 | contig 14190 bp, 13 predicted proteins | sample MGYA00520583_ERZ1034411 | MGnify/ENA primary metagenome ERZ1034411 (study PRJEB33736, sample SAMEA104288481) | Azolla microphylla | place: Ecuador | collected 1982 | study: EMG produced TPA metagenomics assembly of the PRJEB19522 data set (Is there foul play in...
CGCGAGGATCTGGGCATCGCCTCCGAGCTGCTGGTGGTCGACGGCGTGATGCTGTCCGACTTCGACTACATCGACATCGGCCGCATCCGCCTGCCCTCGCACACCGTGCCGGTCACGGTGAAGTCGCTGGTGTTCGACGACATGGCGCCGCGCATCCACCAGCTCGAGCCGGCCGCGGCCGGCCCGCACACCCATCCGCATCACCATCACCCACACCCCCACGGCCACGCGCACGGGCACGATCATTCCCACGACCATGGGCACGATCGCGGCCCGGCGCCGCAGCCGACCGCAGAGGACCAGAGGAACAACCGATGAAGAAGGACGCGATCGTTTCGGAAGACATGGCGAAGAAGTTCGCCACCGAGAAGGAATCCCCGTACACCCGCTGGGTCAAGAACGAAGGCCTGGACATCATCAGCGCCCACTACATCCCCGACCTGCACACGGTCGAGTTGAAGGACTGGGCGCGCCGCGGCGGCCGCGGCGTGTACATCAACCACGAGGCCTCGCGTACCTCCAACGACTGCTACGTCTGCGAGATCCCCGCCGGCGGCAAGCTGGCGCCGCAGCGCCAGCTGTTCGAGGAGATGATTTACGTGCTCGACGGCCGCGGCTCCACCACCGTGTGGAACGACGCCGGCGCCCGGATCAGCTTCGAATGGGGCAAGGGCTCGCTATTCGCCATTCCGCTGAACTGCTGGCACCAGCACTTCAACGGCCAGGGCCAGTCACCGGCGCGCTACGTCGCCGTCACCAACACGCCTTCGGTGCTGAACCTGTACGACGACGTCGACTTCGTCTTCAACACCGAATACGACTTCAAGAAGCGCTTCAACGGCGAGCCTGACTACTTCGACAACAAGGGCGAGCAGAAGGGGCTGCTGCTCGACACCAACTTCGTCGCCGACGCCATCAACCTGCCGCTGATCAGCGCCAAGGAGCGCGGCGCCGGCGGCGGCCATATCCGCTTCAGCATGGCCAAGGGCTCGATGAACAGCCACATCTCGCAGTTCCCGGTGGCCACCTACAAGAAGGCCCACTGCCACGGCCCGGGCGCCCACGTCATCGTCATGAGCGGCGAGGGCTACACCCTGATGTGGCCGGAGGGCGAGGAGCCGCGCCGCTACGACTGGAAGGAAGGCAGCATGGTGGTGCCGCCGAACCTGTGGTTCCACCAGCACTTCAACACCGGCACCACGCCGGGCCGCTACCTCGCCTTCAAGCACGAGGTGGTGTCGATCCGCAACGCCCAGGGCGTGCCCAAGGCCTGGATCAGCCGCCGCATCGGCGGCGACCAGATCGACTACGCCGACGAGCAGCCGGTGGTGCGCGAGCTGTTCGCCGAGGCGCTGGCCAAGGTCAACCTGGTGCCGAAGATGGAAGAGGCCTACCAGGCGGAACTGGCCGACCTGCCGCCGAAGGCGGCCTGAGGCGGATGCGAGGCGCGGGCCGCAGAGCGGCTGCAAGCCGCCGGGCTCGCAGTGACCTGAGGAGGAGCGGGTGATGCCGAGCGGCAACGAGGTGGCGGCGGAGGCGGCGGCAGCCGTCCAGCCCCTGGCGGGTCCGCCGGGAACGGCGCGCACCGACGTCAGCCTGTGGATGCTGCTGAAGGCCTTCGTGCGCCTCGGCCTGATGACCTTCGGCGGCAGCGTGCAGGCCTGGGTGCACCGCGAGATCGTCGACCGGCTCGGCTGGATCGACAACAAGTCGTACCTATCCGGCCTCACCGTGGCGCAGGTGCTGCCGGGCGCCAACCCGGTGAACATCGCGCTGTATGTCGGGCTGCAGCTGCGCGGCGCGGTCGGCGCGGCGGTGGCGGTGCTGGGCATGATCGTGCCGGCGTTCTGCGTGATCATGACGCTGGGCTTGCTCTACCACGCCTACGGCCACGTCGCCGCGGTGCGCTTCGTGCTGCTCGGCCTGGCCGCCTCCGGCGTCGGCGCCACCCTGACCATGGGCGTGCGCGTGGGCAAGCGCCTGCCGCGCAACTTCGTCACCGGCGCCATCGCCGTCGGCGTGTTCCTGGTGGTTGGCATCCTGCGCTGGCCGATGGTGCCGGTGGTGGCCATTGCCGTGCCGCTGAGCATCGTCGTCGCCTACTTCGACGAGAAGCGGCGCGGCGGCGGCAAGGAGGGCACGGCGCATGGACTTTAACCGCCTGCTGGGCCTGGTCATCGCCTTCGTGCCGATCTCGCTGCTGTCGTTCGGCGGCGGCCAGGCGACGGTGCCGGAAATCCAGCACCAGGTCGTCGCCGTGCACGGCTGGCTCACCAACGAGCAGTTCGCCGACCTGTTCGCCATCGCCCGCGCCTCGCCCGGCCCCAGCACCCTGATCGTGGCGCTGATCGGCTACCAGGTGTCCGGCTTCCTCGGCGCGGTGGTCGCCACCGTCGCCGTGTTCCTGCCGTCCTCGATCCTGATGTACTTCGCCGCCGCCTGGTGGCAGCGCAACAAGCACAACCCGGTGCGCATCGCCATCGAGCGCGGCCTGGCGCCGGTGGCGGTGGGTCTGATCTTCGCCGGCGCGCTGATCGTGCTGCGCTCGGCCCACGCCGGCCTGCTGGCGCTGGCCACCACCGCGGTGGTGGCGGTGCTGCAGAGCACCACCAGGATCAGCACCTACGGCACGGTGGCGCTGGTCGCCGCCATCTATTTCGCCATCTTCCTCACCTTCCATCCGGCGGCGGCCTGAGCGCCGCGCCGGACCCCACAAGGAAAACACGCAAACCATGTCCCAGCCCGAGCGCCTCAACGGCATCATCCGCGCCCTCGAATCCGGGCAGTGCGCCTTCTCGCTGTTCGCGCCCTGCGACGTGGAGTTCGCCACCGAGCTGCAGCAGTCGCAGTACGACGGCGTGATCTTCGAGGGCGAGCACCGCGGCTGGGACATCCGCGCCCTGCGCGACGCCATGCAGTACCTGATGAGCCGCAAGCAGATCGCCGCGTCGGCTTCCGTGGCGCCGGCCATCACGCCCACCGCCCGCGTGCCGGCCAATGGCGTGGAGAAGAACCAGTTCCTGGCCAAGCAGGCGCTGGACCTGGGCTGCTACGGCATCGTCTGGCCGCACATCAGCACGGTGGAGGAGGCCTACAACGCCGTCGCCGCCTGCCGCTACCCGCGCCTCAAGGACAAGCCGCTGTACGAGCCGGCCGGCATCCGCGGCGACGGCCCGATGCAGGCCACCCGCTACTGGGGCCTGACGCAGCAGGAATACTACGAGCGCGCCGACGTCTGGCCGCTGGCGCCGCACGGCGAGATCTTCGTGGTGCTGCAGATCGAGGACACTGCCGGCATCGCCAACCTGCCGGACATCCTCGACAACGTGCCGGGCATCGGCGCCATCCTCATCGGCGAGGGCGACCTCAGCCAGGAGCTGGGTGTGCCGCGCCAGACCGAGCACAAGATCGTGCTCGAGGCCAAGGCGCAGATCGTGTCGATCTGCAAGCAGAAGAAGGTCATCGTCGGCCACCCGCACGCCACGCCGGAGAACGCCGGGCGCCTGATCGACGAGGGCTACCGCTACATGATGTGCGCCGCGCCGCGCAGCTTCGCCAATCTCAAGGCGGCCCGCTCTGCCGCGGGCCGCGGCTGAACCAACAACCGTCCGTCACTGAATTCAAGGAGCGACACCGTGGGTGCATTGTCTGGTGAGAAGGTTCTGGCCTCGGTCAAGACCGGTCCGAGCAAGCTGGAGCTGCGCGAGTTCCCGATGCCGGAGATCGACGAGGAAAGCGCGCTGATGAAGATGGAGGTGGCCGGCATCTGCGGCACCGACGTCAAGATGTTCAAGCAGCCGCTGGCCACCGGCGGCCCGGTGATCATGGGCCATGAAAACATCGGCTACATCGCCAAGGCCGGTCGCAAGTTCTGCGAGCGCAAGGGCGTCAAGGAGGGCGATCTGGTGTTCGTCGAGCACTACGTGCCCTGCTTCAAGTGCGAGTGGTGCCACAAGGGCGAATACCGCCACTGCAGCGCCACCGACTGGCGCTCCAATCCGGATGGCCGCCGCTACGGCTACACCACCTCCGACAACCCCTACCACCTGTGGGGCGGCTTCGCCCAGTACACCTACCTGCCGTGGAACGCGGTGGTGCACAAGGTGCCTGCCGGCGTCACGCCGGAGCTGGCGGGCATCGTCACGCCGCTGTCCAACGGCATCGAGTGGGCGCTGTTCGACTCGCAGGTCGGCTACGGCTCCAGGGTGCTGATCCAGGGCCCGGGCCAGCAGGGCCTGTCGCAGGTGGTGGCGTGCAAGCAGGCCGGCGCCGACCTGATCATCGTCACCGGCACCTCCAAGGACGCCAAGCGCATGGAGATCGCCAAGACCCTCGGCGCCGATTACGTCGTCGACGTGACCGCGGAAGACCCGCTGCAGCGCATCATGGACATCACCGGCGGCGAAGGCGTGGACGTGTCGCTGGACTGCACCGCCGGCGCCGGCACCGCGGCCGTGCTGCTTGGCGTGGAAGCGATGAAGCGCAAGGGCGGTACCCTGCTGGTTCAGGGCGAGATGGCGGACTTCCCCAACTTCCCGATCGGCAAGATCACGGTCAAGTACATCACCATCAAGAGCGCGCGCGGCCACAGCTACCGCTCCTGCGAGCTGGCGCTGAAGCAGCTGGCCTCGCACCGCTTCCCGCTGGAGCTGGTCACCACCCACAAGTTCGGCCTGAAGGACGCGGAGTACGCCATCAAGTCGGTCGGCAACGAGGGCGCCAAGGACGTGATCCACGTGTCCCTGATGCCGTGGATGTAGGAGCGGCGGCATGAGCGGGCCGGCGCCGACACCCGTCCCCATCCCGGTGATGGTCCTGACCGGCTTCCTCGGCGCCGGCAAGACGACCCTGCTCAATCGCATCCTCGGCGGCGGCCACGGCCGCCGCTACGCGGTGATCGTCAACGAGTTCGGCGCCATCGGCATCGACAACGAGCTGATCGTCAGCGCCGAGGAAGAGCTGTTCGAGATGAGCAACGGCTGCGTCTGCTGCACCGTGCGCGGCGATTTGGTGCGCACCCTGCACCAGCTGCTCGGCGGTGGCCGCGCCTTCGACGGCATCATCGTCGAGACCACCGGCCTGGCCGACCCCGGGCCGGTGGTGCAGACCTTCCTGGTCGACCCGCTGCTGCAGGCGCGCACCGAGCTGGACTCGGTGACCACCGTGGTCGACGCCGCCAACCTCGGCCGCCATCTCGAGGACGGCGCCGAAGCGGCGCGGCAGATCGCCTTCGCCGACCAGATCGTGCTGAACAAGGCCGAGCTGGCGGCCCCGGACCACCTGCGCGCCCTGGAATCGCGGCTGCGCGCGCTCAACCCGCTGGCGCCGATCCACCGCGCCAGCCGCGGCGAGGTGGCGCTGGAGCGGCTGCTCGGGCGCCGCGGCTTCAGCCTGGAGCATATCCGCGCGCTGGAGCCGGAGCTGCTGCAGGCCCCCGTCGACGAGCCCGGGCACGTCCACGACGAGCATTGCGGCCACGATCATCATCACGATCATGAGCATGCGACGCACGGCCATGTCGAGGCGGCGGGCATCTCCAGCGTGTCGCTGCTGTGGCGCAAGCCGCTCGACGGCGCCAAGTTCGGCGCCTGGCTCGACGCCCTGGTGGCGCGCGAGGGCCGCGACCTGCTGCGCAGCAAGGGTATCGTCGACGTGCAGGGCGAGGCGCGGCGGCTGGTATTCCACAGCGTGCACATGCTGCTGGAGGGCGACTGGCAGCGTCCTTGGCAGGCGCAGGAAACGCGTTGCAGCAAGCTGGTGTTCATCGGCCGCGGCCTCGACGAGCAGGCGCTGCGCGCCGGCGTCGCCGCCTGCGAGGCGGCGTGAGCGCGCTGCCGGCGCAGCGGGGGCCACACCAGCCGGCACGGCCGCCGTTGCCGGCACTGATGCTGGCGTTTGCTCGCATCGGCCTGTCCAGCTTTGGCGGCGGCAATGCCGCGTGGATCCGCCGCGAGCTGGTGGAGCGGCGGCAGTGGCTGCCGCTGGACGGGGTCCTCGCCGGCTACGCCATGTGCCAAGTGCTGCCGGGCGCCACCACCGTCAACCTCGCGGTGTTCTGCGGCACCAAGCTGCGGGGGCGGGCCGGCGCCTTCGCCGCCTGCCTCGGCATTGTTCTGCCGCCGATGGTGTTGATCGTCATCGCCGGCCTCGGCTACGCCGTGTGGGGCGGCGAGGGCGGCGTACGCCGCGTGCTCGCCGGCGTTTCCGCCGCCGCCATCGGCATGAGCCTGCAGATGGGCTTCTCTTCCGGCCTCCGCGCCTTCCGCGGCCTGCTCGAATGGCTGCTCGCCGGCGCGGTGGTCTACACCGTCGGCTGGCTGCGCTGGCCGGCGCTGGACGCCATTGCCTGCGCCGGCCCGCTGGGCATCCTGCTGGCCTATGTGAATGCGGAAGAGCACTGATGCGCGGCCCGCAGCTCGACGCACTGCTCGATTTGGTGCGGGTGTTCGCCATGCTGTCGCTGATGTCGATCGGCGGCGGCAGCGCCACCATCGCCGAGATGCAGCGCCAGGTAGTGGCGCATCACTGGCTGGCGCCGCGCGAATTCCTCGATCTCTACGCTATCGCCCGCTCGGCGCCGGGGCCCGGCATGCAGCTGGTGACCCTGATCGGCTGGCGCGTCGCCGGCCTCGCCGGCGCGGTGGTCGCCTCGGTGGCGATGTTCCTGCCCTCGAGCCTGCTGGTCTACGCCGCCGCCTCGATGTGGGGGCGGCTGCCGGAGTCGCGCTGGAAGCAGGCCGTGACGCGCGGCCTGGCGCCGCTGGCGGTGGGGCTGACCCTGGCCAGCGCGCTGACCCTGATGCGCAGCGCCGATCATCCCTGGGCCGCCGCGGCGGCGGCGGATCCGGCCCCATCCACAGCCTCGGCGCCGCCGCCGGCCAGCGCGCGCTTCGACGGCGACGGCTCGGTGGCCGAGGTCCACGACGCCGCCTCGCTGCAGCTGGCGCTGCCCGACGACCACTGGACGGTGCAGGCATCCGGCGCCGCCGAGCAGCCGCTGACCTGGCCGATGTTCATCCGCGAGGTGCTGTCCGCCAACCTCGATTACGCCGCCGCGCGCTACAACGTCGACATGGCCAGGGCCGACGCCTCGGCGGCGCGGCTGCTGCCGAACCCGACGCTGTCGCTCAACGGCGATCGCGACCTGACGTTCCACGACAAGCACGGCACCGGCAGCGACGGCCAGCCGGCGCTGCTGCGCCAGGTGGAGTCGCGCAGCGTCGGCATCGACCAGACCATTCCCTGGTGGGGCAAGCGCCACTGGCAGATCAAGATGGCCGACCAGGCCCTGCACGCCGCCGCCGCGACGCTGGACGATTTCCTGCGCAACCTCAAGCTCGACGCCGCCTCGGCCTTCGCCGACGCGCTGGCGGCGCAGCACACGGTGGACCAGCTGCGCGCCGCCGCCGGCTACCTCGACACACTCGACCAAGCCCAGGCCGAGCGCTACAAGGCCGGCGACATCGGCCGCCCGGACATGCTGGAGACGCGGGTCGAGAAGCAGGAATTCCTCAACGACCTGGCGCGCGCCGAGGACGACGCCGAGGCGGCGCGCTACGCGCTCTCCACCTACCTCGGCCGCGACCGCGGCCAGACCGCTTTCATCGTCACCGGCGAGCTGGCGCAGGCGCCGCGCGACTACGACCTGAAGAACATGGTGGCCGAGTCGCTGAAGAAGCGGCCGGACCTGGTGGCGCTGCGCCACGGCCGCGACTCGGCGCAGAGCGGCGTGGAGGTGGCCAAGGCCGCGCGCATTCCCGACGTGGACCTGAGCCTGGGCTACGGCTACAGCGGCAGCGTGGTCTACAACCACCCGGTCGATCCCACGCCCGGCTTCCACCAGCTGACCCTGGGCATCTCCATCCCGGTGCCGCTGTGGGACCAGAACCAGTACGCCATCAGCAAGGCGCACGCCGCCGCCGACCAGGCGCAGGCGCAGCTGGCCGAGGCCGAGCTGCACGCCGAGGTGGACATCCGCACCGCCTGGTTCCAGTACCAGTCGGCGCGCAAGCGCGTCGATTCGTTCGAGCACGGCATCCTCAAGGACGCCGACGAGCTGCTGGAGGCGCGCCGCTACGGCTACCAGCGCGGCGCCAACAGCCTGCTCGACCTGATCGACGCGCAGCGCTCCGACAACCAGATCCGCCAGGATTACGACCAGGCCCAGGCCGAGCTGGCCAAGGCGCTGATCCAGCTGGAGCGCGCCACCGGGGTGGAGCAGGGCGTGCGTTTCTAGGCCCGGCACTTCCTTTCCTGGATGCTCAAGTCACGACCCGGACATGCGCCTGTCACCTGGCCACGGCACCCTGCATATTCCACCGAGGAGGAGCACGCCATGAGCAGCATCGAGAAGATCGCCAACCGCCTGGTCGCGCTGTGCCGCGAGGGCAAGTACGAGCAGGCGCAGAAGGAGCTCTACGACGACGAGGCGCTCAGCCTCGAGCCGGAGGGGGTGCCGGAAGGCGGCCTCGGCGACGCCGAAGGGCTCGATGCCATCATCGAGAAGGGCCGCCGGTTCCAGTCCATGGTCGAGGCTGTGCACGGCGGCAATGTCAGCGACCCGGTCATCGCCGGCAACTGGTTCAGCATCGCCATGACCCTGGACGTGACCTTCAAGGGCCGGGGCCGCGTCGTGATGAGCGAGATCTGCCTGTACCGCGTCAACGAGATCGGCAAGATCGACGTCGAGCAGTTCTTCTATGACGTCGAAGGGATGGAGGAAGAGGAGATGGAGGAGTAAAGGCACGGCAGGCGCGCTTGGCGGCTGGTTCTCTAAGAGAGGAGGGGGCTGCTGAGCGCATTTTGATGTGGCTGTTGCTTTGGTTTTTGATTTTTCCTCCCGTTATTGGCGCCGAGCATCGCAGCTCGCGGCGACATGAGCCGGCGCATGTTTGTGCGCCGGGCAAGGCAGGATGCCGAAGCCTTTTCCTACAGGCCATGGATGGCCTGTAGGAAAAGCCGCCGCGAGCGAGAAGCACAGGACACCCGGCCATCGCGCTTCTTCTTTTGCGATGGTCGGGCGCCAATTCCGGGACTGTACGGGTCAAGGACATCGGTAACAAAGATGTTCAGACACATGGGTAACACTTTTTGAGGGTCAGGCAATTCCTGGAAGAGTCCGCCATACGCTCATCAAACTGCCCAAGACGCACTGGGCCGAAATGCACGATCCAGACCCCGTCGTCGATCTGCTCAAGACCGATTTGTTCGCCGGCCAGCAAATAGCTGACATAGATGGCGCGCCCCCGCCAGTAAAGCAGGCCCGTGCTACACACCCGGCGCAGCCCTAGATGATCGGCGTAGCGTATCTCCGGCAGCCGCTCCGGGTAGGGTCGTATGGAGGCGCTGTAAATGCTTGCTGGCGTCTGCTGCGCTAAAGCCTCATGAGGGCGCTGGGTGTTGTATTGGCCAAGGAAGTCGTCAAAGCAGCGCTGCTGGGCCTTGGCGTGCGCGGCCGGGGGCTTGGTGGCGTCGCGTTTGAGCGTGCGGTGCATCCGCTCATGGCGCCCGTTCTGCTGAGGCCGTCCCGGTGCGATGCGCTCGGGCAGGATGCCCAGGCGGATCCACCAGATCGACAGGCGTGACAAGCCACCACAGGCGGTGCTGGCAAAGGGCACTCCGTTATCGGTCCGCAGCCGCTGCGGCAGCCCCTGCTGGCGAAACAAATCCCTAAACACGGCCTGGGTCTGCTCCAGCCGGGTGCCGGGCAAAGCCTGGCAGGCCAGCAGGTAGCGGCTGGCGTGATCCATGATGGTCAGCGGATAGCACCACTGCCCGTCACGGGTCAGGAATTGTCCTTTGAAGTCCGCGCTCCATAGCTCGTTGGGTGCGTCGGCTGTGCGGGGGACAGAGGCTGAAGGCGCAACCCGGCGACGCTGCTGGCGCGGCTTGACCAGATCAGCTCGCTTGAGCACGTTATAGATGGTGGTGCGCGAGGGCACTGACTGCTCGGGATAGCGCCGTTTCAGCAAAGCCTGGATTTTCTTCGGCCCCATCTCCTGACGCCCTCGCTGGCGCAACTCCAGGATCGACTGCTGTACGGCATACGGCAGCTGAGCCGGCTGCCGATGGGGGCGCCGGCTGCGCTCTTCCAAACCATCCACACCTTGCTGCTGGTAGCGCTCCACCAGCTTGTAGCCGGTTTTACGGCTGATGCCGTAGCGCCGGCACAACCCGCTGAAACTGTCGATCTGGCGCAGATAGTCCGCCACGAACAGGACCTTCTCATCCATAGGCTTCAGCTCCTTCCAAGGCATGGGCAAGTCCTCTGTGAACAGGCCCATGCAGGATAGAAAAACTGTTACCTATGTCCTTGAACTCATTTGTTACCTATGAGTGTGAACCGTACAGGACGGCCCTTCTTTGGTTACTTTCTTGTGGCTGGAGACAAGAAAGTAACTCGCCGATAGGCGAAAAAGGGCGTGGCCAGGATCGGAAAGCCCAAGCCGCAAGAGCGCGGGAATCAAAAGCAGAAATGGGTCCCCGCCTGCGCGGGGACGACGATGAATTTAAGGCCTGCGCTTCCAACCCGACTGCGCCAGTCGCGGAACGTGCGCCCTGGATACCGGCTTACGCCGGTATGAAGAAGCAGTTACCCCGGCAAGCACGAAAGATCCGCCACCTCACGACACGCCGCATCCAGCCGCGCCAGCAAGGCCAAGCGATTGCCGCGCACTTCGAGGTTCTCCGCCATCACCATCACGCCGTCGAAGAACGCATCCACCGGCTCCTTCAAGGTCGCCAGGGCGTTGAGCATGGCGCCGTATTCGGCGCGCTCGCGCAGCGCGGCGACCGCCGTCTCGGCGCGCTCCAGCTCCGCCAGCAGGGCGTGCTCGGACGGCACCTCGAACAGGCGCGTCTGCACCGACGCGGCGGCCTGGCCGCCGGACTGGCGCAGGATGTTGCGGGCGCGCTTGTCGGCCGCGGCCAGGGTGGCGGCGGCGGGGGTTTGCTGGAACACGCGCAGCGCGTCGAGCCGCCGCACGAAGTCCAGCGGGCGCGAGGCGCCGGTGGCGCGCACGGCCTCGAACTGCTCGACGGTGGCGCCGCGCTCCAGGCAGTAGCCGCGCAGACGCTCGGCGACGAAGTCCCACAACTCGCCGAGCACGCTGTCGTCACGCTTGCCGGCCGGCTGCGCCTGCAGCGCCGAGCCCAGCGCGGCGCGCAGGTCCAGGTCCAGGCCGCCTTCGACGACGATGCGCAGCGCGCCGAGGGCGGCGCGGCGCAGGGCGAAGGGGTCCTTGCTGGCGGTCGGCTTCTGGCCGATGGCGAAGATGCCGGCCAGGGTGTCGAGCTTGTCGGCCAGGGCCACGAACTGCCCGGCGCGGGTGGAGGGGATGGGGCCACCGGCCTGGGTCGGGCGGTAGTGCTCGGCGATGGCCTGGGCCACCGCCTCCGGCTCGCCGGCGGCACGGGCGTAGTAGCCGCCCATCAAACCCTGCAGCTCGGGGAACTCGTAGACCATGCGCGTGACCAGGTCGTTCTTGCACAGCGCGGCGGCACGGCCGGTGGTGGCGTCGTCGCCGGACAGCTCCAGCGCCAGGCGCCGCAGGCGCGCCACCTTGTCGGCGGTGCTGCCGAGGTCCTTCTGGAAGGTCACGGTCCTGAGCTTGTCGCCGTAAGCTTCCAGCGGCTGCTTGCGGTCCTGCTCCCAGAAGAACAGCGCGTCGGTCAGGCGCGGGCGCACCACGCGCTCGTTGCCGGCGACGACCTGGGCCATGTCCTTGGACTCGATGTTGGACACGGTGATGAAGTACGGCAGCAGCTTGCCGGCGCCGTCGAACAGCGTGAAGTAGCGCTGGTTGGTCTCCACCGTCGCCACCACCACTTCCGGCGGCAGTTGCAGGAAGCGCTCCTCGATGCGGCCGGAGATCGCCACCGGCCACTCCACCAGGGCGGTGACCTCGTCGAGCAGGTCTTCGGAGATGCGCGCGCTGCCGCCCAGGCGCACGGCCTCGGCTTCCACCTGCGCGCGGATGGCGGCGCGGCGGCTGGCGAAGTCGGACCAGACCTTGGCGTTCTTCAGCGCCCCGGCGTAGTCCTGCGGCTGCTTCACGGTGATCGGCTGCGGCGCGTGGAAGCGGTGGCCGTAGCTCTTGCGGCCGCTGTTCAGGCCCCAGCGCCGCAGCGGCACGATGCGGCCGCCGAACAGGAACAGCAGCCACTGCACCGGCCGCACGAAGGTCTCGTCGCTGCTGCCCCAGCGCATGCGCTTGGGCACCAGCTCGTCCATCGACTTCAGCGTTTCGGCGAAGATCTCCGGCAGCAGCTCCAGCGTCTTGCGGCCCTTCTGCTTGTTGCGGAACACCAGGTAGCCGTTTTCCTGCTTCAGGGCCTTGATGTCGACGCCGCAGGACTTGGCGAAGCCCAGCGCCGCCGGCGTCGGCTGGCCGTCCTTGTAGGCGGCGGCGAGCTGCGGACCCTTGCGCTCGACCTGCTGGTCCGGCTGGCGCTCCTCCACCGCCTCGACGCTGACGGCGATGCGCCGCGGCGTGGCGTGCACCACCGCCGCGCCGATGCCGACGCCGCGCTTGCCCAGGCCGCCGGTCACGCCCTGCGCCAGCGCTTGCGCCAGCGGCTGCACGTAGCGCGCGGGCAGGTCTTCGGTGCCGATTTCGAGCAGCAGGGTCTGGTTCATGGGTGCAGTCTTTTTCTTGGTCTGATGGCTTACGGCCGTTCCGCGTGCTGCGGCAGCCCGTCGTTGATGTCGTCCCACTCGGCCTTGGAGGCCACGTAGTTGTGCGCCTGCGGCCGCACGCCGGCGGGCGTGTCGAGCAGGCCCATGCGCAGGCGCAGCACGCCGGGCCTGGCGGCGTGGCGGCTGTAAACGGGCGAGCCGCAATGGCCGCAGAACACGCGCTGCTTGCCGGGCGAGGACTCGTAGCTCTTCAGCAGCTCCGCGCCCTGCAGCAGGCGGAACGCGGATTCCTGCACCGGGGCGTTGGCGCCGAAGGCCGAGCCCTGCGCCTTGCGGCACTGCCGGCAATGGCAATAGATGAAATCGCCGAAAGGGCCGGTCACCTCATAGCGCACACCGCCGCACAGGCAGCTGCCGCGATGCACGGGCATCTCCACCGGCGCCTCAGGCGACCTTGAGCATGGGGAAGCCGAGCTTCTCCCGCGCCGCGTAGTAGGCCTCGGCGCACAGCCGCGCCAGGGTGCGCACGCGCAGGATGTAGGCCTGGCGCTCGGTGACGCTGATGGCGCCGCGCGCGTCGAGCATGTTGAAGCTGTGCGAGGCCTGCAGCACGCGCTCGTAGGCCGGCAGCGGCAGGCCCTGCCCGATCAGGTGCTGGCACTCGGCTTCGGCGACGTTGAAGCGCTGGAACAGCGCGGCGGTGTCGGCGTGCTCGAAGTTGTAGGCCGACTGCTCGACCTCGTTCTGCTTGTAGACGTCGCCGTAGGTGACGATGCGGCCGCCGGTATCGGACCACACCAGGTCGTAGACGCTTTCCTTGCCCTGGATATACATCGCCAGGCGCTCCAGGCCGTAGGTGATCTCGCCCGCCACCGGCTTGCACTCCAGACCGCCGACCTGCTGGAAGTAGGTGAACTGCGTCACCTCCATGCCGTTGAGCCAGACCTCCCAGCCCAGGCCCCAGGCGCCGAGGGTCGGGCTCTCCCAGTTATCCTCGACGAAGCGGATGTCGTGCACCAGCGGGTCGAAGCCGAGCATCTTCAGCGAATCCAGGTACAGCTGCTGGATGTTCGGCGGGCTCGGCTTCATCAGCACCTGGAACTGGTAGTAGTGCTGCAGGCGGTTGGGGTTCTCGCCGTAGCGGCCGTCGGTGGGACGGCGGCTGGGCTGCACGTAGGCGGCATTCCACGGCTCGGGGCCGATGGCGCGCAGGAACGTCGCCCAGTGGAAGGTGCCGGCGCCGACCTCCATGTCCAGCGGCTGCACGATGACGCAGCCGTGGCGGGCCCAGAAGGTCTGCAACTTCAGGATCAGTTCCTGGAATGTCACGGGTAAGCTCTTAGCGCGGCCCGGAATTTCGGGGCGCGCAGTATATCAACCCGCCCGGTCGCGTCCGGCTGCGCCCGGCACGGCCGACGCCGCCGGCGCGGCGCGCAGCCAGGACAGCAGCGGCCCGGTCAGGCAGGTGGTGAGCAGGGCCATGATCACCAGCATGGTAAAGACCCGCGCCGAGAGGATGCCGAGATCGTAGCCGACGTTGAGCACGATCAGCT
>ERZ1034411.216-NODE-216-length-14067-cov-23.471453_pt1 | contig 14067 bp, 13 predicted proteins | sample MGYA00520583_ERZ1034411 | MGnify/ENA primary metagenome ERZ1034411 (study PRJEB33736, sample SAMEA104288481) | Azolla microphylla | place: Ecuador | collected 1982 | study: EMG produced TPA metagenomics assembly of the PRJEB19522 data set (Is there foul play in...
TACTCAGGCGTGGGAGACTTTTATGTCTCTTGTTCCTACTACTCGTAAGTTAGGTGTCGGCTTTTTTGAGTATGTCCATGACCGCATTTCTCACACTAGGAAAATCCCAATTTTAGCAACTATTCTTCGTGAGCAGTCTTCTCTTAATTCCTTTGGTTGTTCATCGATGCCCCAATAACTCCTTCCCCGAAATATTCAGGAGATACATTGTTCCTAATAGTAATTTCCCAGCTTTTAGAACGCTTCTCGGCTTGATATTGCCATTTGAGCAAGTGCATGACAATTAATTTCAGATAGCTCCGGAAAGCTTTCTTTTCACTTCATCCCAAAGTTTCAAGTTCCTCAATTAAGTTTTCAATATCCACAGATTGAAATTCATACTCTCGTAATTTTCCTATCGTAGTTTCAAGCCACAGAGAATAATCTTGATTGTATAATGTTTCTTGAGTTTGAAGTTTCATGGCTTTTTATACTGTAAAATACAGCCTTTCTCCAGCCTTGATCATATTCAACAATCATCATCTCATCTTTTAAATCTCGGTATGTCATTCCGTTAGTTTATGTGTAATAGATATCATTGGTTATAACTCAAGAAGAAGAGCTAATGACCAATGGCTGTAGATTGGTAATTTATGCTAAATTTTTTTCACATGAATCCATACTCAGCTTTGACAATCTGAAGAGAAAACGTTTTGTCTCATACTTATGAATTTGTTGATACTGCCAATTTCTAATAAAGCAGAGCGCCAATCCCAAAAATCAGGAGCGCGATAGATAAAATAGCTAATTAAAAATGGACGCGCTAAAAAAACAAAACTAATAGGAATATTATCTCTAAACAGTTCTCTTTTTTGGTTTAAGTGATTTAAGATGTGTGGTACTTTGGTTAAATTACTAAATTTATCTTCTGTAATTTGTCCAAAATTTTCTTGTTCATACTGGTAGAGTGAATGTTCTAAACCTGTAATTAATAAAACATCAAATTGTTGATTATTATAAAGCTCAAGCACTCTTTCATATAAAGTATCAATTGGCTCAATTAAACGCAAAACTCCGACTTTCTTATTTGGCAAATCATAGGTTATTTTGGTAATTATTTTTTCATCGTCTAACGGTGTAGACTGCACGAAATATAAGCCAAATTTTCTGTTGCGTGTCAGATGGCTAATTAAGTCTTGATATTCTTCTTTTTCATCAGGGAGTAAGTCTTCATCCAAATGGCTATAATTTTTCATCATGGAAGTTTTTCTATAGCTTCTTTAAATTCCTGAATGCCTTGAATAAGTGGGTGAATATCGTACCAGCGTTGCATTTCCCCTTCTTCATCCAAGTAGCGATACTCTAACAAACAGCGATTAAACATCAAACTCCGATACTGATCATCGTTAATGATCCGCTTAGAACGGGATACTTCTGCTAACAAACTCCATTGATGGTTTTCTACAGCACGGCGATAAGTGTCTCTAGCTTGCGTAATGGCGCGTCGAACTGCTCTTTCGGAAATTGGTAAATCTTGAGTGCGTCCAATCGCATCCTGAGTTAACAATAGCAAATTTCTGACATGACCTCCACTCATTAAACAAAGTCGTTCTAGGGTTTCTAGACTGTCAAATATTGCAGTTTCTATAGGTTTATTGGGCGAAAACTGTTTAATCCGCCGAGAAATTACTTCTTTAACCTTATTTATTCCGGGTTGATAAATTTCACCTTTAGGAGTACGAACCATCACCATTGGTAAAATTTGAGGATCACCGTATATATCACGTAAGTCTGTTGCTCTTGTGGAATAGACCATTGCAATGGGTACAGTATAAATTAGGTGGCAATCTAAAGATTTTAGTTGTTCACACCGATCTAAAAAAACTTCTTCATAATTTGTACGTTCACCATCTTTAACTAAAACCATTCGGTCTAAGTTATCAACAATTACCGCTAGTTGATTACAGTTGGCGGGTAGACGCTTTTTTACATCCGTAAGAAATTCATTTAAAACTTTAATTAAAGTGACAGTATGAGGATTTACTCTTTCTCGAATTTCTTGACGTAGTTCGGGAACGGCTCTTAAATTTGCTGTTAATTTGGCAAACTGACAAATTTGTAGTTCTACATTCATGTCCTCAATCTGAATTTCAGTTAGTGCCAAATCTTTTAAATCTTGCCAACGATCTTTAAGCCAATTTAGTACTGGTTTAGGATTACCCATGGTCCGCAATTCTTGCAGTAACCGCCGAGTACAAGCAAGCAGAATGTCTGTATATTGGGCATCTTCTGAATCAATATCTTCTTCATCAGCAGCAAAATAAACTACATAACATTGTCTTGCTTCTAAATATTCTTTTAGTCTCAGTAATTCTGTAGATTTACCCGCACCTCTATGACCAGAATATAGTTGACAAGTATTTTGACTTGCTAATTGAATACGATTTCCTAGCTCTTCTAGAATATCTGCATCTCCTCGCACAGCTTGACAGTCTACATAATTAGGATCACCTGCGGGTAGGGGCTGAAAAGGGTTAAAAGCATTGTAGAGGTTTTTGAGTAATTCAGAATTATTGGTCATAGGTAAACAACTTAGGTTCTTGGGTATTAATGAGACTAAAGAAACAGTAAAAATAGGCAGAGGTAAACAAGAAATCCAATTTTAATCGAAGAAAGTGAAAATGTCATATAGGAGATTTTGTTTCTGAAATTACTCGGAAGGGCAGGGAATAGGCAAGAATGGAACTCCTTTTGTACGGAATTCTTTCAAAAATCAAATAAGTAGGTGGGCGGAAAAAATTTATAACTATGTCATGGCGAATGCAGCAAAGGGGAATCAAGCAGTTGCAAGGGTTTTAAGTAATTTACACTTTGTTACAGTTACATAGTTATATTTATTTGTGTTTATCTACTTAGGAGACAGATAGGAGTCCTATATTTCTAATTGCATTAAAGCTTGAAATCTTCTATCTTCTCGAATACAATCAAAATCAAGATCGGTTTTTGCCCTTGTTAAAACTTCTGTTGGTTGGAGACTAATTGCTTGTTGCAAGTTTTCTAATGCTTGCTCAATGTCACCATGAAGAGCATAACAGCAAGCTTTATTATACCAACCATAATTGTCATCAGGTTTTATTTTTAGGGCTTGGTCATAAGAAAAAATTGCTTCTTCAGTACGTCCTAAATCATCAAGTGCATTGCCACGATTATTCCAAGCATAATGGTCATAAGGGTTAAGTTTCAGGGCTTGGTCATAAGAAAAAATCGCTTCTTCATTCCGTCCTAAACTTCGTAGTGCGATACCACGATTATACCAAGCGTAGTAATCATCAGGTTGAATTTTTAAAGCTTCGTCATAAGAGAAAACTGCCTCTTCATTGTGTCTTAAATTCCGCAATGCTATACCCCGGTTATTCCAAACATAATGATCACTAGGTTTATATTTTAAAGCTTCATTATAGGATAAAATTGCTTCTTCATTACGTCCTAAGTTCCGCAGTGTATTGCCAAGTTCGTACCAAGAATAGTGGTCATGAGAATTATAATCTATAGCTTCATTATAAGATAAAATTGCTTCCTCATTACGTCCTAAGTTCCGCAGTGCATTTCCACGATTTTTCCAAGCATAGTGGTCATAAGGTTTAATTCTTATGGCTTGGTTATAAGATAAAATTGCTTCTTCATTGTCTCCTAAATTCAATAGTGCATTTCCACGATTGTACCAAGCATAATGGTCATCTGGTTGAAATTTTAGTTCTTGTTCATAGAATGTAATTGCGGTTTCGTACTCATGTGCAGAATAAAGTAGATTTCCTAGTTCAAATAGTAAACTTGCTCTATTACTATCTGTTTGATGTTTTTCTGTAAGCAGTTCTTGGATTTCTAGAACTTTTTCAATTTTTTCTTCTGGAGTAAGTTGCAGATATTTTTCATAATCTCCTTCTAATAGAAGACGACGAGATTCTTCTTCAACTAATTCTGGTGTCGTTGGTAATTCATATACTCCAGATCGCCAATCAAAAAAATCAGGAGCGCGATGAATTAAATAGTTAAGGGAAAATGAACGCAATAAAAATACGAAGCAAAATGGAAAGTCATCTCTAAATCTTTCCCGTTGTTGGTTGAGATGATTTAGTATTGGCGGGACTTTGCTTAAATTTATAAATTGACCTTCAGTGATTTCACCAAAGTTTCTTTTTTCATATTTATATAACGAATATTCCAGACCTTTAATTAATAAGATATCAATTTGTTGGTCTTGAATACAACTAGTGATTTGTTGATATAATTTATCAACTGGTTCAAATAAGCGTAATACGGCAATTTTTTTATGCGGAATATCCTGGGGAATTTTATTAATAAACCGATCAGATCCCACAGGATTACATTGTACAAAGTATAAACCAAATCCTGATTTCCTTTCCACGGCGCAAAGTAAATCTTGATAAATTTCTTCAGGATCTGGAGGGAAATCATCATCCCAGGTACTGTAATTAAGTGTCATATAGATTTCATAGTAGATGCATGCTGTCGTAAAAAATGACGAATGGGCAGAAATTCTACACTATTAACACTAATAATCTTGTTTCGTATGTGAAAGTCATTTTTAGCAATCAGAATCTTGTTCATAAGATTAGGTAAAATCAAGAATAAAAATTTAGATAATTTTGTGAGTTAATCTTGCTCACTTCATTATGGCTAATCTCATACTGTTAATGCTTCGTGAGAAATAATGAATATTAGCAATAGCATAATTTAGCTAATATCACGGGTAACTAAGCAAGAATATCGGCGTAGTCATACTTAGGTAAGTGTAAATATACTTGATTGCAAGTAGTCTTCTTTTATTAATTAGCCTTTTCTCTAGTGAAAACACTTATCTCCTCCTAATACTTACATACATTCGTTGACAATATCTGTGTGAATATTTTTATGGGGATAAGGAAGGAGGTAAAAAAGATAGGGTTTATATATTGTCAATTTTTATTTACCAGAAAATACTGGACTTTTGAAGGCTCTCCAATAGCACACAGAAAATCCAAAATATTTTCTGGGTACTACATTTTTTAGGGAATAAATGAAAGTTTTCCGCAGATAGAAAATGCTTAACTCAGTGACAGACAATTTTGAAATTGGGAAACTTAAATTCACTGGAACTTATGAATTACTCGTCTACCAAATTAAGCTGATAAGAAGTATTGGTTATTATGCTGAATTTTTTTGCATTGGGGTAGACTGAGAAATTGAAACACAAGCAACCAAAAATGCAGTTGGACTAGATGTTAGTTTAGGCAACTACTGAGTTTCTATCCCATGATCCTGAAGTTAAATCATGGGAAAATAGTGGACAAATCATAGAATTTTTCTGTGATGTTTGATATTGAGCGATTTCGATGGTGTGTTCAGCTATGCAAGAAATTGTGTTTCTCAGCGAGCTAAGAAACCTGCAAATTTTTTCCGTTCATAGCGGAATTAATAATCTTAAAACCTTGCCTAGATGGTGTTTTATTAAACGAGGTTTTTAGCAATTTTGTGTACGCTGTAGCTAAATTTGAGGTAGTGTCAAGATGTTGAATTGTTCAATTCAACATCCAAACTTTAAAATCTCAAATTCTGTCAGTCTTCTTCCTCCTCTGTCATTCCAGGGTTGATCAGTGTAATATCATACTCACTTGCATCTGTTTGTCCTGAACGTTGACTATTTTTGAGCAAATAATAAATTGCTCGTACTTGGGGTCCAAAAACAATTTCGTCTTCGTTTTTTAGATCATGGGCTAGCATTTTGCGTCCATTAATCATCAAACCATTAGAACTGGGTTTGCCTTTGGGATCACCATCAACAATACGGTAGTAATAGCTGTTGCTATTATTCATGCGCCGTAATCTGACTAATGTAGCATGGTGTCGAGAAACAAACTGTGATATCAATCGGATATTACAATTACGATCTCTACCGATAGAATAGACGGGATTTTCCAGAGGAAATTCTTTGCGTCCTTGATCGTCTTCTATGATCAGTATATGGTTTTCATTAGGTTGTGCGGCCATTGACAGATGGTTGCTAAAATTTGTTGAACCTTGATACGCAAGAATTTGCTGTGTATCTTTTTCCTGCATTTTTCCAGACAATTTATTTAATATGAAATCTAATAAGATTTGAAACTACATATCTTGCTAGGTAGATAAGAGTATATTTTATACTCTTCTAAGAGTATTCTCTCTGGGAGGAGTGAGTACAAACTTTATGAATGGGCTGAATACCCCACTAAAATAGTTTAACAGCTATCAGTTTTATCTAGATCGTTGAATGAATAGTATCTACACTTTATAAATTTAGTGCTAATAAATTTAGTGTTAGAGATTGCTGTCGGAGTGAAATTTCCGACTTCAAGCTGGATAACTGTTATGACTATGGCGAGATTATTAGCCATCTGAGTTATTCGTTTTGAGATACTACCTCCCAGTTATAAGTTTACAGTTAATGAGCAAAGCGTCTTAATAAAACTGAGTTAGTGACAACACTAAGTGAACTGAAAGCCATGAGTGCAGCTGCGCTGGATGGACTTAGAATAAAACCCAAGCTAGGTAATAAAGTACCTGCTGCTAAAGGAATACCAATTGTATTATATGCAAAAGCCCAGAATAAATTTTGACGTATTTTATTGAAAGTTGCACGACTGAGCAAAATTGATTCTATGACATCGTTCAGATTGTCACGCATAAGTATGATTGCGGCTGTTTCCATAGCCACGTCTGTGCCAGAGTGTAAAGCGATCCCGACATCTGCTTGAGATAAAGCGGGAGCGTCATTAATGCCATCTCCTATCATTGCTACGATGGATTGATGTTGCCCTGTTTGAAGAGATTGTATTGCTTCTGCTTTTTTTGCCGGGGGGATGCCTGCCATTATATTGGTGTTGTTTATTCCCAGTTGCTCTGCGAGCGCACTGACTGCTTCTAATCTATCACCGCTGAGGAGCATGACTCGTAAACCCATCTGACGCAATTTTTCTACTGTTGCTTTTGCGTCTGGTCTGAGGGTATCGCTGACAGCAATTAATCCTGCTAAAGTGCCATCAATGGCAACGTTAATTACTGTTTTACCAGATGTTGCCATTTTTTGGGCTTGTTCTTGTGCTGTTTCACTGAGATTAATTCCATGCCAGTTCAACCATTCCCAGTTACCCAATAAAACTGTTTTGCCTTCTACGATAGCAGAAACGCCCATTCCTGGCTCGGTATGAAAGTCTACAGCATGGGGAATGGACAAATTTTGCTGTTTTGCTGCTTGGTGAATGGCTGTGGCGAGGGGATGGTAAGTACCGCTTTCTACTGCTGCGGCGAGTTGGAGAAGTGATGGAGAAAACTTTTCCGAAGTTGGTGATTCTGCAAGCACTAAACAGTCTGTAACTATGGGCTTACCTGTCGTCAGAGTGCCTGTTTTATCAAAAACAACTGTATCTAGCTGGTGGACTCGTTCTAAAACGTCGCCACCTTTGATTAATAAACCCTGTTCTGCACCCATACCAGTACCAACGAGAATGGCTGTAGGGGTTGCTAGTCCTAAAGCACAGGGACAGGCGACTACCATGACTGCGATCGCTAATTTTAAACTAATTAATAGTGAAGAGTATTCTGTATTTGGGGTTGGGTGATGTGCTGAATGATTCACCATTTCCATACTACTGGAGATAGTGATATCTGGCCAAATGTGAGTACCAAAAAAGTACCAAAAGAGAAATGTGAATAAAGAAGCAGTTAAAACCCCATAGGTAAAGTAACCAGAGACCGTATCTGCTAATTTTTGGACTGGTGCTTTGCGAGTTTGGGCAGCTTCTACCAAAGCTACGATTTGCGCCAAAGTGGTATCATTGCCTGTACGAGTCGCTTGAATTGCGATCGCACCAGACTGGTTAATAGTTCCCGCAGCCACCCCATCTCCTAACTGCTTAATAACTGGTACGGCTTCCCCAGTTAACATTGACTCATCCACCGTCGTTTGTCCAAAGCGCACCTCACCATCAACAGGAATTTTATCTCCTGGCAGCACCTGTAACCATTCACCAACCCGCACCTGTTCAGCAGGTATTTCCACAATATTAGCCCCTGCCACTAATTTCTCTGAATCAGGGTTAGCAATCAATCGCGCTGTTTGGGGTTGGAGTGCCAGTAACTGCCTAAATGCTGATGCAGCACGGCCTCTAGCTTGTTTCTCTAAAGTTCTGCCCAGCAGGATAAAACCCAGCATCATCACTGGTTCATCAAAAAAGCATTCCCAACCCATTTGGGGAAACAAGAGAGCTATCAAACTAGCAGTATAAGCCGTCATAGTTCCCAAACTAACCAAAGTATTCATATTTGGCGCACCCCGTCGCCAACCTAACCACCCATCTATTAAAATTGGGCGACCAGGAATTAATAGCGCCACTGTTGCTAGTCCACAGTGAAACCAGATGTTATTCAATATCGGGATGATGGTGTCAGTAAAATGTCCAATACCTGAAAACACCAACAATACTCCAGCAATCACTAACTGTCTGATTACTGCTTGCATTTCCCGGTGTTGTCTTGTAGCCGAATCTTCAAGAGCCGATTTTTGACCTGCTAGTGTAGTATTAGCCTTGCGGGTTTGCGTAGGAAATCCTGTTGCTGTTAATGCCTTTGCCAGTGCATCTGCATCTAGTGTACCAACTTCCGCTTCTACAACAGCTACTTCCGTGGCCAGGTTGACGCAGACGTTCTTGACTTCTGGATGTTGGATGAGCTGTTTTTCTACTGCTATCACACACCCAGCGCACTTCATACCCCCAACATCTAAAATAATCTTTTCTGTAACTGGGGTAGATTGTGGGGTAAGTTGAGTTTCTTTGAGAAGTTGCATGGCAAGTTTTGAGATTTGCTACCAAAATTCAACGCCTGACAAAAGGATTGTCTACTTTGAGCGTAGGCTAAATCTGGAACTATGGACAACTATGAGATAAAAAAGCATAAGTTTAGGAGTGTGGGCTTCTCCGTGCTATGCGTACAGGACACTACATTAGGCTACGCTATCAGGAGTTCAGTTTCCTCTACACCCCTACACCCTAGACCGATATGTCATATAAATCAGTGATGCTATCTGCATGGGCAACATGAAACTTAGGCTTTTATAGAAATACTGGATTTCCAAACTAGGCATGGTGCTGAAATCAACCATACCTCAAAGTAATAATATTACCGAAGTCCACCGAAGTCCTCTGTTTAGATTTTAAAATTACCATACCCATAAATGTGATATTTGAGATCGGTAATGGTTGTTATGCGCCGAAAATATATAGGTGATAATACAAATTTCTAAAACCAGCCCTGCTTTTTGACAAAGTAGGTATTAACAAAATCTTCATGGTTTTTATTTAAGTAAATCATGCCTTCAATTAAACCTACAAGTTGCATAATTAGCAATGTAAATCCGTAGGTGAGAGAACCACCAACTACCGAGATTACTAACATGATAAAACCTTCTGGTGCGTAACCAAGAATAAACTTATGTAGTCCAAATCCACCACAAATAATGCCACAGTAAGCAGCTAAAATTTGTTTAGTCGCATGAGATGGGTTGAGATTAGCCATATTCACTTCATCTCCTTTGTGTGTTGACTTCTCACTTTTGTGCAGAGGTACTAAGTACCTACAGGTTAATAGTAATTATGTCAGGATATTTTTTGACCTTGCTGTAATCATGAGAATACATTCATTTTCTGAAGTTGTCAGTCTATATGCACACAAAAAAGTCTAATAATTCAGCGTAATTAAACATAAAATACTCAAAATATATATCCCCGATTTCTTAATGAAGAAATCGGGGATATTATTAGGTCAAACTACATCTGAACTATTAGGAACTCTGTAGGATTAATCTGTGTCTTTACCCTATTAAAATTGTGAATTAGTATTAACTATTGCCACTTCCTAAAAGAAATAAACTCAGTAATGTGCCACTATTCCAGAGACTGTGAAGGAGCATAGGGGCGAGAAGATTGCGCGAGCGCGTGTATATTATTCCTAATACAATTCCTAATGCTGTTAGTGGGAGGATTTCTGACAAGCTCAGATGAGCCGCAGCAAATAACAAGCTACTAGCACCAATTGCGCCCCAAACAGGGACATAACGAGTCAAGGATGGTAACAAAAAACCGCGAAATAGAAATTCTTCAAAAAATGGCGCAGCTATAGCCGCAGTAAAGAAAAATATCCCTAATGCTATATTATCTCTACTTTCCAACGCCAGTTGCAATAGTGGATTACTGCCACCTTGTCCTTGCCATAATTGTTGATTAATCAACGACACTATCACCACAATTGGTAAAGCAGTGCAGTAACCACCCAGTCCCCACAAAAACCAATTACTTTGAAATCGGAAACGAAACCAGCCTTGTGGCAAAGGAAAATAACGCTTAATAGAGTAATACAACACTGACAACGCACCCAACGCAACCAGTAAATAACTAACTAATACAGAGAAAGCCTGAACCCGCACATTACTGGAAGAACGGGAAATAGGGATAAGGCTGAAGAATACAGGTATAAATAATTGTCCCATGAGGAAAAATCCCAGAACAAAAACCTGTAAAATTGTTTCCACATCCCAAGGTGTTGACCAACGGTTGTCAGCATTTGCACCTAATATAGACTCTTTTCCCTTGAGTAAGAGTTGAATAATCAAAGCTACCAGCAATATGACACCAATGAAGGCAGTTAAGCTGGGAATAGTGGCAATTATCGCTAATTTACACATAGCATCACTAGCAGCCGCTTGTTGTCCAGCTTTAACATCAGCTAATATATATTCACGTTGTTGGAGTTGGTACAGTTGAATTAAAGCTGTGAAGCGAAACCAACCTTCTAAGTTTTTTTGAACAAGTTGTTGAGCATTTGGTAGCAACTGAGGAGATTTGCTCCATAACCCGCTTAATACTTGAGCGGTTTGCTTTAATTCGGAACTAACCTCGGAGGTTTCCTGTACTTGACTCCAAGTTTTTAAGGCCTTATCTATTTCACCTTGCTGTACTTGTAAAATTCCCAGACGCAAGTCCAACTCATCCCGTAATTTTTCTAGTTCGTTAACAGACTTCCGTAATTGTTGCTGCTGTTCTTGGGAAGAGAGTTCTGGTAGAGGTTTAGGAGGTGTTTCTTGGCCAAGTTTTGCCAATTGAATTTCGGCTTTGTCTAAATTGGTTTCGACAGATTCCCGTGCTTGTTGATATTGCTTGGTAGCACTTTCTAGGGGTTTATCACCCAGTATAGTTTCCCGAATAACCAAAAAATTCTCATCGCTGCTGCCTTCTGGTTGCCATGCTTGGGCTTGCAAGACAATATTTGTTTGGTATAGTTCCAGACGACTTTGGAGCTGAGGTTTTTGCCAACTACCAAATAAAGACAAGCCTGATGTCATGATGGCTAACAGTGTTAGCACAATTAACAGCAACCGTTTGAATGTCATCTATCCCCCTTTAACTTACCAGTTGAGAGCGTGCGCCTCTTGGAAATTATAAGCCAGTCATCCTCTAACAGAATTTTGGATTTTGAATTCACCCTACAGATAAATCCGGGGGCTTGAGGATTTTGGATGTTCTTATTGACATATTCACCGACCTGAAGGTGCGGAGATTCTTGAGAGTTCACAGTAACTTGCTCTCTTTGTAGTCTGACAGTCACTCCCTGTCCCTTTAAGGTCGTGGCGATGCCCCATCCCGAGCATTTCTATATTTTTAGATGAGTTCTCATCTCTGTCTTGCTCACTACCACAACTTAAGCAGAGTATTGAGGGAACAGAGAGGTCAATTTTGCCCCAACAAAAACCGCAGTATGAGCATATTTGGCTTGTTGGTTGCCATCTATATATGTGAAAATCACGGTGGAATTTTTCGGATTTAGCCTCACCAAGATTTCTAAATTCTCACCATCCTTGCAAACTGATTACCCTAGATAGTTTACGATTTTTCACCATTCCCGATACGTTCAAATCTTCTAGCGAAATTACTCGGTTATTGCTAATTATCTTTGTTGATAGTTTGTGCAGAAAGTCTTTTCTGTTATCAGCAGTTTGGCTGTGTAGTGTAGCAAACTTGACGCAAGTTTTATTTCTTGTCTTTGAGTCTTTCTGAGACCGTGCTAATTTTCGCCGTAACTTGCGAATTTTCCGCTCTAACTTTGAGTAGTCAGGACTTTGAACTTTTTCACTATTGCTCATGACAGTAAAAGTTTTAATTCCCAAGTCAATACCAATGCTTTGGCTTTTGGCACTGGTTAGACTTGGCTCAACTTCTACAACAAAACTCAAGAAGTAACGGTTAGCACAATCTTTAATTACTGTTAATCAACTAGGTTCTGATGGTAACTCCCTAGACCAAATGGGTTTGATGATCCCAATTTTAGCAAGGTAAACATCTCCATCTTTAATAGAAAATGCTGCCTTAATGTTGGTACACCCACTCTGCCACCTTTTCTCTTCCCGTTACGTGAATTGAAAAAGTTTTTGTAGGCAACATCCAAATGTCTAAGAGACTGCTGTAATGGTACTGGAGAAATATCTGACAACCACTTTCTAGCTTCAGTCCTTTTAGCTTGGGTAAGCATTACAGATAGTTTGTTGTATCCTGGCAATTTTGCGGACTGCTTGCAGAAAGCTAAGGCATCGTTCTAAGCTACGCGAACACTACCAAACAATTGGGTTAAACAATTTTACTGTTGATCTGTTAGGTAGAACCTATACTGATACCTTGCTTTCATCGCTTATGCTAGAATGAATTAGTCTGTTAGGTTATTGTATATTACTTAGGCTGACATGACAAGTGGGTGAAGAAGAGAAAGGCATAGTATTTCAGACTTAAAAATACATTTGATCTGCGTGACTAAATATAGGTAAAAGGTATTTACCTATGAAAGCCTTGAACTAATTCACAAGTCCTTTGTAAAAGTCTCTCAAAAAATGGATTTTAATGTACTTAAATTTAATGGCGAGTCAGACCATATTTATGTTTTGTTGGACTATCCTCCGAAGCTTTCAATATCCCAAATAGTTAATTCTCTTAAACGGGTGTCTAGCCGTCGGTATGGTCAAGCTGGATATCCAAAACCTGACGGTAAAGATGTTCTTTGGAGTCCTAGCTACTTTGTATCTTCGGTAGGGGGTGTGCCAATTGAGGTTCTCAGAAAATACATCCAGAATCAAGAAAGTCCGTCCTATAAGGACGGGGTTTAAAACCTCACCTTTCGATAAATTAAATAAATATCCCTTGCTTAAATCCTATATTTTAACAAATATGATGATACACGAAAAATAATATCGCCTACTTCTTTCAGAAATTGGGGATATATGTTGATGATTACCTTTGAAATTTCCGTCCTAAGAAAGCGACAATTTGCTCCCAAGCTGAAGTAGCCGCAACAGCATCATAACGACAACCATCATCTCTCATAAAAGTATGTTCCGCTTCATGAGCAAAAAAGTGATGAGATGATGGACTTTGGCATTTTCTAAAGCATTAATTATAGTATGTCTGTCATGTTCAGAAATATGCGGGTCTTGAGTTCCAAAAATTAACAACATTTTACGCTTAATTTCTTGAAATATATGATGAATTGTACCAGCTACACCTTTAGCTAGTTTTCCGCTATAAATACCAGTAGGATAACAAGAAATACAAGCCTAAACTTCATTTCCAAAAGGAGCGCGAAAAGCCAAATATCCACCCATACAAAAACCCAAAGTTCCAATTTTATCGGCAATCACTGAACTATCATATTTGAGAAAATCAACTACACCGCGAGTATCAGCATCATATCCAGAAATTAACGTTGTTTGTGCATCATCATTACCGGCCATTCTACCAATATGATTAGGTTCAATTACAGAACCCACAGGTTCAATGCGGTGAAAAATATCGGGTGCAGTGACAACATAACCAAAACCTGCTAAATAGAGAGGTCCGAAAATTTACAAAGGAGTATGTGTCTGGCTTTCCATAGTGTTAAGATGAGGAAAGAGCCAAGGCAAGAATCAGGGTTGGGAATAGTTAGGGATAGTTCCTATCCATGAAGATGTTGATG
>ERZ1034411.217-NODE-217-length-14066-cov-18.377132_pt1 | contig 14066 bp, 6 predicted proteins | sample MGYA00520583_ERZ1034411 | MGnify/ENA primary metagenome ERZ1034411 (study PRJEB33736, sample SAMEA104288481) | Azolla microphylla | place: Ecuador | collected 1982 | study: EMG produced TPA metagenomics assembly of the PRJEB19522 data set (Is there foul play in...
GCGATCAAATGTTTTGGTTTTAAGATTAAATTTTGGTCACTTCAATCACAAATTTTGGTTTTATGGGATTAAGCCAGTATAACTCGGTGTAAATTCATAGAATTGGATTTTAAGGTGACCTTTCAATTGAAATTTTTAATATATAATTTAATTATTATTTTTTTTCCAAAATAAAGCTACTTTCCCATTAGTTAGGACGGATTATTACAAGGAGACTATACAATGAAGCTTATACACAAAACGGGGAATCTCCCTCAGATCGAGATCAAGACAATGAGACTACTTACATAGTGTTTCAAACCGACTACCTAAAGTAAGTAGATACCTATACCTAAAAGCAGTGGCCTTTAGTGTCGGCCAGAATGAGCCGACTCCCGGGGCCTACACCGAAGGGAGAGAGGCATGAAAGAAGGAAACAGCCAGCGTGGGGGCTGGTAGTTCCACCTCGGTCCACTTTCTCCTAGCGTCACCATAGGCGTGTTCCGCCATTTCTGCCAAAAGCGCAACCGGGCAGTGGCCACGTCATTGGAGTGGTTGCAAACCTCATCTAATTGCCCTCGTAGGCAGCTGATAAGCGCGAACCAGATATCCATGATCACTTCCTCTGGGGGCTGTACCCGATCCTGGAAAACCTTTAAGCATCGTGCTTTCCAAACATACCATAAGGTGAAGCCTGCAATCAACCTCCAAATTTCCAGGAACCTAGGGGATGCGGACAACGACTCTCTCTCAAAGCGGATCTTGCCGATTTGGCCTCCCGTGCATACATAGCACCAAGTATCCGCATTAAAGGCGTCCGTCCACCAATCAGACGAGTGGTCAAGCCATGCCGCAGCACTCCACGATGCTGTTCCAACCACTTCACATGCCGCAAGGAGGCGAGTGACTCTGTCCCATACCTTTTGAGCTTGAGGGCAATCCCAAAGACAGTGTCTCAGAGACTCAATGGGGGAAGAGCAAAGTGGGCAACCTATCGGGCCGCCCCTTTTACCAAGCCATTCCCCAACAGGAATCACATTGTGACCAATCTGCCACCAAAAGAGCTTGATTTTTTCAGGCATGTGGAGACGCCAGAGACCCTTCCAAAAGGTAATGAGCACCTCATCAGGGATGCCCAATGTTCGCCATCCATTACGAATGGGGCCATCGAGCTGCAGTTGTAAAGTCCGCCCCAATTTAGTGCTATATTCAAAGAAGTGGCAGAGTTTGTCACCATGTTTCCACCTGAAATCCCCTGGGTCCCATTCTAGTTCAACGAGGGGACGAGAACCATATACCCATAGCTTCCAATGGGGTTCCACCTTAGTAACATCTGGGTCTGTCTTCCAAATGTTATCAACCTCCGCCACCATTCGAACCGGAAGCCAAGTGCCCCTACTCTGCCTCTCCCCAAAAAATGTATCTCTTCCCAAACGACTCACCCCCTTCACCAACTTAACCATTCCAGCCTCATCAAAGAGGCCGAACCATGCATCTTCTCGCACATTCCCCAACGGAACCCTATCAACTGCCTCAGCTATCAAGCTCCGCATCTTCATAGCTCCCTTGAGGGGAGGGAATGGGTCCTCCTGGGCTCCCCTTGGAGAAACCATGCGTCTCCAATCGTCTATAGAGTGAAGCCCTGTCTGCGCCAACTTTCCCCATGCCAGGCCCTTAAGCTGCCCTAACATCATGTCATCACTTGTTCGCACCTGAGGATTCCAAAATAAAGGTTGTCTAGCCCATTCGATGAGTGTCTCTGGGGTGTGCTTGACCAAATGTTGTCGCACATGACACCACGCCCGCAAGATGGAGTTTGTTACCCTGTCCTCCTGTTGACAAGCCATCTTGGGTGGGACTCCACTCGTGCAACACCAGTTCAAGGAGTTGGGCCACGGCCTACCATACTTGGGAGTCCCTACTTGCAATCTATTGCGAAGTAGTACCTTCCAACACCCCTTACCTGGGAGAAGGCATCGAACTACCAATTTGGCCAGCAATGCACGGCTCTGTGTTAAGGGGTCTATAAGGCCAAGCCCCCCTTTGGCTCGCGGTTGCGTTAACCAACGCCATGACACTCTGGCAGCAGCCATTGGGTTGTCCTTACCGGACCATATAAATCCCCTAATGGCAGCCTTAATCGCATGCAAACCTGTCGGGTCCATAATCCAACATGAGACCGAGTGCCACATGGTGGCGAGCATCACTTGGTTCGCAATAAGGACCCTACCAGCGAAGGACAATTTAGATCTACTCCATTGGTTCAGCTTCTTGCTTATTTTGGCTTGCACATGGGACAGTTGTGCTCCCTTGGGAATTGCCCTCCCCATAGTAAATCCTAGATACTTGAATGTCGTCCCGTTAGGGACCCATGTAAAATCGGCATGGGGATGCCACCTTGGTTTCTCTTGTTCACTGAACCAAAGGCCTTGGGTTTTATCCCAATTGACCTTGGCACCAGCAGCCTGACAAAAGTCCTCGACTAGATGTTCAGCCCGCTGCAAATTCTCCTCATCACCTTGCAGGAAGAGGACCGTATCATCAGCATATTCAGACAAAAGAAGATCTTCACTCGCATTAGGGATGGGCAATCCCCTCAATCCGTTGCTTGGGGCTTGTAAGTAGGCAGAGAACGCCTCAGTTACGAATAGATAAAGATATGGGGCTAGGGGACAGCCTTGCCTCACTGAGCGTTGTAGTTTGAAGGAAGGGCCCCTAGCACCCCCGATCAGCACACTACTGGTAGCAGTCCGGTAGAGGGCAGAAGTGCATTTTCTCCATTTTTGGGGTAGGCCCATAGCTCTCATCACGTTTTCCAAGAAGGGCCAAAGTACCCTATCGTATGCCTTCTCGAAGTCAAGCATCAGAATAGCTGAGCTCGAGACGGACTGATCAGCCAATGCCATGGCTTCCCAAAGAAGCAACACATTATCAAAGATACACCTGCTCCTAATAAACCCTGTTTGATTCTCATGTATAATGTCCGGTAAGAAGCTTGCTAACCTTCGCGCGAGGACTTTTGCCAGAATCTTGTAAATCGTGTTAAGGATCGTTATCGGCCGCCATTGGCGCAACTCTAGGCTTCGTTGTGCCGCTTTGGGAATGAGATAGATCATCCCCTCAGCCAGTCCGGTTGGCATCGTTCCCGAGGACCAAATCTCTTGAACTCCGGCTTCCAAGGACGGGATAACAATGTCCCAATGGATCTCGAAAAAATCTCGTGAGAGACCATCGGGGCCGGGGCATGCTCCTCTCCGCAAATCCCTGAGTGCCTCCGAGAGTTCTATACGAGAAATGGGGCTATCGAGCACCATTTCCATCTCTTGGGATACCTTGGGGTGAATGCAAGTCATCACCCTATCAGCCAGCTCTACGTTTTGCCTCATATGCACAGGTGCAAGTAGGTCTTGATAGTATTGCGTTGCCATATGCAAAATCTCATCCTTTTCCTCCGTAATTGAGCCGTCTGGTTTGCGCAATTGTTGTATACGTCCACCACCACCCTTGGGAGCCTTGTAATGAAAGAAATGTCGGTTGACCCTATCGTCTATTCTAGCCCACCATGCCGCGGTCCTTCGAAATAACATTCGGTTCCTCTCCTCCATCCTTTCCCGAACCTTCATCTTGGCTTCCTCTAGCTTAGATTTAGACCAAATGCAGCCAGGGTCCGCCTGTAACAAACGTTGCGCTGCCGCAACGGTCTTCCTTAATTTTATTTCAATGACTCTGACTTGTTGGAGGGCCCGCTTGGTCTCTTGCTGTAAAAAGGAGGAGGAGAGGGCCAGTTTTTTCTGCAAATCCTCACTAGCCGATTCTCTTACAATGGTCTCCCGCCATATACTCTGTAGGCCCGCCTTCACCTCTTCACTCTTCATAATCTTTGTGGAGATTTTCATGTTGAGACTCCCGTGGCTGCCGCTGGGTGGGTTAAGGTCTAGTCTCATCGGTTGGTGATCAGAGAAGGTAAGGCCTGCCAAGATAGCGAAGGAGCCCCCCAACTCCTCAAGGGACGAGCTGATGTATATGCGGTCTAACCGTGCAAGGCTACCACCCCTAACATTCACGGCGGCTCTCGAGAAGTGTAGCGAATGTGGGCATCTCCTAAGGGAAGAGCCCCATGTATCTTTCACCCCGATTTTGCCAATTAAGAGAGCCCATGAGTCCAGCTCTGCACCATGGATTGGTCTTTGGGTCCCCCCTTTCCTGTCACCCAAATGTTCAGTCATGTTGAAATCACCAGCCATTATCCATGCCTCTGCATCAGGTAATGTGGTCGCTAACATCCTCCAGAAGATTGCTCTCTCGAGGGATGAGTTAGGGGCATAAATGTTTAGCACCCCAATCTGTAGGTGATTCCATTTCAGAAGCACATATAAAGCCCTACCCGCAACCAGCGTGCCATGTGATGTTACTTCGTATCGGGCCTTATCGCTGATCGAGATGCAAACCCCTCCCCTTCGTTGAAGGTCACCCTGTGCTGCCGACCACCACGTGGTCCACCCACCCGATAAGGGGTTTACTAGGCTCTGAATTCTCTCTTCAGAGAGATGGTGTTCCTGCAACAGCAGTATGTCGATCTTGCCCCCAATATTAGAGGGATTCAACTCCTCCCGAAGTCTTTTGCACTCTTGGTGCTGCCGGCCTCCACCAAGGCCCTGTACATTCCATGTTAAGATCCTCATCCGAAAACGGTGAGGTTGACGCCCATGTCCGGGCTGACCCCCATGTCATGGGGCAAACTAACGCCTATTTCGGGGGCTATGGGCTCCTGCGAAGGCTGAAGAGCCCCTAAGGGGTTCTCGGCTTGTTGATCCCGGCCCGCTTCAAATAGTTCTCGCGATACGTTTTGGCTCCTAAGTGGCTGTCCAACCTGCATCCCTTTATCCCAAATAGTCCTCCCCAAACCAGGTGATGGTTTGCCTATACTTCCCTTCCCTTTGACCTTGATCTTGCCCGTCCGGATCCACGACTTCAATAATCTGAGGTCACCACCACATTCACGTTCCATCATGGGGGAGGCCTTAGCCAACATCTCCTCTGGGGTGGAAAGTACACGATGTGGTTGCAACTCCATCGGGGAGGGGAACAGGAGCTGAGGATCGTGTGGGGGAAGGGACCAAGAGTCACAAGGGGACAATGTTGCTGCCAACGCTTCTGGGTTGTCCTCTCCTAGCCCTTGGAGCAATGTAAATCTGTTGGTAGCCCTCACATTTAGGTCATGTGCTTTTGCACTCCCTGAGAGGATCTTCACCCATTTCGAGGGTTGTTCGTCCGCACTTGCTGGTGACACTGTAGTGGGACTGCGGTCTAAGGGAAGGCCTTGAGAGGGGGGGGAGGCCGCACCTAGGCTTCCAGGTTTCCCCTTCTTCTTGACGGGCTGCCAAGGAGCCTCGTCACCCTTGGTTGACGCGGTCTTCCTAGAGTCTTGAGGTCCCGAGCTTCCCTTTCCAATCTTACGAGGACAATTCTTAGCTAGGTGTCCTTTCTGTTTGCAATAAAACACTGTCCAGGGAGACCCTCATAAACCACTTTCACCACTGTGAGACCTAGCTCTTCAGAGTAGAGCCTAATTCTCGTTGGCAATCCATGGAGGGAAGGCACCAAGATACGCACCTTAGGCACCTCCGCGATTGTGTCTGCCATAGACATTTTTTGAGGGAAAAGCGTCCCTATCTGTTCGCCGAAAAAAGGAAGCAAATGGCACAAATGGGGAGGGAGGCCGGGAAATGTTGCGGTGATCACCCTAGGGTTGTTAAGTTTTCGTAACTCTTCACTTGGATCGAACCCCGGTGACCATGGCTGGAGCAACACCTTGCCGTACTTCAATTCAAGTACCTTGAGTTCTACCAAAGGTTGCGCCAACGAATCATCACCCAATTCAATGTGGAAGAAATTTTTCCCTAAACCCCTGACACTCTTGATCGATGGCATGTTCTCCATCACAGCCACTTGGAGCATGTCCCGAACCATGCCACGATTTGGTCTACCTGCGAGAAACCTACAGAAAAAGGACGTACGACGTAGTCGTTCGATTTCCACCCCTAAGAGTCTGTTGGCCTCTGGGACAGGGTGATGGCTAAATCTGTACCTCCTTCTCCTTGTAGCGAACTAGGATCTGTTGGGAGTTCGAAGCCTCCCACCATATGAGTTGGAAGTTCGGATCCTCTCACCATGTTAAACTATAGATTGTTTTTTCGTTCTCTTGTTCAAAGTAATTTTTTCTATAAGAATTTATAAGTGGAAGTGATCTTAAAAGGAAGAGACTAATTCTAAGTGATTTTAACAAGATTCTTGAAAATAGTGCTAAGTTTAAGTGTGGATGTTTATTTTGTTTCCAAACTGTTCTAGATATCATTGAGTCATCTAGAACTCCATTAAACAACCTAGAAGGTCACAAAACTATTTTGAATAGAATAGAAAGTGTTTGCATATATGTGGAATCAAAGCATGGACATGAAAGGTTCTTTAAACTAAATTTTTGAAAAATGATGTTTATCATTAATATGGTCATTTTTGACATCCTTATGTCATTGTGAATTGGAGAATGTTTGAACATCTCTTTAGCCTCCCTCATCAACTTATATGTATCTTGACATTTGTATGTACTGATTCATGATGACTTTGTTATACATTAAAGTTTACATACAAATTTTTAGTTATTTATGTAGAGTAAGCATTTATTTTCCAAAGTATTTTCTAATAAAAGGCATAGTTAAAGCAACCAAATCAAACATGTGGCCATCTATATTTTATTAGTTTTGTAGGATTTTACATTAACCATAACTCCAAGTTCAGATGACTTTATATTGTCGAGAATATGCGCGGAACAATGCTCGACCGCCACCGAGTTCTTGGGATCAACCACAGATAAATAGGGATATCAAGAGATGCACGTATACACGAAACAATACACAAGAAGAGAGTACACTGGATGTTTTACGTTGTCGTGATATTTCCATGACACGATGAGAAAATAAACCCCACCAATTTATATGAGCTTGTTCAAATCTTTGTAAAAGGTTATATAGAGTGCAAGGTCACGATGAGTAGGAGGGCGCGAGGGTTTAGGTGTCGTAAAGGATTTGCTTCACTATAGAAAAATAAACTAAAATATTGTATTGAATAACATTTGAGAGACTTGAACCCACAACCTCACATACCAAATACAAGGCACATCCCATTAGGCTAGATCATTTGTTTTCTTAAAGTTATATTTTAATGTTTGTACTTATGCCATGTATATTTTCATACATGAAAGCTGAAATGAGTGAGATGTCTATCATGCATCACATGTAATGCATGAACGCCAAATGGCGATCATGCATCACATGCATTTCATGCACTACATGCATGATATGCATGGGGGCACCTATTTAAAGAGTAGAAGGGACAAGGGAAAAGGGGACAGAAGACGAAGAATACTATTGTAATAAGAGAGATGAGCTATATTTTGGTACAAGTAATATTTTTGTAATCATCTTCAAACATATCAATACAAGCTATTTTCGTTTCTCCTCTTTCTTTGACAAGAAGCCCGGTGCTTACTTCCCGGATTCGCAATTTTCTTTTCTGTTTGATCTCGTACGACGAAATCGACGCGACAGTGGTGAACCCGACGTGAAACGGGAAGTTAAGAGAGATGGAGAACCAACAAGCAGTCTCGGAGCCACGAATTAACCGAGAAGTCGTTGTGGAGCCACAACTCAACGTGGTGCTTCAAATGATTGAAAGAATGATGCAAAGCCAAGAACGTGCAACTACTCTTCAACGAATCGATCATGCTATTGACAAGCTTGTCGAGAAAATAGGTCTCTTTGAAGGTAAAAATATAACTAAATTCTTACAAGTATATGTTACTGAGATGGGTAGTAAAGGATTAAATCAACATGATGTTCAAATGAATTTTGTGAGGATGGTTGAACTCCCTTTGAGAAATAGAGTCTCTGAACTCGCAACAAGTTCTAATGATTGGGTTGCATTTGAGCAAGCTTTATTAAATGAATATATGCTTGGTGATACAATCCGAGCATCAAGGAGGAGTTTCTTGGATTGGGTGGACAAAGAGGACAAGAAGATTTCGGTGATGGAGTTGTTGAAAGAGTTCGAAACTCGTTATAACCAATTAACGACGACCGAAAGGACTCTTTTGGAACAAGAGAAGGTGATCTTATTCTTGAAGGCATCAGACCGATCCTATCGAGAAAAATTAGTTGCATTCCTTGAAGATTGGACTACACCCACTGGTCTAGTGTCCGATTGGAATCGAGTACATGAAGCTTGCAACAGAATCAGCAAAAGAGCCCAATGGTGTGAAGATCTTTCGATTGCCGGGGGAATGAAAGATGAAGTGAAGACAACCATCAAGGAGGATACTGGGAGTCCATCAACTATTTCCAAGGTACCCGAAACAATGATGGACGATCTTATCAAAGGTATAAAAGATCTTTCATTACATGTTGCAAAGCTACAAGAAGAAAAATCCCCGCAACCCCAAAAAGATTATGAAAGAAGATGCATATGGTGTGATAGCGTCGACCATTCAAGAGGAGGGTGTGATAACTACCAAGAAGCGATAGACAGAGGGGTGATATTCTTCAAAGATGGTAAGATTCACTCTTCTGCAACTCGATTACCTATTCGAACTAACTTTAGAAGGGGTGGTATGAGAAGGATTGTAGAAGATGCGGAAACAACTAGGACACAAGATGTTTATCAACCAACAACTACAGTCATCCATGTTGGTGAAGGAGGATCTAAATCTGAATTTTGGCCATGTATTTTTAAAGCTGCAAGAAAGGGTAAAATTGGGTTTGAAAAGCTAAAGTCTGGAGGTGACGCCGTCCGAAGCAATACTGGTTGGGAAGATCCAGTGGATGGCCTCTCAGCTTTCGCAAAGGTTGCAACAAACCAAGTCCATGAAGTGATCATGGAAGACAAACGAAAATGGGTGGAAAATGAAGATAACAAGAAGAGGGAGCTAAGAAGCGCTAAAAAGAGGGAGACAGAAAATCCGAAAATGGTAAGCCCCGACGTCGAGAAAGGTATGGATAAGAAAAGTCCTTCATTTAGATTATTATCAGATATTGAAGCTTCAACTGACTTAAAAAAAGTGCTAGAAGAAAGAGTTTTAGATAGCAAAGTGGAGCTTTCCTTGAGGGAACTTTTGGGCATAACTAAAAAAGAATTTCATGATGCAATAATAGATGGAATTAAAAGAAAACGACAAAGTATTGAAGCCGTCGAAACCCTAGGAAGTGAAGTAAATAAAGCAACGGTGGAAGTCCTCAAAGGTGAACCAAGCTCTTCCATTGTTGGTACTCAAGCTATTGCGACGACAACTTTTGAAGAGAAGCCAAAAGAGCTAAAAAGCTACTATGCTAAGAAACATTGGGCAAGAGCAACAACTGAGACACCTGTGAAGATTGAAAACCTTGAAGATCCGGTCGTGGCCTTAATTGACCACGGCTCAGAAATTAATCTAATTTCTTATGATATTTATAGGAAAGGCGGTTGGCCAATGGAAACGAATCATGGGTGGAGGGTAAAATCGGCTAATTCAACGACCGAAGAACTTCATGGAGCTTGCCCAAACATCAAAGTCACCATTGGAGATGTGCCAATGGAGCAACATTTCTTTATCCAAAAGACCTCATCATACCCAGTGATTCTTGGTCAACCATATATCACATCTTCTAGGATGGAGACGAAGGTACTTGAAGATGGCTCAACATATGCTAGGATTCGAAGTACTGATGGTAAAAGAAGTGTTCAATTTCTTACTGTTAGGCAGGAGCATGATAGAAATAAAGAAGAATTACGAATCAACTCATGTGAGCATGATATGTCATCTTATGAGTCGGATTTTTAAATAGGATCATTGATGGGCAGGGACACAATGGTCCCAAAGGTTTTCTTTCCTTGCAAAAATGTTTTCCAATTAATAAAACAATCAATACTTTCTCTAATACAATGGATGGATTTACCGGCTACTTTGGTGTGGAAAGCCATGTACAAAATAAAGGGAGCAGGAAAATGTTGGATGCATTGTGCACTTCAGGGATGATTGAAAGGGATGACATGATTACTGGTATGTTTCTTGAATATTCAGATGTGGATACAGTCAAAATATTAGAAAATTGCTTGAATGAGAAAGAATGTGGCAAAAGATTTGTTCATGTAAATTCTGTTGATATGTACCTTCATATTGCTGATTTTATTGAAAAAAATGGTTGTATAGCTAATAGTGAAATAGTTGGCAATAGCTATCATGATACAACTAATGAAAATAAAGCAAGTAAAAATAGTTATGCAATAATAGTTAACACTAAATATAAAACAATAGACAAAAAGGTCAAACCTGTGGCTATGAATCTGCCTATGGATAGTACTGAAAAGAAAAAGAATGTTGCATTTGAGCCAACATTGCGGGATTCTAAGGATATTGGTCATAAGTTTACAAATGCTACTCTAGATCAACTAAAAATTGGTGAGAATGATTTTCTTTTGCCTATTGAGAGACAATGTTTTCGAAATATGATTGCTAGTCATGGGAAAGCATTTGCATTTGAGTCCAATGAAATTGGTTGTGTAGATCCAACAGTTGTGGAACCAATGATTATATTTACAGTTCCGCATATTCCTTGGAATTTAAGGCCTATCCCTGTTCCTCGGGCCCAAATACCGCAAGTAATAGCTTTGCTTAAGGAAAAAATAGAAATGGGTATCTTGGAGCCATCAGATGCCCCCTACTCGAATAAGTGGTTTACTGTACCTAAAAAGAACGGTTCATTAAGGTTCATTCAGGATTTACAACCTGTCAATAGGGTTACTATTCGAAATGTCGGTGTTGGACCGATTGTAGATGCCTTTGCAGAAGCTTTCGCAGGAAGAGCTATATATTCTATGTGTGATTTGTATTCAGGGTATGATCAATTTCAGCTTGCTATTGATAGTCGTGATATAACTACTATAAGAACACCAATTGGATTGATGCGAATGTGTACATTGCCTCAGGGTGCTACAAATTCAGTGGCACATATGGTGAATGCTATGAATAAAATTTTAAGAGATTTTGTGCCAAAAATAACTATGCCTTTTCTAGATGATGTTCCAATTAAAGGATGCTCGATGAATAAGAAGGATGAAAAACTCATGCCGAACGGATGTAGAAAGTTTGTTGCAGACCACATTGATGATTGTGAAAGAATCCTTTCAAGGTTGGAAGAGGTTCATCTTACATTTTCAGGTCAAAAATCTGTGTTTGGGGTTCCCGAAGTTCTGATTGTAGGGCACATGTGTGGACCCTATGGAAGAAAGCCATCCCCAATTAAGGTAAATGCAATTCAAAATCTAAAGGATGATTGTAAATCTCTAACAGAAGTACGTAGGTTTTTGGGTGCTTGTGTGTTTTACCGAATTTGGATTCCACATTTCGCACATGTGGCTGATCCGCTTTATAGGTTGCTTAAGAAGAATTCAAGTTTCCTTTGGACTAATGTACATACAGATGCAATTTGCCAACTAAAGGAAATGTTGTTGAATGCCCCTGTTTTACGGAAGGCTAGGTATGATAGTGAACACCCTATCATTGTTACTGTGGATACAAGTCCAATCGGGATCGGTTGGGCTGTTAGCCAAGAAGAGAAGGATGGGTTGAGATATGCAGTTCGATTTGGTGCAAAAATCTTAACAGAACGCCAAAGAGCTTACCCACAGATTAAAAGAGAGTTATGGGGTATGTTAACAGCTATTAAAACAGATCGTGAATACTTAATTGGTGCGGAAGTTGTGGTTGAAACAGATTGTCGTCCATTGCTAGGAATGATTTCAAGTTGTGAAACATCTGATATAGCTATGCTTAGATGGATAGCTTACATAAAATCACTATGTCCTGAAATCAAGCACATTGCAGGAACGGATAACCCAGTTGCTGATATGCTCTCAAGAGCGAGGTTTAAAGGTAAAAATACAATGGTAATGACTGATGAAGAAGATGAGAGTTTTGATTTCTTTTCCATAAATTGTAACTTGAAGGGGTCATGTGATTTGGGTGTTCATGTTATTCTTCGTGAATCTGAGTACGAGGGGGAGATGTTACAAATTGGAAAATACTTGAGTACTCATGTGAAAGATGGAACATGGTCAAGAGAGCTATTTCATAAAATAAGAAAGAGAGCTTATAAATTTTTTCTTCATGAGGGATATCTTTGGAGACATCCAAAGGTTGTGAAAGGGATTCCGCAAAGAGTGGTTGGAAGAAGGGAAGAACAACAAAAACTAATATTTGAATTTCATGATACTTTATGGGCAGGTCATCGTGGAGTTTGGGCCACCTACTCGAAATTAAAAGAGAAGTTTTGGTGGGCTAGAATGTACAATGATGTTGCAGAGTATGTACAATCATGTGAGAACTGCCAAATGTATTCGAATATTCGGCATCGTGATGGGTTGCAACCTACTTATTCTTTATCTCTACATTATAAATGGGTTGTGGATATTGTAATGATGCCTGCAGGGGTTTGGCAAATGAGATATCTTGTATTGGCAAGAGAAGATTTGACAAATCAAGTGGAAGGCCGAGCCCTACGCCAAAAAACCACTTCAGCTGTTTGTAAGTTCCTTCTTGAAGATGTGATATGTAGGTACGGGTGCATTGGGAAGATTGTTGCAGATAGAGGAGAACTAGATTCTAATGAAGCTGAACAATTTTTTTCAAGAATGGGAATTCGACTGTCCTTAACTACGGCATATAACCCTGAAGCTAATGGGAAGGCTGAGCGTGGACATAGCCCTATAGTAAAAGCTTTGGTGAAAGCTTGTGATGGCAAGATAGCTAACTGGCCTCATCTATTACCGTATGCACTATGGGCTGACCGCACTACTCACAGTTCTGTGACTGGCTTTATGCCATCAGAATTGATACTTGGTCAAAAACCAATTATGCCAGTAGAGCAATCGATATTGTCTTGGGTTGCCTTACCATGGGCAGATGAAATGAGTCGAGAAGATTTGCTTGCTCTTAGAATAAGACAACTACAAAGAAGGGATGAAGATGTTCAAATAGCTACGGAAAGGATGAAACAATGTCGACTAAGGAACAAAGAAAGATTTGAGAAAACCCATCGCCTTCGACCAAGAGAGCTCCAAGAAGGTGATTGGGTCATACTATATGACAGCAGCTTGGATAACCAACACGGTACGTCCCGTAAGTTCGCCAAAAGATGGTTCAGACCATATATCATTAGACAAGTGAATAAAAATGCAACTTATTTCCTAATGGAAATGGATGGAGTTGCATTAAGGTTGCCAATTGCAGGGAAGCGAATTAAGCTATTCAAGAAAAGGGAAGATCAAAGCGCAAACTTTCTTAACGAAGAGGACTTCCATGAAGCTGAAGATGTTCGTTGGAGCATGCTGGAAGATGCGCATGTCTAGAGGGGGAGGATGTCGTGACATTTTCATGCCACGATGAGAAAATAACCTCTATCAAATTATATGAACCAATTCAAATATTTGTAAATGATTGATTAGCTAAGAGATGGCTAATAGCTTGAAAAGAACTCTCACCACAAGATGATAATATTATGTGAAAATAGCTAATTGAATCTACAAAATAAAACATAATATAGAGCAAATTACTTTAAATCTAAAGACTCGTATCAACACATTTTTTTAATCACTATTAGGTATTTTAGCTACTAAAGCTATGAAAGCTATAAAGCTATAAAAACTATTTAAACTATTTAAACTATTAGAGCTAAAAAGGCTTTTGAAAGCTATAAAATCTATTAAAGTTATTAAAGTTGTTATCTACAAATGTAGGTGCCACTTATGAATGGGTGAAACTTGGCACTCATGCATATACTCTCCTCATGCATGGGTAACATTGGCCACTCATTCCACCACCGTCTTCATGTATAAAAAGAGGGTGAATAAACTTATCAAGGAGGGAACAATAGACGAGAAATACTATTGTAATAGGAGAGACAAGCTACATTATTGTACAAGAAATATTTTGTAATCATCATGATATATCAATACAAGTTATTTTCAATTCTCCTCTTTTTTTAACAAGAAGCCCGATGCTT
>ERZ1034411.218-NODE-218-length-14037-cov-2.492633_pt1 | contig 14037 bp, 5 predicted proteins | sample MGYA00520583_ERZ1034411 | MGnify/ENA primary metagenome ERZ1034411 (study PRJEB33736, sample SAMEA104288481) | Azolla microphylla | place: Ecuador | collected 1982 | study: EMG produced TPA metagenomics assembly of the PRJEB19522 data set (Is there foul play in the...
CGGCTTGCCGCGCGGCTTGTCGCCGTGCGTGGGCATCGCCTCGCCCTGGTAGGCGAAGCCCTCGGCCAGCACCCGCGCCAGCTTCTGCGCGGGCTGCTCGCGGTAGTTGGCGTAGTAGGCCTCGTGCTCGCCGGTGAGCAGCACGTGCAGCACGTTGTGGAAATCGTCGTTCCACTGCGCGTCGTAGCCGCCGGGAAACGAGGGTTCCAGGCGCTCGGCATCGTTGGCCTCGTTCTCCAGCACCAGGTGGATGCGGCGGCCCGGCTCGGCGGCGCGCCCGCGCCGCCAGCTCATCGAGGAAGCCGCTGTCGCCGATGGCGTGCACCGCGTCCAGGCGCAGGCCGTCGAAGCGGTATTCCATCAGCCAGTACAGCGCGTTGTGGATGAAGAACTCGCGCACCTGCGGCTTGTTGAAATCGATCGCCGGGCCCCAGGGCGAGGACTTTCCCTCGTCGAAGAACTGCGGCGCGTAGGCGTGCAGGTAATTGCCGTCCGGGCCGAAGTGGTTGTAGACCACGTCGAGGTACACGCACAGGCCGAGGCCGTGGGCGGCGTCGACCAAGCGCTTCAGGTCTTCCGGCGAGCCGTAGGCGGCGTCGGGTGCGTAGGGCAGCACGCCGTCATAGCCCCAGTTGCGCCGGCCGGAGAAGTCGGCCACCGGCATCAGCTCCAGCGCGGTCACGCCCAGCGCCAGCAGCTCCGGCAGGCGCTCGCGCACGCCGGCAAAGCCGCCGCCCCAGGCGCCGGCGTGCACCTCGTAGATCACGCTCTCGTGCCAGGGACGGCCGCTCCAGGTCTCGTGCGCCCATTCGTAGGCGCGCGGGTCGACCACCACGCTCCAGCCGTGCACGTCGTCGGCTTGCGCGCGCGAAGCCGGGTCCGGCACGGCCAGGTCCTGTTCGTTGCCGTCGCCGAGGCGGTAGCGGTAGCGCGTGCCGGCGCCGCAGGCGGCGGTGAGATGGAAGGTGCCGTCGTCCTCGCGCAGCATCGGCTGCGCCGCGCCGCCTTCGATCTCCAGCCGCACGGCGGCGGCGCCGGGCGCCCACAGGGTGAAGCGCGTGCTCTCGGCGCCGAGCAACTCGGCGCCGTAGGGCAGGGACTGGGCGAAGCGGCCGCTCAAGCGGCGGCCTCGCCGGCCTGCTCCTCGGCCGGTTCCGCGTCGTTGGCGGCCTCGCTTTCGGCCGGTTCCTGGTCCTGGCGCAGGAGGCGGACTGTGCCGGCTTCTGGCTCGGCGATCAGCGCTACCGCGCTGTAGGCGGCGACTCCGTAGCGGCCGTCCTCGACATTCCTGCCGGCGCGCGCCGGGTCCTCGGTGTCGGCGAGGATGCGGTACTCCAGGGTCGGCTCCGGCAGCTGGAACTCGTGCGCCGCCGCGTCGGAGTTGAACAGCAGCAGCGCCACCTCCAGCCGCCCGTCGTCGCGCGCCGCCGCGCGGCGCACGCCGAGCAGGCGGGCGTTGGGATTGTCCCAGTCCTCCTGCGCCAGCTCGCTGCCGCGCTCGTCGAACCACATGATGTCGTTGAGGCCCGGCGCCAGCTCGATCCGCCCGTGCTGGAAGTACAAGCCCTGGAACACCGGGTGGCGCTTGCGGATGGCGATGAGCTGGGCGGTGAATTCGCGCAGCGCGATGCCGCGCTCGCCCCGGGCCAGGTTCCAGTCGAGCCAGGACAAGGCGTTGTCCTGGCAATAGACGTTGTTGTTGCCCTGCTGGGTCTGGCCGAACTCGTCGCCGGCCAGCAGCATCGGCGTGCCTTGCGACAGCAGCAGGGTGGCCAGGAGGTTGCGCTTGGTGCGCTCGCGCTGGGCGACGATGCCGGCGTCGTCGCTGGGGCCTTCCACGCCCCAGTTGCGGCTCTCGTTGTGGTCCGAGCCGTCGCGATTGTCCTCGCCGTTGGCCTGGTTGTGCTTGGACTCGTAGCTGACCAGGTCCTGCAAGGTGTAGCCGTCATGGGCGGTGACGAAGTTGACGCTGGCCCACGGGCGGCGGCGATGGTGGTCGAACATCTCGGCCGAGCCTTGCAGGCGCGCGGCGAGGGCGCCGCGCACGCCGGCGTCGCCCTTCCAGTAGCGGCGCACGTCGTCACGGAACTTGCCGTTCCACTCGGCGAAGCCGGGCGGGTGGTTGCCGATCTGGTAGCCGCCGGGGCCGATGTCCCACGGCTCGGAGATCAGCTTCAAGGTGCTCAGCTGCGGATCCTGCATCAGGGCGTCGAAGAAGCCGGCGCCCGGATCGAAGCCGCCCGGCTCGCGGCCGAGGGTGACGCCGAGGTCGAAGCGGAAGCCGTCGACGTGGTACTCGCTGGCCCACCAGCGCAGCGAGTCCATCACCATCTGGATCACGCGTGGATGGCTGAGGTTGACGGTGTTGCCGCAGCCGGTGTCGTTGACGTAATAGCGGCGGTCGTCGGGCATCAGCCGGTAGTAGGCGGCGTTGTCGAGGCCGCGCCACGACAGCGTCGGTCCCAGCTCGTTGCCCTCGCAGGTGTGGTTGTAGACCACGTCGAGGATCACCTCGATGCCGGCGGCGTGCAACTGGCGCACCGCCCACTTCAGCTGGCCGGCGGTGCCGTCCGACAGGTAGGCCGGCTCCGGCGCGAAGTAGCTCAGCGTGTTGTAGCCCCAGTAATTGGTGAGGTTGTTCTCCACCAGATTGCGGTCGCGGGCGAAGGCGTGGATCGGCAGCAGCTCCACCGCGGTGACGCCGAGGCGCCGCAGGTAGTCGATGGCGCCGGGATGGCCGAGCGCGCCGAAGGTGCCGCGCTCGCGCGGCGGGAACGCCTCGCTGAGCTTAGAGAAGCCCTTCAGGTGCATTTCATAGATGACGGTATCGGCCCAGGGCACGCGCGGGTGATGGTCGTTGCCCCAGTCGAAGCGGTCGTCGTAGACCACCGCCTTGGGCAGGTAGTCGGCGCTGTTGCGGCGGTCGAACGCCAGGTCGCCCCTGGCGCCGCCGACGCGGTAGGCATAGAGCGAATCGTGCCAGCGGATCTCGCCGTGCAGCTGCCGCGCGTAGGGGTCGAGCAGCAGCTTGTTGGAGTTGAAGCGCAGACCGTTGGCCGGCTCGTAGGGCCCGTAGGCGCGGTAGCCGTACAGCGTGCCGGGGCGCGCGCCGGGCAGGTAGCCGTGCCACACACCGTCGGTGCAGTCCGGCATCGGCATGCGCGCCACCTCGTGGCGGCCGGAAGGATCGAACAGGCACAGGTCGATGCGCTCGGCGCTTTCCGAGAACACGGCGAAGCGTGTGCCGCGGCCGTCCCAGTGCGCGCCCAGCGGGCAGGGCGCACAGGCGTGCAGGCGGTCGGGTGCGGACTCGGCCATCGACTAGCTCCTTGGATCGTGGGTTCCCCGGCTCCCGCCACCGCTTTCAGGAGGCCGAGGGTGTCTCATGCAGTAAATAGACCGTCGCCAGCGGCGGAAGACTCAATTGCAGCGAGAAAGGCTGGCCGTGGCTGGGGCGGTCTTCGGCCAGCACCGCGCCGAGGTTGCCGACATTGCTGCCGCCGTATGGACCGGCGTCGCTGTTGAAGGCCTCGCGCCAGCGTCCGGCGCGCGGCGCGCCGATGCGGTAGCCTTGGCGCGGCACCGGGGTGAAGTTGCACACCACGATCACCGGCGGCGCGTCGCCGTAGCCGGCGCGGTAGAAGGCGTAGACGCTGTTGGCGCGGTCGTCGCCGACCAGCCAGCGGAAGCCCTGGCCGTCGCAGTCGGCCTGGTGCAGGGCCGGCTGGCCGGCGTAGAGGCGGTTGAGGTCGCGCACCACATGCTGCACGCCGCTGTGCAGCGGATCCTGCAGCGCGTCCCAATCGAGGCCGGCGTCGTGGTTCCACTCGCGCTCCTGCGCCAGCTCGCCGCCCATGAACAGCAGCTTCTTGCCCGGATGGGCCCACATGAAGGCGAGATAGGCGCGCAGGTTGGCGAAGCGCTGCCAGCGGTCGCCCGGCATCTTGCCGATCAGCGAGCGCTTGCCGTGCACCACCTCGTCGTGCGAGAGCGGCAGCATGAAGCGCTCGGAGAAAGCGTAGACCAGGCCGAACGTCAGCTTGTCGTGATCATAGGAGCGGTACACCGGATCGCGCGACACGTACTCCAACGTGTCGTGCATCCAGCCCATGTTCCACTTGTAGTCGAAGCCGAGGCCGCCGTCGCGCGGGCTGCGGGTGACGCCGGGGAAGGCGGTCGACTCCTCGGCCACCAGCAGGGTGCCGGGGTGGCGCTGGTGCACCACGTCGGACAGGTGGCGCAGGAAATCGATGGACTCGAGGTTCTCGCGGCCGCCGTACTTGTTGGGGATCCACTCGCCGGCGCGGCGCGAGTAATCGCGATACAGCATCGAGGCCACCGCGTCCACGCGCAGGCCGTCGATGTGGTAGCGCTCCAGCCAGTGCAGGGCGCTGGCCAGCAGGAAGCCGTGCACCTCGCGCCGGCCGAGGTTGTAGATCAGCGTGTTCCAGTCCTGGTGGTAGCCCTCGCGCGGGTCGGCGTGCTCGTACAGGGCGGTGCCGTCGAAATGCGCCAGGCCGTGCGGGTCGGAGGGGAAATGCGCCGGCACCCAGTCGAGGATCAGGCCGAGGTTGGCGCGGTGGCAGCGGTCGACGAACCCGGCGAAGGCGCGCGGCTCGCCGTATTCCGCTGCCGGTGCGAACTGGCCCAGCGGCTGGTAGCCCCAGGAGCCGCCGAACGGATGCGACATGATCGGCAGCAGCTCGATGTGGGTGAAGCCCTGCTCGGCGGCGTAGGGGATCAACTGGTCCGCCAGCTCGTTCCAGTCCAGCGGGCGGCCGTCGGCGCGCTTGCGCCACGAGCCGGCGTGGACCTCGTACACCGAGATCGGCGCGTGCGGCGACTGGCGCTCGGCGCGGTGCCGCAGCCAGTCGGCGTCGTGCCACTCGAACGGCCGCGGGTCGCTCACCACCGAGGCGGTGCGCGGCGGCGGCTCGGCCTGCAACGCCACCGGGTCGGCCTTCTGCGGCAGCGGGCCATGGGGGCCGAGGATGTCGTACTTGTACAGCGTGCCCGCCGGCAGGCGCGGCACGAACAGTTCCCATACCCCGGCCTCGACGCGCTTGCGCATCGGGTGGCGCCGCGCGTCCCAGCCGTTGAAGTCGCCGACCACCGACACGCGCCTGGCATTGGGCGCCCACACCGCGAAGCGCACGCCGTCGACGCCGTCGATGCCCAGGCTCTGTGCGCCGAGGCAGGCGTTGAGCTGCTGGTGGTTGCCCTCGGCCAGCAGGTACAGGTCCATCTCGCCGAGCAGCAGGCCGAAGGCGTAGGGATCCTCGGTCTCCTGCACCCCGCCGGGCCAGTGGATGCGCAGGCGGTAGGGCATGCCGCCGGGGATGCGGCCGGCGAACAGCGCCGGGTCCTGCACCTGCTGCAGCGCCTCCCAGGCGCCGCCGCCGGCCTGCACCTCGACACGCAGCGCCGAAGGCAGGTAGGCGCGCACGATGGTGTCGCTGCCGGCCGGGTGCGGGCCGAGCAGGGCGAAGGGATCTCCGGCCTCGGCGCGCGACAGCGCCATCAGCGCGGCGGCGGGAAGCTGCAGGTCGTCGGGTTGTTTTTCGAGCATGGTCATCAGGTCTGGGCCCGTCAGTTCTCGGTCGCCAGCCGGCCAGCCAGCTCCGCTAGGGCCCGCAGCGGCACGCCGAGCCAGGCGGCGGGGCTGGGCAGGTGCGCGTCGGCGGCGCCGAAGTAGGCGTAGTTGCCGAGCAGGAGCCAGCTGACGCCGCCGGCGATGGCGACGGAGGCAATCACCAGCTCGTTGATGCGGCCAGTGTAGGATTTCGATCAGCGCCAGTTGCGCCTGCGCCTCGCCGGCCTCGTAGGCGGCGGGGGCGGCGGCGCGGTGGGCGTCGAGGAAGGCTTGGCGCGAGCCGAGGCGGAAGCGCTCGATCACCTCGCCCAGGCGCGCGCGCGATTCCTCGTTCTGCGCGTGGCTGCTCTGCGCCGCCAGCGCTGCGGCGTATTCGAACGAGCGCAGCATGCCGGCGACGTCGCGGAACGGGCTGTTCTTGGCGCGGCGCTCGGCCAGCGGCCGCGCCGGCTCGCCCTCGAAGTCGATGATGTAGGCGTCTTCCTTGGCCACCAGCACCTGGCCCAGGTGCAGGTCGCCGTGGATGCGGATGCGCAAGGAGCCGGCTGCGCTCTGCGCCAGCTTCGCCGCCAGCTTGTGCAGCTGCGGGCGCCGCCGCAGCAGATCCTGCGCCAGGCGCTGCTCGGCCTCGCCGGCCCACTGCGCCTGGCGCTCGAGCAGGTCCAGCGCCTCGTCGACGCGGGCCTGCGCGGTGGCGCTCCAGTCCTTGCAGTCGGCGGCCGAGGCCTGCTCGACGGCGAAGGCCGGGTCGGAGGAGGGCTGCGCCAGCACCTGGTGCATCTCGCCGATGCGCTTGCCCAGCACCGCGGCGAACTGGGCGAACTCCTTCAGCGCGTCGGCGCGCTGCTGTGGCTGCTCGCCTTCCATCGGCACCACCGCGTCGCGGATGGCGCGCTCCAGCATGTTCTGCGTCCACGACCAGGCGTCGCCCTGGTTGTGCAGAAATTCCTGCAGCACCATCAGCACGTGCGGCTCGCCCTCGGCGTTGAAGCGCGACACCTCGCCCAGCAGCGGCGCGATGTTGGCGAAGCCGCGCTCGGTCAACTCGCGCCCCATCTCCGCTTCCGGGTGCAGGCCGGCGGAAATGCGGCGGATCAGCTTGAGGATGACCTTCTCGCCGATCACCAGCGAGCTGTTGGATTGCTCGGCGGAGAGCAGGCGCACCTCGGCGTCGGCCGCCAGATCCAGGGCCTGCAGCCGCGAGGTCGGCAGGAAGCGCACGTCGCCGCCCTCGCTGGGGATGACGGCGTCGGCGCGCAGCTGCGCCAGGATGGCGTGGGCGAAGGATGGCAGGGTGAAGGCGTCGGTGAGGATGCCCATCTGGCGGCCGCGGCGCAGCCGCGCCAGCGCCAGCTGCTGCTGCACCGCGCTGGCGCCGGCTTCCTCCGGCAGGCCGCCGAGCGGCAGCTGGAAGCAGTGGCAGCCGTGGTCGGTGTCGACTTCCAGTTCGGCCAGCAGGATCGGCCGCTCCGGCGCCGGCAGGGTCGCGGCGCGGGCGATGCGCACCTTGCGCAGCACTTCATTCTTGACCGAGAACCAGCGCCGCTTCGGCAGGTAGGCCGGCAGGGCGTCGCTCTCCAGCGTGGTGCGCGCCGGCGGCTGCAGCAGGTCGGCCATGCCGTTGCGCAGCACCAGGGTCTGGAAGTCCGGCAGCGGCTCGGGCGGCGCGGCGTACCAGGTCGGCATCTGCGCCTCGCCGGCGAGCATGAACCAGTAGAAGCCGTAAGGCGGCAGGGTCAGCAGGTAGGGCAGCTTGCCGATCGGCGGGAACGCCGAGCCGCCGACCATCTCCACCGGCACGCGGCCCTCGTGGGCCGACAGGTCCAGCTCCACTGGCTGCGCCGAGCGCGACACGTTGGCCACGCACAGGATGGTCTGGGTCGGCCCGCCCTCGGGCGTGTACTCGCGCAGGTAGGCCAGCACGCGGCGGTTGGTCGGGTAGATGATCTTCAAGGTGCCGCGGCCGAACGCCTGGGTCTGCTTGCGGATGCCGAGCATGCGCCGCATCCAGCTCAACAGGGAGTGGGGATCGCGCGACTGCGCCTCCACGTTCACCGCCTGGTAGCCGTACAGCGGGTCCATGATCGGCGGCAGCACCAGCGAGGCCGGGTCGGCGCGGGAGAAGCCGCCGTTGCGGTCGTAGGACCACTGCATCGGCGTCCGCACGCCGTCGCGGTCGCCGAGGAAGATGTTGTCGCCCATGCCGATCTCGTCGCCGTAGTAGATCACCGGCGAACCGGGCATCGACAGCAGCAGCGAGTTCAGCAGCTCCACCCGGCGGCGGTCGCGTTCCAGCAGCGGCGCCAGTCGGCGGCGGATGCCGAGGTTGAGGCGCGCGCGGCGGTCGGCGGCGTAGCGCTCCCACAGGTAGTCGCGCTCCTTGTCGGTGACCATCTCCAGGGTCAGCTCGTCGTGGTTGCGCAGGAAGATGGCCCACTGGCAGTTGGCGGGAATGTCCGGCGTCTGGCGCAGGATGTCGGTGATGGGGAAGCGGTCGTCCTGGGCCAGCGCCATGTACATGCGCGGCATCAGCGGGAAGTGGAACGCCATGTGGCATTCGTCGCCCTGGCCGAAGTACTCCTGCGTGTCCTCCGGCCACTGGTTGGCCTCTGCCAGCAGCATGCGGTCGGGGTAGTTGGCGTCGATCTCGGCGCGGATCAGCTTGAGGATGCGGTGCGTCTCCGGCAGGTTCTCGTTGTTGGTGCCCTCGCGCTCGACCAGGTAGGGCACCGCGTCCAGGCGCAGGCCGTCCACGCCCATGTCGAGCCAGAAGCGCATCACCCCCAGCACCGCCTTGATCACCTGCGGGTTGTCGAAGTTCAGATCCGGCTGGTGGGCGTAGAAGCGGTGCCAGTAGTAGGCGTTGGCCACCGGGTCCCAGGTCCAGTTCGACTTCTCGGTGTCGAGGAAGATGATGCGCGTGCCGGAATATTTGGCCTCGGTCTCGGACCAGACGTAGAAGTTGCGCGCCGCCGAGCCCGGCTGGGCCTTGCGCGCGCGCTGGAACCAGGGATGCTGGTCCGAGGTGTGGTTGATCACCAGCTCGGTGATCACGCGCAGGCCGCGCTTGTGCGCCTCGGCGACGAAGCGCCGCGCGTCGGCCAGGCGGCCGTAATCGGGATGCACGTCGCGGTAGGCGGCGATGTCGTAGCCGTCGTCGCGCCGCGGCGAGGGGTAGAACGGCAGCAGCCAGATGGTGTTGACGCCCAGCGCGGCGATGTAATCGAGCTTTTCGATCAGGCCGGCGAAGTCGCCGATGCCGTCGCCGTTGGCGTCGTAATAGGACTTGATGTGCAGCTGGTAGACGACCGCGTCCTTGTACCACAGCGGGTCGTTGATGAAGTGCTGGCTCTTGCTCTTGTTCTTGCGGGCCGCGGCCACGGGATCCTCCTTGATCTTTTTCTATCGAACCGGGCGGATGCGCCAGATGGCGAAGGGCAGGCCGTGGGGGTCGAAGTACCAGTGCTGCACCTTGCCGGTCCAGCGGAAATGGCCGCCGCCCATCAGTTCCTCCACCTCCACCGTGCCGCCGTCGTTGAGGCCCAGTTCCCACAGCGGCACTTCGAAGCTGGTTTCCTGGCCGTGGTGCGGGTCGAGGCTGACGGCAACGAGGATGAAGTTGTCGTACTGCGGCGCGTGCTTGCCGTAATACAGCACCTGGTCGTTCCAGGCGTTGTAGAACTTCACCCCCAGGTGCGAGCGCAGCGCCGGGTTGGCGCGGCGGATGTGGTTGAGGCGCGAGATCTCGGCGACGATGTTGCCGGGCGCATGCCAGTCGCGCGGACGCAGCTGGTATTTCTCCGAGTCCAGGTATTCCTCGCGTCCGGGCAGGGCCGCGGCCTCGCACAGTTCGAAGCCGCTGTACAGGCCCCACAGGCCGGACAGGGTGGCGGCCAGGGCGGCGCGGATGAGAAAGCCGGGGCGACCCGAGCTCTGCAGGAACCAGGGGTTGATGTCCGGCGTGTTGACGAACAGGTGCGGCCGGTAGAAATGCCGCGGCGGTCCCTGCGTCAGCTCGGTGAAATACTCGGTCAGCTCCTGCTTGGTGTTGCGCCAGGTGAAGTAGCTGTAGCTCTGCGAGAAGCCGATCTGCGCCAGGCGGTACATCATGGTCGGCCGGGTGAAGGCCTCCGACAGGAACACCGCATCCGGATGGCGCGCGCGCACCTCGGCGATCAGCCATTGCCAGAACGGAAGCGGCTTGGTGTGCGGGTTGTCGACGCGGAACAGGCGCACGCCCTCGGCGGCCCAGAACAGCACCACGTCGCGCAGCGCCAGCCACAGCGAGGGCAGGGCGCCGGGAGCGTAGAAATCGACGTTGACGATGTCCTCGTACTTCTTCGGCGGGTTCTCGGCGTACTTGATGGTGCCGTCCGGCCGCCACTGGAACCATTCCGGGTGCTGCTTCAGCCAGGGGTGATCGGGCGAGCACTGGATGGCGAAATCCAGCGCCAGTTCCAGGCCGTGCTCGGCGGCGGCGGTGCGCAGGCGGCGGAAGCCCTCGATGCCGCCCAGCTCGGGATGCACGGCGTCGTGGCCGCCCTCGGCGCCGCCGATGGCGTAAGGGCTGCCGGGATCGTCCGGGCCGGCCTGCAGGCTGTTGTTCGGCCCCTTGCGGTGGGCCTGGCCGATGGGATGGATCGGCGGCATGTACAGCACGTCGAAGCCCATGGCGCGGATCGCCGGCAGGCGCGCGATGACGTCGTCGAAGGTGCCGTGGCGGCCGGAAGCGTTCTGCGAGCGGGGGAAAAGCTCGTACCAGGCGGCGAAGCCGGCGGCGCTGCGCTCCACCTCGATCTGCGGCTCGACATCGCCGCGCGTGGCGAAGGCGCGCGTGTCGGCGCGGCCCATCACCACCGCGGTGGTCTCGCTCAGCAGCAGGTCCGGCAGCAGCTCGGGCGGGCCGTTGCGCAGTTGCTCCAGCAGCGAGCCGAGCGCCTGCGCGTCGACGCCGCCGGCGCGGGCCAGGGCGGCCTCGACCAGGCCGCGGCCCTCGCTCAGCTCCGACGACACGTCGACGTGCGCGGCGTGCTTCTTGTGCAGGCCGTGGCGGAAGCTGCCCCACTGGTCGAGCCAGGCCTCGAAGCGCAGGCGGATGCGGCCCGGCCGCTCGGCGGTGAACTCGGCGCGCCAGCGATCGTTGCCGGCGTCGCGCAGCGGCAGGATGCGCGGCTCGGCGCCGTCCTGCTGGATCACCACCTGGGCGGCAAGCCGGTCGTGGCCGTCCATGAAGATCTCGGCCTCGGCGACGATGCGCTGGCCCTCCACCGCGCGCGCCGGAAAGCGGCCGTCCTCCACCAGCGGCGCCACCGCCTTGAGCACGATGCGCGCCGTGGCCATCGCCGCTTCCACGCCGAAATGCGCCACGCCGGCATTCGCCGCCCGGCTTGCTTCGTTCGCGCTGTGATCGGTGCCGTTCCTGGGCGCCATTCCGTCATTCCCTCGTGATGGCGGCCCCGTGTTCGCAGCACCGCCTGGCGGGTAGTCTTATCTGGACAGCGAAATGGCGGTGGGGTTCGTCCAACAAGACGCTCCCCACGCTTCAATTCGCGTCGAGCATCTCCGGCGTCACCAGGGCCACGCCGCCGGGGCTCAGGTGATAGAGCTGGCGGTCGGAGGCCGGATCGCTGCCGATCACCGTGCCGTCGGGAATGACGCAGCCCTCGTCGATGATGGCCTTGTGCAGCCTGCAGTTGCGGCCTACGCGCACGCCCGGCAGCAGCAGCGAGTCGGTGATGCTGCTGCCCTCGGCGACGCGCACGTTGGAGAACAGCACGCTGCGGCTGACCCCGGCGCCGGAGACGATGCAGCCGCCGCTGACGAGGGAGTCCGCGGCGCAGCCGCGCCGGTCCGGATCGTCGAACACGAACTTGGCCGGCGGCAGCTGCTCCTGCCGTGTCCAGATCGGCCAGTCCTGGTCGTACAGGTTCAGCTCCGGCACCACGTCGATCAGCTCGAGGTTGCCCTTCCAGTAGGCGTCGACGGTGCCGACGTCGCGCCAATAACCCTGCTTGCGCGGGTCGTAGAGGTCGGTGAAGGGGAAGGCGTAGACCTCGCCGCTGCGGATCGCGGCCGGGATCACGTCCTTGCCGAAGTCGTGGCTGGAATCGCCGATGCCGGCATCGCGCGACAGCCATTCCAGCAGGAACAGGGCGTCGAACACGTAGATGCCCATGCTGGCCAGCGCCGAGCCGGGCTTGCCCGGCATCGGCTTGGGGCTGGCCGGCTTCTCGTCGAAGCCGGTGATGCGCAGGTTGGCGTCCACCTGCATCACGCCGAACTCCGAGGCCTCGGCCAGCGGCACCTCCAGGCAGCCCACCGTGATCTTGGCGCCGCAGCGCGCGTGGTGCGCCAGCATGCGGCCGTAGTCCATCTTGTAGACGTGGTCGCCGGCCAGCACCAGCACCAGGGCCGGCTGGTGGGTCTTGATGAAGTCGATGTTCTGGTACACCGCATCGGCGGTGCCGGCGTACCACGAGGCCACCTCGGAGCGCTGCTCGGCCGGCAGCAGCTCGATGAATTCGCCGAACTCGCCGCGCAGGAAACCCCAGCCGTGCTGCAGGTGTCGTATCAGCGAACGGCTTTTGTACTGCATCAGCACGCCGACGCGCCGGATGCCGCTGTTGATGCAATTGGAAAGGGCGAAATCGATGATGCGGAATTTGCCGCCGAAGGGGACGGCGGGCTTGGCCCGCGTCGTCGTCAGCTGCATCAAACGCGTACCGCGCCCGCCAGCCATGATCAGCGCAACCGTGTCGCGCGTCAGCCGGCTGACAAAGCGGGCATCCCGGGCCCCATTCATGTGATCATCCTTAGCAACGTCGAATCCGCAGTCCCGCAACCCCGCAACCCGCCAGCCGATCCCGGGTCACGGCCCCTTTGATACGCCTTGATGAAGCTACGACCATGCCAGCCGCGGAAAATTCCTACGCAAACACCAGTCCGCTGAAGATTCTGCACGCCGCCGCGGAGTGCTATCCACTGGCCAAGACCGGCGGCCTGGGCGACGTCATCGGCGCGCTGGCGCCGGCGCAGCGGCGCCTCAACGCCGACGTGCGCGTGGCCCTGCCGGGCTACCGCGGCCTGGCCTCGCGGCTGGAGTTCCGGCGCACGGTGGCGGCGTTCGAACTGCACGGTCATGAAATTACCGTGACAGAGGGCACCCTGGACCGCAGCGACTCCGCGCGGGCGCGCCTGCCGGTGTACCTGTTCGAGAACGCCGAGCTGTACGACCGCCCCGGCGACCCCTACCGCGACGAGCACGGCGTCGAATTCCCCGACAACGGCCAGCGCTTCGGCTGCTTCTCCGAGGCCCTGGCGCGCTTCGTCCTGGCGCGTGAGGGCTTCGCCCCGCAGCTGGTGCACCTGCATGACTGGCAGGCCGGCCTCGCCGCCGGCTGGCTGCGCCAGCCGCCGCAGCGCCCGGCGACCCTGCTCAGCATCCACAACCTGGCCTACCAGGGCGTATACGACCGCGCCTTGTTCGATCACCTCGGCTGCCCGCCGCAGTGGTGGACGCCGGACGGCATGGAGTTCTGGGGCCGCGGCTCCTTCCTCAAGGCCGGCATCCAGTTCGCCGACGCCGTCTCCACCGTCAGCCCGGGCTACGCCGAGGAAATCCGCACGCCAGCGTTTGGCTGCGGCCTGGAAACCTACCTCAAGGCGCGCGGCGCCAGCCTGCGCGGCATCGTCAACGGTGTAGACACCGCCGTGTGGGATCCCCGCAGCGACCCGATGATCGCCGTGCATTACGGCGTCGACGACGTCGCCACCGGCAAGGCCGCGAACAAGACGGCCCTGCTGCGCGAACTGGACCTGCCCGACAGCGGCCTGCCGCTGATCGCCTTCATCGGCCGCCTCGCCGACCAGAAGGGTGCCGACCTGATCGCCGCCGCAGGCCCTGAGTTGCTGAAACTTCCGGCGCAGTACGTGCTGCTGGCCTCGGGCGAGGCGGCGCTGGAGCGCGCCTTCCGCGAGTTCGAGGCGTCGGCCCCGCCGGGGCGCGTACGGGTGCGTATCGCCCATGACGAGGTCATGGCGCACCAGCTCACCGCCGCCGCCGATGCGCTGCTGATGCCATCGCGCTACGAGCCCTGCGGGCTGAACCAGATGTATGCGCAGCGCTATGGGACCGTTCCGGTGGTGCGGCGGACCGGCGGCCTGGCCGATACCGTGACCGACGCCAGTCCCGAGGCTCTGGCCGAAGGGCGCGCCACCGGGGTGCAGTTCAACGATGCCGATGTAGGCGGGTTGCTGTACGGGGTGCGGCGGGTGCTGGAGTTGCTAGCTGACGAAAGCGCCAGGAATCAGTTGCGCAGTACCGGCATGGCGCGGGATTTCTCCTGGGAGAAATCGGCGCGGGAGTATCTGGACTTGTACACATCCCTGCTACGCTAATCATCCCTAATGTCTCCCTCTCCCCACGAAAGTGGGGAGAGGGCTGG
>ERZ1034411.219-NODE-219-length-13942-cov-2.756535_pt1 | contig 13942 bp, 14 predicted proteins | sample MGYA00520583_ERZ1034411 | MGnify/ENA primary metagenome ERZ1034411 (study PRJEB33736, sample SAMEA104288481) | Azolla microphylla | place: Ecuador | collected 1982 | study: EMG produced TPA metagenomics assembly of the PRJEB19522 data set (Is there foul play in...
GTGCGGACGCTTTTGAAGCCCGCTATTTTGCCGCCGTCGAACCGCGGTTCCCGGCAGATTCAGCTCCGTCGGATGCCTCCCGAGCAATCGCACTGGGCTGAGGTCTGCAACGTGGTGAAGCAGCAGCGCACAGCGGCTGCGCAGGGCTCTGAGTCGTTCACTGAATCTCCTCACTGCTCGCGGTCGAAAGGCACTGATTTTTAAGCCTTTCAGTTTTATTTTGGTCCTGACCGGCCCCGGCCGTGACAAGGCGCAGGCGGCCTCTCCTTACAAGTTTTGTTATCAGTCATCGGGTCTGGCACCTCCTTTCGGGGCCTGAACTGATGACGGCCGCATTTCTACGGCATGTCGAAATAGTCGGGTTGGGCGTCCCAAATGTCACTGAACTTTAGTTAGGAGATGAGGATTGGGCGACTGGAACCGCAAAACATTGTGCTAACGTCTCCTCTCCAACTTGACTTCCTGATTAGCGCGCACGACAGCACGGATTTGGGTAGGTGCGGTCGCCGTTTGGCGGTGTAGCAGTCCACCGCTTCCGGCTCGGCTCAATGGCGTCAACGGAGCATTTCCTGTCGCGAAATCACAAGTCGATTGCGTGTTTTCATAAGTTATAAAAGCTCGGGACCCGCACGATGGAGTCCTGAACAGGAGGAGGTAAACATCATGAGTTCGCAAGTAATGATTGGGGCGCCGTCTGGTTCCTCGAATTGGATCGACGGCAAGCGCTACTGGTGGCTGCTCAGCCCCGCCCTGCCGGTGATCGCCCTCGGCGCGGTGCTCGGCACCCTGGCCGGCGGCCCGCACGCCCTCCTGTGGCTGCTGCCGGTGTTCTTCTATGGCTTCGTGCCGATCCTCGACTGGGCCATCGGCGAGGACCGCGTCAATGCGCCAGAATCGGCCGTGGCCGGGCTGGATCAGGATCGTTGGTACCGTCGCATCGTCTATCTCTATATCCCCACCCAATACGTCCTCACCGCCATCGGCGCCTGGTACGCGGTCAACGGCCACCTCGCCTGGTGGGAGATGATCGGCCTGGTGCTGACCGTGGGCATGATCAATGGCGTGGGCATCAACACCGCCCACGAGCTGGGGCACAAGACCAACTCCCTCGAGCGCTGGCTGGCCAAGATAACCTTGGCGCCGGTGGCGTATGGCCACTTCTTCATCGAGCACAACAAAGGCCACCACAAGAACGTGGCGACGCCGGAAGATCCGGCCAGTTCCAAGATGGGCGAATCGTTCTGGGCCTTCTTGCCTCGCACCGTGGTGGGTAGCGTCGAGTCCGCCTGGTCGATCGAGGCCGAGCGCCTGCAGCGCCAGAACAAGCCGGTCTGGACCTCCGAGAACGAGAACCTGCAGTCGTGGGCCATGACCATCGTGCTGTTCGCCGGGCTGACGGTCTGGCTGGGGCCGTGGGCTCTGCTGTTCCTGGTGTTCCAGGCGATCTACGGCTTCTGCTTGCTGGAGGTGGTCAACTACCTCGAGCACTATGGCCTGCTGCGCCTCAAGGATGCCAAGGGCCGCGTGGAGCGCTGCCAGCCGTCCCACTCCTGGAACAGCAACCACGTCGTCACCAACCTGCTGCTGTACCAGCTGCAGCGCCATTCGGATCACCACGCCAATCCGACCCGCCGCTACCAGGCACTGAGGCACTTCGACGACAGCCCACAGCTGGCCTCAGGCTACGCTGCGATGATCCTGATCGCTTACTTCCCGCCGATATGGTACGCCTTCATGGACCGGAAGGTGGTGAAGCACTACGCCGGTGACCTGCGCAAGGCCAACGTCTATCCGCCTGCCCGCGAGCGCCTGTTCCGGAAGTACCCACCGCCAGCGGATGGGACGGTGGTTGCCATGACCGCGGAAACAGTTGAGCGCCCGAGCGCGCTGACTACCCGCTACCAATGTCCCAATTGCAGCTACATTTACGACGAAGCTGTCGGCTGCGCGCACGAAGGGTATGCTCCGGGCACCAAGTGGGCCGCCTTGCCCCTGTCCTGGCAATGTCCACAGTGCGCGGTGCGCGAGAAGCCGGACTTCAAGCCGGTCAAGGAGTAGCGCGCACGCCAACCGCCCTCGATTAGATGGGGCTTGGGGGGGGCCGGCGGCCAAAAAGCTTCCGGCTCCCTCCGTTTCTTGGCGCCATGGATGGCCGCAAATCGCATCGACACCTCAACACCCACGTGAAAGTACGAAATGTCCCGATCAAGCGTCGTAATTGTCGGCGGCGGCCAAGCCGCGGCGCAGGTTGCCGTCAGCCTGAGGCAGGAAGGATTCGCTGGGCGCATCGTGGTGATTGGCGCCGAGCGTTACCTGCCGTATCAACGGCCGCCGCTGTCAAAGGCCTTCCTTGGCGGTAAGGTCACCGAGGAGCGGCTGCAGATTCGCGGCGCATCGTTCTACGAGCAATCGGATATTGAGATACGCACCGGCGTCTTCGTCGAACAAATCCGGCAGGCCGACAGGACAGTCGAGTTGGAGGGCGGAGAAAGCATCCCCTACGACGACCTTGTGATCGCGACCGGCTGCCGGCCGCGGCAGCTGGATGTTCCCGGTGCCGACCATCCCCACCTGCTCTATCTCAGGACCCTGGCCGATAGCCAGGAGTTGCGGCGGCTCGCGCAGCCCCGCTCCAAGCTGGTGCTGATCGGCGGCGGCTACATCGGCCTGGAGATCGCTTCCACTGCCCGCACTCTCGGCATGGGCGTGACGATTCTGGAGGTGGCACCGCAGCTGTTGTCGCGCGTCACCAGCCCGGCGGTCGGGGCGTTCTACCAGCAGCTTCACCAGGCGCACGGCGTCGAGATCCGTTGTGGCGAGGTCGTGACGGGAATCGAAGGCCCGGACAACCGGCCTTGCGTCACCACCAGCTCGGGCCTGCAGGTGGAGGCGGACGTCGTGGTCGCCGGCGTCGGCGCAATCCCCAATGTCCGCTTGGCCGTGGAGGCCGGCGTGGAGTGCAATGTCGGCATCCTCGTCGACCAGCAGTGCCGGACGTCGATTCCAAATATCTACGCCGCCGGCGATTGCACCGAACAGAGCAGCGCGCAATACAACACCCGCATCCGCCTCGAGTCTGTGCCAAACGCCATCGAGCAGGGCCGGACCATTGCCGCTGCCATCTGCGGCAAGCCCCTGCCCGCGCGCCAGGTGCCGTGGTTCTGGTCAGATCAATACGACGTGAAGCTGCAGACGGTCGGTTTGCATCGCGGCCACGATGTCCAGGTCATGCGCGGCGAACCAGGACAGCGCTCCTTTGCCGTTTACTACCTGCACGGTCAGCGGCTGCTGGCCATGGACGCGATCAACCGCCCTGCCGAGTTCTCCCTGGCAAAAGCCTGGATCGCCGAAGGAATCAGCATCCCGCTGGATCGCTTGGTCGACGATTCGATTCCGCCGAAGATGATCCTTGCGGGGCCTGCTGCCGCCTGATTCGTAGGTGGCCGCCCGACTGGACGGACCCTTAGCCTTGGGCAAATCCGCGATGCAGTTCAATTTTGGTACCCCCAGCCAACTCGAAGTTCTGGTAGGCCTGCAGCCGGTGATGTGCCGGCAGACCGCGCTCCATAAGGAACGGCGGCGGCCTTGGTTCCACAATGACCAAAAGTTGATGCGCACTCCGGCGTGCCTGCAGCGCAGGGCCGCATACCTCGACACCGAGGGTGCCGCGCAGCTTCAGCTTCATCTACGACCGCGCAATCACGCTTTGATCGGCGCGGAACAGCCTGGAGGAGCACTATGGGTGCCGAAAGCAAGCTCTCTCGCCCGCGGCAGGAGCACATGCCCTGCCTGGCAGCGGGCTCGGTCGAGCAGCGAATCCGGGCCGTCGTGTCGCGTAAGCTCGGAGTTGGCGTCCGGCTGATCCCCTGCGAGATGCCGCTGCGCGTCTTAGGAGCCGACTCGCTCGATTCGGTGCTCATCGTGCTGGCGCTTGAGGACGAATTCTGCATCGACATCCCTTTGGTCGATGCAGAAGAGTTCCGCTGCTTGGACGACGTCGTGTCCTTCGTAGAACGCGCGCAGCAGTTGGCGAAGAGGGACAAACGTAACCGCCGCCGCTCAAACCGAAGAGGCCTTGCCATGCCGGATGACGGCGGCTTCGCCCAGCCGCGTCCCTTCCGGCAAGGCGTCTACTACTGGTCCTCGGCCTCGAGCGACAGCCTGTACCGCCAGAAGGAACTGATGCAGGTGCGGGAGCTGCTCGAGTCCATGCTGGCATTGGAGCAGACGACCCTGACCTCGATCGCCAGGCGCCTGAAGGTGAGCAAGGACCGGCTCAAGCGCACAATCTACAAGCACGGCTGGAGCTACAGTCGCTTGCGCGAGCACGTCCAGTACCAGGTCTGCACCGGCCTTCTCGAGCGCAGCGACTTGTCGATCGAAGAGATTTGCGCGCGCACCGGATACTCGGAGATCAGCTGCTTCTACCGTGCATTCCGGCGCTGGACCGGCGATACCCCAGGTGCCTATAGAGAGAGCGTGCGCAGGTGCCGGTAGGCCTCGATCTGCCCACGACGGCGGGTGACGGATAGCGCAAAATCACAGTACCGTGGCGTGGTATCACATGCTCACGCCGGACTCATCCTCCACTATGAGTCCTACGAACCGGTGCGCGACCTGATGCCGGTTCGACTGCGGGCCGGACTTTTCCGGCATCCCTGACGGAGAGCATGAATGACCGAGTACACCTGGCTCGCGTCCGCGCACATCGATCCGGAACTTGCGGCTCCGCTCGAAAGATCCGTCCGCGGCACATTGAGCGGCTGGGCAGGTCGCAATTGCTATGCCGACGGCGCCGACTTCGAATTCATGGACCGGATTCTTCCGATCTTCGATTTCATGATGAACCGCTACTTCCGCGTTAATACCATTGGCTGGGAGCGCTTTCCGGAAGTTCCTTGCCTGCCTGGTTGGCATCCACTCCGGCACCTGGCTGACGATGGACGCCTGGTCCCTGGTGGTCGACTGGTGGCGCGGCTTTGGCGAATCCCGGGTGCTCATGGCACCGCCCATGATGCGCTGATCGCGATACCCGGGCTGGGCGCGTTCTTCCCGCAAGGTCGGTGTCATTCCCGCCGGCCGGGAGCGAGTCACAACCGCGCTGACCGCGGGTCACGACGTGGTGGTGTGGCCGGGCGGCGCGGCTCCGTCAAGCAGGCGATCCTCTTCGGCATACCCATCGTCTCGGTGGCCACTGCCGACGGCGCCGATACCGTGCTCGTACTGCTTGAAGGGCGCTGGCTAGCGAAGGCCCTGCAGCTGAAGAAGCTGGCGATCTTGGAGATTGCGCGGATCTTCGCCGGGCTGCCGTTCGGCTCCTGGCCCGAATCGGCCCTGGACGACGCCTAACTCAACCAGGTCTACGGACAGGACCAGCTGCAGAATCCGGGCCAGCGTCCACCGCCTGGTCAAGCGCCGGCGCTACCCCGTCTTCGGCTGAACCTTGCCGCGGCCGGCCGGCAGCAGCCGGTCGAGCTCCTCCAGCGCATCGCCGGCATATACCGCGATGCGCTGGAGGTGGGGCAGGCAGTCGCGGCTGCCGGTGAAGCCGACGTTTAGCTGGCCGGCATAGCTGATGCAGGTAATGTTCAGGCCCTGCCCCTGGAGCGGAATCGACACCGGGTACATCGCCTCGAGCTTGGCCTCGTTGAGGTACAAGGTGCCATCTGGCCCGGGCACGTTGGAGATGGTTACGTTCATCGGCGGCCGGATGTAGGCGCCGAGACCGGTCATCAACATCCCGACCGCCGGCGCCATGGTCAGCATGGTGAACATCTGGCGGATCGCCGGCGGCACATTTCGGACGTTGTCCTTGGCCACCTGCATCGATGCGTGGATCAATCGCAGTCGGGCGAGCGGGTCGGCGACGTCCGTCCCCAGCGATCCCCAGATGAACCCCACGGCATTGCCTTCGACCGCCGGTGTGCTCTCGTCGCGCAGGCTCACCGGCACGGCGGCGATCAGCGACGACTTCGGCAGGGCGCGCACGTCGTTCAGATGCCGCCGCAAGGCGGCGCTGCAGATGGCGAGGAATACGTCATTGACCGAGGTTTCCGAGCGCTTCGCTACGCCGCGCAGGCGCGCCAAGTCGAGCTGCTGCGTGGCTACGCGGCGCGCCGCGGTGACGCGGGTGTTCAGCGCCGACCGCGGCGCCTCGAACGGCCGCCGCACCGGTTCCTGCCCCGGCTTGCGGAAGACCATTTCGCCCATCGCGTGCGCCATCGAGCGGCACTGTGCGACCAGCTCCGAGCCGGAGGAGGAGACCTTGGCCGGCGCGTTGCTGCGCTTGGACTTGCGCGGGATCTGCACATGCCAGGGTGCGCTCCATTCGCCAGTCTTCAACGTCGCGAGCGCTCGTCCTAGAATGCGGATGCCGTTGACGCCGTCGGTCAGGGCGTGGTGGACCTTGGTGTAGATGGCGAAGCGATTGTTGGCTAGGCCCTCGATGACGTGGCAGGTCCACAGCGGACGGGAACGATCCAGTAGCTGGGTATGAAGGTGGGAAATCAACTCGCCGAGCTCGCGCTCGCCGCCCGGCGCCGGCAGCGCAGTGTGGCGCACGTGGTAGTCCAGATCGAGGTAGCCGACCTCGATGACTGCGGGAAGCACCGCCGACAGCGGCACGCGCACCAGCTTGAGGTTCCAGGGCCGGCACAGCGGCCGCGCCGAGCGGTAGCTGTGCACGATATTTTTGACGAAGTCCGCCGGGGCGCCGCTCGGAATCGAAAAAATCTGCAGCGAGCCGACGTGCATCGGCGTGTCACGGGTTTCCATTCTCAGGAAGGTCGCATCGAGCGCCGACAGCCGCCGCGGTGTCGTTTTGGGCGTGTTCATGCCGCCACCTCCACCTCCACCGCCGACCGCCGCACCGGAATAAAGGACATCGCGCGCTCGGCCAGCGCGGTGATGGTCAAGCTGGGATTGACACCCAGGTTAGCGCCGAGCATCGAGCCATCGACGACGTAGAGGTTCTTGTAGTTGAAGACCCGGTTCTGCGGATCGATTACCCCGGCCTCGGGGGTGGCAGCAATGGCGCACCCGCCCATGCAGTGCGCTGTGAAGGGCACGTTGAACAGGATTTCGGTGATGGTGGTCATCGGTGTGCCGCCGAACGCCTTGGCCATCTTCTCGGTGAAGGCGTTGGCCTGCGGAATAAACGTCGGGATACGGTCGCCCTCGCTGCACAGGACTTTGGCGAAGGGCCAATACCACGGTCGCTTCAGTCGCATGCGCAGCGAGGCGTCGATGGTCTGCATCACCAGGAAGATCAGGGTTTGGCGGGCGAAGCCGACCGGATTGCTCATGCGCAGGAACTGCACCGGGTGCCGCAGCGCCACGCCCAGCCAGAGCAAGATGCGGGTCCAGCCCGGCTTGCCGCCGACCAGCAAAGTGGTCATCAGCCCCATGGCGTCCGAGCCTTTAGGATAACGGGTGGCTTCGATATGGGTGTGCTGGTCGATGTAGATGCTCGAGCCGATGGCGACGCCGCCGGACATGTCCTGTCCGGGGAAGCGGACGCCGAGGATCGACTCGGCGTTGGTGCGGACCCGGTTGCCGAGGTCGTCGGAGATGTTTGGCAGGGAGCCGCCTTGCTTCAGCCGGAACAGCAGCTCCTGGGTGCCGAGGGAGGAGCCTGAAAACACTACGTTGCGCACCCGGAACGTTCGCCGCTGCCGCCGGAACCAAGTGGTCGAGCGCACCGTCGTCACTTCGTAGCCGTCGGCGCCGTCGCTCTTGCCGCCCAGCGGCCGCACGTCGACCACCTGGGTTTCCTCGAACACCTGCGCCCCCCGCTTCTCGGCGAAGTACAGGTAGTTCTTGTCGAGGGAGTTCTTGGCGTTGTGCTTGCAGCCCATCATGCACCCGCCGCAGCCGATGCAGGTGGAGCGGTCCGGCCCTTCGCCGCCGAAGTACGGATCGGGGTAGGTCTTGCCACCCGGCTCGCCCTCCGGCGGGAAGAATGCCGCGACGCGGGTCGGCTTGAAGGTGTGTCCGACGCCAGCGGCGTCTGCCATATTGCGGAGCATGATGTCGGCCCGGCCCATCAGCTTGTTGTCGGTTACGCCAAGCATGCGTTGCGCGTGAGCGTAGTGGATCGGCATATCGCGCTTCCAGTCGGCGGCGCCCGCCCAGGAGCCTTCGTCCCAGACGTGGTCCGGCGGCACTAGTAGCGTATTGGCGTAGGTGATCGAGCCCCCGCCCACCGCATTGCCGCAGATGATCATGACGTGCCGGAACATGCGCATGTTGAAAAAGCCGAAAAGCTTGAGTCCAGGCCGCCAGACCCAGCGGCGGGTGTTCCAGCTGGTCTTGGGGAAGTCCTCCGGCTTCCAGCGCCGGCCCATTTCCATCACCGCCACCGAGTAGCCTTTTTCGGTCAGCCGGCAGGCCGAGACGCTGCCGCCGAAGCCGGAACCGACCACAAGAAAATCGAAGTCGTACGGTGCCGATGGCGCCGGAAACTGGGTCATGCGAATGTCCTCCAGACCTTGCTGCCAGCGGGTGAGCCGGTGGCGGTCGTTATTGGGGTGACGCTGAAATCGACGACCCAGCATCGTAAGCATCCGCCCGGTGGATTTTTAGCTGGAGCGAGGACAAAATATACGGAAAAGAGGACAAGCATTCCGGAGGTCGTTCTTGCCCCATTCCTGGTTCGGCCGCAGCGTTACCAGCATGCGCCTGATGGCGGAGTTAGCTGCGGACCACGGAATGCCGATGAGTGAGAGCCTGGCCGGGACCAAGATCCGCGAGGCGCAGCTGTCGGACGCGACGCTGGTGGTCACCGCGCATCAGGAAATGCGTATGATCGAGAACCTGATGCAGCGTCTGGGCCATATCTCTGGCCTGGGTATCCAGGCTGGCTCCCGGTACCATTTCACCGCCTTCGGCGCGCTGGGCTTCGCCTTCGCCAGCAGCCGCAACGCACGCAGCGCCTTGGACGTGGCGCTGCAGTATTTCCACCTGACCTTCGCTTTCACCTCCTTCACCGCCGCGGACACGGCGGTGGAGACTCGGGTCCAAGTCGACGATTCTGGCATCCCGGAGGCGGTGGTTCGCTTCGCCGTGGAGCGCGATATCGCCAACTTGGTCACCGTGGCGCGTGACCTCTATGTGGTGCAGTCGATGTTGCGCAGCATAAGCTTTCGTTTCCCCGCCCCGGCTGATGTCGAGCCCTACGAAAGGCTCCTCGGCCTGAAGCCGATTTTCGGTGCGCAATCCAACGTCGTGGCGTTGGATCGAGACCTGATCGAGCGCCCCCTGCCGCAGGCCAACGAGCTTACCCTTAGCGCAGCCGTGGATCAGTGCCGTACGCTGCTGGAGCGCCGCCGGGTCCGCACCGGGCTCGCTTCGACGGTCCGCAACCGGCTGGTGATGTCGCCGACGCAGATGCTGACGATGGAGTCGGTGGCCAGCGACCTGTGCATGACAGTGCGCACGCTGCGGCGGCGCCTGACCGAGGAAGGCACCACCTTCGCTGAGCTGCGCGACGAGGTGCGGATGGCCTTGGCGGACGAATTTCTCGCCGGTCCGCGGCTGTCGATCGAGCAAATCGCCGAGCGGCTGGGCTATGCCCAGACCAGCAACTTCATCAGCGCGTTCAAGCGCTGGCGCGGGCGTACGCCACACGCCTCCCGGTTGAACCGATAACCCTCACCGACTGCATGACGTGCAGCTCCGCCGGTGCAAAATCATTGCACCCTGTGCAACTGCGGATCCGGCCCGGCACCGGCTCGCTCCCTTACAACAATCAGATTTTTACGACGCTCTGATGATGATTCATGATTTTCTCCTGCGGAATTCGCTTTGTTTAGAATCTTCGGCTCGGTACGGAATCATTGCTCGCCATCCAGTTGCGGGTCCAAGCCGACGCCGGCCCAGACATCCACAGAGTGCCCTGGTGAATGACCATTCCTAGGGACCAGCGTTTGCCGTGCGCGTAGTAGCTCAAGAAATCGCACAGCGGAATGGTCTGGCCCTGCTGCAGCACCTGCAGCAGTTCGCAAATCAGTACCCGGCCCGGCTCCTGATCTGTCAGACCGATGAGGTATCGCCCTGAAAACAGAGTGCCGCGGATCTTGCCGCCCAGGAACATCTGCACGGCGCGAGGCCCTGCTATTTTCTCAAGCCACTACAAGCCGGTGGCGGCCTGGTCCCCGGCCCCCCGGTCCAGGCAAGGTCCGCTGCCTTAACCTACACATTCTTCATATCTGGCGCACCGGTCCTGACAGGTTTCATCGCAACAGCACCATCCAGGGCCTGGTCGACCACCGCGGCCTGAAGGACAACGCCAGCAACCTGCTAGGCGTCTGGCTGCACTCGATGGGCCAGTCGGCCCAGTGCGCCGGCCTCGTCCTGTTCATCCTGTTCCTGTGGCTGTGCCGCTTCGGGCCCAGGCAAAGTCAGGATCAAAGCCTGTGCGGCACGCACCTAGTGTCGGCTAAGGAACTGATCAAGATCATCAAAGATCGCTAGGTGGGCGGCTAACCACAATCACAACGCGGGTATGCCTCGATCAACTACGCCATCGACGCCGGTGCGCCGCCAAGCATGCCGTTGCGCTCGATGACCCCGCGACGGCGAGTGAGATCGCCCAGTTGGTCGGCGACGAAGATCCCGAGCGCATAGCGCTCATGGCCGACTCGATTGGCGTCGCTCTCCTGGTAATCTTGGAGCGCCTCGGTCCGCTGGAGCGCGTGGCGTTCGTGTTGCACGATGTGCTCGCCCTGCCGTTCGACGAGATCGCCAGCCTGATCGGTCGCTCCCGGGAGGCCACCCGTCAGCTCGCCAGCAGGGCCCGCCGGCGCGTGCGCGGCAACGTCGAACGCGATGGCAAGACGATCGCTCTCCATCGTGAGCTGGCGGAAGCCTTCCTTAGCGCCGCGAGGGGCGGTGATATGGCCGCCCTGCTCAAGATCCTCGATCCGAAGATTGTTCTCACAGCCGATGAACGAGCGGCAGACATGGGTTCTGGCAGGAGCTTGTCGGGCGCCGATCAGGTAGCGCGATTCTTCGCCGGGCGCGCGGCCGCATCGCGCGTTGCGCTCATCGACGGCAATGTTGGAATCATTGTCGCGCCGGCCGAGCGGCTGCTTCTCGCGCTGATCCCCCGTTTCGCAGAGGGCCGGATCGCACATTTGCACGCGATCGCCACGCCCGACGATCTCGCGTGGCTTGATTTGGGGCTGCTTGCCGATGGCGAGGCATTTACGAACTTGGGTTCAACGCACAATGGCCTTCAATGATTTTGGCGGCCTGTTATGCAATCGGAAGATGGCATGATGAGCGCAGACGTCAATACCATCCATCATCTTGGCATCGTCGCGAATGACATTCAGGCATTGACTGCGAGTTATGAGCGTCTCGGATTTCACCTGACGCCGCTGTTTGTTCCTCGCATTCCCCTGAGCCCCGGTGGCGCCCCCGAACCGCTTGGTGTCGGAAACCGATGCGCCATCTTCCGGGACAATTACCCTGAGTTTCTGGGCGTCGTTGATTGCGCGCGCTGGGCGTCGATCGCGCCCGAACAGCGCGGTCCGTTCGACATCGATCGCGCGCTCCACCGTTATGAGGGTCTGCACATCTTGCATTTCGGTTCGGACGACCTTGAACGGGCGAGGGATTGTTTCGACCGGCAGAGGCTTGGCCCATCGCCAATTCGACCCTTCCAACGCCCGGTTGACACCGCCGATGGTGTTCGCACGATGCGGGCGCGGAGCATTTCCTTTCCATTCGGCCTGATGACGGAAGCGCTCGTTCAAGTCGCCCAGCACGATACGCCTGAATTGGGTTTGCAGCCCCGTTACATGGACCACCCGGCGGCGCGCGCGGCATCACGGCGGTTGTAATCTGAGCCCAAGCGTCGGACGTCGTCGCAGCGCGTTACGCTTCGCTCGCGGACTCCGCTGCGAGACCGGTGGGCAATACGTATCTCATCGATTTCGGCCGCTCGCGCGTCGTCGTGGTCGCGCCCGAGAATCTCGATGAGATGGTGCCGAACGCAACCGCGCCTGCGATGCCATTTTTCGTCAGTTTCACGATCGAGGTGGACATCGACATTGCCGGCCGATATTTCGCGGCGGCAAAGGTTCCGCTGGACGAATTCGAAGACGGTTTCTCGATAAGAGACCGCCATGCGTGTGGAGTCTCGATACGGTTCGCGTCACCAAGAGGTAACGATGGGAATGCCGACGCAGACGCAGACGCCGATGCAGACGCCGATGCAGAGCAGAATGTCAGATTCGGAACCATGTCGTCGTCGGCTCAAATGACATCTAGGTCAATGATCTGAGCGGGGCTCCGCGACTGGTCTTTTTGAGGCGGATCGAGCGCTCATCCCAGTCCGACCATGAGGAACAGACCGGCGATATATCGGCGGGCATCGAAAGTCGGGTCTTCCGCACCGCCTGACAGGAATTTCAAGGCCAGCGCGCCTGCGACGGCGTCGAGCGCCATTTCAGGCTTGATCGCTGGGTCAACATGCCAACTCCCTGCTGCGCCGCCGCGATCGCGCGGACCAGCCTCGTTTGGGTCAGCCTTGCGATGTCAGCGAGATAGACATGCAATATGCCGGTGCCTTCCTGTCCGATCGTCAGCAGACGGCGGATCAACGAGCGGGCCGATGAATTGCTGAGCGCGAGCGCTGCACGTTCGGTCATCGCTTCGATCATGCCAGGAAGGGCGGAGGGCCAATCCCCTGTGTCGTCATACTGACCGTGCCAAGCCTTCAGGGCAGTGAGAAGCACCTCCTCTACATTCGACCAGCGACGGTAGAGCGCCGCCCGGCTGACACCTGCGCGGCTGGCAATATCCTCCATCGTCATGCCCGCAAAGCTTTCATCGACAAAGGCCGAAAGAGCTGCCGTGAGCAGGGCGTCATCGACCCTTGCACTTCTCGGCCGACCGGCCATGCGGGAATCTTCTGGCTGTCTACGTCCTGTTGCGATATATATATGCATCGTAATAGATCGGGTGATATAGGCCATGTCCCACACGCTTCACTCTATAGCCATCGTTCTCGTTCTGCTGCTCAGCGCCTATTCCCTGCTCAAGTTCGCCTTCTTCTTTCTTGGTATGTGTTTGCTTTATATATCTAAAGCCACTGTTAAAGCAAATACCTCATCCCGTAGTTGCTCCAACTTTTATAACTGTTTGTCATTCACCTACAAACAGGAAAGACAATTCAGAGTATATCATTTTTAGCCTCTCTAATTGAAGATGGTGTCACATCGCCTCATTTAGTGGTTGCCCCACTCTCCACCTTGCGGAATTGGGAACGTGAATTTTCAACTTGGACTCCCCATATAAATGTGGTAAGTCTTGGTCTATATATTTCCGAGAGACTCATTAGTCAGTTTGGAACTGTTTCAATTCTGCCATGTTTTATTGTAGGTTATGTATGTTGGATCATCTCAATCTCGAGCACTTATAAGGGAGCTTGAGTTTTATGTCCCAAAAGATAAAGAGAAAAAACCCCAGAAGAAGAAAAAACAGAAAAAGAAGCCTATTCCCGTCAAACAAAGCAAGCAAGAAAGAATAAAGTTTGATGTCCTCCTAACATCATATGAAATGATAAATCTTGACAGCACCATTTTGAAGGCAATCAAATGGGAATGTCTGGTAATATGTTTGAAGCACGATAGAATTTCTTCCTCTCCATTGTTAAATGCAACAGACGTTTTTCCTTGAAGGTATTCTTTTAATGTACTTGAATCAATTAGTTTATTGCTTCTGGTTGCTTTGTTGCAGATAGTAGATGAAGGGCATCGATTAAAAAACAAAGATTCAAAGCTTTTTCAGACTTTGCGTCAGTACTCTACTCGACACCGGGTCCTACTTACCGGCACTCCATTGCAGGTGTGTTGATGATGCAAAGTCATTTTCTAACAATGGTGCGGCATCTTGGTTTTTTCATACCTACTTTCCTCTAAACCTGCAGAATAAC
>ERZ1034411.223-NODE-223-length-13850-cov-24.029141_pt1 | contig 13850 bp, 14 predicted proteins | sample MGYA00520583_ERZ1034411 | MGnify/ENA primary metagenome ERZ1034411 (study PRJEB33736, sample SAMEA104288481) | Azolla microphylla | place: Ecuador | collected 1982 | study: EMG produced TPA metagenomics assembly of the PRJEB19522 data set (Is there foul play in...
CTTCACTGCCAATGCTTTTCTTACTTCCCTTGCATCTGGACGCTCATCTATAAATCCTTGTAGTTCTGCAATTTTAGATTGCAGCTCCTGGTTGCTCATTGTTAGCTATTAGACAGGAGAGTTTCTCAGTATTATACCTTAGTCTTTTTCAAAAATCAAATATGATTTCTATATATATATGTAAATATTAAACCAGTATTTTCAACTTCTCCTCATCTACCCTTACTGGCGCAAGCTCCTCGCCAAATTTCTTTAGACTGGTTAAACAAAGGCTTACAAGCGATTCAGGAGAGCAGGATACAAGATGGGATCACCGCTTTTCGTCAACCAACGCAATTAGATCTGACCTTAGCAGCAGCGCATTATAATTTAGGTTGAGCTTTAGGTTGAGCACTGCGACAAGCGGCACAATTACAACCAGCAGCAGAGGCATTTTATAAAGCGACACAAGCATATCCACAGTTTGCACCAGCCTTTGCAAATTTAGGTGGTGCACTGTTAGAAGGGAATAACTTACAGTTAACAACTGACTATTTACAACGGGTTTTACAACTAGATCCAATGCTGGGTTTTGCTTCTTATAACTTAAGATTGGTAAGAGAAATACAAAAAGATTGAAATGGTGCGATCACATATTTTCAACAAGCCATAAGATATAGTCAAAATTCACCAGAACCAGCCTATCATTTAGGAATATCTTATTTACAATAAGGCAAAACTGAACCAGTAAAATAAGCCTTTGCCAAAGCAATAAATAAAAATCCTATATATGCATAAGCTCATTATAATCAAGGTTCATCTTTGTTCAAACAAGGTAAATTTAACGAAGCATTAGCAGCATTTAGAAAATTAGTCGATACTAACTCTAACTATGCTGATGGTTATTACGGTGGAGGATTAGTATTTATACAATTAAAGCAATATAAAGAAGCGGTGAAACCAATAAAGTATGCCGGAGATATGTATAGAAAATAGGTAACTCTCAGTGGGCAATCAACGCCGAAAATTGTTAGTACAAGCACAAGACTTAAATAACAAACCACACTGAGGCGCAAAGCATTAATATTACGTAACAATAAGAAAATCGGGTTAACTGGCTACTGTGATCTAAACTTCCATTGGAATGTAAATTGTCATCCAAAAACGCTTCAAGAGTAGGTTTTTATTTTGCGATCGGTGGTTAGATCGTCATGCAGTTGTTCTTAACATGGAGGCATTTCAAGACCTAATTGTGATTGTCCTATCTTTATCGTTATTTCCAGTGATGTTGATCCAGGTATGGGGTATATTTATTGCGATCACCCAATTAATAGACTACAAAGAAGTAACAGCCAAAATGCTATTTGTGTTGATTTTACTTGAGTTATTTAGACTACTAATGGTTTACTTACAAGAGCATAGTATAGCCGTTGGTGTAGCAGTCGAAGTAGCCATTGTTTCTGTACTGCGGGAAGTAGTCGTTCATGGTGCGCTAAAAATTTCGGGAATACAAACAGCAGTAATCTGTGGGTTATTATTGATTTTGGGTGGACTATTATTAGTGTGTGCGCAAATACCCCACATGGACTGTATGAGTGCAAACACAAAATACTGTCCTATCGCGCATCAAGGACGGAGAGAACGACAAAACGAGTTGGAATTTCAGTATTTAGATGAATGTGAACAAAAACAGCCTATGTCATAGTAAATAAGCCAATGGGTAGAAATAAAAATCATACCCAGATACCCAACTTCTTTGAAAAGTCGGGTATCTATCTTTTGTAGCAAAACTGATATTTTTTGTCCACTTGCAGGTAGATGAATCAAACTTTGAAGAGTAATAAATTAAATAAACACTTAAAGGATCGAAAAATAATGACTACGGGTAACGGACAATCTCAACAACCCATCACTAATTTAGAGTATGACTTTATCACTATACTGCACAACAAAGCCGCAGCAGTGCAAGCTTATGACCGTTACATTCAAGATGCCCAAGAAGCAAATTCTAACCCTTGTGTTGAACTGTTCCAAAAATTGCGTCAGTCAGAAATTCAAGAAGCACAAGAAATTCGCCATCATCTCCAACAAGTAATGGCACAAGGAAGGATGTAAACCTTAAACTTAGGGTGCGTTACGCTGTCCCTAACGCACCATTACTATTTTTAATCCCTGTATTCTGTAGTTTGACCTAGACATTTTCTGAAAAAAATATACAATTTAATATTATGTGAATATCACAATGCACTTCTACACCTTCTTATCACAAAAGTAGTGGGCTATTCACTGTCAAAAATACACCAGTTAATACTCTTCAATGGCTATATCTAAACATAGATAAATTAGAATATTTACCAGCAGAATTTGGCAGATTGAGTAACTTGAAACAACTAATCCTAGCGAATATGTAAGACCTCAAAAACCTACCTGCCTGCTGAGTTTTCGCAACTAAGTTCTCTGGAAGAAATAAAGTTGCTTCATTGTGAATTCATGGCAGTGCCAGAGCCTATTTTTGAACTGACAAATCTGAAAAAGCTGAAGTTCAGTGTGAAATCTGGCATACACTGTGTTTTTTCCCGAAAATTGGTCACCTGCACCAATTGCAAGAGTTAGAGATTGTGGGGACTTTTGATCATTATCAACCATATGAAATTGGGGAAATATCAGCTTTAGAGAAGGTAAATTGAAATTGCCTAACTAGAGAAATTCGCGCAATTGCTGACCACTAAAGGCATGAATTTCGCTGATTGTAGGTTATTTTATGCTGTTTTAGTAGATTTAGGTGATGCCGTAGCGGATGAACTTTCTCTAGCCTGTGATGAGATTTCATTAGAAATGATTTATCGTCGTCTTGATCATTTTACGATGGCTCATCAAAAAGGTAAGGCAACAGAAGAAAGTTAAGTATTTTGCTGACCCCCAAAATCGAGATTTAGGTATTATCAAATCAAAGAACAGCGAAAACCAAATGTTAGGTTAATTGTCGCCCCGTTTCCTGATCTTCAACGTGGGCCTGACCAACTCTCTTTCCATATTTCTCCAAAAGCCTCTTGATAAAAGACTTTCAGCCTTAACTTGTCACCAATGGGGTGTAGAGGGGAAAGTCTAATGCCCAATGCCCTAATTAGAATGTCTTTCCATTGCTAGTTGAATTAATTGGTCTACTAATTTAGGAAAAGAAATACCAGTATTTGCCCAAAGTTGAGGATACATACTGGTGGATGTAAATCCTGGTAAGGTGTTAATTTCGTTGATTAAGATTTCTCCGGTAGCTTCTACATAGAAAAAGTCTACCCGGGCTAAACCAGCGGCATCAACGGCTGTAAATGCTTGTAGTGCTTTTTCTTGAATTTGTTGAACAGCTGATTCTGGCAGATGTGCAGGAATAAATAAATCAGCTTTAGCTTGGGTATATTTAGTTTCGTAATCGTAAAAATCGCTATCAAAAGTAATTTCACCAATAACTGAGGCTTTGGGGTTATCGTTACCTAAAACGGCACATTCTACTTCTCTAGCGACCACTCCGGCTTCAACAATGATGCGTCTATCATAGGTTGCGGCATTATCTAAAGCTGCTTCTAATTCTTGGCGCGATCGCACTTTGGCAATACCTACCGATGAACCCAGATTAGCAGGTTTAACAAAATAGGGATAGCCTAATGTTGCTTCTATTTCATCACACAATTTTGGGAATACACAAGGATTGGACCAAATCTGCGCCCTAGTTAATGCTTTATATTTTACCTGGGGTAGTCCTGCTTGAGCAAAAGCAGTCTTCATAGCGATTTTATCCATTCCCGTTGCTGAACCTAACACCCCAGAACCAACAAAGGGAACTTGCATCAAAGTTAGTAAGCCTTGAATGGTCCCATCTTCACCGTTTGGACCGTGGAGAATTGGAAACCAAAGATCAATTTCTGCTGTTTGCGGTGGAAACTGCCATAAATTAGCTCTATTGCCTGGATGTTCTTTAGCTACACCTGATGTTAAAACTTGCTGTGCAACTTCACCAGCTTGCCAAAACCCATCTTTTTGGATGTAGAATGGCATAATTTCATACTTATGACTATTTTCTTCTGCACTTAAAGCATTTGTGATCGCCCTTGCGGAAATTATTGAAACTTCATGTTCTCCAGAACGTCCACCAAACAGCAACCCCACCCGCAGTTTAGACATCTTCTGTACCTCGACATTATCTAAAGGAAATAGCGTACCACAGGGAATGCAATCTTCATTCAAATGGGTGATGACAGGAAAAGAATTTCTATTCTTCCCCTGCTCCCCCTGCCTGTTTTTACCTGTCATTTTTGGGTTGACACTACCAGACCCCTTTCATTCCTAACTTCTGCTGTACAAGGGATTTCAATCCAAAATTCTGTACCTCTTCTCTCTTTTGATCTATAATTTCAATACACCACCATGGTGATCAACCACAATCTGATAGCTTGCGCTACGTACCCTGCGGAAAGCAGGCTACACCATGACTTTTTAATCATCCTATTAAGAGTAGTCAGGACTCATACAAAACTTAAATGTGGTACTCTCTCCCACTGCTCCCTGAATCATAACTGTTTCACTAGACATGAAATCACCCTCTGTTTTTCAAAGTGTGTGCTGCTAACAAGGGTAAAACACCTGTAGCGGCTAATGCTCCCCATTGCAACGAGGCATTTTTATCCAGGTCATCAAAAACGCTGGGTATGACTTGGGTTTTATAGTCTCCATCAATTCTGTCGTGTTCAGGAATAGGCTGATAAAAGTTATTTGGTGCCTTTCAGATTTTGGCTCAGAACTATGTTGTAAATCGAAACCTATGAGCAGTAAGAGTGAATCTGGTAACCCGGGCGAAATCCGTTGTAATAAATCCAGCGCCTTGGCTGCATCACCGACTAAAAGGTCACGGGTGCTGTGTTCTGCTGCATAGGGAATAGCATCAGCTACTAGTTTGGGGTCGTAGTAAGGTCTTATTCCGGCTGCTTTTACGCCTAACTTAGTTAAACTATTATTCCAAAATGGGGTATTAATTACCGCAGGTTTGATACTGGTGAGACTAATCGGCCATTTATCATGTTGTAATTCCACACCCATAGCCTCCACAAAGCCTTCAATTCCATGTTTAGCGGTAGAGTAAGCACTTTGATAAGGAAGTGCTCGCCTACCTTCCATAGAAGAAATATGAATTGACGCACCCCTTCCTTCTCGCTTCAGATGGGGTAAAGCTGCCATTGCGCCATAAGCTTGACCAACTAAGTTAACATAAATAACGTGCTTAGATTCGGCTGGTGTTGTTTTGTCGAAAGTGGCAAAAAGTCCAACTGCAGGGGCATGAACCCAAGTATCAAGCCGTCCAAATGTCTCCACAGTTTTATCTGCGATCGCATTCACCTGTTCAAATTCCTGCACATCGGCAACAATAGAAGTTGCTTCACTCCCAAAACTGCCAATCTCTTCCACCAGAGAGTTTAACCCTGATTCCCTACGGGCGGAAACAACTACTTTTGCACCCCGTCTAGGAAATTGCAAAGCTGTTTCTCGGCCAATACCGCTAGAAGCACCAACGACGGAAACGACTTGTTGATTGATTGGTTTTAATTGCATAGATGCTACTCGTTTTATTCAACACAATCAAGAAACTGGTTTAATTCAGCAGTGAATAATTCAGGACGTTCAACTTGGGGTATATGTCTGGAGTTGGGTATTAAAGCCAAGTGTCCTTGTTGCAGACCACTAACAGCATTTTCAGCTTGATTATTTGGCAAAACTAAATCATTGATTCCCCACATAATTAGAGTTGGCATTTGTAATTGTGGGAGAGAATCAAGTAATATTTGATGCTGTCTAAATAGATTTAATTGGGCGCGGAGTGAAGATAAACCAGCCTCTCAAAAGCCCGGTATTCTTGCCATACCCTCCTGTTCTGCTATCCATTGAGGAAGGGAATTTAACAGGTTGGTTAAACAGCAGTAATGCCCGTGACCAAGCCCGCTGTGTTGCTCCTAGAGAAGTTTTGCACCAGGGGATCACTAACTCTCCGTACAAAGGCAAGGTCAAATTAGACAGAATGGTGTTAACTATGTTGCTAATTCGGGTAGTACCCAAGACCAATCAATAACACTTTCACCAACTCCATGTAGTAAGACCAAAAGTGGATCATTATTACCTGCTCTTATATAGCGGATGTTTAAGCCATCTACATCTATAATATTTTTCTTCTGTCGTAGTTTCTGTAATCCTTTTTTTTAAGGAGTTCAGGAGTCAGGAGAAAGAATAAATTTTTCGCCCTGCGCCCACACCCTTCTAAGTATGATGAGCGCCGTTAACTCGCATAACTGTGCCTGTAATATAGCTACTGGCTAAGGGTGAGAGGAGAAAGGGTACAGCCCAAGCAAGCGACTTCTTCGGGTTTACCAAAGCGTGATAGGGGAATTTCCCATCAAATCCGTTGTTTCACCTTCTCGGAAATGGGGTTAAGCATATCGGTTTCAATGAATCCCCGTGCTACTGCATGTACCCGCACTCGATACATAGCTGCTTCTCTGGCTAAGGATTTAGTTAAGCCTATTACCGCTGCTTTGGATGCTGCATAATTAGTTTGACCGAGCTTGCCTTGTTCACCGGAAATTGAGGAAATACAAACTACTGAACCAGAACGGTGATCGTACATGATGGCGCTCATCATTCCCGACGAACAGACCATATCCACCGCATAACCGTTTATGGTGTCAGGCATCCCAATTTTGAAAGCTGCTTGACGGGGTAATGAGTGTCCATGTCCGGCTCTGAGTACATTACCAAAAATATACAAGTCTAAAGTATCCCCCGAAGTTCCCGCTTTTTCTAAAGCTGTACCCATTGGGCTCGCTCTTGAAAGTTTCTTTTCTAAAATACCGATGTCCAAAACCCGGACCTGTACAACCACGATAAGCTTCTAGTAAGTGACCAGTAGCGCAGATGGGGTTTTCTGTGTAGGATGACAGATAGATTGTCTAATGGCGGGACTAGTTCGCAAGTGGTGGGAAGTATTGGGATAAGAGGGCTTTGGGGTTTTAGGTATTTTTGTTGATGCAGCCACCATCGAACCCCAAAAACCAGGAATGAATAGATCAAGTCGAAGTTTCCCCCACCCAGCTAGCCATTGTCAACTTATTTGGATTAGAACGCATCCTCAAATATAAAAAAGGAAGAATAAGCGATCGCCGTTTAGAATTAATCAAACTCCAAAATTCTATTCTTGAGATTCTTCCTTCTCTTTTACCTCCTCTAAGTCTTATTGATTCTTTCCCTTTAGAAATTCCCACTAAATGTGCAGCACTTAAAGAAATAGAAGATAAATTAGATAGCTTAATTTGGGCTTATGTAGGTGCCTATTGATACTTTTGGCAGATACAAAGCAACCTAGTTTTAGGCGATTTAACCACAGGTTATATTGTCATACCAGTAGTAAAAAACTAGACAAAGCCACCCAACGACTTTTTCAGACTACAGGGATCTGTGGATTTTATTGATGGGGAAATTGTGCCATAAAATTCCGATCAATACAGTCTTTCCAGCACCACCATCACTGATGAGATGGTAAGGGCAAAATGCCTCTATTAGCTAATGCACGTCCGTCTCCTGTAACAATTAAGCTGAAATAAGCTGTTTGGGGTTTGTATGGTTTCAGAGATTCTCCTAAAATCATGCTTCGTAAATCGTCATACAGCGGGTTGCCTTGACGCACCGCAAATACACCAGCTTTCGGTAATTGATAATTAATCATCTTGGCAATATCAACTGCGGCAAAAATATGAGGATGCGTCACAGATTGCAAATTATCATTTACTAAAATAAAACCTTGGTTATCAATACCAATTCCCGCAGCCTTCAACCAACTTCCTGCTGAAGTTTGTGTCACCCAAAACACTTGCTCACAAGTTACCATTAAGCCAGGTTCACATTTAATTGTCAGACCTTTATTTATTAGCTTTACAACCTCACACACCCTTTCACCTAAATGCAATTTAACATCTTTATTACTTAAAATATCCCGCATAATTCGTCGCACTGATTGGTGATGACTTGGCATTAATTCTTTACTGCTTTGAAATAAATAAATTTCCAATTTTCTCACACCGGCAAGCATTGATAATGCCAATTCCACATCACCACCACCAACAATGGCAATATTTAGAGCTTTTTGAGGATTTTTAACTACATTTTCCTGTAATTGATACCAATGTTCTAAAAATTGCGCGACAGGTTTTGCAGCAATTGTATATTCTACTGCACCTGGTACAGACAACTTTGTAGGTGTACTGCCAATATTAATAGACAATATATCAAAATCTACCGTAGGTTGGTTAGCACAAAGCACCTTACTATTTTTTAAATCCAGTCCAATTACATGATAAAGACATAACTGAGCATGAGCAAAATTGCTTAAACTCTGCAAATCTATATGGCACTGTGAATAACTATAAAATCCTGCAATATGTCCGGGTAACATTCCTGAATATGGCGTATATATATCTGGTGTAATTAAAGCCAATCTGACTCCAGATAAAGGTTTATTACCAAAAAGTCTCAATACAAGGGCATGACTATGACCACCACCAATCAGTACTAGTTTTTTGAGCATTACATAATTTCGGATTATAAAGGACTTCCTACATCAGCTTTGTAGTTTTTTATTTGTCACAATCATTATTCTTGCTGGCAACATCCCAATCAAACTGAAAACTACGGGACTAATTAAAAAACTCTTTGAATCTCTCTTTCCTTCGGGTTCTTTGCGTTCTTTACGTTCTTTACGGTTTGTTTCTTTCATGTCATGCCTTGGATAATTTGTAAAGTCATATAAAAATCAACTTACACATTTGGGTTGTTTATCAATACAAAATTAATGTAATGAATTCATCCAGGTATTGAAACTTAAAGAGTAAGAAAGATGACCGATAACCAGTTGGAAGTTACTGAGACTATACAATGAAAATGTTAAGGAAGATCATTATTATCAATGATACTCCAATGATAAAAATCGTTCTTTGCATGCTGGAAATTCAGGAAAAAATCAAAGATAATCTACATAATAATTCGTATCAATCTTACTTAATGGAGGTTATCAAAAGACTGGAGAATTATCCAATAGAAACCAGTCTATCAGCAATTAAGGCTTTGGAGCATCTTGTTGAAGTTAATCCAGAATACCACTGGATAATTATGGATATGCTGACTAAGTTTGTGCGAAGTACAACCACCAATCTATGCTCACAGGAAGTAACAGGTAATTCCTCGGCAAACATGCGAGCAGTAATTCAAGCAGCCATGACCGTAATTGTGAGAAGAGATACAAACAAAGATCCAGAAAATGAGCAGATTGACTTAAGTTATACAGACTTAAGGGGAATAAACTTACAAAATGCCAACCTAGAAAAAAGTAACCTTTATCAAGCGAATTTATCAAAGGCAAATCTTTCTGGTGCAAACTTAGAGGGTGCAATACTCAGTGCATCAAATCTCTCTGGTGCAAATCTCAATTTTGTCAATCTCTCTGGTGCAATACTCAGTGCAGCAAATCTCTCTGGTGCAAATCTTTCTGGCGCTAATTTACATCGAGCTACTCTATATTTAGCTAGTTTACACGATGCTATTTTGAATGATACCATCCTTGATGGAGCGAATTTAAGGGAAGCTAAGTTGAACTTTTAAGAAATAAGGTTGTAGAGTAAGAAAAACAGTTACTTTGATTCGTAGCGACTGGTTTACTGCCATTTTGAGAAGTTTTAAGAAACAAAATATACCAACAATACTAAAGGGAAGGGGAAAAGGGAAAAATTTTTCCCCTTTTTCGTGAAAAAAGTTTAGATATCTAAATTTGAAGCTAAATGCTATACTATTTTTTTTAATCATCTCAGTAATAACTCATTATTGTGAAGCATCTTTCTGCTATGTCTGCTAAAAAGACAGATGCAACATTACATTGGTTGCTCACCATCATCGTTATTGTTGCTGTGTCCTTAATACTGATTGTCTTCGCATCTACTAATATTGAGAAGTTATCACTTCAGCAGCGAATAGCTAACAAAAACCAAGCATTAACCACCACTGCTATAGTTTTTCTGGGTTTAGCTGTTGCACTTAATGCTTATTACGCAGCCAAGCGGAATCAAGTCATGCAAAGAAATGCTATTATGGCGGAGAAAACTCTGGCAATTGGCATTGAAAATACTAAACTCACCCAAGACAGACTAATTGCAGAACGATTTATTGGCTCTATTGCTCAGTTAGGACATGAAAAGGTAGAAACGCGCATAGGTGCTATTTATGCCTTGGAAAGAATTGCCCAGGATTTCCCTCAAGAACACTGGACAATTATGGAAATTCTCACTGCTTTTGTTCGTGAAAATGCACCTGTACAACCGGAGCGAAAGCCACAAAAACCAGAAGATATCATGGCGATTGATTTCGGGAAAAATCGTGACAGAGTGCGTCGTCAACAATCGGTAGATTATTCTCTCTCATGGGAATCTTTTAAAGTTCGTACTGATATTCAAGCTGCTTTGACTGTCATCGGTAGACGCAATTTTCAACAAGACCGAGAAAATCAAAAACTGGATTTACGCAATACTGACATCAGACGAGTAGACTTAGCAGGAGGTAAACTACAAAGAGTGGATTTGCGCGGATCTGATTTGTGTGGTGCAGACTTGCGGGAAGTTGATTTAAGTGAAGCAGACTTGGATGGTGCAAAACTTATTGGTTCGATTCTTTATGAAGCCAACTTATTTAAAGCGAGTTTACGGGGAGTTAATTTGAATCGGGCAAATCTGAATCTCGCTAATTTATATGGAGTAAACCTACGTTCAGCTAATTTGTGTGGTGCGAGTTTGCGTTCAGCTAATTTACAAGCTGCTAACTTGTATAAAGCCAATTTGCAACAAGCAACTCTCAAAGCTGCTAATTTGTCTGGTGCTAAGTTATTTTTAGCTAACTTGCAAGGGGCGAAATTGGGTAAAACTAATTTAAGTTCAGCCGGCTTGACTGCTGCGAATCTGGAAGGTGCAAATCTCAATGGTGCCAATCTGCAAGGTGCAAATTTAAACGCTGCAAAATTACAGCAAACGGATATCTATTTTGCTAATCTCAGTGAGGCTAGTTTGACAGAAGCAGATTTACATAATGCTAATTTGATGGGAGCAAATCTTTCTCTAGCAACGCTTGATGAAGCTGATCTGTCCTGGGCAAATTTGATGGGGGCTAACTTATCAGGCGCTCATCTTTGTGATGTTAAACTGACTGGAGCGATTTTAACTGGGGCGAAAAACCTGGAATCTGAGCAGATAGTTATGGCGTTAGGCGATTGGACTACTCGTCTGCCTGATTATATCGAAGCGCCAGCCAGTTGGCTACAATCTGTTTAAATATCTAACTCAATCTCTAAAACATCCCTTCTTGCTACCTTGGGTGCATTCTACGTTTTTATTAAGTTTTTATAATTTTGACTACATTAACCCTCGTATTTAAAATCATTCCGACTATATTTATTCTTATTAAATCTTCACATTAAACTCCCAAGTAAGTTATTAAATCATGACTTATCAATTGTCATGATTACTTGTTTTTCAATTAGTAAATTCGTAATCAAAATAGCTTTCTATATTTGTCAATTCATAGTAATTATTAAGCCAAGGTGAATAACTAGCAATTTCAAAGGAGTTTCAAACTTTTGTTCAACCAAGCTTTCTTCAATTTAGGCTGTTACAAAACCATACTATTTTTAAGGATAAAAATCTGATGAAATTTGATACTACTAACAACTTCTCTGATCAGAGAGAACTCAATATTGCTGGTATTTCCACAATTGATACATTTCAAACTCAGGCTGACAGTAGTGTAAGTTGGGGTAATCGTAGTAGTTTACCATCACAGGAAACTAGTGAGTTTGTTGTCACCACTAGTAGCTATAACTCCAACAATGGCTATGGCTTAGTCAATGCAGGATCAGCAGTCAGTAAAGCCGCTGAAGATAGTCCTTATACAGATGCTCCTCAACTGGGTAGAAATAGTTGGGGTGCTGATTTAATAAATGCTCCCACAGCGTGGGAACATGGATATACAGGCCAGTCCATTATTGTTGCCGTTTTAGATACTGGAATTGACTACAACCATAATGATTTGAATGATAATATCTGGACAAATAATAAGGAAATTGCTGGTAATGGTATAGATGATGATGGCAATGCTTATATTGATGACTTTCAAGGTTGGAACTTTGATAGTAATACCAATAATGTTTTCGATGACAATGGTCATGGAACTCATGTTTCTGGAACTATTGCCGGAGAAAATAACAGTGATGGTGTGACTGGTATTGCCTATAATTGCAAAATTATGGCAGTAAAAGTTTTAGATCAAAGTGGTTCAGGTTCTTATGCAAATATCGCTAATGGTATCCGTTATGCGGTAGATAATGGTGCAAATGTGATTAACCTTAGCTTAGGAGGTAATGTTTCTAACAACAGTCTCAAAACAGCTATTGAATATGCTGGCAGTAACGGGGTAATTGTTGTTATGTCCGCAGGTAACGATGGCGACTCTACACCATCCTATCCGGCTCGTTATGCCAATGATTCAGGAATTGCTGTTGGGGCAGTAAATCAAAATAATCAACTGACTGATTTTTCTAACCGTTCTGGTTCTCAAGAAATTAAATATGTCACTGCTCCAGGTGAGAATATTTACTCCACACTCCCAGGTAATAAATATGGTAATTACACTGGCACTTCTATGGCTGCTCCCCATGTAGCTGGGGTAGTGGCGCTGATGCTTAGTGCTAACCCCAACCTGTCAGAAAGCCAAGTGCGCGACATGATCACAAGTACGGCTGAAAATGGGACAAACTCTCAAGAACCTAGTCAGCCTTCAAATCCAATGCCTTCTATACCCTCTAACTTTCCGCCTCTAGATTCTTTCTTTCCTATCAATTCGATCAATATAGGTTCTCAATTTCCTTTTGATATAGGTTCACTATTTCCCCTAGGTTCTCAAACACAATCAGCTACGCAATTACCACCAATTGTTTTGTCTGTTGGTGATAATAGTTTACAGTTGAAGTTTGGTAATGTTAGTACGGGAACTTCTACAACTGCATACTTCACTGATGACAGTGAAAATAAACATAGGTGGGCATTGCGTTATTTTGACACCACTGGGGTTACATACACTTTTGTTAATGATGGGCATATTGAAGGGGAAGATTTGTTTAATAACTATTATCCCTAGTCTTTATATTTAGCATCAGTAAAAGGCATGGCTAATTTAAAGGATTGTACTTTGAGAGTAACTTATCTAAAGGCTTAGGTTCATCAGTATTTAAATCTGGTGTTGAAGTTGTGAAACTTTCTACTTTATCAGAAATTACATCCGGATCTATTTTTTCTATATCTTCTTTAAGTTGGTCATATATTTCCTGAAAAGTAAATTCAGTTGCTAATACCTGCTCTACTCTCATGCTAGTGAGATGGCTATAAATCTCCTCAATAAATGCCAAGATATCAAAGCTGATATCTCGGCATTTATTAATTCGACCAACTTGTTAAATTTTGAGACTGTTTTCGATACCAATGGATAAGCTCTTCTCCACTAATTTTTGGTCTTTTTGATTGCAAATTGACACATTAGATAGTATGAATAAAAGGATTATCACTATTACCTTGATGCTTCACTTCACTATAATTTCGGAGTAAGGATTCAGGTGGTGGGGTATTGATAAGTGTGATAGATGAGGCAGAATATAGCAAGCAGTTATGGAAAAGAACCTGCCACCAAAACGAGACAGAGAGATATTGAAGCAGTTGGCAACAGAGCAACTGGTAGAAATCATTATTGACCAG
>ERZ1034411.224-NODE-224-length-13843-cov-24.810923_pt1 | contig 13843 bp, 14 predicted proteins | sample MGYA00520583_ERZ1034411 | MGnify/ENA primary metagenome ERZ1034411 (study PRJEB33736, sample SAMEA104288481) | Azolla microphylla | place: Ecuador | collected 1982 | study: EMG produced TPA metagenomics assembly of the PRJEB19522 data set (Is there foul play in...
TGTTTGAGTGGTTCATTCAAAACACTACCTTTGATTTTCCGTCTCTCCAGATGTACGGAGCATTTTCATAAATCAAATACTAGTCCTATAGTCAAATTTTTGCGCGTCATTCCTAAGCCTGATGTTTAAAAAAATATTGTTTCAGCTATTTCTTCTTATAATTCACCCGTAGAGGTCAGCTTCAACCAAACTGGCATGATCGAAGTTGGCAACAGTTAGATCGAAGTCTTCAAAAGTGGATTGGAACAAACTGGCTTGATTCCAGATATAGTAATCCTAAATAGAATTTAAGTAAATATTACTAGTACACTTGTAGCTTTTCTAACTAGAATTTAAAGCTATGAATTACCCTTAATATATCACTTCAACCACAAAACACAAATTTATTTGGTATTTATGTTATCTTTAATTAATTAAGTATTTTATCAGCAAATTTTCTCACCAATGATTCCGGATTCCTATAGTTTTGCTAAAATTGCAAAGTTTTTTGAAATAAATTTTTGCGTTATCTGTCATATTGCATAACGCTGTGTGTCCCTCGCTCGTTTTGAGAGTTTTTTCTGCTACCCCTCTTTATTGAGCCCATAGGGTAAGTTGATATCATCAATATTGCTCCCCTGCCTCTTGATTACAAACTGTATAAGACAAAGCAGGGATCGCCAAAACCATACATTAAACTGGAGTTTGACCAAATAAATATATGTGAGAATTCCCTCATGATGGATGCTAAGGCTCTTTGGCAACGATACCAAGATTGGTTATATTACCACGAGGGATTAGGACTGTATCTAGATATCAGCCGGATGCGGTTTGATGATAGCTTTGTGGAGTCGTTGCAGTCGAAGTTTGACAAGGCGTTTGCGGATATGGCAGCTTTGGAGAAGGGAGCGATCGCAAACCCCGACGAAAACCGCATGGTAGGTCACTACTGGCTAAGAAATCCCGATTTAGCCCCCTCCCCAGAACTGACCCAAGAAATTGTGCAAACCTTAGAACAAATAGAAGCTTTTGCTGACCAGGTACATACTGGTGCAGTTCATCCCCCCAAAGAAAGCCGCTTTACTGATATCATATCCATCGGTATTGGTGGTTCTGCTTTGGGTCCCCAGTTTGTCGCTGAAGCCCTTTCCCCAGACTCCCCACCCCTTAACATTCATTTTATCGACAATACCGACCCCAGAGGTATCGACAGAGTTCTCTCCCAAATCAATAACCTAGCCAGCACTTTAGTATTAGTCATTTCCAAATCTGGCGGTACCCCCGAACCCCGCAACGGCATGATTGAGGTGAAAAAAGCCTACGCTGCCAAAAATCTAGACTTTTCTAAATATGCAGTGGCTGTTACCGGACCAGATAGCAACCTGGATAAAGTCGCAAAATCTGAAGGTTGGTTAGCCCGGTTTTCAATGTATGACTGGGTGGGTGGACGTACCTCAGAAATGTCTGCTGTAGGGCTAGTACCTGCGGCTTTACAGGGTATTGATATCCGCGCCATGTTAGAAGGTGCCAAAGAAATGGATGACGCTACTCGCGTCGCTGATTTGAAAAATAACCCCGCCGCACTTTTGGCTTTGGCTTGGTACTATTCCGGTAAAGGTAAAGGCGGAAAAGACATGGTTGTCTTACCTTACAAAGACAGCTTGTTATTATTCAGCCGTTACCTGCAACAATTGGTCATGGAATCCTTGGGTAAAGAAAAAGACCTAGATGGTAAAATCGTGTATCAAGGTATTGCCGTTTATGGTAACAAAGGTTCTACCGACCAACACGCCTATGTACAACAATTGCGCGAAGGTGTGCCTAACTTCTTTGCTACTTTGATTGAAGTATTAGAAGACCGTCAAAGAAAATCTCCAGAAATTGATCCTGGTGTAACATCTGGTGATTATCTCTGTGGTTTCTTGTTAGGAACTCGTCAAGCATTGTATGAGAATAATCGTGATTCAATTACAGTCACCATTCATCAAGTTAATCCCCGCACTGTTGGCGCGTTAATTGCATTGTATGAACGGGCTGTAGGTTTATATGCCAGTTTGGTAAATATCAATGCTTATCACCAACCAGGTGTAGAAGCTGGTAAAAAAGCTGCGGCTGTAATTCTCGATTTACAACAAAAAGTAATGACAGTATTGCAAACAGAAAGGAAAGCACTTTCTATTTCTGAAATTGCTGATAAAGCTGGTGCTTCAGAACAAATAGAAGCAATTTACAAAATTCTCCGTCATCTCCATACTAATAATCGCGGTGTGGTGTTAACAGGTGATTTAGCTAAACCTGGCAGTTTAACTGTTTCTCTCAGTTAAATCACATTATTCTTGTTAATTAGATCCTCGATTTCTTGAAGAAATCGAGGATTTTGTGTTTGCATAATCTCTCCCGAACTCCTCTCCGATGAGGAAAGGGGTAGTTAAATTCTCCACCAGGTCAAGAAAGAAATCAATAAATTTAAGCCTCTCCCCCACAGGGAGAGGATTGGAGAGGGGTTATTCAATGTTTATTTTGTATCAATAAAAATAGACAATAGACAGAAAATAATACAGGGTTATTTTGACAGTCAAATAATGATTTTATAGAATTAGGATAATTAATTGGTAAACTGAAGTTTAAAAACATGACTAAATTAACACCAAAATCACCAAGGAGAAGAGGAAGAATTTTTGCTGACTTTATCACCGGAAGAATTAGCTAGGCTTAAAGCTGAAAATGAGGCAGAATATCAACGTTATCGAGCAATTTTTGAAAGATTACGTCCTGATTTGATCACATATCATTATGGTTGGTATATTGCGATTGAGCTAAATAGTGGTGATTATGTGATTGATCAAGATAAAGAACCCGCACACAAGAAAGCGCGTGAAAAGTTTCCAAATGCATATCACTGTGTTTTTTGTTTGAATGAATTTGGAGCAGTTGGCAGAATATGATACAGGGTTATTTTTGTGAGAGGAGGCAGTTATTTTTTGAAATTGAATTACTGCTGATAGTTTGAACTTACCTATAGATGCCCTTTTTGATCCGGGTTTCACAGGTTTTATGCCGTTTAATACACAAGATTTAGATAGTCTCCAATGGGATTATATAGACAAAGAAACTCTGTGAACTACTCAGGGTGAAATTACCTTTAAAAGATATTTGGGTAAGGTGATATTCGATACTCAGGAGTATGAAATTCCTGTGTATGCTGGGGATGAGTTGACGGAGATTTTATTGGGTTCAGAGTGGTTGGAGTTTTTGCCTTTGGTGGTGAATTTTCAAGCTGGTGTTTTGAGTTTGGGATGAGTTTTAATAACGAACCGCAGAGACGCGGAGAGCGCATAGGAAATATAAACTATATACTTATACTCCCAGCATCCTACCTATATTAGACCTCTTGCAAAATTAATTTTTTGTTATAATAGGGGCTTATCTTTGTTTTAGCCAAAAGTTAGAGTTACACGGTTATGTTTGAATTAGTGATCGCAAAGAACACCAAAAATACATAAAATCTAAAATTCCCTATCATACCACATAAACAATTTTGCAACAGGTCTACTGTCTTAAATTAGCTACACTATGATACATATGCAAGTAAGGTATAGAGTTGATATGGAGGCTTGAGCTTAAATGGTAGATTTTAAGAAACTGCTAGAATCCTAAAATCAGCAAGTTGTTATAGAACCAACCGAAATTTTCCGACCCTTACCAAAGCCACCAGGTATAAATGACCTTTACACTAGCCAAGACCAGGTATTAAAAGAATGGTTTAATCGGAAAAAAGAGCGCGATCTTGTAATAAAGTTACATACAGGGGGTGGAAAAACCCTTGGCTAAGATCAGTGATGATAGTGCTATCATTCGTACATTTGATTCTGATTATAATTCAGTGGCCAAGCCTATTACATCCAACTCATGAGCTGGTGTGAGTGAACGAATGATTCTCGCTCCAGAATTGATGTTTACTATGGATAATATACAGCATATTCTCTAGAATATAGCTAAATGGATGGCTGATGAACAAAAAGAAGGAACTGTAATTCTGACACCATCTAAGGAAACTGATAATTTATGGCAAAATGTGGCAACATTTGCTGATAACACTGATTATGTTAAGGAACTTCAGGATGGTAAATCACGAGGTCCATTTGTATTTTCTAATCGTTACGATAGAATAGACCTTCCTGATTCTAGCTGTAGACTATTGATTATCTCAGGATTGCCTTTTGGTAGCAGTGAATATGAGCAACATAGAGCAAATACATTTGCAGGTGGTTCTGAATTTAGTAGTGCTTTAGCTCAACCTATTGAGCAATGTATGGGACGAGGTGCGTGAGGAGCAGGTGACTATTGTGTAGTAATTGTGACGGGCAATGATATCCCCGCATGGCTAGGGCGTTATGAACAATTCTTGACTAAAAGTACACGCGCTCAGTTTCAAATGGGACAAGAAATTAGTAAAAGTATATCTGATAAAAAAGAGTTGCATGAAACTATAATGAAGTGCTTAATAATGAATTGCTTAACTCGTGATACAGATTGCATTGAGTATCATGCAAAATCTTCAGCCATTCTTACAGAATCTATTGAACAAGAACAAAGCTCATTGACTCAAGCTAAAACCGAAAGAAAAGGATTCGAGTTAATGCGTACTGGTTATTTTGATAAAGCAATATCTAAGTTAGAAGATTACTGGGAGAACACAGAAAAAGTTGACCTAACAAGTAGAGGCTGGTTAAAATAATTAGCTGCTCGTCCTGCACATTCTTGGGAAAGAACTGATTTATCTCAAAAATATCAAAAGCAAGGGTATCCAGATAATCCTAGTTTATTACGTCCTAAAATTATTCCCTCATACGTCCAACTGACAAAACTAGGTAAGCAAGCTGAAGAAATTGTTAGTCAAATTATTACTTACAAAAGCCTCAGACGTGGTTATACTCGATGGTTTAATCAAGAGGTTTCGCATTTAGTTCCACAAGCATCTGCTAATCAATTTAAGCAAGCACTAGAAAGACTTGGCAGTATGTTGGTTTTTGTGTCACAAAGACCAGAGAATATTTATGGTATTGGACCTGATCTTCTTTGGTTACTCAACGAAAATTTAGGATTAGTTATCGAAGCCAAAAGTCGTAAACACCCGAAAAATCCTTTAACTAAGGATAATTATGGTCAATTATTAACACCTGTAGAATGGTTTAAGAAAGAGTATCCAAATTACAAATATATAGCTGTCTCGGTTCATCAGAACATTAATATAACCAAAGCCATAGTCACTAATGATGGTTCTAAAGCATTAACACAAGATCAGTTAAATCAGCTTATTACTGATACTAGACTTTTACTAAAAAAACTATGCGAATCAAATGTTTCTGACGATGCACTTGTTATTAGATGTGAGAACCTACTGTCTACTTCTTCGTTAAAACCCGAGTTATTGATAGAGGAATATCTTGTAAAATTTGCATCTGATACCGACAGAAATTGATGTAATTTAATTACAGCTTATAATTTCAAAATCCTTAATTTATCGATGGAAACCAATCAACATCAGGTAGCTTTATCGCGTATCTTTTGAGATTGCCCGGGTTTGTACTGAGAGGTGCAAGATATGAGTAAACATAAAGCTGATAATGCAAATCAAACTAGGAGCAAGGTTTAAACTTTTTAAAGTTTACCTTGCTCCTTTTTGTTGAATCATGTTATTTATAAATGAATTTATCGACCAATTATGTTGTGTTTTAAATCAAAAGCTAACATTACAACAATAATTTTAATTTCTATGTCACTACAGCCAAAATATTGTTTATTTTCTCGATCTTGCTTATCAAGCTCTCAATTGATATACATAAATAGCAATAGAGAATTTACGGCAATTATAAATTACCCAGTTACAAAACACCGAATATAAAAGTTTTATAATAATGGTTTAACGAATTTCCAAAGATATAGGAAAGTCAAACATGAAAGTTAGAGGTATAAAACGTGGTCAAAACATTACATTGAAATCCTAGAATAAATTAATAACATTCGAGATGGAACAGAAATGATATTAGATTTAGATTTTATTGGAAAGCAAATTTCCGAACCACAATTATCTTTAACAGCAGAGGAAAAATTAGCTAAATTAAATAAATTTATGCTATATGGGAAAATCAACCTGATTTAACAGAAACATTTGCAGAAATTGACTAACAACGCCATACTTACCCTGCTTTTACTGCTGATTGCTGATTGCTAACTCCTGCTATATTAACCCCACAATCTTCTCCCAGCTTTCCCATTTAATCTTTCATGGGTATCTGCTAACAAAGCCGGAATATCTAAACTCCCAGGACATTTAGGTAAACATTCACCGCATTCTATACAACGATTTCCCTTCATTCCTGGAAACCAATGACCAGCATTTTCAAACATTCCATAACGATATTTGCCATAGTCGTTCATATCATAAGCTACAGCTAAATTTCTTAATCTTAAAACTTCAGGAATATTGATATTCTCAGGACAAGGTAAACAAGCATAGCACTGACTACATTTATCAGTTCCTAAAACCTGATTTTGCTGATTTTCTAATTTTTTAAAAACACTAATTTCTGCTGCTGTTAATTCACCAACATCATCAGCAACTTCTAAAGGTGCAATTAATTCTTCTGGAGTTGCAGCACCTACACTCAAGGTTGTAATGCGTTTATCACTCAACAAAAACCGATAATTTAATTCTAAAGGTGTAAATGGCTGACAGAGTTCTTTTAAAGTTCCTGGTGGTGTATAAAGTCTTCCTCCCTTATCAGCAGGAGAAATAATAAACACACCCATATCTTTTTCAATTACTGCTTGAATAGCTGAAGTATTTCGTTGGAGAAAATAATAATAATGTAGATTGATAAATTCAAATAAATCTGTATTGATTGCTGCCAAAATTATATCTAAACCACCATGTGTAGAAAAACCAATATGTTTGACTCTGCTATCATTTACTGCTTCTTTTACAGCTTGCATACAGCCGTTTTTAGATTGTACCCATTCTAAATGTTCTCTAGTATTTAAACCATGAATAGCCAAACAATCGAGATAGTCTAAATTTAACCGGTTTAATGACTCATCAATACATTGACGCATGGTGTCAGCATTAGCACAGGGGGGAATTTTGGTGGTGATATATAACTGATTTCGCGGTACTGATAAACCACGTTTTATTGCTGCACCTAAATACTCTTCACTTTTTCCATAACCTCTAGCTGTTTCTACGTGATTAATGCCTAAAGATAAAGCTTTTTCAATAGTTCTATGGGCATTTTCCGCGTTAGCTAAATAACGCATTGTTCCTAGAGAAAAAACCGAGAAGTGTAAATTAGTTTTACCAAAACGTCGATATTGCATAAAGTCAGAGAACAGAGAACAGAGAACAGAGAACAGAAAATAGAGAATAGGGAATAGGTGACAGGTGATAGGTAACAGATAGAAAATTATTCTCCCCAATCTTCCTCATCTTCCCCACCTCTCTACACCCTACACCCCACACCCTCTTCTTTTTTCTTAACCGTCACCATTACCAAATCGCTTGATCAAGTCTTGAGGACGAAGATTAGAAATAAATTCGCGGAAGGCTTGTTGTTCAGCTTCATCAGCATCACGATCAACGGGTATAGAGGCATCGGCTACTACTTCTTCCATGACCCAAATAGGGGTATTTGTACGCAAAGCAATAGCGATCGCATCACTAGGACGAGAATCAATTTCTTTTTTTACTTCGCCATGCTGAACAATCAAAGCTGCGTAAAATGTATCCTTTTGCAAAGAATGAATAATCACCTTTTCTAAGGTCATATTCCACGCTTCCAAGATATTCACCATCAGGTCATGGGTTAAAGGTCTAGGAGGTTTTTGATGCTCCATAGCACCCATAATAGCTCTCGCTTGTTCCTGACCTATATAAATTGGTAAAGCCCTACGATCTGAACTATCTTTCAGGAGTACAATCGGACTGCGGGTTATGGCATCTAATGCTATACCAGCGACTTTCATTTCAATCATTGGCTAACCCTCAAAAATCCTTTAATCGCTTGAGTGCTATGTGGTAAATAATACCTTTGAACAGGTTTATTTGGGACAGAAGTAAACATAGGGCTTTTCTTCTCTATAATTGCTTCTATTAAACTCCGAACTTGTAGTGAACACCAGATTATGTCAAATTCACTAAATAGAAAAGTTTTCGGTGAAGACTGGGAATAGGGGTTAAGAAAGACACTTTTAAGTTTTTGGGCTTTATCAAAAGATATTTAGGTAAATAGTGACTTTTTTGTGATCAAAGATTCACTTTGCTCTGTCTAAATAACTTTTGAGTGTCAATCAGAAAAGCTGACTATTCCCCATAGACTATACTCCAAACCTTAGCGGAACAGATAACTTTATCATCTACTGAAATTGCTCTCCCAATATAATAAGCATCTTACCCAAGTATGCCTTGAGATTGATGCGAATGTGTGACTGTTCATCTACCAAAAAAAAACAGGTTATAAATTATCTGCAAAAGTTTTACATTTTTGGTCGTAATTACTCAGTTAATTTCAGCCAAAATTAAGCAATAAATAGAGTTAGCTTGGCAGAAAAACCGTGTTTACAGGATTAATTCAAGGATTAGGAACAATCAAACCCTTATCGAAGGATTCTTGGCTGATAAATTTTATCAGCCATTCGGATGCAATTATGCAAGATTTAACTTATGGTGACAGTGTAGCGGTAGATGGGGTATGTTTAACAGTCGAAGAAATTTTAAAAGATGGCTTTATCGCCACCGCTTCGCCAGAAACCCAGCGTCGTACAACTTTGGGTAGAGAAGAAATCCAAGCCAGATATGTCAACCTAGAAACGTCGCTGCGAGTGGGTGGAAAAGTCGGCGGCCATTTTGTTATGGGTCATGTAGATGGGATTGGTCAATTAATCTCAGCATCACAAACTGGTACTTCTTGGGAAATGACCTTTGCTGCACCGGATGCGATCGCTCGCTATATCGTCCCTAAAGGTAGCATCGCCATCAATGGTATTAGCCTCACTGTAGCCACATATCAACACGAACACTCCCAGTTTACAACAGCAGTCATTCCCCTCACATACTCCGAGACAAATCTCAGCCATTTAGTCCCTGGTAGTTGGGTGAACTTAGAAGCAGATATCTTGGGTAAATATGTCGAAAAATTCGTTTATCCCCGCAACCAACACAATCAAGATCCAGATCAAGCTGAATTGGATGTAATTACACCCGCATTCTTAACAGAACACGGGTATTTATAGAGAACAGGGAACAGGGAATAGAGAATAGAGAACAGGGAACAGGGAACAGGGAACAGGCAAAAGGCAGAAAGTATTATTCTCCCCATCTCCTCTGCGCCCCTAATTTTTTCACTATCACCTGTCACCTGTCACCTGTCACCTGTCACCTAACCCCTATCTTGCTTGTGTTGCTGAGGCCAGCTTGTAGTTGTACACCAGGGTCAACAGCAACCCAACCGTTTTGGGTCAGGTGGCGGACTTCAAAGTGCAGGTGAGGGCCTGTAGAGTTGCCAGTGCTGCCGACTCGGCCAATTACAGTTCCTGGTTCTACCGACTGACCAGGACTGACAAAGATTTCTGACATATGACCATAGAGGGTTTGTTGAGCAGAATTGTGATTAATAGTTACTGCTAAACCATAGCCACCCATCCAGTCAGCAGTCTCCACTTGACCTTTAGCCGCTGCCAAAATTGGTGTCCCTGTGGGCGCACCCAAGTCTGTACCAGCGTGGAAACGTCTATCCCCAGTAATGGGATGAACCCGCCAACCAAATACAGAAGTAATGGGTGCAGCAAAAGATAAAGGAAACATTATTCCCGACCCGCTACGGTAACCTAAGGTGTTACTATAAGGTATTTGTGGTAAAACCGATGCCAGCGCAAAATCATAGGAAATAGTGCTGACACGGGGTGCCACATTATCGTCAGCCATTGGTGGTGGTAAAGTACCAAAACTGGGGGCGATAGGTGTCCCATTCACTATTGTAGTCGGTGAAAATTCGCTGGGATTAGGAATAAACCGATTAGGGCGGTATGCAGTTTTTGTATGACTGCTAGAACCAATGTTGGTATTACGCCAACTGGTATTATTATTCACAGCACTAGCAACAGTCTTAACCACACTGGGAGTTGCTGATTTGGACTCAGCCGCTACTTTCTCGAATCTGGGTGCTTTTTCCAAACTAGCAGTTTCGCTTTTTTGAATCCAAGTGGGTGCTGTTTTCTTGGGAGAATCAGCCACACGGGGACTATCAATAGGTTTTTTACCGCAAGCACCAGCAGCAATTTCTTTTTGTGAGAAAACTGCTTGACAACCACCACCACGTTCTGTAGTTGTTACAGAACTGGGAGCTTCATACTTACCAGTTGGAGTATTGTTGTAATCTGTAGGGTCAACTAAGGCGTTATTGTAATCTTTGTTTTTCCCTGCGGTTGTCCTGCTACCAGTATCGTTGGAGTTATTCGGTGGTTGAGCCACTTCTGAGGGTTTTTCAGCTACTGAATTAGCCGGAGTTTCAACTTTGGGTTCAGACGTTCTCTCCGTGACTTTAGATTCAGAATTCTCCACTTTGGGTTCAGACGTTCTCTGCGTGACTTTAGGTTCAGAATTCTCTACTTTGGGTTTGGAAGTTCTGACTGGTTCTGCTGATTGGGAAACTTCTGTCTGATGGAGTTTCTTTTTGAGTCTGACTCGTCTTTCAGCAAAATCTGGCTCTGATGGTGTAGCTTCAGCAGCAGTCTCTTTTCTCCCTGTATCTTTAACAACTATTGGCTGGGAATTCTCAATAGTGGGAACGATGTTATCTACTGATGATTCCGTTTGAGCAAATACAAGGCCACCACTAAGGAGGCTAACACTACTCAACCAACCAAGGCTCTGTGCTGATAATGTAGACGCAAAGCGTCTTTTTATTAAACCTTGAGTCCGCAAATAATCTAAGCGGTTATCGGCAGATTTATGGCGCTGCGTCATTTGTTCTCTCAGTTGTGTGTAATTAAGTCTAAAAAAGTTAAACAGAAGATTTACAGTAGCCCAAACTGATTGTACCGGGTTCGACAGAAATTTCTGGTGTGATCAGTTCCTTCGAATCATATCCAGCCATTCTTAAGCGGAGATTTCCTTCGGGTGATACCCCGACTACAGTTCGTAAAAGATTATTCACATACACTTCATCACCCATGTTTATCAGTAAATCAATATAACGAGACAACAGTATGACTATTCCTTCGATGTTCAAACACTCTAGACCGGATTCTATTCCTAGTAAAACTGTGGCTGTGAGCATTTCTAAGTTAGGAATGGGCTGAAAATGCTGGGAATCTTGCCACGATTCTAGATTGATGCCGGTTTCGGGTACTGGGTTAGCCCAGTTAATACCAACACCAATCACTGCTTGGGTAATTTGTCCTTTGTGGATTTTAGTCTCAGTTAAAATGCCACCTAGTTTGTGGCCATCCAATACTAAATCATTCGGCCATTTTATCCCTACACTCACATTACACTTTCGTAATTGTGATGCAATTCCCCAAGCACTGGCTAAGGTTAATTGGTAGCTCTCAGTAGCTTCTAGTTTAGGAGTGATGGCCACCGACAGATATAGACCACCAGAAGGAGATAACCACTGTCTTCCCCATTGTCCCTTACCTGCGGTTTGTTGGGTGGCAATAACGACAGTTCCTGGTTTTTTTCCTTGGTTAAGTAGATTCCACGCAGTTTGATTAGTTGAGGTTAAGCTGTCAAAAATATGTAGAGAAAATGGTAAATATGGATATTCTCGCCCTGCTTTGAGGACATTTACCACGAGTTGCTGATCAAATTCCACAGCCGTTCCCCTAAATGCGGTTATTCAAGTTAACATTGATTGGCGGTTTTCAATTTTTTGTTGAGGTTAGGTGAAAGATGCACACTTGGCATTGGCACAATTGGGAAGGTCTACCTTACCTTACTTGTAATCTCTTAGAACTTTGGCCCCACGGTTTTTTTACACAACAATTTTGGCCACGTCTACCGCACGAGTTGACAAAGGTTTTGCAACCAGAGGCTTTAGCTTATCGTTTAAAACAGGTGCATGGCAATACTGTTTTGACTCCCCAGGAGGTAGATAGGCATTTACTAAATAGTAGTGATAATTTGGCTTTGGCAGATGGTTTGATTAGTGAGCGACCTTTACAAGCGATTTGGGTAGCCAGTGCTGATTGTACACCTGTGCTGATTGGTGATGTTGAAATCGGTCAGGTAGCAGCTTTACACGCAGGGTGGCGGGGTACAGCAGGAAAGATTGTCCCCCAAGCTATTAATAGAATGCAGTCCCAAGGCAGCAAGCTGGAAAATTTGCGAATTGCAATGGGTCCAGCAATAACCGGAGAAGTTTACCAAGTTCCCGTGGAAGTGGCTGCGGAAATTGGAAGGACTATTATACCACATGATGACTCAGAAAGAATAGTTAATGCTTTACATGGTTTACCTGATTCGCCTGTATTTGCAGATCCAGAACCAGGAAAGGTGCGTTTAGATGTACGTCGGGTGAATGCTTTACAGTTGGAACAATTGGGAATTGGTGAAGAACAAATTGCGATCACACCCTATTGTACTTATCAAACTCCTGAGCATTTCTTTTCTTACCGTCGGGAAAAGGAGAAAAAAGTACAATGGTCAGGAATTGTTAGTTTATCTTAGAAAAATCAAATAACAAGTAACAGGGTTAAGAATTTTTTTGTTTCTGATTTTTATTAATACCTACGGTATATTGACAGGTTAGCGTTAGCCTTGCTTTAGGACTATAGTTAATGTCCCAACTACTTTGCCAGTTGCTATATCTGATTGCCATTGATATAGTAGTCCTATTTGCTCGTTGAACAAATTACCTATACATCTACCATATTTCTGCTCTATTCCCTATTTTTTGCTTCAACGAATAAGTAAGTGGGGGTTAAACATTGTCGTTATGACAAGGCAAGAGGTGAACCACCACTGTCTTGGGGAGCCACTGCGGTGGAAGGGTTTCCCGGCATAAAGCAAGTAGCGTGGTTTCCCCCATGTAGGCGCTTCGCCTTCCCACAGGGTGCGGCTGGAGAACCCAAAGGGCAATAGGCAAAGGTGAAGAGGTTTTCAGGCCAATTTACATTTTGTAATATACTTTAGCGGTGGAAAAACATACAAAAGAAATGATTTTTGAAGCTAAATCTAATGCTTTTGCTGCCCGCAGTATTCTTGAACTATTTAATGAACAAATCCCTGAATATATTTATAAATAACCTGCATTAAATCCCATGAATCAAACTGGATTAATTCCTGGAGTAACAATCAAGGTTGATGATCAGGGAAGTGATGAACTAGCGAGAATAGCGAAGATATTTAACATCATGGCTGATTCTCTTGATGATGCTTACAGTAATTTAGAACATAGAACAGAAAGTAGCGGTAATAATCTCAGAATTAGAACAGACATTACAAGAATTGAAAATCGCCCAAACATAATTAATTAAAACTGAAAAAATGTCTAATTTAGGACAATTACTAGGGGGTATTACCCATGAGGTTAATAATCCTCTCAGCTTTATTAATGGAAATATTAATCATGCAGGAAAATATATTAATGACTTATTGAAACTAGTAGATATTCTTCAATAAGCATATTTTCATTCATATAGATTCTAATTTTCAAAAATATCTTCAGGAAATTGGTTTTGATTTTCTTTCTGAAGATTTGCCTAAGTTATGGAATTTAACCCACATTCCGCACCCTAAAGTGCCACAGAGAGAAATTACGGAGAGACAAAATCCAAGGGAGCATAAAAACAAACATATGCAGTGAAA
>ERZ1034411.226-NODE-226-length-13753-cov-24.286100_pt1 | contig 13753 bp, 21 predicted proteins | sample MGYA00520583_ERZ1034411 | MGnify/ENA primary metagenome ERZ1034411 (study PRJEB33736, sample SAMEA104288481) | Azolla microphylla | place: Ecuador | collected 1982 | study: EMG produced TPA metagenomics assembly of the PRJEB19522 data set (Is there foul play in...
CAAAATTCCCTTCTACCATTTTTTTCACACCAAGTTAATTTTCCTGACAGGTCTACTGGTTAGGGTAACGCTTTAAATATGATGCGGACGGTAAAAGATACGGTAAAAATTGGGTTAGCTGGAGTAATTTTAGAAGACCAAGAATGGCCGAAAAAGTGTGGTCATTTTGAAGGGAAGCGCGTTATACCCATGAATAAACACCCTGGGAAAATACCTGCTGCTGTAGAAGCCCATGCTGATACCGGTTTAGTGATCACAGCTCGTACTTATGCCCGCGCACCTTTGGGCTTAGAGCAAGCTATGAGACGCGGGCAAGCTTAGATTAATACTGGGGCGGATACGCTATTCGTAGAAGCACCCCAGTCTATAGCAGAACTGCAAACCATAGCCGTAGCTTTTCCTAATATACCGTTGGTAGCAAATATTGGTGAAGGTGGGAAAACTCCCGAAATTTCTCCAGCAGAATTACAAAATTTAGGCTTTAAACTTGTTTTTCCCCCTTACCGCACTCATGGCTGTCACTGAGGTAATGAGTTCTTATTTTCGTCATCTCAAAGAACAGGTAACTACCAATAATTTACCAGATTTGATGGATGTTTAAGATTTTCAAAAACTCATGAATGTTCCTAAATATCTGCAAATTGAACGCTAGTATCAGAATTAAATTACCTTACTACAGTACGGCGTAAATAAACCAACCATTCCAAATCTCTGAAAAGCTCACGCCGTATTCATTTTGAATTTTGACTTCACGGCGGTACTAGGGATTTCTATTTTGTAGCAAAATGTATAATCAATTTTGCTCAGGTACTGAATTATGAGGACAGGCTTCCACGGAATGAAATTCAGTAGTCTATAATCAGTGGGGACTTGAACCCACGACTGATTATCCTTTATTTTGAGTTTTGGATTTTTAATTCCCCGAAGGGGTTGACTGTTTTTGATGCTATTCTCTTTTTAGCCTTTTTCGCCCAACTATTAGCCGCAACCATAGCCACCCTAAGCTGCTGCCAATAAAATAATAGGGGAAATCAACCCAAGTAAAGGCAGTACCGATTAACATTTTTCCCTACCAGAATGAACTTACGCAATTTAGAAATGGTGGATGCCACAATTGCATAAATTCCAACAAGCAAGTAATTATCAATACCCATAAAGGGATTTGCGTAATTGAAGAACGAGTGGGAATAAATAAAAACGCGAACAAGCACCAAAATATTTCATAAAAAAAAATCCCTCCTACTTCTTGGTTCAACCACAAAATAGAATAGCGATAGTGGCTGTATAAAAGTCCAATGGGAAGAATAATAGCTAGAGAAAGAATGGAACGCCTGCGGATGTTTGTAAGTAGTGGCATTATTTAGAGTTTCCAGTCGATGTCCATAATTTTGGTAGAATACTTAAATTTAATTACCAAAAAAACTACATGATCATCTGGACTTATTCCAGAACCGCAAACTAGTGATCGCTAGTTTGCGGTTCAATTCCTGGTGTGTAATGCTAAGTGTTGATAAATAACATCTAACCACACAGGAATTACAGGTTTACCTTCATCCAGGGATGCGATGACTACTTTACCAGCTTGCTTGCTGATAAATAACATCTAACCACAAGGGAATCACAGCTTGACCTTCATCTAGGGATGCGCTCGCAATCTTCCTATCAAACTCTACCAAAGAAAGCTAATCATCCTGTGCTGATAACAACAACATAAACCGCTTACCCCTACCAGAAATAAACAACTCTGGCTCTTGTTCCTTAAGCCTTTTCAGGGTTTCACGGGCAATATCAAAGCTAATCCCCGTAGACAGCCAATATACCATAGCTGCCAACTCCACCAAATTAGACCTGGAGTAATAAATACTGCCTCCCGTTCCCGTATCACTAATTACAGGTACAACAATCCCCTTCTCTCGCCAATACTGAATCTGGCGAAGGGTACAACCTGTCAATTGAGCCGCTTCCTTACTTGTGAAAAAAGTTTCTTGCAGAAAAAACTATTTTACAGAAAGCGGTCACCATACATATATGGTACTATCCGACACATACATCTACTGAGTAGAAGACAAATTACCGTTCAGTGTCGTTTACTAGCCAGTGAATCTACCCGTCAACAGCTATGGCAGTTGATGGCAGAGAAAAACACACCATTAATTAACGAGTTACTGATGCAAATTGGTAAACATCCAGAAATTGAAACATGGCGACAAAAAGGTAAACATCCCACAGGTATTGTTAAAGAACTGTGCGAACGTTTGAAAAGTGATCCGCGCTTCATGGGACAACCTGCAAGGTTTTACACCAGCGCCACAGCATCAGTGAACTATATTTATAAATCCTGGTTTGCCCTGATAAAGCGTTATCAATCCCAATTGGATGGTAAATTGCGCTGGTTAGAAATGCTCAATAGTGATGCTGAATGAGTAGAACAAAGTGGAGTTTCTTTAGATGCTCTTCGTGCTCAATCTGCTGAAATCTTGGCTCAATTTGCACCACAAGAAACTAACGGAGATACACCCACCAAAGGTAGAAAGTCTAAAAAGGGGAAAAAATCTCAAAATCTACATAGCGAAATAAATTTATCAAAATACTTATTTGATACCTACAACAATACAGAAGATCATATAACTCGTTGTGCCATTAGTTATTTACTTAAAACTGGCTGTAAAATTAACGACAAACAAGGAAAACCTGAAAAATTTGGTCAACGTCGCCGTAAATTAGAAATCCAAATTCAACGCCTCACAGAAAAACTAGCAGCTAGAATACCCAAAGGACGGGATTTAACCGATACTCAATAGATAGAAACCCTGATTACTGGTACTCAGACTGTTCCATAAAATGAAACCGAGGCGAAATTATGGCAAAACTATCTTTTAAGAAAATCCAGTCAAGTGCCTTTTCCAGTAGCTTACGAAACCAACGAAGATATGACTTGGCTGAAAAATCAATTCGGGCGCATCTGTGTAAAATTTAATGGTTTAAGTGAGCATACATTTCAAATTTATTGTGATTTTCGACAACTCCACTGGTTTCAACGCTTCCTAGAAGACCAAGAAACCAAGAGAAGTAGTAAAAATCAACATTCTAGTGCCTTATTTACCTTAGGAACTGGTCCTATAGCTTGGCAAGAAGGAGAAGGTAACGGAGAACCCTGGAATGTTCATCATGTAATCCTTAGATACTCGTATATAGACACAGGAAGGAACAAATTTAGTGAGGGAAGAGAAATCAGAATAAATCGCCAAAATTATCACCCAGACTAAAGCTAAAGGTGAGTTAAATGATAAACAACAAGCTCATCTCAAACGCAAAAACTCCTCTCCAGCTAGAATCAATAGTCCCTTTCCTCGTCCTAATCAACCTTTGTATAAATAAATGACAATCTCATATTCTAGTTAGTATGAGTTTGGGTTTAGAAAACCCTGCCACAATTGCAGTTGTAGATCGTACTACGGGCAATGTTTTGACATATCACAATATCAAACAACTACTTGGTGAAAATTACAAATTACTCAACAGACAGCGACAAGAAAAATACCTGTTATCCCACCAACGCCATATAGCTCAAAGAATGGCTGTACCAAATGACTTTGGAGATTCAGAGTTAGGGGAATCTATAGGTAAATTACTAGCAAAAGGAATTATTGCGATCGCCCAAACATACAAAGCTGGCAGCATTGTTCTACCAAAATTAGGCGATATGCGAGAGGAAATTCAGGCTGAAATTTAACCCAAAGCCGAACCAAAATCAGATATAATTGAAGTTCAACAAAAGTATGCCAAGCAATATGGAAAGAGTATACCTCTTGCAAAATTGTTTCTGTGGTATGATAGAGGGTTTTAGATTTTATGTATTTTTGGTGTTCTTTCCGATCGCTAGTTTAAATATAACCGTGTAACTCTAACTTTTGGCTAGAACAAAGACAAATCACTTTTATAACATAAAATTAATTCTGCAAGAGGTCTAGTAGTGTTGATCAATGGAGCTACGGTAGATTAATTGCCAATATTCAAAGTCAGGCAAATAAAGCAGGAATCCCTATAGAGGAGGGAAAACAACCAACTCGAGAGAGTCCACAGGAGAAAGCCAAAGAATTAGTGATAAACGCCTATCAATCCCGAAAAGCCTGATTGAAAAAACACCGAACCTTGATAATAGAATAGCAATTAACAATAGCGCCGCAGTTCATTTTTGTTATAAACCTCTGTCCTGTGATAAATGCAGGTTAGGTTGACTGTTGTGAGACAGTCGTGCTTTCTGACCCTGGTAGCTGCCCACCTGATTCCTGTTCCCAGTAAACAGGAATCAGGTGGGTCCCCAGTAATAGAGGTGCGGGTTTAGCGCAGTGGTGGCTACCGAATCACCTCCCAGCAAGGAGGAATCCACCTTAATTATTTATTTTTGGCAAACCATTAAGTGAGGTCTATTTCTCTGGGGGTTTGCCAAAAGTCTAAATCCTTTGTCTAGTCTGTATTTTAGATGTTGAGATGCTTTGATAATCCTCCCTTAAAAGGGAAATTGAGAGCAAATTTACGACATTCGCCAAAATTGCTTTTAGAAGTGTCTCTGGATAAGGGTTTAGTCGGGCGCAGTTTCAACACCCCTCCCGGAGTGGGGCGTGTTGAAAGCTGGCATAATATTTTTCCATTGTGTTTCAAAGCCTAATGAATTAAAATTGTGTTTTAAAATTAAGGTGGGTTGAAAGGAGTTCTGTGATCGGACACAGTATCAGATGTGTATACTACGTTGATCGGACACAGTATCAGATGTGTATACTACGTTGAGCAGAAATTTAAGGACAATTAATCTTTCAACTAGTGTTGACAGAAAAAAATAAGTCAAAGTGACAATTAATTTGGCAACGCAGCCAGCATTTTGGCAATACGGACATTAATTTGTCAATGCGGTCAAATAATTAATTTGGCACTCGACATTTTCAATGGAGAATAGGAGATTTGAACCCCTGACCTCTGCGGTGCGATCGCAGCACTCTACCAACTGCTAAACCCTTATATTTAAAGGTTTCCTGGCTGTCTTAATGATGCCTTTAGGACATCACTAGGACAAATGGGAGAAATCAAGCCAGTTAACAATAATGGCTCTATTCAGCTTAAGTTTAGTTTTGGCGGTAAGAGATACAGTTTTAACCCAGTCCCAGGTGGTCACTATGATGATAAAAGGGACATGGCAACAGCTAAGGCGATCGCTACACAGATACAGAATGATATCTTAGCTAGACACTTTGACCCTACCTTAAATCGCTACAGGTTAGAACCCAAAGCAGCCACTAAGGCACAGCCTAAGACCTTACTAGAACTCTGGGATGCTTGGGTAGACTACCTAGACCTTCCGCCAGCTACTCAAGCCAATCATTACAAATGGGTTAGACGGATGATAGCCAAAGCTAACTCAGGATTAACCGATACTAACTGGTTGACTCACTCCAACATTTCACCTAGAACCTACAAAGAACGCTTGAGCCTCATTAGGGCTTGTGGTAAATGGGCAGTGGGTAAGGGCTGGCTAGAGGTTAACCCCTATGAGGGTCTGAAACCCAAGAAAGACAATCCCAAGGAAATCAAGCCATTTACCCAGGAAGAAATAAGAGCAATACTAGCTGGCTTTGATGAACTAGCCCCGTAGTATAGCCCCTTTGTGAGATTCTTAATGGCTACTGGTGTTAGGACATCTGAGGCGATCGGGTTACTGTGGGGTCATGTAGACTTCCAAAGGTCAGAAATAGTAATCAAGGAAAGCTTACCTAAAGACCTAACGGGTAATGGCTACCGTAGAGTTAGGAAGGAAACTAAAATCGGTAATATCAGGTATTTACCAATGTCCTTAGAGTTACAGGCACTCTTATTATTTCTTAGACCAGCCAAGGTTAACCCCGATAGCCTAGTTTTCACTACCCCTCAAGGCTGTGTTATAGATGCTGATAACTTTAGGTGTAGGCAATGGGCTAAGGTGCTTAAAGCTCAGGGCATACCATATAGGAAGCCTTACACCACTAGACACACAATGGCTAGTCATGCCATAGAGCAAGGTGTACCTATGACTGGTGTAGCTTACTTGTTAGGGCATACTGACACATCAATGGTAACTAAACACTACGGTCACATGGTTAATAGCCCCAGCTTACCCGCTATACCCATAGGCTAAAATACAACCATCGAATATCCGTAACACTCTTGGATTTTCCAAGGGGGTTTGTTTGTAGGGTATATCAATAAAATACACAAAGCTTGTGCGTTCTTTAAGTTACATAGCCAATACCGTAATATGACTGTTATAGTTAATGACTGCATTGACTATAATGAATGTATCGAGTTAAAAGGCTAAATGAAAAACATCACGGTAAGGCTAACAGATGAGGAGTACCAACGGCTACTTAAAGCCCAGTTGGATTACAGCCAGTCAGTTGGTCAGCAGGTATCCCTCAATACCTACATAAAGACAAAAATACTACCCGCAGAGTAACACTCTGAGATTTCGGATAAGTCTTAAGGCTTACCGAGATACCGTAAATAATAAGCGCTCTCTGAGTACCAATCACTAAAGCGCTAGGAATCCCTTAGTAACGTGAAAACCAAAGCAAACTTTATCATCTCTTATAATACCACAGTTGATTCAGGCGTACAAGTAGCGGCTACAAACCGCGTTGATATCCCCGTTCAAGATTTCTATCTGAAGAAAATAGTTAAAGCCATGAACTTGGCTGGCATCCCTTGGGACGGTACTGTAAATCAGATTGATATCTTTTGTCTTAAAGATTGTCGCCGTGAGTGGAGACGACTGACCCCAAATAATAGAACTAAAAACGTAGTTTATATCCGCTATATCTACTAACCGCAATAACGCAGCCCTGAGCATAAGAAAGCACTAGAGGCGAGCGCTCAGGACTTACTCGGAAGTTCTAACGTTAGCCTACTCATGAGAAAGATAGCAGAAGGTAGGTTAACCGTTACTGGTCAAATGAATCCCGTAGTAGTGCTGAGGCATGATCTACTAGCACTAAAGCTACAACTAGAGGAGACTATCAAGAATAGTAATGCAGTCTTAGGGGTTTGACGGGTTCAATAAATCGACGCATACAAGACCCAAACCCTTATATAGTAACCCTTTGACGGGTTCAAACTTACGCTTTATAAATCACCAGAGGTTAATATGACTGACGCATACAAGGCTACGAGGCAGGTTATTCAAGTAGCTGGTAAAGAAGTAGAAGTATTTCAAATACCTAACGGTGAGTTTCGGTACAGTATTACATCAGTTGCGTCTTTGATAGGTAAAGGGAAAACAGACGCTTTCTACTTCTTTGACTCCAAAGCGGCTAAAACTTTAATGGGTGAGGGTTATACACCTACAAGTGACACGTACAAGGTTGAGAGAACTAGAGTCTCTGCAATAACTGACTTAGAGGCTAATGCTTACATTACCTGGAAGGCTCAAAGAGGAGATAAGGAAGCGATCGCCCTGTTAGGTGCTGGCTTCATTGAGATGCTTCACCGTCGAGCTTGTAATGCTTTCGAGGTTAAGGTGGTGGAAGATGCCCACGAAGAACGTACACGGTTAAACTTTGAACGCATACAAGATGCGATCGCTTGCCAAGTGGCGATAGAACAGCATAGAGCTAACCCAGGTTTGTACACGTCAGCCAAAGCCAAGCTAGACGCTACATTAGGGGCAATGTCACATGAGGAATACGAAGAGTATTGTAGGCAAGAAACAGCCAGAAGACAAGCAAGAAACGAACAGCTACACCAAAAAGCTATCCAAGCTTGGGACAGCCACATCAATAATCCTAGCTATCTGTAGGATGCTAGATGGTATTTGGGAGGGTTTAAACCTTACCAGCGCCCATAAAGACTCATCAAGATTTCTCTTTACGCTTCCTAGTTAGATTATGCTCCTTACAAAGTAATCTTAATACTGCGTGTCGTTGATGATATTTCTGCCAAGCTTCCCCATACGCACTATCAGATTCTCGAAATCTTTTACTGTATATTGTTCCTACAGCTTCCTCAAACTCTGTAGGTATGTCATCTTGTTCTTGCTCAAAAGAACTCACAAGTTCTTTAAATGATGGGTGTTGATGATCAACCTGTATATCTTTATTAGAAGTGCAACCTGGATGATCGCAACTCTGACTAGACTTTCTATGCACAAACCGATAATCGGTAATCTGCTGTTGAACCGCTTCCCTGTAAGCAGATTCCCTCCGTTTTTCTATTAATCTAGTCATATCAGATTTGCATTTTTCATAACTAAAATCATCATCTTCTGGGTTGTTTTCTCTAACAACCCAAAGACAGTTATAGTCTGTACGCTGACGTGACGGTCTAACTTCAATCTGCTTTACCCCTGCACCTATTTTATTATCAGCATCAGGGTGTAATAGTAATAAATCAAATGCTACGGCTAACTCTTGCCCTTCTAAAACTCTTTCACCCTTCTCAAGTATTGATCTAATATATTCATCACGTTCTGTTAGGGTTTTAAAGTAAATACCGCCAAGTTCTGAGGGTTTTGCTACCATAATCATCAGGTTAACTCCATAACCGTTAGATTACCCAGCTAGCTATAACGGGTTAGCATACTTGGTCAACCAAGACTACGACTAGAGGTTAGAAATAATAGAGTGATGTGCCAGATAATACTCTATCCTATACCAGTATTCTTCTTAGTGATGCTCTGAGTACTATAGAAAATAGCCTGAGCCTGATAATCTAACGCACCCGAATGGGCATCTACTTGTCTTTGTAGCTGGTCGAGTTTGACGGATAGTTGCTCTATTAGCCGTCTTAGCTCGGCTACCTCATTAACTCTACCCGCTACCCAGTCCTTCAGAACTTCACGAGCCATAGGCGCTATCTGGACACCTCGACTCTCAGCGATTGCCTCAAGCTCATCGTAGGTGTCCATGTCTAGCCGGATCATGATCTGTTTACTTTTGTTAGCCATAGTACCCGTTATGGGTCTTACTGTACCTATGACCAGCCTACACCACTGACTAAGATTGAACTACTTCCCACATTTCCCTAGTCTGGTCTGTAGGTGGCCATTTTAGCTCGTCTGGATCTCTCTTAGCAGTCCATTGGGATGCTTTAGTAGGCTTGATATTAGCTAAGGTGTCTGATAAGGCTCTCTTAATATTGTCTCTACCCTCATCATTCTTAGCGGGGGTAGACAGTGATAGATGTTCAGGGAATAGCCTATCTACTAAAGCATCCCTAGTTAATACTAATGGCTTCTCTTCAGTAGCACACACACCTTGGTATACCTGTTTGATATGTAAAGCTTCTGATTGGTTTACCAGTAGATAATCCCCTGCTTCCCTAACTAAGCTTTTTAACATCTCTCCCCACCATTCAGGCTCCCATCCTTTAGCCACAGCTTCGGCGATCGTTGGATGTGTCATTTTCTCTTGGTACTCTAGCAGAGTAGTAACAGGCTTATACTGAAATCTACTATCGGTCTTAGCCTCATCCCAAACCTTATCCGGGTATACTACTGCTACCTCTAGCCAACTTTTAGACCCGTTAGCTGTCTTTTGTTTGACGGCAACTACTTGATCATCGGGGAATACATACCACCGCCTACGCTTAATAGTCTCCTCTAAGGCTGCCTTCAGTTCCCATTGGTGAGGTAATATCTCACCAACACACACACTTTGGTATACCTTACCAGATAGTAAGGTATTTGTTTGGTTTACCCCTTGGTATACTTGCCTAAGTGCCTTGAATGCCTCAGCCTGGGTATCAAAACCCTTAGCTAACGCCTTAAACCATTCCCAATCATCCGGGTCAACCTTAACTGATAAAACCTTGTGTGCCATAGGTATACTTCTTGCTATTAGTATACTGCTAAATCCTTACTATACCTACAGGTATACCTTTTGTGTGTGTGAGTTTTATAAACTTCCTCTCTCCCGCGTCGTCAGTCCAGAACAGGAAAGAACCTTGGGGGAAATGTCTGACTACAAAGCTGATAGGTGTCATAGTTAACTTTCTGGTATACCTATAATGGCAGTATACCAATAAACCTATGCTATGCAAAGATGTATACCAAAGTGTATTTTATTTGCTAATAGCTGCTACGGGTTTCTTTAATGACGGATAGGTCACACCTTGGGCTACGATCTGCGATCGCATCTTCTCTATTAATGCCCTTTCTGTCTTTAACAGCGCTACCGCTTCCCTAACTAATGCGCTAATCGGTGTCCTGGTTTTCTCAGCCTCAGCCTCTAACCACTGGTAAGTTTCTAAATGAAACCGAATACCCGCTTGTTTAAGTTTAGCCATCCCTAAATGCCTCGACTTTAACCTCACTTTGTCAACTCAAAGTTGACTAAATCCCTATAAAACAGGGACTATTGATGGCTCGGATTATTAAACATGGCAGAATAACCAAGTTTGACCCATTGAAACATCCTAGAGGTCAAAGAGGGCGTTTCGCAGATAAACCGGATGAGCCTAGTGTAACTGGTAGGCGTTCTAGCAAGACTAGAGGAGTAGCCAAAACAGATGTTAGAGGGTTAACTCAGAAACAGCAAGCGAGACTTGAGATATACCGATCGCTGACCCCTGAACAACGTAGACGGTTACAGCTTCTAGCCTCACTCAACCCAGAACAAAGGAAAAGGCTACAGGAGGTTATTGCAGGGAAGCAAAAGAAGGCTTTAGAGGTTAACCAGGAACAACCCCAAGTTACTAAACCCGTAACTACTCAGGCTCTACAAGGTAAGCCAGATAAGCCAAAGAAAGCTAAAGGATCTACCCCTAGCGATCGCCTGTCTGCTAACCCAGATCACTTAACCATCAAGGGTAATAAGTTGGTCATCTGGGAAGGCAAGCCAGAACTTGGTAAGGCTCAAGGGGGCTTTAAGACTAGGACAGTTAAAAACTTTGAGTACGCGGTAGAGGTTAACGGGCAACGTGTTGTACTCAACCGTCAGACTAAGATGCACGAGTATCTTGGTGATCGCATTTATGGGATGCCATCACTTAACCCTAGATTGGCTAGTATGACCCCTACACAGTTAGCCCATGGGTTAGCTAAGTATATGACTAGGGTAGAGGCTAAGGATACTACTGTGCCTGATTGGTTGCCTACGTTGCCGTGAAACGTAGATAAAAGCCTACTAAAAACGGCTATGGCAAGATGCAACAACACCATATTCACCAGTGGGCTAGGATACCCTTAGAGAACATTGTTAAAGATTATGAGTCCGGCAAGATAAGCTTAGATGAGGCTAAGACACGAACTAAAGCGATCCTAAGCAGGGAGTCTAAGAAGACTAAATCCAGCAAGCTTGTAGAAGATTGGGTATTAACCCCAGCCGATAAAGATCAACGGGCATTTGTGGTACTACCTGGGGGTTTACATGATATCTCTAACAAACCGATGTACTATGCCAATGACCCTAAAGGGATTGATGTAGATGCCTCAGACTTCAAACTCAGATCATATAGATTGCCTCAGTATGGTGACTCAGGTAGAGACTGGGACTCTAACGTATTTAGACCAGGTTCATGGTTAGAAATATACCGTAGAGAATCCTATGTACTACTAGGGGAACTCAACAGGCGAATAAGTAGAGGTGAGTTGTCACCTCAAGAGGCTCAAACCCTTTTCACGCAATGGTTAGCCAAGGTAGATAAGGCTAATAAATATAGGTTAAAATATAGTAATAACCAGGAAGGTTAAAAGCATGACCACTACAGATTATAAGTTATATTTAACACTTACTGATGGCTCGGCTATCCAAATACTGGAAAATGATGTGGTAGAAGTCCGGGCATTAGATAATGATGATTATATGGAAGCTGAGGTGTTTGAGGTTACAACAGCCTCTGGTGAAACCTATGAGGTAGATTCTGTAGAGTCGCCTGGGTCTACTCGTACTTTTTTATGGCAAGCCATTGACCCTGATTAGTTATTATATTAGCCATAACTTTAGGCTGACCTAATACCAACTATTTAAAGACGTGAGATAAATCTTGGGTCTTTTGGTTTGTAACCAGCTAATAACCTGTGGCGATCGTAGCTAAGTTAAATGTTGGTAATATCCTCTAGCAAAGTGTCCTAAAGTGTCTTAAGCTTAGGACAGCATTAGGACAGTTAGGACAGGTTTTTAGAGCCTAAAAGGCGAAGCCTTATGGAGAATAGGAGATTTGAACCCCTGACCTCTGCGGTGCGATCGCAGCACTCTACCAACTGAGCTAATTCCCCGTGCGAGTCTGGAGCGACAAACCCCGACACCGATATAATAATATATTATTATCACCTTAAGCGATGTCATATCATAATATTAACATTTTAGGCGTTGCAAAACACAAACAAATATGAATTTGTGGTACTTTATCTGACCTTCGCTGGTATTTGCGGTGATGAGAGCGATTGCTAAATTTGCCGCAAAGATCTTTGTGATTCGGCAAAGCCTTTATTTTTAGTTTTAAACGGAGAGGGAGGGATTCGAACCCTCGTATACATTTCTGCATAACAGACTTTCCAGGTCTGCGCCTTCAACCACTCGGCCACCTCTCCAGGTGCCATGAATTTCAATAATAAAACGAAACTGCAAAAAATGCAAATGTTAAACAAGATATTTTTACAATGAATTTAAAATTCTACATTCTCAAGCAAAAATAAGATGGTTCAGACTCACACAATCAGAGTTCGCGATCGCGCTACTGGTGTATCATACACCTTACAAGTTCCAGAAGACCGCTATATCCTGCATACAGCCGAACATAACGGTGTGGATCTACCATTCTCCTGCCGTAATGGGGCTTGTACCACTTGCGCTGTCAGGGTCCTGTCAGGAGAAATTTACCAACCGGAAGCCATTGGACTATCGCCAGAGTTGCGCCGTCAGGGTTACGCCTTGTTATGTGTGAGTTATGCTCGTTCTGACTTGGAAGTAGAGACACAAGACGAAGATGAAGTTTATGAACTGCAGTTTGGGCGCTTTTTTGGTAAGGGCAAAGTCAAAGCGGGTTTACCCTTAGATGAAGATTAGAGGCAAAAAATGAATATTGTGGCAGGGTGCAGATGCTTACAAAATAATATTGCTATTATACAAGTGTCCCTAAGGGTCTTGGGGCGAAAAATAGCAATATTATGCTGTTTGTTGTTATTGGTGAGTTGTCAAGCCAAAAATCAATCAACAAATATTCTCACTGAAGTGAAAATAGCGCGGGTTGTCAGTGGACAAACCTTAGAAGTGGTAGGGATGGCAGAACAATCAAATTGGATTTCCCAAGTGCGTTTAATTGGTGTGGATGCACCAGATTCGCGTCAGTTACCTTGGGGTGATGATGCTAAAGAAATGTTAGAAAAATTGATTGATAGCCCCCAAAAATCTATCAAATTAGAATTTGACCTAGAAGCTAAAGACAAATTTGGGCGCACATTGGCTTATGCGTGGAAAGATCAGGTATTTTTGAATGAACAAGTCCTCAAACAAGGGTATGCTCTATTTGTAGCGCGATCGCCTAACCACAAATACGATAATCGCCTAGAAAATGCCCAACAATGGGCTAGACTCATGGGTAAAGGCATCTGGAATCCAGAAAAACCCATGCGTTTGACTCCTGGTGAGTTTCGTCGTATGTATAGGTGATTGGGGAGTAGATATTGGGAGAGATGATGGAGATGAGGGAGATGGGGAAGTAATTTTCCTAATGACTAATGACTAATGACTAATGACTAATGACTAATGACTAATGACTAATGACTAATGAC